>Ga0136614_10003142_pt1 | contig 10491 bp, 9 predicted proteins | sample AntDrymUQ2792106_2_FD_106643 | JGI IMG/M metagenome (GOLD analysis project Ga0136614, IMG submission 106643) | Polar desert sand microbial communities from Dry Valleys, Antarctica - metaG UQ279 (21.06) | ecosystem: Environmental > Terrestrial > Soil > Desert | place: Antarctica: Dry Valley... | reverse complement strand
TCCGCGGCCATGACGGTGCCGCCGATGTCGTGCGGAGTGTGACGCTTCCGCGGGATGTCTCCAACGCTTCGGTAGTACGTCACTCCAGCCTCTCCTTCATTGCGTTCCCCGGCCACGCGGGCCGGAGATTGCCGTTCCTCGGCTGGCGCCTCGTCACTCGCATCGGGCAACACCTTTCCATCAGTCGGGGTCCCGTTCGGGAACGGGCTCGATCGTGCCGGTTGCTTCTCCGAACCCGATGCGCGGGCCGTCGTGGCCGCCGCACCAGCCCCGCAGCGTCACGGTGTCGCCGTCCTCGAGGAACGTCCGCGTCGTCCCGTCGGGCAACTCGAGCGGTTCTGCACCACGCCACGTCAGTTCCACGAGGCTGCCCCGCTCGGCCTTCGTCGGCCCGCTCACGGTGCCGGAGCCGAACAGGTCGCCAGCCCCGCTGGCGGCTCCGTTCACCGTCATGTGGGCGAGCTGCTGGGCGAACGTCCAGTACATGTGCGAGAAGTTCGTGCCGGCGATGACCTGCCCGTTGAGTTCGACGGTGAGGTTGAGATCGAGCCCCCACGGCAGCGCGGCGCGGAGGTACGGATCGGGCTGCGGGTCCTGCTCGGGCGGCTCGACCAGGTACGGGCGCAACGCGTCGAGCGTGACCACCCACGGCGAGATCGTGGTCGCGAAGCTCTTGGCGAGATGCGGACCGAGCGGTTGGTACTCGAAGCCCTGAATGTCGCGGGCCGACCAATCGTTGAGCAGCACGACGCCGAAGATGTGTCGATCGGCGTGATCGGGTTCGATTCGCGCCGTCGGGGGTCCGCCGACCAGGAAGCCGACTTCCAATTCGATGTCGAGCGCTCGGGTGGCGGTGAGTCGCGGGACTCCGTCGGCCGGGTCAGGCACGAGTCCCTCAGGACGGAATACAGGCGTGCCGCTCGGGACGACGGTGCGCGACCGCCCGTGGTAGGCGACGGGTAGGTGGCGCCAGTTCGGCAGCAGCGGCTCGGAGTCTGGGCGCAGGATGCGACCGAGGTTCGTGGCGTGGTGGATCGACGAGTAGAAGTCGATGTAGTCGACGACTTCGACGGGCATCAGCACGTGGACGTCGTCGATCGGGTGCAGGAACTCGGGGCGCTCGACGTCGACGAGGAACTCACCGACGCGATCGCGGAGCACGCCTCCTCGCCCGCTCGCCATCAACGCATTGAGTGAGGGACGGGCAGTCAGGTCGGGTTCGAGGCCGGCGGCGACGAGGTCGACAACGTGATCGCCGATGCGTACGCCAACTCGCGGTTCGTCGTCACGCATCCGGAACACACCGAAGGGCAGGTTCTCGAACGGGAACTCGGAGCCATCGGGAACCGGAGCCCAGGTCATAGCAGTGTTCCCTGACACCTGTTCACCGACGCCCCCACAGAACCCATCCGAGTGTTTCGTGCTAAGCGAGTGTTTCGCGCGGGGCGTGTCGGCAGCTGACACTCCGATAGCAGCAAACACTCGGATGGATGGGGGTCAGCGGTCATGACGTTCCGGCAATCGAGTCGAGCTGGGCGGCGTGCTCTTCGTAGTGGCCGACGTGGAAGTGGGTGAGCTGGGCGTCGAGGTCCATGACGCCGAGTGTCTCATGCCGGCCGGTACGCGCCCAGTCCTCATCCGTCATGCCGGCCAGGAGCGCGCCGAGGCGGTCAGCCGATCGCTCGACCGTGTCGAGATGATGCGCGGGATCCTGGTGACGGCCTGCGTCGATGGCCGCGATCCGACCGGAGTCTCGGCGGGTGCGTCCGAACGGAACCGGATCGGCGGACGACTCGATGGCGAGGACCACTCCGACCTGATCGAGCCAAAAGTCGCCGAACTCGGCGACGTGCGCCCACACCTGGCTGGCGTCCCACGTTTCTTCCTCGCCTGGAACCGGCGCGGTGCGCCCGGGGTGAGGCACGTCGAGATGGGCGCGGAGCCGCTGCATCGCCGCGTCGAGGCGATCGAGCCACTGCGCCGCGTTGTCGGCGCGCTCGCCGGTTGCGGAGGCCCAGCCATCAAACAAGTCGGGGGCGTCGCCAGTCTCTGACGACCACGGGTACTCGGAGCGGACGAGCCGGGAACCATCGCCGGGGACATCGTCGAGCGCCTCAATGAAACGATCGTTCTCGTCTGGCGTGCCGACGGTGACGCGGACGCCGCCGCTCAACGGACGGGTGACCACGCCACGCCGTTCGAGTTCGGTCGCGAGCGCTACGGAGTGCGTCCCAGCCGGCAGCCACCAGAAGTTGGCTTGGCTGTCGGGAACGCCAAGGCCGCGGCGGCGCAATTCCTGGGCCACTCGAGAACGCTCGGACGTGATCACGGCGCAGCGACACATCACTTCGTCGCCTTGCTCGAATGCCGCGAGGGCAGCGGCCTGCCCCGCCATGTTCACACCGAACGGGATTGCGCACGCGTTCACGGCGTCGACTACGGCCGGATCGGCCACCATGAAACCGATGCGAAGTCCCGCCAGCCCATAGGCCTTCGACAACGTCCGGAGCACGGCCACATTGGGCCGGTCGACGAACTCGGCGATGGCGTCCGGCACGTCGGCACCCGTGACGAACTCGCGATAGGCCTCGTCGATCACGACGAGGCAAGTCTCAGGCACGGCGTCGACGACTCGGCGCAAGTCGGCCGTCCGGAGCGCGGTCGACGTGGGATTGTTCGGATTCGCGATCAACACCATCCGCGTCCGCTCGTCGATGGCGTCGACGAGTGCATCGACATCGAACGCGTTTCGAACGAGCGGTGTCGTGTGCTCAGCGCCTGCCGCCAGCCGGGTGAACTGCGGGTATGCGATAAAGCTCGGCCACGGGTAGACCACGGGGTCGCCCGGCTCGACGAACGCGAGCGCGAGCTGCGCGAGCAGTCCCCCCGAGCCAGGTCCGACCGCCACGCGGTCCCGCGTCACGCCGACCCGTTCGGCGAACCGCTCGGCCACTTCGCCGGCCGTGTGGTCGGCGTAACGGTTGATGCCGGCGAGGGCTGCGGTCACCGCCTCGGTGACTCCCGGCAGCGGACCGAATGGCGACTCGTTCGACGCCAACTTGATCGCCGACGCGAGTCCGTGCTCGGCCATCGCGGCCTCGGACGATCGCCCCGGCTGATAGCGCGGCAACTCAGCCACCCGCGCGCTGGGTTGGGGAGCTGGCATGCCTTACAGATTGCCGCGAGCGGCTTGGTCGCGCTCGATCGCTTCGAACAGCGCCTTGAAGTTGCCTTCCCCGAAGCCCTTGGCGCCGTGGCGTTCGATGATCTCGATGAAGACGGCCGGGCGGTCGGTGATGGTTTCGGTGAAGATCTGCAGCAGGTAACCGTCGTGGTCCTTGTCGGCGAGGATGTTGAGGCGTTGCAGTTCGGCCCACGGCAAGTCGAAGTCGGCGAGGCGCTCCTTGGCGTCGTCGTAGTAGGTGTCGGGCACGGTCATGAAGCGCACGCCGCGGTCGCGGAGGGCTTGCACCGCGTTCACGATGTCGTTCGTGCGGAGCGCGATGTGTTGGACACCGGGACCGTCGTAGTGCTCGATGTACTCCTGGATCTGACTCTTCTTCTTGCCGTCGGCCGGCTCGTTGAGGGGCATCACGATCTTCGATCCGTCCCACACCACCGTCGACATGAGCGCCGAGTACTCGGTGCGGATCTGGTCGTCGTCGAAATGCATGAGTTGGGCGAAACCCATCACGTCGGCGTAAAAGTCGACCCACGTGTCGAGTTCGCCCTGCTCGACGTTGCCGACGACGTGGTCGATGGCGACGAGGCCGACGTCTGGGCCGACGGTGGGGTTGGGGAGCTTCTGGTCGGTGTAGCCAGGTTCCAGATTCGTGCCGCGGTACCGGAGGCGATTCACGAATGTGTGGACGGTGTCGCCGTAGGCGCCGACCTGGGCCAATTCGAGGTCGCCATCGTCGTCGTGCTCCACCCAGGGCGCCTTGGCGCTGCGGGCACCTCGGGCAAGGGCCATCTCGTAGGTGGCTGCGGCGTCGTCGACGAGCCACGCCAGGTCGTGAACGCCGTCGCCGTGCTTGCGCACATGTTCGGCGATGGGCGAGTCGGCCTGCAGCGCGCCGGACACGACGAAGCGAATATCGCCCTGTTCGAGCACGTAGCTCGCCTTGTCACGACGACCGGTCTCCGGTCCGGCGTAGCCGGTGCAATGGAACCCGAACGCCGACATCAGAAAGCCGGCGGTCGTGCGAGCGTTGCCCACCCAGAACTCGATGCAATCCCAGCCGAGGAGATGTCGGGCTGGCGAGGAAACGGCGAGATCGGTCGTTTGGGTGGCGTCCATGGTCCCTACCCAACCGCACTGGCGGACTGTGGTCAACCTGACCGCGATGTGGTACGCACTTTGCTTCACAAAGAGCCACGACGATGAACAACTTGTAGTGTTCTGGGGTGCCACTCGACGCGGTACCGCTCTTCGCTGCGCTCGCTGATCTCACTCGGCCGAACATGCTGGAGCTGTCGAGGCGACTCGGAGTTGCCCGCAACACCGTGCAGGCCAGGCTCGACCGGCTGCACGAAAGCGGCGTCATCGCCGGCTATGGCCCGGTGGTCGACCTGAAGTCGCTCGGTTATCACGTTCTCGGGTTCATGACGTTGGAGGTCGCCCAGGGCCAGGAAGCAACCGCGCTCACGGTGCTGGCCGACATCCCCGAGGTGCTGGAGATCCACAAGATCACGGGGCCCGGCGATTTGATCTGCCGAGTGGTGGCCCGCAACAACGAACATCTCCACGCCGTCGTCGAAGCCGTGCTCGCTGCGCCCGGCGTGGTGCGCACCACGACGACGCTGGTGCTGAACTCTCCTGTCCTCCGCGTCCACGCCGACACCATCGCCGTCGGCCACCTGCCGTGACGCCGAGACCCATGCATCGGGACACGATTGTCCGGATGTATGGCTGTCGGGCTGGGCGGATCGGCCTCGCATGACCGACGATGTGCGAGGGAGCCCAGCCGATCGGGTCGCCAAGGCGTGTGCGCGCTGGGGCGATGACGAGGTGGTATGCCGCTGCGCGGCGCTGCTCCGTCACCGGCCGGGCGATCCCGTCACCGGCGATCTCCTCGACCTCGCGATCGTGCTCGGCGGACTGACCGATCGCGATTGGCTCGCCGGTGGGAAGCCGCCCGGCCACGCGTACTGGGCGCGGGTGTGGGCAGCGCGGGCGCTGCGGTACGTGTGGGCCGAAAGCGCGAGCTCAACGATCATTCATGGACTGGACGACGAGCACTGGCGGGTCCGGGAGATGTCTGCCAACGTCGTGAGGGATCATGAGATCCCTGATGCGGCCGAACGTCTGGTATCGCTGACCGGCGACGAGGTGCCTCGCGTTCGCAAGGCGGCCGCCCTCGCTCTGGGGGTCGTCGGTGAGGGCGAGCACGCCGATGCGATCCGCGAGCTTGTCGACGATCCCGAGCCAGCCGTCGCCGGCGCCGCGGCCAACGCGCTCGCCGCGATGTCCCGGCGGCTCGACCGGACGTTCTGACCTCAGGCCCAGATGAGCAGGCTGAAGGCGGTACTGACGCGTCCACGAAGGTGGTCGGGGGTAACCGCGAGCTGGTAGCTGAGGGCGGCGATCCAGATGCAGGGCATCGAGATCGCGAGACGGCGAGAACGGCGGCGAGCAGGACGATGTTCGACGTGATCGCCAGGTTTGACTTCGGTGCCCTGGCGGAAGTCGGCACGGACCATCGACAGGCAGTCACGGAGGCGACTTGTGAGTGAGCGCTCACTCAGTTACGATCGCCGTCGTGAATTCGGGAAGCAACGTCAAACGGGGCCGGGCCGCGCCGATGGCGCCGGAGGACCGTCGGCGGGCGATCATCCACGCGTTCGTCCCGCTGCTCAATCAGCACGGCCATAGCGTCACGACCAAGCAGATCGCGGAAGCCGCCGGGATCGCCGAAGGGACCATCTTCCGGGTGTTCCCCGACAAGCAGGCACTGCTCCTCGCGACAGCGGAGGAAATGATCAACCCACCAGGGGGACGCGAGCGCATGGCGGCGATGCTGGCGCCGATCCCAGATCTCCACGGCAAGATCGTCGCCACCGTCGAGCACATCGTGGCGCGGATGGAGCAGGTGATGATCGTGATGATGGCGCTGCGCGCCGCCTTCATGGCCGACGGCTCGCGACTACGAGCAGCCGACCCCCCGGGCCCGCCGCCGTTCGTGGCCAAGGCCAATGACGCGCTGATCGCGAACCTGATCGACCTGTTGTTCAAGCCGCACCGTGCTGACTTGCGGGTGCCGCCTGCGAAGGCGGCCGTGGTGTTGCGCAGCCTCGTGTTCGGGGCGTGGCACCCAGGCGTGGATCCCAAGCACCGCTTGACCGTGAACGAGATCGCCGACGCGCTTCTCTCTGGCGTCACGAAGCGAGACCGCTGATGCTGTTGCGCCTCCTCAGGCAATACCTCGAGCCGTACGGCCGTTGGCTCGCCATCGTCGTCGGCCTGCAATTCGTGGGGACCATCGCCGCCCTGTTCCTGCCGAGCCTCAACGCCGACATCATCGACAACGGCGTCTCAACCGGCGACACCCGCTTCATCGTGAAGACCGGCGCCATCATGCTCGGCGTCGCCGTGGTGCAGATCACGTGCAGCGTCGTCGCGGTCTACTTCGGCTCCCGCACGGCGATGGGCTACGGCCGCGATCTGCGTGGCGCAATCTTTCATCGCGTGGGTTCGTTCTCGAGCCGCGAGGTGACGCAGTTCGGCGCGCCGTCGTTGATCACACGAACGACGAACGACGTGCAGCAAGTGCAGATGCTCGTGATGATGTCGTGCACGATGATGGTCAGTGCGCCGATCTCGATGGTCGGCGGCATCGTGATGGCAATGCGCGAGGACCTCGGTCTGTCGTGGATCCTGACAGTGTCGGTGCCAGCGCTCGTGATCGTCGTCGGCTTTGTCATCAGCCGCATGGTGCCCGGCTTCCGGCTGATGCAGGAACGCATCGACTCGGTGAACCGGATCCTGCGCGAGCAGATCACCGGCATCCGGGTGGTGCGGTCCTTCGTCCGAGAGCCACAGGAAACCGAGCGTTTCGAAGAAGCCAACAGCGACCTGACGGCCGTCTCGACGTCGACCGGACGCTGGATGGCGACGATGTTCCCGAGTGTGATGCTCATCCTCAACGTGTCGCTGGTCGGGCTGCTGTGGTTCGGCGGGCACCGCGTTGACGACGGGTCGATGCAGATCGGCGCACTCATCGCCTATACGAGCTACCTCACGCAGATTTTGATGTCGGTCATGATGGCCACGTTCATGCTCATCATGGTTCCACGAGCGGCGGTGTGCGCCGACCGCATCGCCGAGGTGCTCGACACGGCGACCTCGGTGGTGTCGCCGGCCCGGCCGGTCACGACGCTCGCCCGACACGGGCAGCTCGCCCTCGACCGCGTCGAGTTCTCCTACCCAGGCGCCGCCGATCCGGTGTTGCGCGACGTGTCGTTCGAAGCGCGGCCCGGTGAGACCACCGCGGTGGTCGGATCGACCGGGGCCGGCAAGAGCACGCTCGTCAACTTGATCCCGCGGCTCTTCGATGCCACGGGGGGTACGGTCAGCGTCGACGGGGTCAACGTACGCGACCTCGAACCTGACGTGCTCTGGGGCACGATCGGCTTGGTGCCTCAGAAGGCCTACCTCTTCTCGGGCACGGTGCGATCGAATCTGCAGTACGGGAAGCCGACCGCAACGGATGCGGAGATGTGGGCCGCGCTCGAGGTCGCCCAAGCCCGCGATTTCGTCCAGGCGATGAGCGGCGGACTCGACGCGGGTGTCGCCCAGGGCGGCACCAACCTGTCAGGCGGTCAGCGCCAGCGCATCGCCATCGCGAGGGCGCTCGTGAAACAACCGGAGATCTTCCTGTTCGACGACTCGTTCTCGGCCCTCGACGTGGCCACTGACGCCAGGCTCCGGCGAGCGCTGAAGGCAATCACCGGCGACGCGACGGTGCTGATCGTCGCGCAACGGGTGTCGACGATCCTCGACGCCGATCAGATCATCGTGCTCGAGGACGGTGTCGTCGTCGGCTCCGGCACACACGATTCGTTGCTGGCGGCCTGCGCTACGTATCGGGAGATCGTCGCCTCGCAGCTGACGGTGGAGGAAGTGGCATGAGACCCATCAGCGAGCGCAGCGAGCCGCACCCAGTTCCTCGCCGTCCAGCGAGCGCCAGCGAGTGGACGGGTGATGGGGTCCGGGGGCGCAGCCCCCGAGCAGAAGAGGAAGTGGCATAGCGATCGCAGCGAGACAACGAACGATCCCGCCGGCACGATGCCTGCCAGCACGATGAAGGAAACCGAGCGGGTCGTCCAGGGCCCTGGCCCGGGCCGCGGACCGTTCGGTGGTGGGATGGTCGGTCAGAAGTCGATGACGTTCGGACCGTCGGCCAAGCGGCTCATCCGCCGGATGCGGCCCGAACGCACGAGGGCGATGAGCGTCCTCGGCCTCGCCGTCGTGTCGGTCGGCTTGACGGTCGTCGGCCCGAAAGTCCTCGCCAGGGCGACCGACCTGATCTTCGCCGGCCTGCTCGGGCGTGGTTTGGAGCGCGGTGTCAGCAAGGCCGAAGCGATCGAACAATTGCGCACCAGCGGTCGGGGCCAGGTTGCCGATCTGCTCAACGGCACGGACGTCGTGCCAGGGCGGGGCGTCGACTTCTCTGCTGTTGCCGGCGTGCTCGGCATCGTGCTGGCCATCTACGTTGCCGCAGCGATGCTCTCGTGGCTCCAGGGCTACGTGCTCAACGATGTCGTGCAGACCACCGTCCGCACGATGCGTGCCGACGTGGAGAACAAGATCAACCGCCTGCCGCTGCGCTACTTCGACCGCCAGCCGCGCGGTGAACTGCTGTCACGGGTGACGAACGACATCGACAACGTCAGCCAGACCCTGCAGCAGACGATGAGCCAGCTCGTCACGTCGTTGCTCACGGTTGTGGGTGTGCTGGCGATGATGTTCTGGATCTCGTGGTCGCTCGCCCTCGTCGCGCTGGCCGCCGTCGTCGTGACGATGTTCGCGACGAGCACGATCATGAAGCGCTCACAGGGCATGTTCATCCAGCAGTGGCGCCGTACGGGCAAGCTCAACGCGCACATCGAGGAGGCCTTCAGCGGTCACGCCCTGGTGAAGGTGTTCGGCCGGCAGCGCGAGGTCGAGCAGGCATTCGACGAGCAGAATGACGAGCTGTTCAAGGCCTCGTTCGGCGCCCAGTTCGTGTCGAGCCTGATCATGCCGATGCTGTTCTTCATCGGCAACCTCAACTATGTGGTGATCGCGGTGCTCGGGGGCCTCCGAGTCGCGAACGGCTCGATGTCGCTCGGCGACGTGCAAGCGTTCATCCAGTACTCCAACCGGTTCACCCAGCCGCTCACGCAGGTCGCGTCGATGATGAACCTGCTCCAGTCCGGCGTCGCTTCCGCCGAGCGAGTGTTCGAGCTGCTCGATGCCGAGGAAGAGTCGGTGGAACCGGCCGCTTCGCCGGTGCCGGTCAACCAAAAGGGCACCGTGGTTTTTGAGCACGTGTCGTTCCGCTACGACACTGACCGCCCGCTGATCGAGGACCTTTCGCTCGTTGTCGATGCCGGCCAGACCGTCGCGATCGTGGGACCGACGGGCGCCGGCAAGACGACCCTCGTCAACCTGATCATGCGGTTCTACGAGATCGATTCCGGGCGCATCACGCTGGACGGCGTCGACATCGCGGCAATGAGACGGGGCGACCTGCGCGACCGCATCGGCATGGTGCTGCAGGACACCTGGCTGTTCGAAGGAACGATTCGTGACAACATCGCCTACGGCCGCCCAGATGCGTCGGGGGACGAGATCCTCGCCGCGGCACAGGCCACGTTCGTCGACCGTTTCGTGCATTCACTCCCGCGCGGCTACGACACGGTCATCAACGAGGAGGGCTCGAACGTTTCAGCCGGTGAGCGCCAGCTCATCACGATTGCGAGGGCGTTCCTGTCCGACCCGTCACTGTTGATCCTTGATGAAGCGACCTCGTCGGTGGACACCCGCACCGAACTGTTGGTGCAGCAAGCGATGGCATCGTTGCGAATCGACCGGACGTCGTTCGTCATCGCCCACCGCCTGTCCACGATCCGCGACGCCGACCTGATCCTGATGATGGAGAACGGGCGAATCGTCGAGACGGGTACCCACGAATCGCTCCTCGCCTCGGGTGGCGCCTACGCCGACCTCTACGCCGCCCAATTCAACTCGTCGCTCGACGAAGAGGCCGCCGCGTAGCCGACGCTTCGGACCGGTCCGCGACAATCGGGTGATGGACCAACTGCATGGCGACGCGTGCCCGCCGCTCGGCTCGCTGCACGAAGTCGTGCCTGGCATCTTTGCGTGGCTACAGCCGGATGGTTCCTGGTGGTTGAACAACGCCGGCGCGATCATGGGCGTCGGTGGCGACGGCACGTATCCGGCCGGCACGTTCGTCGTCGACACCTGCGCGACGTACGACCGTACTC
>Ga0136614_10003141_pt1 | contig 10492 bp, 9 predicted proteins | sample AntDrymUQ2792106_2_FD_106643 | JGI IMG/M metagenome (GOLD analysis project Ga0136614, IMG submission 106643) | Polar desert sand microbial communities from Dry Valleys, Antarctica - metaG UQ279 (21.06) | ecosystem: Environmental > Terrestrial > Soil > Desert | place: Antarctica: Dry Valley... | reverse complement strand
CGTTGAGCTGGCGCAGCAGATCAAAGACAACGTTCGGCGTGCCACCGGTCTGTCCTGCTCGATCGGCGTCACCCCCAACAAGCTCTTGTCCAAGATCGCCTCGGAGTTGCAGAAACCCGACGGCCTGACGGTGCTCTCGCACGCGGACCTGCCCGCGCGCATCTGGCCGCTACCGGCGCGGATTATCAACGGGATCGGTCCGAGGGCCAGCGCGAAGCTCGAAGCCCTTGGGATCCGCACCGTAGGCGAGCTCGCGGCCGCCAGCCCGGTGATGCTGATCGAGGCATTTGGCAGCCGCTATGGGCGCTGGCTAGTGGATGCCGCGCACGGCCGCGACGAGCGCCCGGTAGTCACGGAGCGGGCACCCAAGTCGATGAGCCGCGAGACGACCTTCGAGCGCGACCTGCATCCGCGAGACGACCGGGAAACCCTCGCCCGGATCCTTTTGGAACTCTGTCAGCGGGTGAGCGGAGATCTCGTGCGCCAGGGCTACCTCGGCAAAACGGTCGGTATCAAGCTCAGGTACGGCGACTTTCACACCCTGACCCGTGATATCACGCTCGAGGCGCCGATAGCCGATATGGACACGATCCGGATCGCGGCGCGTGCGTGCCTCAAACGCGTCCCGCTCGATCGCCGCCTGCGCTTGCTGGGGGTACGAGTTTCCTCGCTCGTCGGCCCAGGGCATGACAAGGGCGCGACGGACCCTGTTCCCGTTAGTGACGACCATGCGGCCCCAAACAGCTTGCGGCTTTTTGATTGAGAAACGTCGCGGCCCCAAGGGCTGGACCGACGAATGATACGTTTCTTGACCGAAGCGGATCGCAGGCGGTCTGTGGCACCGCGTTCCTATTCGGGCGCGCATACTCTTGCGCCGGCAGTCATCGTCAACGAACGATACAGGGGGCAACGTCATGAGACTGGCAACCTTCAACGTCGAGAATCTGTTCCGTCGTCCCGTCGTGCTCGATCAGCCGAGCTGGGCCGACGGACGCGAACAGGTGAACGACTACAACAAATTCAACGGCATCATCAGCAAGGCGAGTTATTCTGGCACCGACAAGAAGTGCATCGTGGACTTCCTGGATCGCTATGAAATGGCCGACCGCCGCATCGGCGCAGGGGATCCGTTCCAGCTCAACGAGGTGCGCGGCAAGCTCTTCAAGGTGCCGAAGGGCAAGACCAAGCCCGAGATCATTGCCGACGGCCACGGCGACTGGGACGGCTGGTTGGAACTGCGCAGACACAACGTCAACCATGTCGCCATCGAGAACACCGCACGCGTGGTCGAGGAGTTGAGCGCCGACGTCGTGGCCGTCGTGGAGGCCGAGGACCGCATCGCCCTGCAGCGCTTCCACGACGGGTACCTCGTCCCGCGGGGCGTGGGCTTCATGTACAACATGCTGATCGACGGCAATGACAAGTGTGGGATCGACGTGGGTCTCTACTCCAAGCAGCCGATCCGGTCCATTCACAGCAACATCGGCCTGGGATTGCCGGGCGAGCGCACTTTCAGCCGCGACTGCGCGGAGTTCGGAATCGAGACGCCCGCCGGAGACACGATCTGGGTGCTGGTGAACCACTTCAAGAGCAAGGGCTACGGCTCCGCGTCCAGCTCCAACGCGCGCCGGGAGAAGCAGGCCGAGGCCGTCGCGGAGATCTACCGGAATCGCGTGGCGCACAATCCCAAGGTGGCCGTGGGTCGGCGACCTCAACGACACGCCAGACAGCGCACCGCTGGCGCCGCTGGTCAGCAGACGGACCTCGAGGACGTGATGAGCCACCCGCGCTATCTCAGCGGCAACGACCGTCGGCCGGGCACCTACGGCTCCGGCGCCAAGTCGAACAAGATCGACTACCTCCTGCTGTCGCCGGCGCTATGGACGACGGTGTCCGCCGTCGGCGTGGAGCGGCGCGGCGTGTGGGCGTCGCCAACCTTCCCGCACTTTCCGGAGATCGCCGGTGCCGTGGCGGCCTCCGATCATGCGGCGGTATGGGTGGACCTTCAGTAGCGATGCGCATCGGCGTCGATCTAGGCGGCACCAAGATCGAGGCCGTCGTCATGAACGAGCGCTCGCGCCTCGTCGTGCGCGAGCGTGTGGCGACGCCACAGGGCGATTACCGGGCGACACTGGAGGCCATCGCGGGCGTAGTGCAGCGCCTGGAGGCGGCCGTCGGGTGTCAGAACCTGCCGGTCGGTGTCGGCCATCCGGGCGCGATCTCGCCGTCCACGGGCCTCCTCAAGAACTCGAATTCCACCTGTCTCAACGCCCGGCCCTTCAAGGAGGACCTCGAGGCCGTGCTGGGGCACGAGGTGTACCTCGCCAATGATGCCGATTGCCTCGCCGTGTCGGAGGCGCGGGATGGTGCGGCGGCCGGTGCGGCGAACGTCTTCGCCGTAATCCTGGGTACGGGTGTCGGCGGCGGCATCGCCATTGGCGGCCGGCTGCTGCGCGGACCCCAATGCCATCGCCGGCGAGTGGGGTCACAACCCACTGCCCTGGATGCGGCCGGAATGGGAGGAGCTCCCAGGCGTCGAGTGCTGGTGCGGACTGCCATGGTTGCATCGAGACCTGGCTGTCCGGCGCCGGGCTCGCGCGCGATCTCGAGCACCTGACCGCCGAGCGTCTTTCCGCCGAAGCCATCGTCCGGCGTGCCGAGGCCGGCGAGGAGCGCGCCGCTGCGACGCTGTCCCGCTACGAGGACCGCCTCGCGCGTGCGCTGGCGCACGTGATCAACCTGCTCGATCCGGATGTGATTGTGCTGGGCGGCGGCGTGTCCCGGGTCGAACGGCTGTACCGCACGGTGCCGGCGCTGTGGGATCAGTGGGTGTTCTCGGATCGAGTTGACACCAAACTCGTGCCCGCGTTGCACGGGGACTCCAGCGGCGTGCGGGGAGCCGCGTTTCTGCCTACCGGAATCCACCCGCGGGGCTAACAGTCGCGGCGCTGATAGGGCTCCCGGCCACCGGCCAGCCCACCCCTGGCGCGCGGACTGGCGCGGAACTCAGCTGTCGAATACTGTCTTCCAAATAGGCGACTTCGGCAGATCCTCCTTGGGCGTCCGCCGGCCGATCTGTCCCATGGGTTGGATCTCCCCGCGCCGCGAGGTAAGGCCCGCCTTCGCCTGGCCATCCCGGCCGGTCCAGGCGCCCAGGGTCAGGTGCCCCTCGCAGGAAACCTCGCCGCCCCTTGGTAAGTCTCGGGGCCAGGGTGCCCACGGTATCCCCGAACAGCACCACCCGCACCCAGGTTGCCGGGGCCTCGCGGGCGACCTTGGCGTCCCACCGCCCCGGGGGAAGGACGCCCAGGCCTCCGGTTGCGGTTCACATTGGACGGCACGCCCCCCAAAGCTGCCGGCCTCGCAGTCGCTCGCGCCACTTCTTCCAGTAGTCGCCTGATCGGCGAGACCTTGCCGCAATACTTCCCCGCGCCACCATAGCCCTGCCCAACGTCGTCACAAGGGATTACCTGCTGACGTTGCTCTTAGCTCATGGTAGTTTACCCGATATTCAGGAGCCTTCCCTGCTTTGCCAACTACTCACTACACCGTTCTCCAGGTAAATATAGTACATCGTCGGCGATACCTTGTTGTCATACACCCACTGCTGGGTCTTGCCAGAATCATACTTATTTGTACTTTTAGGCCGTCCCCAAGACGCCAGGGCAGCCGCTTCACGCATTCCTACATATATAAGCCCAAGTAACACTGCTGCCTTGTCTTTCCGAGTAGCGCTTGATGAATTAACAAACGCTACCCGTCGCTCACAGGTCCTTTTATCTCGTGTAGCACGGACAAGCGCTGGGTCAATCACGATGTGACGGGATTTAAAACCGGATTCAAACATCACGGCCACGTCTGAGTCTACTAGTGTTTGGCACTCGATAACGACATTGTTGTGCTTTTCAATATTATCAAAGATGGCCCTGACTTCCGTCTCGTAAGGACCCCTCGCATCTGCGCTAGGTGCTACTGCGATTGACGCGAACAAAATACTGCATGCCTTGTTCATGATTTCACACTCCCTTTAGGCAAAAAAGGTGGCGAAGAAGGCAGGATTGAACCAGCGGCGTGCAAAGAACGCTCAAGCCTGCTCGGCCCGTGCGATGAGCTCGGGCTGGTCGTTCTTAGGATTATTTACCGCCGCACTGACCGGATAGGCCAGCATCCGTTCCGAAGGATAAGGCTTCAAGAAGGCTTTGCACCGCTCGGCGTCGGTGAGATCGGGGTCCATCCAGAGGTCGTAAGCCTCGGGGGCCAAGATGACCGGCATACGGTCATGAATTGGCTTTGTGAGCTCATTGGCCTCGGTCACGATGATGGCGCAGGAATCGATACTCTGCCCCTCCTGTGCCCAGTGTTCCCAAACGCCTGCGAACGCGAAGGGCTCGCCGTGCTTGACGCTAATGAAGTACGGTTGCTTGGTGCCTTCGCGCTTTCGCCATTCATAGTAGCCATCGGCCGCGACGAGGCATCGTCTGAGACGGAAGGCGTCTCGGAAGGTCGGCTTCTCGGCGATGGTTTCCGCGCGGGCGTTGATGGTGCTGTAGCCGATCTTCGGCTCCTTGGCCCAGTGCGGGATCAAGCCCCAATGCAGGGACACAAGCTCGCGGCTGCCCCCGGCGGCGTTGCGGGCGAGCAACAAAGCCTGCGTCGGAGCAATGTTGTACCGCGGGCTGAGGTTGAACCCGGCCCCCGTGCCAAACAGATCGGCAAACTTCTGGACCGAGGAGAATCGGGCGAAGCGGCCGCACATGCCGGTAGGGTATCGCAGTAAGTCGCTGCGATCTCGGGCACCCGCTTTTGCATAGCTGAGCGAGCTTATGAGGCGGTTCCGGCAGGAAGACGGGGGGAGGGAAGGCAAGGAGCGAAACCACGCGGGTGCTCGGCATCCTGCCCGAGGTCACTGCCATCGATGCCTGACCAAGGTCTTGCCCGGGCGCCGTGGTTCGTGGCTCCGGGGTGCGACCGAGCCGGCCATAGAGCTGGATCGTGGTCACGCCGCCTCGACCGTCGCCATGGGGTGCGTCACCCCTCACGTTTTCCAGGGTCGCGCCGTCCGGGCCGTCACCTGGAAGCGCTCGAAGCGCGGGGCAGGCTCGGGGGTGTCCGCCACTCTGCCTTCACCTATTTCGATGCAGGCATGGAAATAGTCTCCTTCCATGCCCTCATGACCTCGACCAGCGACTCCCGTTCTGCCTCCTCTACCCTCTTACACCGGGCCCAGTACTCAACGTCAATCAGCCCGAGAATATGCTCCTCGACCTCATCCCTTAATTGCGGCGGGTCCATCGCGTCTAGCTCCCAGCATGTCCGGCCGTAACGCTTCACAAACCACTGGTACCGCGGATCCCTGGCTTTTGTGTCGGCCTTGAACGAGGGCAGTCCGCCTTGCTTAACGTGGCTAGCCGTCAACGCCACCCTGATCACCTCCACACTGGCGCCGTACTCGTCCAGCCGGGCCGGCAGATCCGCTTCCGACATGTGCATCCCCGAGGGGTCGTGATCTCCGACGTAGAGGACTACCAACGGGTGTTCCATGTCGGCGGTCTCCTCTGCAACAGCGTTGACCGTGGTGGCGCTGGAATAGCCATGCATCACGCGGAACGTGACACCGTACTTGTGGAGTATCGGAGCCAACGTACCCCGCACGGTGCCCTTCTCGGACCACACTTCTCCCTGTTGCGCCTGTGCGGCCCAGTAGTCCCGCCGGTATGCGCACTGCACTGTCTCCGCGAAGCTCGCGGGATCGTCCCACGCCGAAACCCGTTCTGCTTCCCGCGTCTCGTCTACTATCCACTCCCACGGGATGATTCCTTCCTTTCGGGCCCAAACGAGTTGGGTGCCTACCCGGTTGGTGCTGGCTTTAGACATGTCCGGGATCAGCTTGGCGTTGAACAGCTGGTAGCAGACCGCTCGCACTGACGCGGGCTGTATGCGGCTCAGGATGTCGCGCGCGGCCTCGATCAGGCGCAGGCTTTTTCAGCCTTCCCTCGGCCTCTGGCGCTCATGCCTTGGCGGTCCCACCACGGGAGGTAATCGGTCGTCATGCCTTCACCTCATGCTCGCCGGTGAACGTTCCCTGCCTTACCACGGTGCGGCCCTTGCGCGCGGCCTCGATCTCGGCCTCGGTGATGACAATACTGCCCGCGACGGCCCCGGAATTGCCGCCCTCGCGCACGTGGACCCCGGCCGTGCCGAAGGGCAGGGCGTCGATCGGACCGGGCCTGTCGGGCACCTGAGCCAGCAGGACGGGGTATTCCGCGAGCGCCGCCCGTAGGCTGGCCCACAGGTACCCGCGGTTCCCGGCCAGGGTCGCCGTGATTCGGGCGGCTTCGAGCTCGGCATCGGGTCTCGGCAGGCCGGCGTCGTGCTGCAGGATGGCGGCGCGCTCCTCGAAGAAACCGCGCAGGCCCCCGGCCTCCCTGGCGATCGCCGCCTCCTCGAACGCCCGGACGGTCCCCCGCAGGATGTCGCCGGCCGCGATGTCCTCCAGATCCTCGGCGGACAGGCGCGCCGCGAACTCGGGGGACACGCCCGACAGGTCGGGCTCCGCGATCGCCGCCCGGATGGCGGGCTTGTGGGCCTTGAGCCTGTCCAGGAGGTCGGCGGGTAACGGCCGCGGTGCGGTCAGCACCAGATTGTCACCCTCTACCGCGATCCCGCCGCCGGCCGCGAGCACCTGGCCGATGATCTCGGCGGTGATCAAATGCATGCCCGCCAGGGAGGGGGTCCCGGATCGGTTACGCGGTCGGGATCGTCCTCGACCCTCTCCACTTGGCTCACTTGGCACACATCGACATCACTGTCCCCTGGAACCCGCATCCCGCCTAGGTTTGAGCCATGTGTGTCATGTATGCCACCGCCTGCATTCTCTTTTTGCGCTTGGCACGCATGAGTGGAACCCGCACCACAGCTAGGTTCTGGCGGTTCTGGTTCCCCATGTGTGCCATGTGTGCCAGGGTGTAGGGGGTTAGGCTCGTCTTCGAGGTCGCGGCAGACACCGCATCCTTTGCCTGGCATGGGACATAAATGCCACCGCCGCGGCTTTCCGAACCCGCCGGACAACATGACCACGCCGATGGCGTTAGCCGCCCGGTAAAGCGTGCGGACGGAGATCTCTGAATCGCGCGCGAGCCCTTTTAGGAGCTTGCCATCCATGCTGTCGCCGCCCTTCAGTGTTTCGCGTAACCACCCCTCCGCCTCGGCCTTCGCGGTAGTCTCACCGTCCTCGGGGTCGACCGCCGGCACCAGTGCCTCGTCCGCCGTCATGGTCACCGGCTCGGCGTCCCACTCCACGCATGAGGTCACGATCCCGCTGCCGAGATCCCGCCCCCTGACCCGGAACGCGAGCCCGCCCCGGTCCTCGGCCAGGTTGTTCTTCATCGGCAGGAACAGGCGCCGATCGCCGTCCTCGGGGTCTTTGGCGACCAGGTACGCGCCCCGTGCTGCCGCGACAAACCCGAGAGAGCCCATCACCCGCAGCATGGCCTCGGGCCCACCGGTCTTGTTCAAGTGCGAGACGCAGACAATCGCGGCTTCGACTCCGGCGGCCATCTCCGCGAGGGGCGCAAGCACGGCCCGCACCTCGGCGTTCCGATGGGAATCGACGCGCCCCAGGTAGGCCGTGACGGGATCGATCACGATCAGCGCCACGTCGCCGAGCACCCTGGCCAAGTTTCTCAAGCGGTCGATGTCCTCCGTGAGGTTGAAAGGCCTCTTGGTCGAAGCGCCGTCCTTGTTCGGTTCGCGCACGGCGTCCAGGATATAGGCCCGTTTCAGATCGGCCCCCGCAGCCTCCAGCCGCGGCCGGATTGTGTCTTCCGCGTCGTCCTCGGCGGAGAGGATAATGACCGCCCCGCGCTCGCTCGGCGTCCGATCCGCGGGCCAGACCCCGCCGGTCGTGACGATGGCCGTCATGCTGAGAATCGCCTGGCTTTTCCCGAGCCCCGGATGCCCGGCGAGCATGAAAACCTTGCCTCTCGCGATCCGCCCCGGCCAAAGCCAGCGGATCGGTTTCGGCTGGATATCGGCTACCCGCCGGTACACGGCCGTGGGCTCATCCCCGCCCGGGGCTTTCGCGCCCAGCCCCAGCGCCGCCCGGAACTCAGGTTGCGGCCGCTCGGAACAATGCGAGTGCTTGCAGTCGAAATTCCCTGTGGCATAGCCGCCGGTGTGGGCGGCGAAGTACACCGTATCGCCCGCCCCGCCGGGGGTGGAGTGCTGAGACTCCCAGGGGCATGCGATATCGAACTTGCCGTCGCCCATGCTCCGAAGGACCATGCCAAGCTCGTTTAACCGGGCCAGTGTTGGATCTTGCGCGCAGGCTTTTGAAAGCACCTCGGCGCTATCGCTGCGGGCCTTATCCGGCCCCAACCGCCTGGACAGCTCGTCGGCAACGGCATCCGGCAATTCCGCCAGGTCGCAGCCGTTCAACCGCGCGCCCGTAACGGTGAGGAACCCTGTGCGGCAGAAGGTCTCAAGGTGCGCCGCGTGGTTTTTGCGGTCGGGGAGGTCGCCGCGGTAGAAGGCACGAACGCCGGTACCGCTTGGGGAAACCTCCATGTAGGTGTCGCGGCAGAGGTCGCGCACCCACGGCGCGATAATGCCGGCTCCGTCACAGCAGCCGTCGAAGTCCAGGCCGACGATGCCCTGGCCGAGCATCGCTAAGCCTAGGCCGTCGTAGCCGCCTTCGCGCAGCCTGGCCAGCGCTACATCGAAGGTCACGAGCTTCGCGAAGTCCTCGGGGCTGCCTTGCGTACCACAGCGTTTTCCGCCCGGGGTGTAGTACGGCACCTTGTCGAACCTCCCATCTGGTCTGGCCGGGCCCCGCCTCCACAGTAGCCAGCCCTCCAGCTCGCGCAGCTCGTTCGGCACCCCTAAGGCCAGGCGATCGGCGAGCTCGCTTACCGGTGTGGGGGCGGTCATGACCCTCTCCGTGGCTTGGTCAAGCTCAGGGTCGGTAGCGCTACCTTTGGCCGGGGCTCGGCCCAGCTTCGCCCTGGCGGCCTCTCGCTGTGGCTCGGTGACCTCGCCGCATGCCGGTCCCGAGTTGTCACCGATCGGCCCCGTCATCTTGCCCGAAGATGGCGAAACGGTTGCCCTGGTGCCGTTGAGGCACCGCGACCCGGGTAGCGGCCGCCGGGGTCAAACCGAGCTCGACCAGCAGACTTTGTGCGATCCTCGTCGCGACATTGAGAGCGTTCCGGACACGCCCCGATTCCAGGCTCTCATAGCCGACGTCCTCCAGAGCCTGCGCCGCTTCCGCGACCTGCCACAGCATCACGGCGAGCAGGTTGAGCGCCATATCGTAGGAGTTTGAAGCGTAATGCATGGCCGCCAGCGTGGTCACGAGTTGCTGGAACAAAGGCACGGCACCTGCCGGCAACCACTCGGCCCGCTGCGGCAAATCGGGGCTCGGAGTAGGCTCTACGGTCCCAGCGGGTCGCGCGGATGGGCGCCCGGGGGGCAGCTTTAACCGACGCGGTTTGGGTGGCGCTCCTCTATGGCTTGCCATCACTTTGCCTCCGCTATTTAGCCAAAAGTTTTTGTGACTGCGCAGACGGTCATTCGCGTAAGGGTGATAGAGATTTCACCCCCCTATCCCCACCCCATCGTCCTCGACAGGCTGCCGGCAGGCACGGCCTCGACCGTTGCGTTGTCAGCTCCGGGAGTCTTGCGGGCTGCTTCCAACCGCGTCACCAGTGACCGGATTTCGTCGTCGGTTTTGCCTGCAATGCGCGCCGCGTTCAACGCTTCGACTTCGCAGGCGGGGAAGCCCATCGATCTAGGCCCTAAGACGACCTGCCGGGGCCATAGTCCCTGCGAGATCCTCAAGTAGAGTGTCGACCTGGAGCACCCGGACAGGCGAATAACTTCAGGCAACCGTAGGATGGCGTTCGCCATGTTTGCACCCCCTTGGGCGTCGTTGAACATGGGCGCAAATAGAGGGCAACACCCCCCCTGTCGGTCAATATGTCGCCCTGGATGCAGGAAAACTCTAAGAGTGGCGTGGTGTTAGCGCGCGACCCACAAGTGACCCACAAGTGACCAACAGGGGGGTTGTGGGCAAAGCGACACCCCCCTATCGGGCCTTGGGGACGGGCCGCGGTCGGGATTGGATTGTTGGCCTTAGCGACTCCTTCCGTGCCTTTCTGATCAGTTGCCGCACCCAGTTTTCTGTTATGCCCTCTTCCGCTGCGACGGTCTTGGTCGGACACCGGCTTCTGCCTGCTTTCAATTCCTCATGTCTTGCTGCGATCCTCGCGTGCCGTTCGGCCGGCGTTTCGTGTTGCCGGGTCAGATCGCTATTCTCCGCGCCAGCTTGGGGCGTGGCCATGGTCGTGCTTGGCTGCGTCTCGTCAGGAGTTGTAGCGGCCGCGGGGCGAGGCGCAACTGGGGATAGCTCGGGCGGGATTGTGGCGCCTCGCCCCTGCGCCCATGCGAGAAACTCGGCCGCTACTACATCCGAATGCCCTTCAAGGGTTCCTCG
>Ga0136614_10003140_pt1 | contig 10492 bp, 7 predicted proteins | sample AntDrymUQ2792106_2_FD_106643 | JGI IMG/M metagenome (GOLD analysis project Ga0136614, IMG submission 106643) | Polar desert sand microbial communities from Dry Valleys, Antarctica - metaG UQ279 (21.06) | ecosystem: Environmental > Terrestrial > Soil > Desert | place: Antarctica: Dry Valley... | reverse complement strand
TCTTCAACGAGACCGCCCCGATCGTCCTGGAAGGCTTCGGCTTCGGCGGCGCGCTGCTTGCGATGTTCATGCGGGCCGGCGGCGGCATCTTCACCAAGGCCGCCGATGTCGGCGCCGACCTGGTCGGCAAGGTCGAGGCTGGCATTCCCGAGGACGACCCCCGCAACGCTGCCACCATCGCCGACAACGTCGGCGACAACGTCGGTGACTGCGCCGGGATGGCCGCAGACCTGTTCGAGTCCTACGCCGTCACCCTGGTCGCGGCGCTGATCCTGGGTCAGGCCTTTCTGGGCGGCGACGGAATGATCTTCCCGCTCGTGGTCGCGGCCATCGGCGTGATCGCCTCGGTCGTGGGCATCCTGGCCTCCAACCCCAGGGACACTGACCAGAACGGCTTGACGACGATCAACCGGGGCTTCTTCATCTCCGCGGCGGTCTCGTTGGTCCTGGTCGCCGGTGCGGCGTTCCTGCTGCTGCCCGGCGACTTCGCCGCAGTCGGGATCGACGAAGGCGGCAGCCCGGCCGTGATCGGCTTCGTCGCCGTACTCATCGGAATCGTGCTGGCCGCCGCCATCCAGTTGCTGACCGGCTACTTCACCGAAACAAGCCGAAAGCCGGTGCAGGACATCGGCCGCTCCTCCCAGACCGGTGCCGCCACCGTCATCCTGTCCGGGATCTCGGTCGGCCTCGAGTCAGCGGTCTACTCAGCGCTCCTGATCGGCGCCGCTGTGTACGGCGCCTTCCTGATCGGCGGCGGCATCGCCCTGTACGCCGTGGCGCTGGCCGGCTGCGGCCTGCTCACCACTGCCGGCGTCATCGTCTCCATGGACACCTTCGGCCCGGTCAGCGACAACGCCCAGGGCATCGCCGAGATGTCCGGCGACATCGACGAGAACGGCTCACGCGTGCTGACCGACCTCGACGCTGTCGGCAACACCACCAAGGCGATCACCAAGGGCATCGCGATCGCCACGGCCGTACTGGCGGCGACCGCCCTGTTCGGCTCGTACTACCAAAGCATTCTCGACGCGCTGGACATCGCCGGCGCCGATGCGGCCGAGGCGATCAACGGGCTGCAACTGGTCAGCCCGAACAACATCGTGGGAGCCATTCTCGGCGCGGCAGTGGTGTTCTTCTTCTCCGGGCTGGCGATCAGTGCGGTGTCTCGGGCGGCCGGAAGGGTCGTGTTCGAGGTGCGCGAGCAGTTCCGCATGCACCCCGGGATCATGGATTACTCCGAGCGCCCCGACTACAGCCGCGTGGTGGACATCTGCACCAAGGACTCGTTGCGCGAGCTGGCCACTCCGGGCCTGCTGGCAGTCCTTGCCCCGGTCGCGGTCGGCTTCGGACTCGGGTTCGGCCCGCTGGCTGCCTACCTGGTCGGCGCGATCGCGGCCGGCACGCTGATGGCCGTCTTCCTGGCCAACTCCGGCGGCGCCTGGGACAACGCCAAGAAGATGGTCGAGGACGGCGCGTACGGCGGCAAGGGCAGCCCGGCCCACGCCGCCACGGTCATCGGCGACACCGTCGGCGACCCGTTCAAGGACACCGCCGGACCGGCCATCAACCCGCTGATCAAGGTCATGAACCTGGTGGCCCTGCTGATCGCTCCGGCGGTCGTCAGTCTCACGATCGGCGTGGACGCCGACGAGGGGCTGCGCGCGATCATCGCCCTGAGCGCCGTCCTGATCATCGTGGTCGCCGTCGTGATCAGCAAGCGCCGTTCGGTGGTCATGGGTGCCGACCCGGCGGTCGCTGACCACAACGAAGAGGTCCCGCCACCCGCGCCATACCGGGCCTAGCCGAACGTCCCGGATCACTGGCTCGAGACGTATCGAGTGAAGGCGTCCTTGAACCAATAGGTTCGGTACAAGGACGCCGTCACTCATCTGAGCGGGGGAGCTGAGGCTGTGCACGAGCAGCTGCCGCTTTTCGACGACCCGAGCGCCGGCCTCGAGATCGCCGACCTGGAGGGACTGCTCGTCGCAGGTGCCGCTCTGGTCCAGCGTGGCGCCGAGGCCCGGTTGTCCATCGTGGTGAGCGAGCAGTGGCGGGCTGCTGCCATCGGCGGGGCCTTCGATCTGCGTGGGTTGCCCGGTGAGACAGTCCAGACCTTCGACGCTCAGGTCGCGGTACGGACTCCGTTTCACCGCGGCCTGATGCCGATGGCACACCAGTGGTCGCGGGGCTCGTCGAAACTGCCGCCGGCCGACTGGCGGCTCACTGCGGCGCGCGTACGGCTCTGGGCTCTGGCCACCGGCCGGGGCGATTCCGCTGGCTATCTGTTGGGGCTCGGCCGTACCGACGAAGGTTCCTGCTGGTCGGCCGCCGGCAAGGCGCTGGCCGCGGCCGGTCTCGCCGGCACGATGTTGGGCCCGCGCGCCGGGGGTCCGGCCTATCGCATCGTCGGGCAGCGGCGCAGCCGGCGGTTGTTGGAGATGGTGGGCCAAGTTCCGGCGCAGGCGCCACCAGCAGCCTGGCCACGAAACCCCTACGCCTGACCTGCACGAGTGCAGGAATCCGGCCTCGGAGCACCGCCCCTGACCTACCCGAGTGCGGGAATCCGGCCTCGGGAATCAGTCCCCTCATCCGCACGTTATCCGCTCGACGTCCCCTATCGGGACGATTCACCCGTAGGTCGTTGGCATGGCGTCCGGAAGACCAGAGCCGGACGTCTGCGGGGGTCGGACGCGCTGATGCGCCTGTCTGCCTTACCGTGTGCCGCTACAGAACGTTCCCAGATCAGTTGTCAGGAGTTTCGTGCCGCCGAAGTCCAAGAGCGCCACTGCATCGACCAAGAGGTCGGGCAAGCCGCTCGTCATCGTCGAGTCCGGCTCGAAGGCAAAGACGATCGCGGGGTATCTCGGCGGCGACTACATCGTCGAGGCCAGCGTCGGGCACATCCGCGACCTGCCCCGTAACGCCGCCGACGTTCCGCCTGCATACAAGGGACAGCCGTGGGCTCGGCTCGGTGTGAACGTGGACAACGGCTTCGAACCGCTCTACGTCGTGAGCACCGACCGCAAGAAACAGGTCAGCCGACTCAAGGCCCTGGTCAAGGACGCCAGCGAGTTGTACCTCGCCACCGACGAGGACCGTGAGGGCGAGGCGATCGCCTGGCATCTGATCGAGACCCTCAAACCCACCATCCCGATCCGTCGGATGGTCTTCCATGAAGTCACCCGCGAGGCCATCCTGACCGCGATTGCCAACCCGCGGGATGTCGACACCGCACTGGTCGACGCGCAGGAGACCCGCCGGATCCTCGATCGCCTGTACGGCTACGAGGTCTCGCCGGTCCTGTGGAAGAAGGTCATGCCGAAGCTCTCGGCGGGCCGGGTGCAATCGGTGGCGACCAGGATCGTGGTCGAGCGCGAACGCGAGCGGATGCGTTTCGTGGTCGCCGACTACTGGGGCATCGAGGGTGACTTCGCGCTCAGGTCGGCAACTCCTGAGGCTGCCGCAGACGATGCGGACAACGCCGAGCCGAGGTCCTTGCGGGCAACCCTCGCCCTACTGGACGACAGCCGGGTGGCCACCGGACGAGACTTCGAGGCCACCACCGGGCGGGCCAAGAGCGACGTCGTACACCTGGACGAATCCGGGGCCCGTGGCCTGGTCGCTCGCCTGGACGGCGCCGACTTCACGGTCACCCGAACGGAGGAGAAGCCCTACCGGCGCCGCCCGTACCCGCCGTTCATGACCTCGACGCTGCAGATGGAGGCCGGTCGCAAGCTGCGCTGGTCCTCTGCCACCGTCATGCGAGTGGCCCAACGCCTGTACGAGAACGGCCACATCACCTATATGCGGACCGACTCCACGACCCTGTCCGAGACCGCGCTGTCCGCGGCGCGCAAGCAGGCCCGCGAGTTGTACGGGGACGCCTACGTCCCGGCCGAGCCGCGGCGATACACCCGCAAAGTCAAGAACGCGCAGGAGGCACACGAGGCGATCCGGCCGTCCGGAGATTCCTTCCGCACTCCCGGCCAGCTCGCCGGGCAGCTGTCCTCGGATGAGTTCCGGCTCTACGAGCTGATCTGGAAGCGCACGGTCGCCTCACAGATGGCCGACGCCGTGGGGACCAGCCTGTCGGTCCGGCTGACCGGATCCTCGACCACCGGTGAAGTGGCTGAGTTCTCGGCGAGTGGTAAGACGATCACGTTCCCGGGTTTTCTGCGGGCCTACGTCGAGAGTTCCGATGACGAGACGGCGGAAGGCGAGGACAGTGAGCGCCGGCTGCCAACCCTTACCCGCGGCCAGGAACTGACAGCGCGAGAACTGGAAGCCAAGGGACACAGCACCTCTCCGCCGGCCCGCTATACCGAGCCGAGCCTCATCGGGGCGATGCAGGATCTGGGAATCGGGCGCCCCTCGACCTACGCCTCGATCATGCAGACCATCCAGGACCGCGGGTATGTCTGGAAGAACGGGGCAGCGTTGGTGCCGTCGTTCGTGGCATTCGCGGTCGTCGGCTTGCTGGAACAACACTTCGCACGGCTGGTCGACTACGGGTTCACCGCCTCGGTCGAAGGGGATCTGGACGACATCGCGAACGGTGAACGGCGCGGTGTCGACTGGCTGACCCGGTTCTACTTCGGCAGCGACACCGCTCAGGAAGGCGGCATCGCCAAGTCCGGTGGCCTCAAGAAGCTGGTGTCCGAGCGCCTCGGTGACATCGATGCCCGCGGGGTGAACTCGATCCCGATCAGCGCCACCTACGAGGGCAAGCCCGTCGTCGTACGGGTCGGGCGTTACGGCCCGTACCTGCAGGCCGATGGGGACGAAGGCGAGCGGGCCAGCCTTCCCGACGACATCGCCCCGGACGAGCTGAGCCAGGATCGGGTGGCCGAACTGCTGTCCGCGCCGAGCAGCGATCGGAGTCTGGGACCCGACCCGGAGACCGGGCACACGATCATGGTCAAAGCTGGTCGGTACGGCCCGTACGTGTCCGTGATCCTGCCCGAAGGATCTGACGAGAAGCCGCCAACTGCAAGCCTTTTCGCCTCCATGGCACCGGAGACGCTGACTCTGGATCAGGCCCGTCAGCTGCTGACCCTGCCGCGGCCGATCGGCGAGCTGGACGGGGAGCAGGTCGAAGCCCGCAACGGTCGGTACGGCCCGTACCTGGCCAAGGGCACCGACTCGCGCTCGCTGGATGCCGAGGAGAAGCTGTTCACCGTCACCCTGGACGAGGCCCGAGCGCTGTTCGCCCAGCCCAAGATGCGGGGTCGCCGCGGTGCCGCTGCGCCGCCCCTGAAAGAACTGGGTGAGGACCCGAGTACCGGCAAACCGATGGTGGTCAAGGATGGCCGGTTCGGCCCGTACGTCACCGACGGCGAGACCAACGCCAGCCTGCGCAAGGGTGACGAGGTCGAGACGCTGACCGATGCCCGCGCCATCGAACTGCTCGCAGACCGACGGGCGCGCGGGCCGGCCCCGAAGCGCGCCGCCAAGAAGGCGCCGGCGAAGAAGACCACCGCCAAGAAGACCACCGCCAAGAAGACCACCGCCAAGAAGACCACCGCCAAGAAGGCGAGCGCGAAGTCCGCCAGCTGACAAGCCTTTGCGGAAGCTGGGCGACCACTCGGCCGCGCGCCAGGCTCAGATCGGCTGCAGCAGTTCCAGGCGGTTGCCAACCGGATCGTGCACGTAGCAGCGTCGAAAACCGGGAAAGTTGTCGTCCAACGTGACCTCGTGCCCGGCTGCTTCACACGCCGCGGCGACGGCGTCCACCTCCGTGCAGACCAGCCCAGGATGAGCCTTGCGGGCTGGGCGAAAACCCGCTTCCACGCCGCAGTGGACCTCGGCCGTGCCGCGCCGAAACCACACTCCGCCGCGAGCGGCGAGGACGGGCGGCTTCGTGAGTTCGGTCATCCCCAGGACGCCACCGTAAAAGGCACGCAAGGCGTCCTCCGACCCGGCCGGGCAGGACACTTGCACGTGGTGCAGCCCGTCGATCACACGCTTTCCTCTCGCCGGGCTACCGCGAAGATCCTGCGGAACGGGAACAGGACCCGGCCGGTCTCATCCGCAGGGTAGGCAGAGTTCAGTAGCTCGGCGTACTGGCCGGAGAACTCCTGGGCATCCCGGTCAACGAGTACGGCGAAGACGGGGCGCAGCGCCGTACCGCTGGTCCAGCGCAGCACCGGATCGGGTCCGGTCAAAACGTGCAGATAGGTCGTCTCCCAGGCCTCGACGGTCAGGCCGGCCTGTCTCAGGATCCTGAGATACCCCGCCGCATCCAACACCGAATCAGCGCCGCGCAAGCTTCCGCCGAGGTGGGCAGTCCACTGCTGACTATCGGCAAGCTGGCGCAGCAGGACATGCGACGGTGCGTCGAAGTTGCCCGGGACCTGCATGGCCAACCAGCCTGCTGGGCCAAGCCAACTGGCCATCGTGCGGAGGAGCTCGGCATGGTCGGGAATCCACTGCAGCAACGCATTGCTCACCAAGATGTCGACAGCGGTATCCGGCGACCAGTCCCGCGCGTCGGCGTGGATCAGCGTCACGTCAGGGAACCCACGCAGAGCTGCCGCCGCCGCTGCCAGCATGTCGACCGAGGAGTCCACCCCGATCAGCCGAGCATCCGGCCACCGGTTAGCCATTGTCAGCAACCCAGAGCCGGTGCCGCAGCCGAGGTCCACGACCACGAAGGGCCTGGACGCGCCGACCCTGGCGAGCAGATCGTAAAACGGGCGCGCCCGCTCGTCGGCGTACCCGTCGTAGGTCGGAGCGTCCCAGTTGAGTGCGTGATCCTGAGGCGGCATTCCTCGATTGTCACAAACATGTACCTACAGCGTCCTTCCCGAAAGGGATGTATCGCGCGCTCCGGGGTCGTCCGAGCAACCGCCGGTTCCAGCGCATGATCACGGAGGAAAAGGCCGGCATGGTCGGCGCCTGCCGCTAGCGTCGAATCGTGCTGTTCGGACCCGACGAGCGACCCGGTGTGCTCTCCGGCCAGATCACACTCGTACATCGTCGTTGGCGCTCCCAGTTGGTCTACTCCGGCCGCACGTACCGTACGAACGTGGGCCGAATCGTCATTGACGACGTCGGTCAATTCGACGCCGGGGCGATCACCGATGCCGACGCTGTCCGCGCCGGCAAGGCTGCCGCTGCCGAGGTGCTCGCCGCGTTGCGTGGCCAACCGGACTGGCCGGTGTACCGGATTGGTTTCCACCTGACCGATGACCCCGACCCGCGTGCGGAATTGGCTAGCAGGGCCGACCTGAACGGCGAGGAACTGGCGGCGCTGCATGCCCGGCTAGCCCGACTCGACCGAGTGGGTTCGCAAGGTGCCTGGACCCGGACCACTCTCGAAGTGATCTCGGCCAAGCCGGCAGTCCGGGCAGCTGATCTGGCCACCCTCGTCGGTCGGGAGACGGTCGCTTTCAAGTTGGACGTCCGCAAGCTGAAGAACCTGGGTCTGACCTACAGCCTCGAAGTCGGTTACCGGATCGCACCGCGCGGCGCTGCCTACCTACGCTGGTTGGCGTGACCGTCCCGGCTGCTGTCCCCGGACACGAAGGCTCCGGCCGCGGCCTGTTCGTGGCTTTCGAAGGCGGCGAGGGCTGCGGGAAGTCGACCCAGGTCCCGCTGCTGGCCGATTGGTTGCGCCACCGAGGCCACCAGGTGCTAACCACCTTCGAGCCAGGCGAGGGTGTGCTCGGCCGGGCGATCCGTTCGATCGTGCTCGACCGGGCCAACACCGATCTGAGCGACCGCTCCGAGGCCCTGCTCTATGCCGCCGACCGTGCACAGCACGTAGCCATGACGATCGGGCCTGCGCTGTCCGCGGGACAGATCGTGATCACCGATCGGTACGTCGATTCCTCGATCGCGTATCAGAGCGCCGGCCGCGGCCAACCCGCCGAGGAGATCGGCTACCTCTCCGGCTGGGCCACTCAGGGTCTGGTAGCGGACCTGACCGTGCTCCTCGACGTCCCGGTCGAGGTCGGGCTCGCGCGGATCCGAGGCCGGGCCGCAGTCGACCGGTTGGAGGCCGAGTCACAGGTCTTTCACGAGCGGGTTCGGCAGTCGTTTCTTGCTCTGGCCGCCGAGGCCCCCGCCCGCTACCTGGTCTTGGACGCGCGCGCTGATCCCGAGTCGCTGGCTGCCTTGATCGCCCACCGGATGGAAGCAGTCCTCGGCGTCGAGCACGCGGACTCCTCGGAGCGGTCATGACCGTGTGGACCGACGTCGTGGGCCAACCCGGCGTCGTCGACGAACTGGCCGCGGCGGTAGCTGATCCCGAGTCGATGACGCACGCCTGGTTGTTCACCGGTCCACCAGGATCTGGCAGGTCGGTGGCGGCTCGGGCCTTCGCCGCCGCGCTGCAGTGCGAATCCGGCGGCTGCGGGCGGTGCCAGGCCTGCCACACCACGCTGGCCGGTACCCACGCCGACGTCACCGTCGTCGTACCCGAAGGCCTGTCCTTCGGAGTGGACGACACCCGCGAGCTGGTACGTACGGGCAGCCGCAAGGCATCTGGGGGCCGCTGGCAGGTCGTCATCATCGAGGACGCGGACCGGCTCACCGAGCGCGCGGCCAACGCCCTCCTGAAAGCGATCGAGGAGCCTCCATCGCGGGGGGTCTTCCTGCTCTGTGCACCCTCGCTGCACCCTGACGACGTGCCGATCACCATCCGGTCGCGGTGCCGCACGGTCACGCTGACGACCCCGGCGCCGTCTGCCATCACCGACGTTCTCGTACGCCGCGACGGCATCGATCCAGCCATGGCTGCCTGGGCCGCGACCGCTGCCCAGGGCCACGTCGGCCGAGCCAGACACCTGGCCCGCGACGAGAACACCCGGCTCACCCGCAAGGCGGTCCTGGACATCCCTGCCTCCTTGACTTCCCTCGCGGCGTGCCTGGCCGCGGCCGACGAGCTGATCCTCAGCGCCGAGGAGGAGGCCAAGGCGCGCTCGGCGGTCCTGGACAGCGCCGAGACCGAGAGTTGGCAGCTAGCCTACGGCGCCGGCGGCCAGGGCCCCGGTTTGGGCCGAGGCGCCGCACGGGGAGCGGCGGGAGCCATCAAGGAACTTGAGCGACGCCAGAAGTCACGGACCACCCGGCTCAACCGCGATGCGTTGGATCGTTGCTTGGTGGACCTGGCTGGTTGCTATCGCGACGTCCTCGTCGTACGCGCCCGGGCCGCGGATGCCCAACTGGCCCATCCCGATCGTCGAGCCGACACGGCTCGGTTGGCCAACAGCCTCGAGCCCAGTGCCGCGCTGGCCCGGTTGGAGGCTGTGCTGGCGTGTCGAGAGGCGTTAGAGCTCAACGTCAAGCCACGGGTGGCCCTCGAGGCGATGACGAGCCGCTTGCGGCTCCCGAACAGCAGCTGAATAGGCGGCCGGGATATCGGTGCGAAACTTATGCAGTTATTCGCGCGCAAGTACATTTTAAGGCCAGCGCAGGGCGGCAGTTCGCCAGATCTCGAAAATTCGCCGAGCAGGCTGGCTTTCTATGCCCCTGTCTGCCTATGGTGTTCCTGCTGCAGCGTCGGCACGGGGGAATGCCTGCCCGGTGTCGTTGAGCAAGTTCGTCTCGCATGTCGATGTCTGCCTCATTGATGTCACTCAACTCCGCGTCGGCGGAGCCTTCGGAAGGACTGTGCATGACCGTAAGTTCTATGCCGCTGCGAGAGCCTTTGCTCACGCGAGGCCGCAAGCCAGCCGCGTTGCTGGCTGCTGGTGGCCTGTTGCTCAGTTCGGCAGTCCTCGGCTTCGCCGGGCAAACCGCAAACGCGTCGAGCCACCGGGAGGCACCGCTCATCGCGGGCGATCCCATGGTGGACAACACCGACGTCTACGCCTTCACCAGCCCTGACAACGAGAACATGGTCACGTTCGCGGCCAACTGGATTCCGTTCTCGGAGCCCAATGGTGGTCCGAACTTCTACCCGTGGGCCGAAGACGCCTTCTACGACCTCAACATCGACAACGACGGCGACGCTGTCGCTGACCTCATCTTCCGGTACGAGTTCTATACCGAGGATCTGCGCGGACTCGACACCTTCCTCTACAACGTCGGGCCGGTCACCTCGCTCGACGACCCGGATCTGCTCTTCCACCAGTACTACACGCTGACGCTGATCAACGTGGACGGCGGCCAGTCGGTGGAGGTCCTGAACACCAACGACCGGGCCGAGTCGGCCCCGTCCTACACCGGCGATGCCAGCATGGGCGGTGAAGAGGGCTACGAAAAGCTGCGGACCGACGCGATCGAGCCGCTGCCGAACCAACGTATTCGTGGCGGCGGAACGACCGTTGCTACCCAGGCGGATGACTCCTTCTTCCTCGACCTGCGGATCTTCGACCTGATCTACGGTGGGGACCTGTCCGAGATCGGCCAGGACACGCTCGCTTGCTACAACGTCAACAGCATCGTGTTGAACGTTCGCAAGGAGCTCGTGGCGCTCAATCTGAACAAGAACGCCAACCCGGTCATCGGCGTGTGGAGCACCACTTCACGCGCTCCGCTGCGCGAC
>Ga0136614_10003139_pt1 | contig 10493 bp, 8 predicted proteins | sample AntDrymUQ2792106_2_FD_106643 | JGI IMG/M metagenome (GOLD analysis project Ga0136614, IMG submission 106643) | Polar desert sand microbial communities from Dry Valleys, Antarctica - metaG UQ279 (21.06) | ecosystem: Environmental > Terrestrial > Soil > Desert | place: Antarctica: Dry Valley... | reverse complement strand
CTCCGGGAATCCGAGCTCCAGCCCGCCGAGCACCTCGCGCCGGGCCCGACCGGTGCCGAATCCCTTCGTCACCGCGCGAAGCTCGGCCGCGAGGCCGGAAATGGGAGGCCGCCGGACCACCGGCCGCGGCGCCGGCTCGGGGCCGCCGCCGTCGCCGGCCAGGAGCACGCCGCGCCCCTCCATCCGCGCGCGGGCCCGATCGCGGATCCCCGCGCGACGCAGGAGCTCCTCCGGCAGGCGCAGCCAGCCGCCGCGGGCGACGACGATCGCCGCCGCGCCCTTCTCCCCGCTCGCGACCTCGTCGCTGACCCGGCCGTCCCGGACGTGGACGACCCGGTCGGCGATGGCGGTCGAGGTGGGGTCGTGGCTGACCACGACCGCGGTGCATCCCTCATCGCGCACGAGCTCCTCGACGAGCCGGTAGATCTCACGAGCGGTCGTCGCGTCGAGCTCGCCCGTCGGCTCGTCGGCAAGCAGCAGCCTCGGCCGCCGCACGAGCGCCGCGCACAGCGCGACCCGCTGTTGCTCGCCTCCGGAGAGCTCGCCCGGGCGGGCGCTCGCGCGCGTCCAGAGGCCGACCCGCTCGAGCAGGTGGTGGGCGCGGGCCCGACGCTCCGACTCGCCGACACCGGCGAGCGCCAGCGGCAGGCCGACGATCTCTCGGAGCGTCAGTTCCGGCGGTAGCGCCCGCGCGTAGTGCTGGTCGAGGTAGCCAACGCTCCGGGCGCGGAAGGCAGCGGCCTGTCGCTCCCCGAGCCGCCCGACATCGACCCCGAGCACAACCGCCGAGCCAGCGGCCGGCCGGTCGTAGGCCGCGAGCAGGCGCAGGAGGGTCGTCTTCCCCGAGCCGCTCGGGCCGAGCACGACGACCACCTCTCCGGCGACGACGTCCAGGCTGAGCCCTTGCAGGGCGGCCGTGCCGCCGGCTCCCGAGCCGTGGAGCGCGAACACATCGTGGAGCGAGAGCGCGAGCGTCACTGGCCTCCCGCCGCCGGTCTCGCCACCTCCGTCCCGGCGAAGGCCCGGCGGGTCAGCACGCAGACGAGGCCCACGGTCACCGCGGTCACCGCCGCGGCCGCCAGGCCGATCACCACCCAGTCGATCGAGAGCACGAGCGGAGGCACCGGCTCCGTGGCGTTCGCGGTCAGGGTCACGAACCCGACCACGAGCGCGGAGAGGAGAGCACCGGCCACCAGCCCGCCCAGGGCACCCGCGAGGGCGATCGCGGCGGCACGCAGACGGAGCTGGCGCCGCAGCGCGGCCGGATCGAGCCCCTGAGCCTCGAGGTCCGCGAGCTCACCCGCCCGGTCTCGCTGCTCGGAGAAGACGACGAGCGCGAGTCCGATCAGGGCCAGCGCGAGCGCGACGAGCGCCGTGAGCGTCAGGACGACGAGGGTGCCCCGCGCGAGTGGGTCTGCGCGAAGGCCGGCCTCAACCGACCGGCGCGACGCCGCCTCGAGCACGTCGAACGGCGGGCGGGCCAGCAGGCCCGCGACTTCCGGCCCGCCGCGAACCCAGACCTCGCCGGGCACCCCGACCGGCGGCGCCTGGACGTCGAGGGCCGTCTCCAGCCAGGTCACGTCCCCCACGATCACGTCGCCCTCGACCACGGTGGGAAAGCGCCGGATCGTCCCCACGACGCGAACGGTCAGCGGCTCGCCGACCACCCGCAGGGGAAGCGTCCCGTCACGCCCCACGGCTGCGGCCAGGCCCGGCGATGCGAGCACCGGCGGCGGCTGGCCACCGTCAGGACGAGGCGGATGGAGCCGGACGGCTCGCTCGCGCGTGATCGCGTAGCGGATTGCCAGCGAGCTCGCCCCGGCGGAGACGAGGTCGGCCGGGCCCGCGACCTCCCAGCCGCCGAGACTCCCCCGGGGCGTGAACGCGGTGCCGCCACCCTCACGGAGTCTCCCGAGGCGAAGCAGCCCGTCGGCGCGGGCCTGCTGGCCGGGCTTGTCGCCGGTCTCGCGGTGTCCGCCGCCGAACCGGCCGAGCTGCGTCAGGTCGACCGTCAGCCCCACGACGAGCCCTCCGCGCGCGCTCGACGGGATCGCAGCGCGGAGCGTCCGCCGTCCAGCGAGTGGCTCGCCGAGGTCGACCGTCTCGAAGTCTCCGCGCGGAGTCTGGATCGACGCCTCGAGCGCGACCCGGTCCCCCTCGATCCTCGTCTCGAGAACGAGCTCGCGGGCCTCCCGGGAGAGGCGCAGGCCACCGAGCGCGAGCGCGTGATCCGGTCGAATCCGGCGGGCGAGCTCGGATCGCGGCTCGTCGGCGAAGTCGGCTCGCCAGCCGCGCAACCGTGGGATCGCCTCGGCCGGCACGCCGAGAACGGTCAGCCCGGCGCTCGACTCCAGCCGGGCGACGTCGCCGCTCGCCCGGAGCACGGGGTAGCTCTCCCCCAGCGCCCGGTAGCTCTCCGGAGGCGCGGCGCGTTGCACCGACACGAGGCGTCCGAGATCCTCGCGGAGCACGTAGTCCAGCGGAACGGCGAACGCGGCCTGGTCGGAGAGGTTCTGGCCCAGCGTCGCGCGGTAGGTCTCCGCGAAGAGGCCGATCCCGACGCTCGTCACCCCGAAGACGACCGCGACCGAGGCCCGGCCCGGATTCCGGACGAGCGAGAGGAGCGCGAGGCGCGGCACCGGGCCGGCACGGCGGAGCAGCCGCTCGCAGGCGCGCAGTGCTGGGCCAACGAGCCGGACGCAGGCCGCCGCGACCGCCAGCGAGACGAGGGAGGGGAGCAGTAGCAGCTCGATCCCGGACCCTCGCTCGCCCGCGAGCGCCTCGGGATCGGCGGCGCCCTGCGCCAGCGCGAGCCCGACGGTTCCGGCCGCTGCGAGGCCGGCGAGATCGAGCAGGGTGACGGACCGCCCGTTCGTGCGCCAGGCCCCGGCGCGGGCGCCCGCGAGCACGACGGCGGTCGCTGCGAGCGCGAGACCCGCGGCTGCCAGCAGCCCCGGCGCCGAGAGCACCGAGCGTGTCAGAACGGGAGCCGCCGGGGTGTCGAGGAGCGCCGCCAGTCCGAAAGAGACGAGCACTCCCCCGGCCCAGCCGGCCGCGGTCGCGAACATGGCGAGCGCACCGACCTCGAGCGATGCCTCGGCGAACACCTGCATGCGGGTCGCACCGAAGCCGAGCAGGCGGGAGGCGGCTGCATCGAAATCGTTCCGGAGGCCCGCCGCGACCAGCAGCGCGAACACGAGCAGGAGCGAGACCCCCTGACCTGCCACCAGCAACAGCCTCCGTCCCGAGATGCGCGCCGACTGGCGGATCCCGTCGAGCTCGACCTCGGGCGCGGCCACCCTGAAGACGTCCGAGCGGAGCTGGAGCGCGACGCGCGCCTCGCCCAGGCGTCGGTCGAGGTCGCCGAGCTCCCAGACATGGAGGCTCCGCCCGTCGAGTGGAGACGTCCAGGCGTAGGTGCGGTAGAAGAGGTCGAGATCAGGTTGTTGCGTCAGGCCCTCGGCGCCGTTCGCGAGGAGGAGCGCAGGCGCCTGGGCGCCGGTCTCGTCGCCGACTCCGGTTGCGGGCACGGGTGCCTCGGCGTCGAGCTCGGCCGTCCCGACGACGGGCAGATGGAGGAATGAGCGAATCCGGCGCCCACCCCCGATCTGGAGGAGCTCGCACCGGCCCCGGCGGCAGTGAGCCGGCAGCCGGCCGCTCCGGAGCCGTACCTGCTTCGGCAGACCGTCGAGGGCCCCGAGCAACGCGAGGTTGCCGTTTTCCCGCAGCTCGGTGAACACGACCCCGGCGGTCGGCTCCGCGCCGAGCGCGCGTCCGAGCGCCTCACGGGCAACACGGTCGAGGCTACCGAAGGGCTCTTCCGTAGGGCCGCCGAAGCCTCCCCAGAAAGCGCGGGCAGTGCGCTCCGAAACGGGCAGGTCGCCGATCGCGCGCTGGACTGCGCGATCCTCGGTCAGAAGGCTGCCTGCAAGCGAAGCGGCGAGCATCAGCGCGGCCGCCCCGATCCCGATCATGACGAGCAGCGAGCGAAGCGGCCGATGCGCGATCCGCGCACAGGCGAGGCGAGCCAGTGAGTAGAGGGCGATCACCCCCCGGTCCCCCTGCGGCGTCTGTAGGCCCTCGTCTTCGCGCGATTGCCGCAGATCGACATCGAGCACCACTGCGCCGAGCGGTTCCGCGAGTAGTCGTAGAAGGCCCAGCGACACTGCCGGCACGCCTTCAGGCGATCCCAGCTCCCGTCTCGCTGGGCGGAGACGACGATGCCGAGCAGGCGGCCGAGCGGGTGGCCTGCGCGTGCCGACTCCAGCTCGGCCCGGCCGGCCCGGTCGAAGCACGTGCGGAGCGGGAGAGCTGCCGCAAGCCGGTTCAGAAGCGCGAGCCGCTCCTCCTCGAGCGGTGTCTCGAGCAGCGAGCGCAGCGACTCGCGCAGCGCCTTCGCGCGCGCCACGTCGGCGCTCGCTCCCGCCAGCCCGTGCTCGCGCAGCCACGGTCCGTCGAGCCAGTCCAGGCCATGCGCGAGATCGACGGTGTTGACGAAGACCTGCACGAGGCGAAGCGGCGCAGGCGCGGCCTTCGGGACGTCGTAGCGGGCCACCGAGACACCAGTGTACGACCTACGCCGGTGTCGATGCTCAGTGCAGGAAGGCCTCGCGGATCTTTCCGAGCGCCGTCTGCAGCTCCTTCATCCGGCCAAGGTCTGCGGAGGCCAACTCGCGCAGCAGCCAGCGCTCCCGCAGCCGTAGGAGCAACTCCCGCCCCGTGCGGACGTCGAGGGCGCCCGAGGCCCCTCGCGCGTCCAGCTCGGCGCGCAGCCCGACGAGGTCGTCCCCGGCCGGCTCGCCGTCGAGCAGGTGGGCCCGGAGGCGGCGGTGGGACTCCTCGTCGAAGTGCTCGGGAGCGAGCTCTGCGAGCAGCGGGCGGAGCTCGGGGTACGCCATGCAGGCGGCCAGGGCGTCCCGTTCCCGGCGCAGGCCCGCGTCCAGGGCCTTGGCCGAGACCGTGCCCGTCACGGAGCCCGGCCCGCGCGGCACGAGCCCGGCCTGCATCTCCCGCGGCAGGTCGAGCCGGTCGGCGGCGAGCCTTGCTGCGTCCTGGCGCTCCGGAGACTCCTCGAACCGGCCCAGCAGCTCCCGAACCCGTACGAAGCCCTCCTGCCGGTCGGCGGCGCGGTCGAGCTCGAGCCGCACGCGGTAGACGAGGTAGCTCACCGCGCCGCCGAGGACGTCCTCGAAGCGCTCGGCCATGTCGGCGGGATCCTGCCCGGGCGGCAGCGGCACGATGCGCACGTCGAGACCCTGGGCGGCGGCGAGATCCATGCCTCGCAGGGTCGCCGCTTCCCCGGCCTGGTCGCCGTCGAAGCAGAGGACGATGCGCCTCGTCGTCCTGGCGAGCTCCTTGAGTTGCCGCTCGGTGAGCGCGGTGCCCATCGACGCAACGACCGGCTCGACGCCAGCCTGCCGCAGGGCGAGCACGTCCGTGTTGCCCTCCACGACGAGAGCCCGCTCCTGCTTCGCGATCGCCCCGCGCGCTCGATCGAGCCCGTAGAGGAGGTCTCCCTTCCGAAACAGGTCGCTCTCCGGCGAGTTGACGTACTTCGCGCGCAGGGGGTCGTCCTCTCGCAGCCTGCGCGCCTGGAAGCCGAGTACGCGGCCGCGGGCATCGGCGAGCGGGAAGAGAAGCCGGCCAGAGAAGTAATCGCTCCCGCGCCGGCCGGCGAGCCCGGCGGAGGCGAGCTCCTCACGGCTGAAGCCCTGCTCGAGCGCCTTCGTGACGAGCGTCGAGCCGCCGGGCGCGAGACCGAGGCGAAACTCCCGGCACACCTCCTCGTGCAGGCCGCGTCCCACGAGGTACTCGCGCGCGGGGCCTCCGCCTGGCGACTCCCAGAGATGGCGTTCGTAGAACACCGTCGCCTGCTCGAGCAGCGAGACGAGTCGCTCGCGCCGGCGCCGTCGCTCGTCCTCCCGGCCCGAGGACTCCTCGTACTCGACCTGGACGTGGAAGCGGTCCGCGAGCCACTCGATCGCGCCGGTGAAGTCGAGCTGCTCCGTCTCGCGCACGAACGTGATCAGGTCTCCCTTGGCGGCGCAGCCGAAGCAGTAGTAGAGCCCCTTGTCCGGGCTGAGCGAGAAACTCGGTGTCCGCTCTTCGTGGAAGGGGCAGCGGCCGGTGTAGCGGCCGCCGACCTTGCGGAGCTGGGTGCGCGCACCCACGACGTCGACGATGTTCGCCGCTGCCTTGATCTCCTCGACGGAGGAGTCCTTGATCCGGCTCACGCGAGCTCCTCCGCGTAGGTGAGCGCGAACCGATCGGTCATGCCCGCGACAAACGCCGTGATCTCGTCCGGTCCCGACCCCGCGTCGGCGAGGTGGTCGAAGATTCGCCGCACCGTCTCCCGGGCCCGCTCGTGCTCGCGCTTGGCGTGCGGCCCGAGGTAGACCCGCTCGAACATGAACGCCCGCAGGGAGAGCATCGCCGCGCCGACCTCCGCGGACTGGACGATGTCCCCGGCCAACGCCGAGGTCTCGACCAGATCGTGCACGAGCCCGTCGATGCGCTCGCCGCCCGTCGACCCGAGGAGGTCGAGCTCGGCGCGAGGCAGGTCGTCCTCGGAAAGGATGCCGTAGCGAATCGCGTCGTCGATGTCGTGGTTGATGTAGGCGACCCGGTCGACCAGGCGGACGATTCGGGCCTCCAGGGTCTCAGGCTCGGCCGGGCCCGTGTGCGTAAGGATCCCGTGCCTGACCTCGGCCGTGAGGTTCAAATCCTCCGCGACGCGAAGCGACTGCTCGTTGTGCCGGAAGCGGCGGCCGAAGCGCTGGCTCAGCGCCGCGTCGAGCGCCGCCTCCCCGGCATGCCCGAAGGGGGGGTGGCCGAGGTCGTGGCCGAGGCCGATCGCCTCGGTGAGGTCCTCGTTCAGGCGGAGCGCCCGGGCCACGACGCGCGAGATCGCGGTCGTCTCGAGCGTGTGCGTCATCCGCGTGCGGTAGTGATCGCCGGCCGGGTCGATGAAGACCTGCGTCTTCTGCTTCAGCCTCCGGAAAGCCTTCGAGTGGACGATGCGGTCACGGTCCCGCTGAAAGGCCGTCCGAACCCTGCACTCCTCGATTGGCCGCAGCCGCCCTCTCGTGTCGTGCGAGCGAACCGCCAGAGGCGAGAGCCAGCTTTCCTCGACCCTGCGCACCCGCTCTGCGAACGCGTCAGCCGCTTGTCCGGCCAGCTCGGGCATACGCTGAGAGTACTCGCGTGGTCGGGGCGTCGGAAGCCGCGCAGCCACCGTGCCGACGCGCAGCTCAGACGATGATCGGCACCGTGCCGCCGTCGGCGCTCCAGGCTGCCCCGGTGACGTAGGCAGCTCGGTCGGAGCAGAGGAAGGCGACGACCGACGCGATCTCCTCCGGCTCCGCGAGCCGGCCGAGCGGCCGTCCGGAGCCGACGGCCGCGAGGACCTGCTCTCGCGTCCTTCCTGAACGTGCAGCCTGCTGATCTGCGAGCCCGTCCGGCGCCAGCCAGGCGCCGGTCGCGGTCGGGCCGGGTGCGACGGCGTTGCAGCGGATGCCGTCCCCGGCATACAGGTCGGCCACGAGCCGCGAGAGCGAGAGCACCGCAGCCTTCGTGACCGAGTAGTTGGGCATGCCGGTCGAAGGGCGCTTCCCCGCCGTCGAGGAGACGTTGACGATCACCCCTCGACCCAGCTCGCGCATGCCCGGGAGAACGGCCCGGATCGCGCGGACATAGCTCATCACGTTCAGCTGCCACATCTCCTCCCAGGACCGGTCGGAGAGCTCTTCGAAGGACGCCTGGTAGGCGATCCCGACGTTGTTGACCAGCACCTCGACCGGGCCGAGCTCCCGTGCGGCCTCCGCCACGAGCGCCTCGGGCGCACCGGGCTCGGCGAGGTCGCAGACGACACCGAACGCGCTCTCGGTTGCGGCGCGCGCGCGCTCGACTCGCTCGCCGTCGCGTCCCGAGACGACGACTCTGGCCCCCTCCGCGGCGAGGAGCCGTGCGGTCTCCAAACCAATCCCCCCCGTCGAGCCGGTGACCACGCAGACGCGTCCTTCGAGACCGAGATCCACGGCCGGCTAGCGTACAGACGGTGCGGACGATCCTCCTGCTGGCCCGCCACGGGGAGAGCGACTGGAACCGCGAGGTGCGCTGGCAGGGACACGCCGATCGCCCCCTGACCGAGCGCGGGCGCGAGCAGGCCCTAGCGCTCGCCGAGCGGCTCGACCGGGTCCCGCTCGACTCCGTCTACTCGAGCGACCTGCGCCGCGCGCGCGACACCGCGCGCGCGGTCGCAAGCCGACAGGGCCTCGGCGTGTGCGTCGTGCCGGAACTCCGCGAGGTCGACGTCGGCGCCTGGTCCGGCTTGACACGCGCGGAGGCCGCCGAGCGCTTTCCCGACGGGCATCAACGCTGGCAGACGGGGACGGCCGGCTGGGACGATGGGGAGAGCTACGAGCGCATGAGCGACCGGGTGCTGGCGGCCCTGCGCGGGATCGCGGGCTCGCACCCCGGGGGGCGCATCCTCGTCGTCTCCCACGGCGGCCCGATCAGGGCGGCCCACGCCGCAGCGCTGGGTCTGCACGTCCACGACTACCGCCGCCTCCGGCCCGTCGAGCCGAACGCGCGTCTGTCGGCGGTCTGCGTCGAGGGCGACGTCTTCAGCGAGCTGTGCCCCGCGAGCGGGATCGACGATCTGATCGCCCGAGACGAGGAGTTGCGGCGCGAGGCTGCCCGACAGCCTCCCTCGCCTGCCGGCTGAGCGGAACGAAAGACAAGACACGAGACCCCGCCGGGCCGGCGAAGCCGCAGGCGCGGCGCCGGCTCAGCGCGCTGCCCGCATGGCCTTGGAGCGATTCCCGGCGGCGGCCGAGGCTCGCATCAGGCCTCTAGACTTGGTCGGGTGGAGGACTACACCAGCAAGTACAAGGGCGAGCAGATCGAGGTGGCACTCTTCGGCGGCGACTACCAGGACGGGGTACTGACGGCGTACTGCGTCGTCGACGACGTCGCCCACATCGAGCTGAACGGCCACATCCTGATTCCGCTGCAGAACATCGCGTCGCTGCACTGCTCGAGCCGCTGCGACGCGCCCGAGCCCGACTGGCCGCCGCGAGGGCTCGCCGAGGACGAGCGCGACGAGGACACCTAGATGCCCGGCGGAGACCCGCCGCCGCCTCCCCCACGCTCGCTGCTCGTCATCCGGAACGTGCTCAAGCTTTGGCTCCTGCTCACGGGGCTGTGCGGGCTGCTGGGCGCTGCAGGCTGGGCGCTCGGCGGCTACCGCCTGCTCTCGGTCTTCGCCTTCGGAGGAGCCCTGCTCGCAGCGGCCGTCTACTGGTCGGCCGACCGCGTCGTCACCGGAATGGTGGGTGCACGGGAGCTGCTGCCGGCCGAGGCGCCCGCGCTCCATTCCACCGTCGAGCGCCTCGCCATGCGCGCCCAGGTCGTAAAGCCCCGGATCTACCTGCTCCCCGACGGCTTCCCGCGGGCGCTCGGGGGCGGGCGCGGCGGCGCCGGCGCGGTCCTGGCCCTCAGCGCCGGATTCCTGGCCGCAGCGAGCCCCGCCGAGCTCGAGGGGGTGCTCGCCCACGAGATCGCCCACCTACGCCACCGCGATGTGCTGCTTCAGACGGTCGCCGTCGTTCTGGCGGCGACCCTGGTCGAGCTTACCCGGCTCGGGGGGTGGCTCCAGCGGGCGCTGCTCTTCGTCGTCGGCCCGGTCGCGGCGGCGTTCGTGCACCTCCTGCTCTCACCCGCGCGGGAGTTCGCAGCCGACCGCCTCGCGGCCTCCCTCTGCGAGTCCCCGCACGGCCTGGCCGACGCCCTGCTCCGACTGGAGCAGGCCAGCGACCTCGTCGAGTTTCGCGCAAACGCGATGACCGAGCCGCTGTACACGGTCAACCCGTTTGCGGAGGAGGGCGTGAGCAAGCTCTTTGCCACCCACCCACCCGTGGCAGAGCGCGTCCGGCGCCTACGAGGACTCGACCCCGGCTGGCACGAGAAGCTTCGCGCCGCCTGAGTCTCTCGCCCTCGTGAGGTCGTGCCGATCAGTTCCGGGAAAGAAAATGGCCCGAAGTCCGCAGGACTCCGGGCCAGACTAATTCGGCGGCTACCTACTCTCCCGGGAGGTTGCCCTCCGAGTACCATCGGCGCAAGCGGGCTTAACTTCTCTGTTCGGAATGGGAAGAGGTGTACCCCCGCCGCTATGACCGCCGAAAGTTATAAATCTCGTGCCAGACTTCAGTCTGGCTTGAGCGTGCAAACGTAGTCGCTCGAGCCGCTGGAACCTGGCTCACGGACCGCGCAACCGCACGCGCACCCTCAAAACTCCATAGCGGCTAGCACCTGTTCAAAATCAAGACCTCGGGCAATTAGTACGGGTCCGCTGAACGCGTTGCCACGCTTGCACGTCCCGCCTATCAACGTGGTGGTCTCCCACGGCCCTTACTCCCTCGAGGGGATGGGAAGCCTCATCTCGAGGTGGGCTTCCCGCTTAGATGCTTTCAGCGGTTATCCCATCCAGACGT
>Ga0136614_10003138_pt1 | contig 10494 bp, 7 predicted proteins | sample AntDrymUQ2792106_2_FD_106643 | JGI IMG/M metagenome (GOLD analysis project Ga0136614, IMG submission 106643) | Polar desert sand microbial communities from Dry Valleys, Antarctica - metaG UQ279 (21.06) | ecosystem: Environmental > Terrestrial > Soil > Desert | place: Antarctica: Dry Valley... | reverse complement strand
GCCCGATCTCATCTACACGGGCGGGCGATTTGAAAGCGGCCTCGCTTTAGTCTCAGACTGCGCGGGTCGGATCACGCATCTCACGCGCGATGTGGAAAACTTCGCCGCCCCTGCGCGCATCATGCGACTCACGGGCTGCGCCCTGTTACCCGGTCTCGTCAACGCGCACTCGCACGCCTTTCAACGCGTCATTCGCGGGCGCACCGAACGCCGCTCTTCAGCCGCGCACGATTCCTTCTGGACGTGGCGCGAGATGATGTACAGGGCAGCCACGCGCCTCACGCCCGAACAAATTTACGACGCCTCGCGCATGGCCTTTCTCGAAATGGCCGCGAGCGGCATCACCGCCGTCGGCGAGTTTCACTATCTCCACCACGCCCCCGACGGCACGCGCTACACGGACGAGAACGAGTTGGCGAAGCACGTCATCCGCGCCGCGCGTGATGTCGGATTGCGCATCGCGCTCCTGCGCGTCGCATATGCGCGCGCGGGATGGAACACGCCCCCCAACGACCGGCAGGCGCGCTTCATCGAGCGCGACGCCGCAGCGTTTCTCAAGCAGACCGAAACGCTCAAAGACGATCTCGCACGCGAAGCAGCGGACGATGTCCGCACACAAGGAGACGTTGGAGCCGATGGCGCGGACTTAAAAAGCGCGTGGGTCGGCGTCGCCCCGCACAGCGTGCGCGCCGTGCCGCTCGACTACCTGCGCGAGGTGGACGCATTCGCCGCGAAGCAGGAGATGCCCGTCCATATGCACGTCGCGGAGCAACCTGCGGAAGTCGCCGCCTGCCTTGAAGAACACAGGCGCACGCCCGTCGCGTTGCTCGCGGACGAAGGTTTGCTGAGTGATCGCTTCACTGCCGTCCACGCCGTCCACATCACGCCGGAAGAAGCGCGCTCGCTCGCTAGAGAGCGCGCGCACGTCTGCGCCTGTCCAACGACCGAACGAAACCTGGGCGACGGCATCGTTCCCGCCGATCTACTCTTCGACGCACGCGTCCGCGTCTCGCTCGGCACGGATAGCCACACCCAGATCGATCTCCTCGAAGACGCGCGCGAACTCGAATATCACCTGCGCCTGCAAAAACTCGAACGCGCCGTGCTCGCGCCGCAAGAGACCGGCGTGCCGACAGAGAAGGAGACGACCCCCGATCCAACCGCTCACGCAAGCTCCACCGACCGGGACGACCTCGCCGCGCTCGCCGTTCGTCTCTTCGATTGCGCCACGACGAGCGGCGCAAACAGCATCGGCGCAACCGGCGGCGGCGCGCTCGCAGTCGGAAGTCCCGCAGATTTCTTCACCGTCGCCCTGAACGATTTGTCCATCGCCGGAGCGAGTGAGGATGATCTCTTACCCACCATCGTCTTCTCGCTGGCGCGGACAGCCGTGCGCGATGTGGTTGTCGGCGGGCGGCGCATCATCGCCGATGGACAGCACCGGACGCGAGATGAGATCATCGAACGCTTCACGGATTTACAGCACAAACTGTGGAAATAAGCGCGCATGTGTTACATCAACCTCACAATGTTAGGAGAGAGCCATGACGAATGAAGAGATGCAGCGGATTCTTGAATTTATGATGCAGCGGCAAGAAGTTTTTACTGAGCAGCAGGAAAAGCTGCGCGAGTCATTGGACAGACTTGAGCAGAATCAAGAACTGCTTCAAGGAGAAGTGCGTGGACTGGCCGGGGTGGTTCGTCAGATTGGCGAAGCGCAGTTTCAACTTAGCGAAGCGCAGATTCAGACTCAAAAAGATATTTCTCAAACTCAAACTGATCTTTCTCATCTGGCAAAGATCGTCAATGGTCTTGTTGAGTTTGTGACGCGGGAGCGTAACGGCAGCAGTCAAAATTAATTGCCGCATGAAGGTTGAACAGACACTTGCCGAACTCGTCCGCCTCGATTCCGTCTCGGCGCGCTCCAACGTTGAGATCGTCTCTTACCTCGCCGCGCGCACGGAAACTCTGGGCTTGTGCGCGCGCATGTTTCCGTACCGGGACGCTGCGGGAGTGAAGAAGTTCAATTTAGTTGCCGTCTCACCCGAAGTGAAGGCTGACGGGATGGAAGTGGAACTCGCGCTCGTCGGGCACACGGACACGGTTCCTTTCGATGCTGCGTGGACGGACGCGCTGACGCTGACGGAGCGCGAGGGCAACCTTTACGGGCGTGGCGCGTGCGATACGAAAGCCTTTATCGCCGCCGCGCTCACGGCCATCGAAGCGATTGATCTCACGCAACTGACGCGACCGCTCGCGCTCGTCTTCACGGCTGATGAAGAGATCGGATGCCTCGGCGCGAAACAACTCGCGGAGTCGCGTGCGTTGCGCGCACGCTACGCCATCGTCGGCGAGCCGACTTCGCTGCAACCGATGCGTGCGGGAAAGGGTTATTGTCTCGCGGAAGTCCGGGTCGGCGGGCGCGAAGGGCACAGCGCGTACCCGTCGCTCGGCGCGTCGGCCATCTTTCGCGCGGCGCGGCTCATCGCGCGAATCGAGACGGTGGCGGAGAATTTACAGGCCCAACAACACGCCGCGTTCGACCCGCCTTACACGACGCTCAACGTCGGGATCATCAACGGGGGAACGGCCAAAAACATCATCGCGGGCGAATGTCGCTTCACGCTCGAATGGCGACCCATTCCCGGTCAGGCAGCCACACACGCATTTGAACTCATCCAAGCCGAGGTCGAAAGTTTACGCGCCACGGAACCGGACTTTGCTTGTCGTCTCGAAATTTTGCGGCTTGACGATGCGATGGAGACAAGCGCGGATTCGCCGCTCATCGGCGAGTTGGAAACTTTGAGCGGTAAGACAGCGGGCACGGTCGCCTTCGGCACGGAAGCCCCACAGCTCGCCGAGATGGGCGCAGAAGCGGTCGTCTTCGGCCCCGGCAGCATCCGCACCGCACATCGCACCGGCGAGTTTGTGCCCGCCGACGAACTCAACGCTTGCGTCGAAATTCTCGCGCGGGCGATACGGAAATTTTGTCAGTAGTTGTTTGTCCGTTGTCAGTAGTCCGTTGTCAGTTGCTTGTGCTGACTTAAGGAAGTCGCTAAAGATTGAATCGAGCAATGACGAGTGAAGAACAACTGACAACGGACTACTGACAACGGACAGTCTTTTTTATGAACCAACGAATTTTCAAATCCGCGTCTCTGCAAATGATGCTTGGCCTCCTGCTCTTCATCGCTCTCTTCGCTCATCACGTCGCGGCGCAAATTGAGAAGCCGCTGACGAGTCAGGAACTCGTGCGGCTCATCTATCAACTTCCGGCGCAACCCGGTAAGCGCGACGAGATCATTGAAGAGATACGGCGGCGCGGCATTGATTTCGAGTTGACGCCGGGAATTCGTGGCATCGTGGCAACGAAGAGCGGCAGCGATGCTTTGTTGCGCCGCACGCTCGAAGAGGCCGCCAGGCGGCGCGCCAACCCGGCCAGCTATGCGCCACCGTCCGCCACGGAAGCGGCGCAAGTTTTGGCGAACGCGCGCCGGGTATCGCTCGAAGCGGCGAAGGGCATTCCCGATTTTGTCGTCAAGCAACTGGTCACGCGCTCCGAAGCGCGCGGCAAGACGCAGAATTGGCAGGTGCGCGACCGCCTGACCGTCGCCGTTAGTTACCGCGAGAGCGCGGGCGGCGAACAGTACAAGTTGCTTGCCGTCAACGGCCTGCCGAACGCTGCGAGCGGAGCCGAGCGCGGCAGCTACGAACAGGCGGGCGGCTCCACCACGACGGGCGAGTTCGCCTCTCTGCTCATCAGAATATTTTCGGAAGAAACCGCCACTAATTTTCTGCCCGCCGCTACCGACACGTTGCGCGGTCGCCGCACGATCATCTACGACTTCGACATCAAGAAAGAGACAGCGCGCAATCGCTTGCTCTACGGCGGCGACGGAGAGACGCGCACGACGACGACGGGTTTGCGTGGGCGCGTCTGGATCGACCGCGAAAATTTTCGCGTGCTGCGCGCCGAATACACGACCACCGACGTGGAGCCGGACTTCCCTATCCGGCAACTCGACAAGGCGATAGATTTCGACTGGGTGATGATCTCCGAGAAGCAGTACCTCTTGCCAGTCGCCGCCGCCGCCACCTTCACCAGCGTCGTCCCCGTCACGTACCTCGAGCGGGGCGGGCGCGGGAAGTTTACGCAGATAGAGACCGTGCAGTCGCGCAACGAGATCCGCTTCCGCAACTATCAACGCTTCGGCAGCGAAGTGAAGATCATCGAAGATGACGACTTCGTCGAAGAGCCGCCGCCGGAGAAGAAACCGTAAAATCAGCTCCGATGTATTTCACAGGCGTGGCCTCCTTCCGGTGCAGGGAGGCCAGACAGCATCACACTATTCATCAACGCTTGAGAGGCGCGGGCATCCGCGAAGCCCGCGCCATGGAGAATTTTTATGACCCGCATGAGAAACTTCTGTTTGGCGATAGCCGTCTTCGCGCTCGCCCTCGGCAACTCTGTCGCTGCGCTCGCGCAAACCAACAACCGCACTGCGGCGGCGGCTCCGATGGTCGCCCCGCGCCTGAATTTCGAGAAGTATAAGTTGAAGAACGGTCTTGAAGTGATCCTGCTCGAAGATCATCGCCTGCCGCTTGTCGCCACCAACTTGTGGTATCACGTCGGCCCGGCCAACGAGCGACCCGGTCTGACCGGCTTCGCCCACCTCTTCGAGCACATGATGTTTCAAGGCTCGAAACACATCGGCGACGACGCGCATTTCAAACTGCTCGAAGGCGCGGGCGCAAGCGACATCAACGGCACGACCGATTTCGACCGCACCAACTACTTCGAGACGCTGCCCTCCAATCAACTCGAACTCGCGCTCTGGTTAGAGAGCGACCGCATGGGATTTCTGCTCGACACGCTTGATGGAACCAAACTGGCGAACCAGCGCGATGTCGTCCGCAACGAACGCCGCCAGGGTGAAAACTCTCCCTACGGTCTCGTCGAAGAAGGGGTCTATCACAACCTCTTCCCGAAGACGCACCCTTACTACGCCTCCGTCATCGGCTCGCACGCCGACATCGAAGCGGCGCGGCTCAAGGATGTGCGCGAGTTTTTCAAACTCTATTACGCGCCCAACAACGCCAGCCTCGCCATCGTCGGCGACATAGACAAAGCGCAGGCGAAAGCGTTGGTCGAAAAATATTTCGGCCCCATCGCTGCCGGTCCGCCCGTGCCCAAGATCAGCGCGACCACGCCGCCGATCACTTCCGAACGCCGCGCTGTCGTCACCGATCAAGTCGAACTCCCGCGCGTCTACATGGCCTGGCTCACCGACCCGATCTACAAGCCCGGCGACGCCGAAGCCGATTTGCTCGCGCTCATCCTCGGCGGCGGCAAATCGAGCCGCCTCTACAAACGGCTCGTCTATGAACGGCAGATCGCGCAGGATGTCAGCGCGAACCAAAATTCGCTCATCCTCGGTTCGGTCTTTCAGATTCAGGCGACCGCCAAACCCGGCGTCAAGCCCGAAGACCTCGAACGCGCCATCAACGAAGAACTCGACGCCGTGCGAAAGGATGGCGTCACGCCCGATCAACTCTCGCGCGCACGCAACGTGATCCAGACGCGCATCGTGCAAGGCCTGGAAACGCTCGGCGGTTTCGGCGGCGTGGCCGACCGCCTCAACCAGTATAATCACTACCTCGGCGACCCCGCTTTCCTCGCCAAAGATTTGGAGCGTTACGACAAGGCGACGCCCACCGGCGTGCAGAAGATGGCGCAGGAGAAGTTGACGAACAATGCGCGCGTCGTCGTCTACGGCGTGCCCGGCAAGAAAGTCGTTGACGATGTGCCGAAGACGACCGGAGAGGAGGCGAGCGTGTTGACTTCAGCAGGTAGTAACGCCGACGGCGGCGGCAGTAGTAGTGCCGCCGGTCAACAGGAATGGCGCAATCAACCGCCGCAGGCCGGGGCGGCTTCCAAACTCGCGCTGCCCGTGCCCAAGAGTTTCAAACTCGCGAACGGCCTCACCATAATGCTCGTCGAGCAACACAATCTGCCGGTCGTCTCCGCCAACCTCGTCGTGCTGAGCGGCAGCGAGGCCAACCCTGCCAGTAAGCCCGGCCTCGCCTCGTTCACGGCGGACATGCTCGACGAAGGCACGAACAAACGTTCGACCTTGCAGCTCGCCGAAGACGTGGCGGCCATCGGCGCGTCGCTCTCGACGGGTTCGTCAAGCGACGCCTCGACCATCAGCACGCGCACCTTGAAGAAGAACGCCGACGCCGCGCTCGAACTCGTCGCCGATGTGGCGCTCCAGCCCGCCTTCGCCGCGAAGGAACTCGACCGCGTGCGCAACACGCGCCTGACGCAAGTTCTCCAGCAGCGCGACAACCCGAACGTGCTGGCGAGTAAAGTTTTCAACAGCGAGGTCTACGGGACGGAGCATCCCTACGGCTACACTGAACTCGGCACGGAAGATTCGATCAAGACGGTCACGCGCGAGGATATGTTGAAGTTCTGGCAATCGGGCTATGTGCCCGCGAACGCCGCGCTCGTCGTCGCGGGCGACCTCACCGAAAGCGAACTGCGCGCGCTCGCCGAAAAGCACTTCGGCAGGTGGACGGGCAAAGCGACGCCGGTCGCGCGTCCCGACGTGCGCGCTGCCGCCGCGCGCCGCATCCTGATCGTGGATAAGCCGGGCGCACCCCAAACGGCTCTGCGCATCGGCACGGTCGGCGTGCCGCGCGCCAACCCCGATTATGTTCCCATCGAAGTGCTGAACACGGGACTCGGCGGCCTCTTCTCCAGCCGCATCAACATGAACTTGCGCGAGAAGAACGGCTACACCTACGGCGCCGGCTCGACCTTCCAGTTCCGGCGCGGTCCCGGCCCGTTCTTCACCGCGACGAGCGTCCGCACGGATGTCACCGCCCCGGCGGTGCGCGAGATTTTCAACGAGTTCGAGCGTATCCGCGCGGCGGACGTGAGCGCGGAAGAGTTGAAAATCGCAAAGGACTCGTTCGCCAGATCACTGCCCGGCCTCTTCGAGACGACCGGGCAGGCGGCGGCCAGCATCGGCCAGCTTTTCATCTACGATCTGCCGCTCGACTACTACCGTACGCTGCCGGGACAGATCGACGCCGTGACGGTCGCCGATGTGCGCCGCGCCGCCGAAAAATACTTGCTCCCGGAGTCAATGGTCATCGTCGCCGTCGGCGACCGCAGCAAGATCGAGCCGGAATTGTTGAAGCTCAATCTCGGCAAAGTCGAAGCGCGCGGTCTGGACGGCAAGGCGATGCCGGAGAAGTAAGCTCAATTGCGGAATGCGGATTTCGGATTGCGGATTCAAGAATCAAGCAAGTGCTTTCCAATTCGCATTGCATAACCGGATAACATAGTAACCGACGAAGAAGGGGGCGTGATGACTCATCATCACGCCCCCTTCTTCATCTAACTTCGAGGCAGGAGAAGCACACGCCGCCGTCGGGCGACGACCCGCTCATGCGCCGGTCTTACCTTCGCACGGCTTCCTTGTTCGTTTCTTCAAGCACAATTTTGGCGAAGGCGTCCCGGTGCGGTTCGCTGTGTCCGGCCAGACGCGCGAACATATTTTCGTAGCGGTCAACGATGTGCTCCCAGTCGTAGTGTTCGCGGACGCGCTTCTGCGCGCGTTGGCGGTAGGAATTGACCATCGAACCGTCGCGCAAGACGCGTTGAAGTTTCTCTTCGAGGTCTTTTTCGTCTGCGTAAGGGATGGCCGCGTCGCCGACGGCCTCGATGTTTTCGGGCGTGGCGAGCGTGAGCACGCAGTTGCCGTAGCCCATCGCTTCGAGCAGGGCGGGGTGCGTGCCGCCGACCTCGGTGGCGTGGACGTAGCAGTAGGCGTTTTGTTGCAGCGCGCGATAAGCGTCGCCGAAAACAAAGCTGGTGAAGATGATGCGGCGGTCGCGGCTGGCCGAGGCGCGCAACCCTTCGATGTAGTCGTGCGCGTAGGGCGCATCGCCGACGATAACGAGTTTGTGCGAAGTGCGCACGCGCTTGAAGGCTTCGATGACGAGGCGTGCGTTGTTCTCCGGTTCGAGCCGCGAGACGTAGAGCACGTAACGGTTCGGCTCCACGCCCCAGCGCTGCACGGCCAGGCGGTCGGGGCTGCGTGCGACCTCCGCGCCGTAAGCGATCATCGTCGTCGGATGATTGTAGTGCGCCATGTAATAGTCTTGAATCACGCGCGCATCCGTCACCGTCTCGTTCGGCAGGATCGTGGAGAGGCGTTCGGCGAGCAGGTAATAACGGCGCGCGAGCCAGTTCCACTTCCGGCGTTTGTGTTCGAGTCCGTCCACGTTGATGGCGACGGGCGTGCCGGCGAGGCGGACGATGGGAGCGAAGGGCGCGTTGGCGGCGTTGCAGATGAGCGCGGCGTCGTAGCGCCTGGTCGTCGTGTGCAGTGCGGAGAGAAACGCATGGACGATGGTGTCGAAATATTTGTGGCGAAAGGTGGGGAGGACTTTCAGATGAACGCCCTTGTATTCGAGTTGGCGCGGAGAGACGTAGTGCGCGCGGCAATAGACCGTGACATGATGGCCGCGCGCGACGAGCCGCGTCGAGAGTTGTTCGGCGAAAGTTTCAAAGCCCCCGTAGCTGGCCGGTATCCCGCGTGTGCCGAGAATCGCAATTCGCATCGTTGCGAGTGATGAGGGATGCATCAAGGGATGAGGGATGAGGGATGAATAAACAGAGAAGACAGAAAACAGAATTCAGAAGACAGAATAAAAGCAAGTGGCTTTCCTTCTGACTCCTGTCTTCTGTTTTCTGACTCCTGCTCCTTCATCCCTCATCCCTCATCCTTTCATTTCATCCCTCACCGTTCCTCCTATGGCTCTTTGATAAACCTCGAAAGTCTTCCGCGCCGTCTCGCGCCAGCTAAACAACGCCGCGCGCTCCAGCCCGCGCGCGCGCAACCGGGCGCGCAATTCGTCGTCGTCAATGACGCTCGCGATGGCCGCGCCGATAGCGTCCGTGTCAAAGGGATTGACTAAGAGTCCCGCATCGCCGACCACTTCCGGCAGACTCGTCAGTTCGCCCGCAATGACGGGCGCGCCGCACTGCATGGCTTCGAGCGGCGGCAGCCCGAACCCCTCGAAATAGGAAGGGTAGACGAAGCAGAGAGCGCCCGTGTAGAGCGCGGGCAAGTCGTGTTCGGGCACATAATTTGTAAAGATCACGTTTGCAGCGACGCCGGATCGTTCCACCGCCCGCAACGTTTCCCCGTACAGCCATGCGCGTTTTCCTACTAAAACGAGTTGTGGCAGCTTAGCTTGGGAACGACGGCGGTGCAAGTCCGAGTAGGCGCGGATGAGCCGCACGAGATTCTTGCGCGGCTGGATCGAACCGACCGCGAGCAGGTATTCGCCGCTGATGCCGTACTTGCGTTTCACTCTGTCCACGGCCTCGGCGGACGCGGGACGAAAGTGTGGCGCGGCGGCGTAGGGCGTCACGCTAATGCGTTCGGGCGCGACCGCATACGTCTCGATCAGATCGCGACGCGAAAACTCGGAAGGCGTGATGAGGTGCGCCGCCGTGCGCGCCGTGCGGCGCACCGTCAGGCGCAATTGCATCCAACTCCGGCGTTTGAACGTCTCCGGCAAGTGCTCGAAGGTGAGATCATGAATGGTCGAGATGACGGGGCACGGGGCGAAGGGCGGCGCGGTGAATTGGACGTGCAAGAGATCAACCGGGCGACGACGCAATTCGACGGGGAACGTGAGCGGGATGCGAACAAAGGGCGTGTGCGGCAGAGTCCGGCGCACGGAGACGTGCGGCCAGCGCCCCGAGAAACGTTCGACCGCCGACCGCTTCGTGACATAAAGCATGTAGCGATTCACGGCGTTGAGCGCAGCCAACGCTTCGATCAGATTCGTGATGTAAGTCTCGTTGCCGGCCAAACCAGTGCCGACCGAGTGGGCGTCAATCGCAATGTGCAAGCAGTCCGGCGCTCCCGTTTACTTTGCGCGAAGTTTTGCGGCAGGATGATAACGCATGCGAGTTTACCCCACCGGCTCACCCGACGGGAAGCACGCCGCGAAAGCTACAGCGGCGATAGTCAATCTTGATCTTGAGCACATTCTTTGACTACCATCAGCCATGAACAAACAGATCATCACTCATCTCCCGACGTAATGAGTGGCGCTCCCGTCTTCGCCGGAACCAGAGTACCCGTCCAAACGCTGCTGGACTATCTGAAAGGCGGCGACTCGATTGACGAATTTCTCGAAGGTTTCCCGACCGTCACCAGAGAGCAGGTCATCGCGTTTCTGGAAGAGGCTGAAGAGCAGATCATCAAAATGGTGCTGAGGTGATGTTGCTTTTAGAGGCTCTTCGCTGTTTCAAGTGGGTAACTGGTTTACAATCCCGCGAACCTTAGTGTTGGAGGGAAGACAATGGAACAAGCCAAGTTGTTTGCCGCAGCCTTGGGACTGACGGCTCCATGGTCGGTCACAGACATCCGGTTTTCGGCGGCTGACAAGCGGCTCGATCTC
>Ga0136614_10003135_pt1 | contig 10504 bp, 7 predicted proteins | sample AntDrymUQ2792106_2_FD_106643 | JGI IMG/M metagenome (GOLD analysis project Ga0136614, IMG submission 106643) | Polar desert sand microbial communities from Dry Valleys, Antarctica - metaG UQ279 (21.06) | ecosystem: Environmental > Terrestrial > Soil > Desert | place: Antarctica: Dry Valley... | reverse complement strand
GGTGTTATAGATGTTGAAGAACTCCGCGCGCAATTGAAGATTGCCGTCCTCGCCGAGCGGCGAGAGGGCAAAGCGCCGTTGGATGGCGAAGTCGGTGTTGATGTATTGATCGCCGCGCAGAGTGTTGCGCCCGACCGAGCCTAATTGACCGGCGGGCGGCGCGACGAAGGCCGACGGGTTGAAGCCGAATCCCGCGGGGACGTTCGCGCGCGGGTCGCTCACTTGATTCGGTCGGCGGTTGGTAATCGCCGTCACGGGATCGAAAGAGCCGACGGTGACGGTGAACGGCAGCGCCGTCTGCCATGTCGTGATGCTGTTGGTTTGCCAATCGCTGATGAGCGCGTTGATGAATGAATTCGTATTGCTGAGGAAGCGGCGGCCCCGACCGAAGGGCGCGGCGAAAGTGGAACTGAAGACGAAGCGGTGCGGGATGTCGAAATTGGAGACGGCGCGTTGGGCGCGTAAGTTGTAAGAGTCCTGCGCGCGGTCGTCCGCTCCGGTGCCGATGCCGCTGACATCATCAATTGATTTTGAGAAAGTGTAGCTCGCCAAGAATGAACTGCCGCGCGTCAGCCGCCGTTCGACGCGCACTTGCAAAGCGTGATAAGTGGACTGACCGTTGTATTGCTGCTGAATGATGTCGTTGGAAAAGCGCGCCGCCGCTGGGATGCTCGCATTGTTGAAGGGACGCGAGCCGACGGGAAATCCCAACGTGGCCGCTGCCGGACTGTTGACGGCGACCACTTGATTGATGTTCACCGGGCGCGAAGCGTTCAACCCGCGCCGCCCGACGTAGGCGACCTCCGCCAGCAGATTGCTCCGCACTTCGCGCTGCACGTTGAGGTTGTATTGTAGGGCGTAAGGCGTGCGGTAGTTCAAATCAATTGAGGCGGCTGCCGTCGCCTGACCGTTGCCGAGAAGGCGCGTGAAGGTCGTCGCCGCGCTGTTGTTGGTTGGGAACGGCGCGGGGTTGTTGTCAATGTTGGTGATGGCGAAGGGCGCGTTGGTGCGCGCCGTGTTGAAGCGGTCTTGAAAAACTCCGTTATCGTAATAGACGCCGCCGCCGCCGCGCAGGGTCGTGCGCCCGTCTTCGGTCAAGCGGTAAGCGAAGCCGGCGCGCGGGGCGAAGTTGTTGCGATCAATTCGGTGCAGGCGCGGTAATTCCGGCGAGCCGACGACGAAATTCCCGACGCCGGGAATGAGATTCGATAAGAGGCCGTTGACTTCCGTGAGCGGCGTGTCGATTTCGTAGCGCAGGCCGAGATTGAGCGTCAACCGCTCAGTCGCGCGCCATTCGTCCTGCGCGTAGAGGCTGACGGCGGTGGTGCGAAAACCGCGCGTCGCGTTGGCCGAACTGATCGTGGCCTGCGCGGGAAGTCCGAGCAGAAAATCCGCGAGCGCGGCGACGGAGGCGTTGCCGGGAACGGTCGAATTGATCGTACTGTTGCGCGAGCCGTTGAAGTTGAGCGAGCCGCGCAGGGTGCGGAAGGCGCTGGAGTTGACCTGTGCGCGCCGCGCTTCGCCGCCGAATTTATAGCTGTGCCGCCCGCGCGTCAGCGACAGATTATCGATGTACTGGAACAGCGTGCGATTAGTCGTCGAAGCGCCGAGGTTATCGGTCAGGGGCTGGCCGCCTAAACCGCCAAAGCCGGTCACGCGGATGATGGGCAAGCCGCGCCCGAACTCATTCTGCGGCGCGCCGTTCGGCAGGCCAATCGAAGCCGGATCAATCGTCGTCAAACTCGGAATCGGATTGCGCTGGCGGTTCAAGCCGAAGCGGAATTCGTTGACGAGGTGCGGACCGAGCATGCGCGTGTACGAGAGCGCCAGCGATTGTCTGCGCTCCGGGTTGGAGAACGGGAAGGCGGGCAGGCTGGCCGAGACGAAGAAGATGTCGAAGGGAAAGAACTGGCGTTGATCGTCGTAAGAATAACGCGTGGTGAACAGATCGCGCTCGGTCAGGTGGCTGTCGGTGCGAATCGTGAAGGCGTCTTCGGTCATGCGTTGAATGCCGTCGGCGATGAAGTTGGCCCCGGCGTTCGCAGTGTTAGGCAGCGGGATAAAGCCGTCGAGGATCGAGCGCGTGATCGGCACGACGCGACCAGTTAAATCGAGTGTCGCGGGCGCGGTCGGCTCACCCGCGTCAAAGCGCCCGTTGTTGTTGGTATCCGTGAAAGCGGTGTAGTTGAGCAGCCCGCCGCGTTGCGCCACGGTCGGCACGTTGCTGGCAAAAGCTCCCGTTCCTTGTCTGACGCGATTGCCTTCATAGTTGCCGAAGACGAAATGCTGATTGCGCCGGATGGGGCCGCCCAGCGTCGCGCCGAATTGATTCTGCTTGAGAATCGTGCGCGGCAAACCATTGGCCTTGTTGAAGGGATCGTTGGCGTCGAGCGCGTCGTTGCGAAAGAACTCGTAAGCGTTCCCATGCCACTCGTTGGAGCCGGACTTGGTCACGAAGTTGACGATTGCTCCGGAGAAGCGGCCATACTCGGCGTTGAAGAGACTGGTCTGAAGCTGAAACTCGCGGATCGATTCGACGAGCGGCGGAAACGCGATGACACCCTGTTCGGGAACGTTGATGTCCGCGCCGTCGAGGAAGAATCCGTTGGCGCGCGACGGCGCGCCGTTGACGGAGAACGCTCCGGCGTTGCCGTCATTCGAGGTTGCCAGCCCGAATTGATTGAACGCATTGGAGCGGAAGCCGCCCGCCGCCGAAACGCCCGGCGCGGTCAAGGCGAGTTCCTGCAACTGCCGCCCGTTGAGCGGCAGATTCGCCACGCGCTCCTGCGGCACGACGGTCGCTAATGTCGTCGCCGCGCTATCGGTGATCGGCGCTTCGATAGTGATGCTTGCTCCCAATTGCCCGACGCTCAACACGACATCCACGCGCCGCTCTTCCCCGACTCGTAGGGTAAGACCGCGTTGCTGCGCCGGCGCGAAGTTCATCGCTTCAACCGCGAGCGCGTAAGCACCGACAGGCAGCAGCGGAATACGATACTGGCCGTTGCCGTCGGTACTCGCCGACTGCTTGAGGCCGGTCGCTTCCGCCGTGGCCGTCACAATCGCGCCCTTGATGACCGCTCCGGTGTGGTCCGTCACCGTGCCGAGCAAGGTCGCGCGAGTGTCTTGCCCGTGCGCGTCAAAGGGCAGCATCATCACCAGAGCAAAAAGAAGAGAGGTGAGACGCCAAAAAAAACTTGGGAATAGCACATCGATACTCCTTGATCAGTTCAGCGCGCGCCTTCAACAATTTGGCGCGCGCCGCGTCGGTCGCCGTCGAAGATGGCTACATCATCGACTTCGTTGGCACGCATCTTCTAAATCAGAACTGATGAGATTGGCATACAGGAAAAGCGATCCACGAAGCCACACGAAACGACACGAAGCCAACCACACGAAGTTTATTGTCTTGATTTCGTGCTGTTTCGTGTGGCTTCGTGGATCATGTTTTTCGTCTGTCCCAATGTCGTAAGTTCCGATTTAGCCTTGTTCGGCGAGCAGCGCGTCGAGTCGCCGGGCGTAATCTTTGGGCAGTTCGTTGGCAAAGTAGCGCACGACGCCGCGGCTGTCGAGAAAAACGATGGTGGGCGTGCCGACGACGCCGTAACGACGGGCCACGCTCGCGTCGGCGTCGCGCGCCACGGCGTAGCGGATACCGAAGTCTTTGACGCCTTCGGCGGAGCGCGCCACGCTGTCCTGAATGTTGATGCCAAGGACGCGCACGCCGCGCTGCTCATACTCCGCCGCCAGTTGGTTGAAGTGCGGCGCTTCCTCCTTGCAGGTCGGACACCACGCCGTCCAGAAGACCAACACCGCCGGTTTCCCGCGCAGGTCGGCGAGCGAGACGGGCGAGCCGTCCGTCCGCGCGAGTTGGAAGTCGGGCGCAATGTTGCCGATAGCCGCGCCGCGCGGCGGCGCATTGGTCCCCTCCGCCGCGCTCGTCGCCGCTTGCGCCGGCGCGCTGGCCGACTGACGGTCGCCCGTCGAACAGCCGACGAAGACTGTGCCGGCTGCGATTAAGACCAGCGCGCGCGCGGCTTGTGTTCTTAAATTCTTCTTCAATTTTTTACTCCTGCCCAACGTCCTGAAACCGGAAAGCCAAAGACCTGCTTTGCCCGTCACCCGCTCAAATGAAATTCTGCCCGGCCTGAATCAATAAGTATTCAGCCAGCAGGATCATCACCACGCCGAACGCCTGCTTCACGCGCGCCATCCACGCGCCGGAGCGCGGCAGCGCCGCCAACGCCCCGCCGAACGTCCCCAGCACGATCATCAACGCGCCCATCCCCAACGCGAAGACGAACAAAACCGACGCGCCGAAAAAGACATTGCCCCGCGCCCCGACGTAAGCCAGAGCCGCGCCAAGCGCGGGCGCGGTGCAGGGACCAACGACCAAGCCTGACGACGCGCCGATGAGCAGCGCTGACAAGTAGCCGCGTCCTTTTCGTTCCGGGTTCCAACTCGTCAAGAACTGCGGCGTCGGAAGCTGAAACACGTCCAACATTGAAAGCGCGAGTAACAAGACGATGTTCCCGATCACGATGTAAGTCCACGGGCTGGCCGCCCACAAACCGAAGAGTGTCCCGGTCAAGGAAGCGAAAGCTCCAAGCGCGGCATAGACGGCGCTCATCCCGACGACGAACAGGATGGAGAGCGTCAGCCCGCGCACGCCGGCCCGTTCGCCCGCCGCACGCGCGGCGGCGGTCTGCCCGCCGATAAAGCCGAGTTGGATCGGAATCACCGGATAGACGCAAGGCGTGAAACTGATCAGCAAGCCCGCGACGAACGCCGCCGGATAGGCCAGCAACGAGTTGGCGGAAAGATACTGTTGAAGGTTGGCTGTAAGTGCGTCCATCGGTCGTCAATCCTTGTCGTTTTGGGAGGGCTTCAATGAGGGGAGATGCACAACAGGGTCAGTACCGCCTGCGGTAGCGGGCGAGTTCTGACTAGCGCAGGAAGCGACCCGCCCGCTACCGCAGGCGGCACTGACTGTCTCCCTCGGTTGAGCCATTATCGTTTTATCGTCTCCCGTTGCCGCACGGCGGCTGCCGGCGGGATGCGAAAGGGGCGCGCCTTCAGCCGCGAGGGCCCGCCCCTTTCAGGAGTTGAACCCTTTTTCCCGATGAAGGTTCAACTCCGGCTCGGACGTCCCCTTGGGCGAAACAAATAAGGTCAGAGTCATGGTCACGTCCACAGCGCGAAAATAGAATGAAGGACTCATGTTACGCAATTTCCGCCTTCAGCCTGCGGAGCAGGCTGAAAACATCTCTTACCTGCGGACTGAGAGCGTCCGCTGCGTAACATGAGTGAAGGACTAACAGCCGCCGGAACTCTCCGAAAAGTCCTCCACGTGCTGTCACGCCTGATGATTCCGACCCACGAAAGAGAGGTGGGCGCAACGCCGCCGTAATCACATAATTACAAAAGTGTACGGCGGCAGCGCCCATGCGGAGCTAAACCCCCCTTTAGCTCCGTTAGCCCGCTTTGGCAATCGCTTCGTCGAAGGCTTTGACGTAGGCGTTGCGGTCAAAATTGTGATCGGTCTGGTAAAGAATCTTGTTCTTCGCGCCGACGACGGCGACGGTCGAGGTCTTCTTCTTATTGGCCTCGAAGAACTTCGCGAGGCCGAGCTTGCGCGCGGTGGCGGCTGATTCCGCCGCTTTCTCGTCGGTCGTCACGTCGAGGACGACGAAGTTAATGCGGTCTTTGTACTGCTCTTTCAACTCGGCCATCGTCGGCTCAAGTTTCTGACAAGCCCCACACCAGTCGGCGCGAATCACGACGACCGTCGTTTTCGCGTCGCTCATCTTGTCCATTTTATCCATCTTGTCTTCCATCTTGTCCTGCATCTTGTCCTGCATCTTGTCTTGGGCGTTGGCCGACAGCGACAGCGATGTCAGGAGGATGACGACGGTGAGGGCGAACATCGCCCGCTTCAGCAATTGATTTTTCATGGCTTTCTCCATTTTCTATTCTGCAAGAGTTAAGATACGACATCACGGGGCGCGTTACTCTCGCGCCGCGTCGCTGCCGGCGGTGTGCGGATTCGCCACGCGCGAAGGTGTTCAAAAAAGCGCGCCCGGGCGTTTGTTCTGAGAATCATGACGCCTGCGAGCGGTAACGTTCCCGCACATCTTTTCGTTACATTCCTCCATACAATACTCGGCGGTTCAGCTTTTATTCCCACGCCTGTCGATTATTTCACCTCGCCTCACGAGGGTGACGGGGATTGGATTGGAGCTGGTAGTTTTTCAGCGCGGCGGGAATAAATAGAGAGGCACTCGGTATCCCACAGTTGATGTGAAGCGAGTCGGCGATGTGGTGCCAACTGCCGTAGCGAATAGTCATTGAGTCTATGTTCAGACGCACACGACACACAGAGCGCACAGACGAGTGGTCAGCGTTCGAGACGGAGGCGATGCCGTACCTGCCCGATCTCTTTCGCCTCGCCATGTGGCTCGTGCGCGAGCGCGCCGAGGCCGAAGACTTAGTGCAGGAGACTTTCACGCAGGCGCTTCAGTCGTTTCATCGCTACGAGAAGGGGACGAACTGCCGCGCGTGGCTCGTGACGATCATGTATCACACAAACAGCAAGAGACGCCGTGCCGGGTCGCGCCTGCAATTGGTTTACGACAGCGAAGAACGGATCGCCGAGACGGTCGCTTACGAAGCGCCGACGCCGCAAGAGATTACTGAGGAAGAGGTCCTGCGCGCGTTGCGTCGTCTGCCGCCACAATATCAGGGGGTGGTCGTGCTGGCAGACGTGGAGGACATGGCCTATCAGGAGATCGCCGATGCGTTGGCGATCCCGGTCGGCACCGTGATGTCGCGCTTGCACCGCGGAAGAAAAATGCTGCGCGCGGAATTAGCCGGCTATGCCAACGCCCGCGGGATCGGGGGCGCACGGCTCGATGAAGATGCCGCCGCTTCAAGCAGTAAACAAAGAGGAGGGAAATCAGATGCAGTGTCGTGATTTCCGCGAGATCGCTGATTCGTACTTGAGCGATGAACTATTAGTTGAGACTAATCACGAAGTACTCAACCACCTCGAAGCCTGCGCCGACTGCCGGCGCGAATTGGCGGCGCGCCGCGAAGTGCGCTCCCGGTTGAGGGGAGCTTTCGCTAATGCGCCGGAGCTTCGCATCAGCGACGAGTGTGCGGCGCGTCTGCGCGCGCAACTGCAAGCGGCGGCACGCGGCGAGGAGTGGATGCCTGCCTTCAGCCGTGGCGCGTGGCTGGCGGCGATAGCGGCCTGCTTGCTAATCGTCGCGACGCTCGGCTTAGTAGCCATTCAACGACCAGCGTCAGTTCCGTCAGTAGCGACAATTGAGCCGAAACGCGGGAACGCGAATGACACAGAGACGGGCCGCGCGCAGCCGCCTGACGCGCGCACGGCGGTCAATACGGTGATGGCCGGGATGACCAGCATAGCCGCTGGCGATCACCGCAATTGCGCCGTCGAACACCGCTTGGAGGAAGAGCCGATTTCATTAGAGGAAGCCGGACAAAGGTACGACCCCGCATACATTAGTTTGGCGGAGGCCGTGACAGCGCGGCTGGGGAGCAGCTCTGAAATCGAGTTCGTCGCCGCGCACTCGTGCGTCTTCGAGGGACGGCGCTTCGGCCACGTCGTTCTGAAACATCGCGGGCGTCTGGTCTCCCTGCTCGTCACCGATCTCGCACGCCCTGTGTCGCCAACGGGACAGGCGACGGCTGAACCGAACCCGCAACGACAGGTCATCTCTTGTTCAGAGGCTGAAGGCTATCAGGTCTCCTGCTTCGAGACCGCCCGCCACGCGGTTTTCATCGTCTCCGAGTTGAGCGAGACGGATAATTTAGCCGTCGCCCGCGTCTTAGCCCCCTCAGTCGCAAAGCATCTCGCGCGGGCTGAAAGCTCTGCGTGAAACAGAGGTCAGAGGTCAGAGGTCAGAGATCAGAGGTCAGTTAAAACCGTTCGCGCTGCATCCATTCCTCATTTTCATTCGTGGCGGTGATGCCGCGAATCATTGAGGCTCAGGTTACGCGGTCAATGGTTTTGAAATTTCAAAATTTGAGATTTGAAATCTGAGATTTGAGATTTGAATTTTGAGATTTGAAATTTGAGATTTGAGATCGCAGAGTCCTTCATTTAATGCTATGGCCCCGTGGAGGGGATGATGAAACGTCTGAAACTACTGTGGCTAATTCTCGCCTTCGCCGCCAGCGGCGTGACCATTTTGGCCGTTACCCGTTTCTGGCTGGACGAGCCGGCAGGCGAGCAAAAAGATCGGGTCAGCAACTCAGCGCAAGCCGGTCCAATGCCAGCCATCCCGGCGGCGGGAATGTTTGAGCAGCGCGCGCTCGACCGTCTGCTCGCCGCGCATGTGGACGAAGCGGGGCAGGTGGATTACGTCGGACTCGCGCGCGAACGCGCCGCGCTCGACGCTTATCTTGCGACCTTGACGAAGGCCGCGCCCGACAGTTTCCGCAGCGACGACGAGCGGCTCGCTTTCTGGATCAACGCTTACAATGCCTACACGCTGCGCGACGTACTCGACGACGTTTACGGCAAGGCGCAGAGCGTCAAAGCCGTGCCGGGCTTCTTCGACAAAAAGCGGCACGCGGTCGCCGGCCACGAGTTGACACTCGACGAGATCGAAGGGCGCGCGCGCAAGTTTCGCGATCCGCGCATACACTTCGCCGTCAACTGCGCCTCGGCGAGTTGCCCCAAGCTGCAACGCTTCGCCTACGCCGGCGCGGAGCTTCAAGCCCAACTCGACCGCGTGACTCAGGAGTTTCTCGCCGACCCTGTGCGCGGGATGCGCTTGGATAAAGAGCGCAACCGCATCTATCTCTCTTCGCTCTTCAAATGGTACGCGGGCGATTTCACCGGATCGTCGAACAAGGTGGGGCGCGCGCTCGCTATCGCGAAGGCCGTCGTCTCCGGCGACGACGTGCGCGACTACGTCCGCGAGCGCGTCGCGCCCGACATCGGGCAGTACATTCGGGAGCGGCGGCCTGATGTGAAGTACCTCGATTACGATTGGTCCCTCAACGCACAGGAAGCGTACGACGCGAAGGCGGAGGGAAAGTGATGAGCGCGCCGAGCGTCAAACTTGACGGGCTGTCGCCGGGGAACGCAGTCTCCTGCGCTCCACTCGGGCCAGCGACATCCGGCGTGCGGCGCGCCGCAGTGCGAGACTGCGCGCCGCAGACGCCAGATGTTTCAGCGCCGCGCCCCCGGATCGCCGTGATCATTCCCGCCTTCAACGAAGAGAAGTCTATCGGATTCGTCCTGCGCGACGTGCCGCGTCGTTGGGCGGACGAAGTGATCGTAGTTGACAACGGCAGCACTGACGGCACGGCGACACTCGCGCGCCATTGCGGAGGGCGCGTCGTCTCGCAGCCGGAGCGCGGCTACGGCGCGGCCTGCCTCGCCGGCATCGCCGCGCTGGATGCGCGCAGCGAGATCGTCGTCTTTCTCGACGCCGATTACAGCGACTATCCGGAAGAGATTGAAATCCTCGTCGCGCCGCTGCTCGACCATCAAGCAGACATGGTGATCGGCACCCGCACACAGGAAAGTTCAGCGCGCGCCGCCCTCAATCTTCAACAACGCTGGGGCAACTGGCTGGCGACGACGCTCATTCGCCGACGCTTCCGCGTCGCTTACACGGACCTCGGCCCCTTTCGCGCCGTCCGCCGCGACGCGCTCGAAAGACTCTCGATGACGGATCGCAATTTCGGCTGGACGGTCGAGATGCAGATCAAAGCGGCTCAGTTAAATTTGCGCGTCGTCGAAGTCCCGGTGCGCTACCGCATCCGGATCGGGCGCTCGAAGATCAGCGGGACGTTGAAGGGAACGGTGTCGGCCGGCGCGAAAATTCTCTACACGATCTTCAAGTATTGGCGACGGTGACAGAGCGCAGGCGCAACGGGATCGCACGAACGGCGCTCGCTCACTGGTGCAAATCGCGCTGGATGGGAACGGAAAAAATTGCTCCGCGAACAGCACAAAGTGACACGACAGAAAACAGACGAAGCAATGCGCGCGCCGGCTTCGTGTCTCTTCGCGTTTCTACGTGAATCAAGCTTTCTGACTCGTCTCCGCGCTGCCGCGTCGCCGCAGCTTTCACTCGCCGTCCTGCTCGTCCTGTCTGAAGTTATCTACCTCGCTCTGCTGCGCCTCGACGCAGTCAACGGTGTGCGCCCCGTGCTGACATTTCTCGGCATGATGGGCGGGTTGTTCGCGCTCTACGGGATAGCGTCGTTGCTCGTTTGCCGCATGGGCCAACGGCAGCGCGGCGCGCTCCTCGTCATTGCGGCGGGCGCGCTCTTGTTTCGTCTGACGCTGCTGCCGGCGGGGTTGCCGCACGAATCGAGTTGGGACGAAAAACGCGCCGGGTTGCGCGCGGACGTGCGCGGCGAGTCGGTGGCTTACGAGCGTTTTCTGCTGTTCGACAACGACATCTGGCGCTATCTGTGGGACGGCCACGTGTGGGCGCATGGCGTCAACCCTTACGCG
>Ga0136614_10003134_pt1 | contig 10505 bp, 11 predicted proteins | sample AntDrymUQ2792106_2_FD_106643 | JGI IMG/M metagenome (GOLD analysis project Ga0136614, IMG submission 106643) | Polar desert sand microbial communities from Dry Valleys, Antarctica - metaG UQ279 (21.06) | ecosystem: Environmental > Terrestrial > Soil > Desert | place: Antarctica: Dry Valley... | reverse complement strand
GGCGTGCTCCATCTCCTGCTGTTCGCGACGAGCGTCCGGCTCGCGAATAAGAGCCTCAGCTACTGCGCCGCTCTCGCCGGCCAGCTCGGGATACTCGCGCTGGCCGCGACCGGGCGCGCGGGCCTTTCCCGGTACTACGTGCTCGTCACGTGGGCGACAGTCGTCGGCCTCGTCGGTTACCTTCGCTCAGGGGTGCCCGTAGTCTGGGAGAAAACGCGATGACGGAAGGCTGGGTCAGTGAGCGGCTCGTCTGTCCGCGAGACCACGCTGCACTCGCCGTCGACGGCGAGAGCCTCGCATGCGCGCAAGGCCATCAGTACCCCTACGTGGACGGCATCCCTGTCCTTGTGGTCGAGGAGGTCGAGCCGACTCAGCCGGGCTACTGGGCGAAACCCGAGCAGATCGATGCCGCTCGAGCGGCCGAGCCATCCCCGGTCGAGGGGGGCGGAGTCGATCCCTATGTCGCCGAGCTGATTGTCGGCACGCACGGCAACCTCTACCGGAATCTGACAGGCGGGATGGCGCGGTACCCAATTCCCGACTTCCCGCTCCCGCCGGGCTCGGGGACGCTCCTCGACATCGGCTGCAACTGGGGCCGCTGGACCCTCAGCGCCGCCAGAGCCGGCTACTCGCCGATCGGCATCGACCCGTCGTTCGAGGCGGTCGTCGCGGCGCGGCGCATCGCGCGCCAGCTCGGCGTCGACGCGCGGTACGTCGTCGCCGACGCGCGGCGCCTGCCGTTCGCGGCCGACGCCTTCGACATCGTCTTCTCCTACGGCGTCCTCCAGCACTTCTCGAAGGCGGACGTCCTCCACGCCCTGCAGGAAGTCGCTCGCGTGGCAAAGCCGGCCGCGTACACCTGGGTGCAGATGCCAAACTCGCTCGGCCTGCGCAACCTGTACCAGCTCGCCCGTCGACGCTTCCGCGAGGGCGACCACTTCGAAGTTCGGTACTGGACGCCGGGCGAGCTGAGACGAACGTGGAGCGGCATCGTCGGGCCGACCTCGCTCTCGACCGACGGTTTCTTCACGCTCAATCCACAGACGAGCGACCTCGATTTGCTCCCCGCGAGATACCGGCTGCTCGTGCGGGTCTCGGAGGCGCTCAAGCGAGCGAGCGGCCGGGTCGGCTTGCTCACGAACCTCGCCGACAGCGTCAACGTGCGCGCACGCCTCCCGTAGTTGGTTGGAGCTCGTCCGCCCGCACAACCGCGGCACGCTTGGGTGCGACGAGCTCGTTTGCGGTTAAGGTCATCGCATCCTGGAACCAGCTCCGAGAGCGGCGCTTTCGCGAGCCGCGTAGCCTTTCGACGTCCGCTACTGGAGCCCGGGCTAGCTCGAGCGGGAGTTCTCGCACGCTTTCGGCGAGACCTCGCTCTCCGTCGACGGGTACCTCGCGCTGAACCCGCAACCGGCCGACCTCGAGCTCCTGCCTCGCCGGTACCGAGCGCTCGTCCGCGCGCCGGACCGCCTCCGGCGGCTGAGCCGGCGGCTTCCGTGGATGGCGTACCCCGCGGATAGCCTCGACGTGGCTTCGCGAAGATGAACCGCGCGCTCGATGTCGCGGGCGCCGGCCTCGGCCTACTCGTTGCCACGCCCGTCCTCGGAGCGGCCGCGGCCGCGATCAAGGTCGAGGACGGGGGACCAGTTCTCTACCGACAGCGGCGGATCGGTTGTGGCGGCCAGGAGTTCGAGCTCCTGAAGCTGCGGACGATGGTCGTCGGCGCCGAGCAGCAGGGGGCCGGCTTCGCCGTCAACCGAGGAGACCCGCGCATTACTCGCGTCGGCCGCGTGCTGCGGCGGCTGTCCCTCGACGAGCTGCCGCAGCTCTGGAACATCGTCCGCGGCGACATGAGCCTGGTCGGCCCGCGGCCCACGCTCGCGTACCAGGTCGAGCGGTACACGCCGCGTCAGCGCCGCCGGCTGGAGGTCAAGCCGGGACTGACGGGTTGGGCCCAGGTGCACGGGCGTGCGTCCCTCCCGTGGGAGAAGCGAATCGAGCTCGATGTCTGGTACGTCGAGCACCGTTCGCCTTGGCTCGACCTGAGGATCCTGCTGCGGACGCCGCTCGCGCTCTTCCGCGGCACCTACAAGGGCGACACCGGCGGTTGGCGGGGCTAGGGACGCCTCGCCACCACGAGCAGCGACGTCCCAGCGGGCAAGTAGACACCGCGCCGGATCAGGAAGCGCTCGAGGCCCATGACGCGCTCGAAAAATGCGTCGATCGACTGCGGGAGCCTGTACTCAGTACGGGGGTCGTAAGCGTTCCCGTTATCCCGGCGACGGAGCCGCGACAGCATGACGAGCGGCAGCAGCAGCGAAACGAACGAGGTCTTGCGGACGATGCCGAAGCCCGCCGCCTCAATCTTTCCGACCAGCTCATCAGCCGTATACCGGCGCTTGTGTCCCGAGAATTCGTCGACGGAAGCCCAGAGTCGCGGATGCTGGGGACTGAGATGAGCGCGCCTCCACCTGGCTTGACCACGCGAATCAGCTCGGCCAGGACCTGCTGATCCTCCTCGACGTGCTCGAGCATGTCGAATGCCCCGACGACGTCGAACTCGTCCTCCCACGGGAGACGCCGGCCGTCGAGCTGGAAGAGGTCGACGTCTGGGAGCCGTCTTCGGGCGATCTCGAGCCCGGCGGCGAACGGGTCGCCGCCCGCGAGCCGAAGCCCCGGCGAGCGCTGGCGCAGGCCGGCAAGCACGTATCCAGTGCCGCATCCGACCTCCAGGAAGCTGTGTGCGTCGGGGTAGTACCTTCGCACCGCCCAAGCGATCAGGTCGTTCCGCGCGCGAAACCAGAAGCTCGTCGCCTCGTGTTCCGCCAGCCGCTCGAACGTCTCCTGCGTGAACACGGCGTCGTCCGCTGCGACGGAGGGGCGGAAACTGACGTAGCCGTTTGCCGTGGGCGTCTCGCCGCACGCGGGGCACGCCCAGCCCGGGCCAGGGAATCGTGCGTCGCAGGCGAGGCAGATTCTCATTCCGCTAACACGGCGTAGCCAATTCCCGTCTCGCCATAGTTGTTTCCGTTGTAGAGCAAGTACCGAGCGCCGGCTTGGTCGACCACGACCGGGTAAGCCTGCATCTGCGAGTCCCAGCCCTGGGCCGAGAGGTCGATACCGGCCTCGTCGTCCTTTCGCTGCCACGTCAGGCCGTCGCGCGACTCGGCGTAGCCGATCCGGTAGGCGCTGCCGCGAACGCAGTACCACATCCGGTAGAGATCGCCGTCGCGGACGACGCACGGCCGTCCGAACGCGTACTCATCCTCAGCTGCATAGTCGATGCAGACGCGCCCTTCCCGCCGCCAGGAGATCCCGTCGCGCGACTCGGCGTACTTGACGTGGTACCAGTGGCGCGTCTCTCCCTCGACCGCGCGCCACCCGGTTCCAGAGACGTACCACATCCGCAAGAGATCGCCTTCGACCAGGACCCAGGGAGACGCGGTCAGGTAGGGATCGACCGGGTTCCGCTCGAGGATCGGCGCGCTCGACACCCGTGTGAACGTCTTGCCGCCATCGTCGCTCACGGAGCAGCCGACGAAGAGATAGAAGGGGACGGTGACGCCGCGGCTCCAGCCGGTGTAGTAAAGGAGGATCCGCGACTCATGGTGAACCAGGCAGGAGCTCGTGACGCCGCTGTCGTCGAAAGCTCCGAGCGCGCCCGGGGTGAGCACGGGCTCGGCCCGAGGTGAGGCGCTGGCGCGGCCGTCGCCGAGGTCGAGCTCGGCGCGCCCGATCCACGCCCGTCCTTCGGTATCTCGACTCGAGAACAGGAGGGATGTCTCGCCTTCGAGCTCCGATACCACCGGCAGGGCCGCGCGGGAGACGGCCCACGGGACGGCGGGAGGAGCGGGGAGCAACAATCCTCGCTTGTGCCAGCGCATCCTCAGAAGTTGTCGAGCTCCCAGCTCCTGCGCTCGCTCGGCTCCGTTCCGCGAACGGAGTAGACGCCGCCTTCGACCGTGTCTTTCATGATCAACGCGCCCGCGCCGATCACGCACTGTGGAGCGACCACGACGCCGTCGCGAAACGTGGCGTTGACGCCGACGAAGGTCGAATGACCGATCGTGACGTTGCCTGAGATGACCGCGTGCGACGCGATGAAGCAGTGGTCGCCGATCCTGGCGTCGTGCCCGATGTGGTTGCCGCTCCACATGATCACGTTGTTGCCGATCTTCACGAAAGGCTGGATCACGTTCTCCTCGAAGACGAAGCAGTTATCTCCGAGCTCGTGGTCGCCGACGCAGGTCGCTCGCGAGCTCACGTACGTGAGCAGCGCGTAGCCTTTGGCCTTGCATCGCTCATACGTCTCCGCGCGGGCGCGGTTGACGCCGCTGAAGCCGATCGCGACGAACATCGGATACTGCGAGGGGGAATGCGTCTTTTCGAGCTGCTCGAACGGGATCACCGGGCGGCCAAGCAGCTCCGGCTCGTCGATGTACCGCTCGTCGACGGTGAAGGCGACGACGTCGTGCGGACTGTCCTCGCGGAGGTAGACGTACGCGATCCGTGCGAAGTCTCCGGTGCCGAAGAGAACGACCTCGCTCACGCCGACGGCTCCCGCCGAACAACCACCGTAAACTCCCACAGTCCGTAGTCGTGCAACAGTGCCACGTGGCGCGAGAACCGGCGCTTGCAGTGGTCGAAGAAGAAGCCGGGATCGCCGTAGTAGAGGTCCGGGCGCATCTTCTCGGCGTCGGAGTACGCGGTCAGCAAGTTGAACGCGAACCCGCGCGCCGAGAGCCCGTCGATCCGCTCAAGGGTTGCAAGCACGTACTCGATCCAGGCGTCCTCGGCCGTCTCGAACTTGACGTTGAAGATGCCGCTCGCCACCGTGTAGTCGACTGAGGAGAGCTCTTCGTCGCGGCCGACGAACTCGACGTTCGCGCGCCCGGCGTGTGCCGCCCGTGCCTGCGCGAGCATCGGCTCGGAGATGTCGAAGCCGCAGTACGAGAAGTCGGCGCCCATCCGCTCGAGGTACGAGACGAGAGCACCGTAGCCGCAGCCGTAGTCGAGCAGGGAGAGGGGCGCGTCGTCAGCCCAAACCTTGAGCAGCTGCCGGAAGCGGAGCTCCTGAGACGCCTCGTCCCGCCAGTCCGCACCCTGTGGCGTCGGGCCGTGCTCGACGACCTTGCCGCTGTAGTACCGCTCAACGGCGGCAAGCAGCCGATCAGCGCTCATCGGCGGCGGCGAGGGTCTTCATGTACCGAGGCGCCTCGGCGCCCGTGTTGAAGAGCAGGTCGAGGATCGTCACGAAATGATCGAACGGCGGGTGCAGCTGATCGTATTCCGGGTACCCGTCGTAGCTCGTGTAGCTCAGCTCGATGCCCGCCTCCGTGAAGAGCTGCTCCTCGACGTACTCCCGTGCGCGCGGGCCTGAGACGTACGCCGTCGCGCCGGCAGCGAGGCAGAGCGAGACGAGCCGAGCGGTCTTCGCGCCCTCCGCTTCGTAGTCGGTCGACCACGTCAGCTTCGTCCCGATTCCGAGCAGCTCACAGGCGGCCTCCAGGAACGTCCGGTTGATGTGGCTCAGCCGGGGCTCGTTCGCAACTTGCCGGTAGAGGCCCTCCACGCGGTCCCGGTAGGTGTCGAACCGCGCCGATGCCGCGTAGTTCTGCAGCAGCGACCGCCAGTGCCTCTCGGCCCACCGTGGTTCGCTGACGACCGTCTCGTCGATCCGCTGGTGGTAGCGACCCTTGACCTCGACAGGGATGGTCAACCACGTCGAGCCTTGCGGCGTCTTGATCCGGTTCCGGTTCCGCCAATCGCGCCGAGTGAACTGGCGATCATCGAACAGGATGAACTCGTCCACGAGGTTGATGAGGTCGAAGTAACCCTTCCACGGGATGTAGCAGGACTGGACGATCGCGACGGTCTTCGACTTCATGCCCGGCGAAGTAGGCTACCGCCGACCCGATGAGCGAGCGGGCACACGATCTCGATTGGCTCGACCGAACCCTGGCGGACGTGCGCAACGTCGGGTACTCGATTGTCGAGCGCGTGCTCGACCCGGACTTCCTGGACGAGACCCGCGCCGCGATGTACCGGGTCCGAGACCTGATCCGGAGCGACGTGGGCGAGGAGCGCCTCGTTCGCGCGGGCGAGTTGGGCGTTCTCCGCCTGATGCACCGATACGACGAGCACTTCTTCCGTTTTCTCGAACTGCCAGAGCTTCTCGCCGTCGTCGACCACACCGTTTCGGACACTGCCATCCTTCACCTTCAGAACGGTTTCGTCCTGCCGTCGTTCGAGCGCGGAGCAGTGCCTACTACCTTCCAGATGAGCTTTCACCGCGACTTTCCTCGGCATCTGAATGGCTACGTGGCGTCCATCAACATTCTCTTTGCGGTCGATGAGTTCAATGCCGAGAACGGCGGGACGCTGGTTGTGCCCCACACCCACCAGCGCCCCGACCAGCCAGACGTGGATTACTTGCGAGCACGTGCGGTTCCGGTCGAGTGCGCTCCAGGCTCGATGCTCGTTTTCGACTCGACGCTCTGGCATGCCGCGGGCGCGAACAGCTCGGGAAAGGATCGTCTTGGCATCAATCATCAGTTCACGCGCTCGTTCGTCAAGCAGCAGATCGACTACGTTCGCGCCCTCGGCGACGAGACGGTGCTTGCGCAAAAGCCTCGAACGCAGCAACTGCTCGGTTGGTACACAAGGGTCGTGACAAGCCTCGATGAGTACTATCGACCGGCCGAGGAACGGCTCTACCGATCAGGGCAGGGCTAAGCGGGCGATGGTCGAGCTAAGTGTCGTCGTACCCGTCTACGGGTGCTCCGGATGCCTGCGCGAGCTCCACCGGCGCCTCGTCGAGAGCCTCGCGTGGATTCGCGGCGAGTTCGAGCTGATATTTGTCGAAGACCGCGGGAACGACGGTTCGTGGGAGCTGTTGTGCGAGCTGGCGCGGACTGATCCCCGCATCAAGGCGTTTCAGCTCAGCCGCAACTTCGGTCAGCACGCCGCAATCACTGCCGGTCTCGCGCAAGCACAGGGACGGTGGGTCGCCGTTATGGACTGCGATCTCCAGGATCCTCCCGAGGAGATCCGGCGGCTCTATTCGAAGGCGGCCGAAGGATTCGACATCGTGCTTGCGCGGCGGGCGCGCCGGAACGCGAGTGTCTTTCGGCGTGGATTTGCGGCCCTTTATTTCAAAATGTTGAACACGTTCACCGGTGCCTCACACGATGGCTCCTACGGAAGCTTCAGCATGATCTCGCGGAAGGTGGTCGACGCATTCCTGAGCTTTCGAGACCGCGATCGCCACTATCTCTTCATCCTGAACTGGCTCGGCTTTGAGACGACTTCAATTGATTACCGCCAGGCGGAGCGCGCAGCTGGCAGGAGCTCCTACGGCTTTGGGAAGCTGCTCCGACATGCGCTCGACGGTATGTTCTTTCAAACGACGATCCTGCTTCGATGGATCGTCTACCTCGGTTTCGCGATGGCGGCGACAGGGGCTGGCGCAGCGATCGTCGTTACGGTGCTCCGGGTCACTGGCGGCGCGTATCCCGGTTGGGCGAGCATCGTCGTCCTCCTGTTGGTGATGGGAGGATTCATCATCATCAGCACTGGCGTCACCGGGCTGTACATCGGGCGGGTGTTTGACGAGGTGAGGGGCCGCCCCCTGTACGTGATCGATCGCTTCGCCGACGGAACGCTGCAAATGCCGATGGAGAAGCAAAACGAGCAGATTGTCCGCTGAACGCCCGGTTCTTCCACCGGGCACGATCCTGCAGCAGATGTATGTAAAGAAACGCCTGCGCAGGGTTACGCCGGGCTCCTTCGTCGAGATCGGCGTGGGCCAAGGAGTGCTTTCGCGTCTACTCCTCGACCTCGGTTGGCAGGGCGTCGGCTGGGACCTGAACGAGGCGGCGCTTGTGGCCGCCGAGCGGCTGACTCAGAAGGCAATCGGCGACGGTCGGTATCGACTCGAGAGCGGCGACTGGCTGGCTGGGAACGGTGGCCGGGCCGATCTTGTCGTTTCGTCAATGGTGCTCGAGCATCTTGACCACGAGCACGAGCGGACGTACTTCGAGCGGGCTGAAGCGGTTTTGCAGCCCGGAGGACTAGCGGTTCTGTTGGTACCGGGCTCACAGCGACACTGGGGCATCGAGGACGAGATCGCAGGCCATCATCGTCGCTACTCCTTCGACAGCCTGAGAAAGAGCGCCGAGGGCTCCGGTTGGCGTGTCGCCCACATGGTCGGCCTCACATTCCCGCTCTCGAACATGCTGCTTCGGCTTTCCAACCGACAGGTAACGCGGTGGGAAACGGGGCAGTCGGAACTGGCCCTTGAAGCGAGGACGGTTCAGTCAGGCAATCGATACGTTCCGTGGAAGACGACTTTCCCAAGGGCGGCGCGTCTCGTGCTCAACGAGGCAGTGCTGATGCCTTTCCATCTACTGCAGCAGGCTTGTAGCCGAAGTGAGCGTTCGCTCGTGCTTTATTGCGAGTGCCGCCCAGCGTCTCCCTAGCCCGCGTCACGCAGGGATCCGTCTGTGGACTGCCGAGCCCACGGCCTCTACCACACGCAGCGCGTCGGTCTCGGCCATTCCGCTCCATAGTGGAAGGCGAACAAGTCTTTCGCTCAGCGACGTCGTATGAAGCAGGTCGCCGTGCGGACGACCGCACTTTCGACCCGCTTCTGAGGAGTGAAGCGGCACGTAGTGGAACACGGCATTGATGTCGCGTTGGCCTAGATCGTCGATTACCGCACTCCGCTCCTCGAAGCTCCCGAGCAGGACGTAGTACATGTGTGCGTTGTGCTCGATCCCAGCCGGGATCTCCGGCCGCCGGAGCAGACCCCGCTCCTCGAGGCCCTCGAGCGCCTCGTGGTACAGCTGCCACGTCCGAAGCCGGTCGGCGGTCAACTCGGTGGCGTGCTCGAGCTGCGCGTAGAGAAGGGCCGCGTTGAGTTCGCTAAGCCCGTACGAGGAGCCCAGATCGACCCACGAGTACTTGTCGACGAGCCCGCGGAAGAACCTGTTTCGGTTCGTTCCCTTGTCGCGCAGGATCAGTGCGCGCTCGACTGATTCCGGCTCGTTCAGCAGCAGCGCCCCGCCTTCGCCTGAGGTGACGTTCTTCGTCTCGTGGAAGCTGAGCGCGGCGAAGCGGCCGAGGGCTCCGGCCGGACGTCCCCTGTAGGTCGACATCAGCGCCTGCGCGGCATCCTCGACGACGATGAGGCCATGACGCGTCGCGATCTCGTTGATCGTGTCCATCTCGCACGGAACGCCGGCGTAGTGGACGACGACGATCGCCCTGGTTCGCGAGGTGATCGCGTCCTCGATCTTCGTCTCGTCGATGTTGAGCGTGTCCGGCCGGATGTCGACGAAGACCGGCACGCCGCCGCGGAGCACGAATGCGTTCGCCGTCGAGGCAAACGTGAACGAGGGCATGATCACCTCGTCACCGGGCTCGATCTCCAGTAGCAGCGCCGCCATCTCGAGCGCCGCGGTGCAGGAGTGTGTTAGGAGTGCGCGCCCGCAACCCGTCCGCTCCTCGAGCCACGCCGTGCAGCGCTGGGTAAAAGGGCCATCAGCGGAGAGCTGCCCGTTGGCGAGCGCCTCCAGGATGTACTCCTGCTCCCTGCCCGCGAGCCGCGGGCGATTGAACGGAATGTGTGTCAGGCCAACAAGGCTAGCGGGAGGCTAGGAGCGTGGTTCTGAAAGGCTTCGCTCGACCGGTCGTTGCGGATCGACGAGCGGCGAAGCAGGCGGGGTCACGGGCAAAGGTCGCTTCCCGCCAGCCGGGGAAAAGTGACGCGCGCTCGCGCCGGCGAGCGACTCTCCAGTCATGAGCAGGTGATCGCCGCTTAGAACTCATTTTCCATGAAGAGGGCAGCCCCCTCACCGCGACGCGCCCTGGAGCCCGGCGAGTCGCGCCTGCGCGCGCTGCGCCGAGACGCGGTTCCCTTTGCGCTCGTAGCGTTCGAGTGCCTGCTCGAGCGCGGCCGTTGCCTCGTCGGGCTTGCCGGCGAGCAGGAGCACCTCGCCGAGATCGGCGTACACATCTCCTTGCGCGTCGAGCCTGTCGGTCTCAGCGCCGACCGCGACTGCCTCACGAGCGAGCCGCTCCGCCTCGACGTGCTCGCCGCGGCGCGCGAGCACCTTGGCCCTGACCGACCGCCAGAGCGACTGCGTCCACATGTCGTCGCTCGCGCCGAGCTCCGCCGCGCGGCCGGCCCAGGCGTCGGCTTCCTCGAGCCGGTCGAGCGCGTAGAGCGCCTGCGCTAAGTTCCCGGTCGCGAGCGACAGGGAGTCCTGTTCCCCCAGCTGCTCGTGCAGCCTGAACCCTTCTGCTCCGAACTCGGCTGCGGCGGCGGGATCGCCGGCCCAGCGCTCGACCCAGACGGACTCAAAGGCGGTGATGTTCGCGAGCAGGACTCCTCCGCCGCGCTCCGCCAGTTCCGCACGCGCTTCGGCGAGGATCGCGCGCGCCTCGTCGAAGCGACCGAGCATCGCCAGCGCCCCGGCCCGGTAGGCACGGAAGAAGTGGTC
>Ga0136614_10003133_pt1 | contig 10506 bp, 6 predicted proteins | sample AntDrymUQ2792106_2_FD_106643 | JGI IMG/M metagenome (GOLD analysis project Ga0136614, IMG submission 106643) | Polar desert sand microbial communities from Dry Valleys, Antarctica - metaG UQ279 (21.06) | ecosystem: Environmental > Terrestrial > Soil > Desert | place: Antarctica: Dry Valley... | reverse complement strand
CGCGTGGCGCGGCGGTGCGAAGAGGCGGTTGGATCAAGCGATGTGGCTTCAAGCTTTTTGAGCAGTTCGCGTAACGCTTCGGTCGCAACGGCACGGACTTGCGGCGCGACGTCGCTGTTAGCGGCCGTGTCCATTAAGCGCGTGACCGTTAAGCTTTGCACAGCGCGCATGATGGCGGGTTCGTAAGTTTCTTTCGGCGCGGGTTCGTCCCACGTGCGCGCGATGAGCGCGTCAACGACTTCTTTGAAATCGGGATTGGCTCGGTCGCGCGCGTGAAACTCGATGAGGCGGGCGGCGCGGTTCGGCTGGAGCAAGGCGGAGATAGCGAGGTCGGCAGCGACTGTCGCGGCGGCGATGGGGTCGAAGGCTGGCGCGGCGCGTTTGGGAAACAGTTCCGGCGTGCCGCCTTCGTAGCCGAACGCGCGCGGCGGAATAAGAGTTAGTATGTGCGGCGGAATGGTGAGCGCGTCTGGCTTGAGGGTGTCGAGCACGGCCGCAAGCGCGTCGCGTTGGCGCGCCGAGGGAACGATCTCTTGCACACGCGCAGGGCTTACGCCTTCGTCAGTTTTGACGGCGTAAGTGTAGTAGATTCCGCCGACTGTTTTCACGGCCGCTTGGAGTTGATAGCGGTGGTGCAAGTAGAGCGGCAAGAATTTCGCTTCGAGCAGCGAGAGCGGCGTGCCGCGCGGGATGTTGCCGAGTCCGAAATTGCTGATCCCAATGCGGCGCACTTCCATCTCGTGGCGCAGCATACGCACCGGGTCATCGCCGTTGTCCCAGAGGTTGGCGAGCGGGTGCGCCGCGCCCGGCGGCCGGGCGTCGGCGTCGGAGATGAAGAGCATCCCGCGCTTCGTGCCGTCGCTCAAGAAACGTTCGAGTTCGGTCGCCTCGTTCGCGGGTGATGCGAACTGCGCGTAGGCGTAGGTGATCGCAAACTTGTCGTAGTCGCCGATGCCGACCGCGTAAGCGTTTGAGAGATCGAGTTTGCCGTTTTTAATTTCGACCATCGGCGCGGGATAATCCATCACCGACGCGCGACCGTAAGTGCTTGCGGCGAAGTTGTGCGCGAGTCCCAAAGTATGCCCGACTTCGTGCGCCGAGAGTTGGCGGATGCGGGCGATTGACATCGCGCGCGCGTCAACAGAAGCGTCGAGCGCGGCGGTGTCGTCTTCCGGCAAGTTGCCCAACTCGCAACCTGAAGCGAACGCGCCACGCTGTCTCGCCGCGCGCGTGTAATTCGGTGTGAGTCCCGTGCCGATCAGATAGTCTTGGCGGGCGCGCTGCGAGTCGAGCGTGACGACGCCTTTGATAACCTCGCCCGTGCGCGGGTCAACGATGCTGCTGCCGTAAGCCCAGCCGCGCGTGGAGCGATGCACCCAGTTGATCACGTTGTAGCGAACGTCCAACGGGTCGGCATCGGCGGGCAGAATTTTCACTTGAAAGGCGTTGCGGAATCCGGCCGCCTCGAACGCGGCGTTCCACCACGCTGCGCCTTCGACGAGCGCGCTGCGGACGGGTTCCGGTGTGCCGTTGTCAACGTAGTAAATGATCGGCTTGACGGGTTCGGAGACGGCCGCCGTCGGGTCTCTCTTTTGTAAACGATGACGAACGATCCAGCGTTTCTCAAGCGGGTCGGTGATCTGCGTCGCGTAATCGTAAAACTCGACGGCGAAGACGCCGACTCTCGGATCGAGTTTGCGCGGCGTGTAGTTGCCGTCGGGCAGTTCGACGAACGAATGATGTTCGCGCACGGTTAAGGATTGCGCCGTCGGCGCGGTGTCGCGGACGAGCGCGCCGGGTTGATCGGAGGCGAAGGTCAGCGTCGCCTCGACCTCCGTGTTCTTCGGAAAGTTTTTCGTGCGCGGCATGTGGATCGCGCTGCGCGATTCGTCGAGATTGAAGCGCCCTTGATTTGCGTCGCGGAGACGGTCAACGACTCCGTGCGCGTCGCGGAGGAAAAACGCGGTCGCATCCACGAGCACGCGCCCGTCTTCCGCCGCTTCGACTTTGAAGCCGTAAAGCACCGAGCGCGCGAACGATTCTTCGACGGCGCGCCGCTCCGCCGCGTCGTTTGTAATCGCGCGGAAGCGGTAGTTCGGTTCAACCATCAACACCTTCGGCCCCACGCGCTCGAAAAAGACAACGTGCGTGTTGCCAAGTTGACCGCGATCAAGTCCGATAGGGTTTGAGCCGACTCCCGTTGGCAGGGAAACTTGGTAGAGAAGTTCCGTGTTGAAGCGCGAAATCTCCATCAGCAATTTGCCGCTTTCCAAGTCCCAGTAGAGCGGCATCAGCCCGTCGAGTTTTTGCAAGCCTACGGTTCGCCCGCGGATCGTTTTGCTTTGGGGACGATCCTGCGCGGAAGCGAGGAGCGGCAAGAGGAAAAGGGCACACAGCGTTAGAAGTGTCGAGGGTTTGGTAGTCTTCATGTGATCTCGTTTGGAGGCGAACAGATTTAATTGGTTGAAGAGGTATTGTAGCTTTTATCATTTAACATCACCAGATGAATGTTTGCGCTTAACGTATCTCAACTGCCCGTCGGCTTCGATGCCTTCGGCGTTCCAGCCGAGATGACGGTAAAAGCCGTTCGCTCTTAGTCTCTCGTCGCTGCCCGTCAAAAGCCATATCTCATCATGACCTTGAGAGAAAAGCCATTCTTCCGCCGCGCGCATGAGGGTGCGACCCGCGCCGCGATGCTCGTAGCCGGGGCGAACGAACATGGCGAAGATCGTGCCTTGCTCCGCGTCGGCCATTGAGAATGCAACCCCTTCGTCGTCAATCTCCGCCACCCACACGCGCGCCGTCGTGCGAAGCATCTCGCCGACGCTCTCCGGCGTGACGCCAATTGCGGCCAATTCTTCTTGCGATTGATAGTTCTCTTTTACGCTCGTGCGGATACGGAAGAGCGTTGCAACGTCTGAGCCGATGGCGATGCGGATTTGCATGGATCGTTCAAAATGTTCGTGGGCCGATGTTGCGTTGAAGAGGCGTAGGCGTTGAAGTTAAGCCGTTGCGCACATAACATCGAAACCACGCAAGTTCTCGATGAAAGATTTGCTAATTCACGGTCAGTTCCAGCGCCTTGTTAGACAGCGGCTTTTGAAACACGACTTCTTCTTTTGATAAGCGCGACAAGCGCCAGAATAACTACGACACCGCCAATAACAACTCCCGCTATGATAGGCCTGCGTGAAGAAACGATTTTACCGCTTGTATAATCAAACACGAATTTTCCCATGCTTGACGTTGTAAGCGTTGCTGTCTGGCTCTCATCATCAAGATTCATGCTCTCAAACCAATATATGTAAGCTGCGCTTCGCGGAATTAGCAGGGTTGTATCTATGAAATCGCCTACATTGTACGTGCGAATCTCTTTGCCGTTAGCGAAGAAGGTTATAGCTTCAGCATCAAGGCTTTCTGCTGGCGGGAATCCCTGCCGGACTAAATGCACTCCGTCGGCGGCAATAATAGTTGATGGAGCATACCAATCAACAGTCCACAATGGGGCTGTTGAACCGTCGTTCAAGTACAGTCCGCTTTTCGTGTATTTGGCTCTTACTGTTTTAGCTTTGACTTCATCTTTATCATTCATAAACGAGCCATCTTCTTCAACACTGACAGGAGCAACCATTACGAAGATGAACTTGCCATTTGATGAAGATACTGAATAAGAAAAAGGATGCACGGGAGTATCGGCAAAAGTCGAAGCTGGCATAAAAACTAGCCAGCATGAGATACAAATTTTGGTGACGTTGCTCATACGGTCACTTTTCTTTAGTACGGCGAAAGTCATTTAATGCTTTTGCGCAAACGAGCGAAACGCCGTGTGCAGATCGCGGTGCGCGTCGCCCGCCGCGCCTGTGCCGACCGTTTTGTCATCAATTATAACGACGGGCATTAACTCAAGCGACGTGCTTGTGAGAAATACTTCTTGCGCTGCGTATAACTCTTCACGGTTGATATCTCGCTCGACGATGCTGTAACCAATCTCGCGCGCAATCTTCAGCACGACGCCGCGCGTGATGCCGTGAAGAATGCGATTGTCGGCGACGGGAGTGATAAGCTTTTCGTTCAGCCAAAGGAAGACGTTTGAGGCCGTGCCTTCGGTGAGCAACTTGTCTCGAATCATCAGCGCGTCGAAAGCTCCGGCGCGGTGCGCCCGCCCTTTCGCCAGAGCGTTCGGAAGCAAGCAGATCGTCTTCAGATCGCAGCGCGCCCAACGCTCGTCGGGCACAGTGATCACGTGGCAACCCGTTTCGCGCAACTCCGGCGGCACGTAACGTGGCGGTCGCACGCCGACGATCACGGTCGGCTGCATCTCGTCCGCATAAAGCAGGTTACGCGGAGCCGCGCCGCGCGTAATCTGAAAATAAATTTCCGCATCGTCCGACGAAAAGCGAATTAAAAGATCGCGCGCTATCACCGTCAATTCGTCGCCCGACATGGTAAGCGTAAGGTCAATTCCGGCGGCGCTGCGGAAAAGTCGCGCGATGTGTTCGCGGAGCATAAAGGGCACGCCATTGTACGTGCGCGCAACTTCGTAGATGCCGTCGCCGAATTGGAAACCGCGATCTTCCAAAGCCACGCGCGACGTTTGAAAATCACCGAACTGCCCGTTCAACCACAAAATACCGTTCGCCGCGTGTGACATTCTTCCCTCATTCATTATTCGCCGTTCGCGGCTTCAAATATCGCAAAGCACAGTATAGACTTCAAGGGATAATTTGATTGTTGGAGGGGAAGCATCAATGAACAGATTAAGATTCACCACCGGCGTTGTCGCCATCGTCTGCCTCGCGTGTGCCTTGCTGAGTGTGGGGACGGCGAGCGCGCAAGCGCAACGGACGCGCATAAGATCAACGAGCGCACGGCGGGGCGGCACGTCCGCCGCCGAGTCGCGTCTGAACGGAGTCTATCGCATCGATCCGGCGAGCAGCGACAAACTATATTCCGTCGTCGCCAACGCTTCCAGCAATCTCCCGTTCGGCGAGCAGCAGCGATTCTTTATTGACTTGACGATTCGCCTTACGCCGCCCGACCAACTCGCCGTCGAGCGGCGCGGGCAGATGATCAACATCGCTTCGTCGCGCGCCCCGCGCATCTCTTTTGAGGCCGACGGCGTGATGCGCACCGAAAGCGCGGGCGACGGCCGCACCGTGCGCACGCGCGCCGTGATCAACGGCGATCAGTTAACGGTCAGAGTCACGGGCGGCGGCGAAGACAACTATGCGATCAGCTTTGCTCCGGTTGACGGCGGGCGTCGCCTGCGCGTCACGCGCCGCATCTACGCCGAACAACTCAACCAGCCCGTCGTCATCCAAAGCATCTACAACAAAATCTCCGAAGTCGCGCGCTGGGACATCTACGGCGAACCGCAGCCCGCCGCAGGCGAGGAGACGGCATCCGCTTCCTCGCCGACCTCGCCCGTTTCGACGAACGGCCGAAGCGGGGCGCGCGCAACAAGCGGCGGGAGCGGCGAGGCCGTTGAGCTCCGCGCGCGACTTGCCGATTGGATTACGGTGACGAACGGCCGTGACATCCGCAAGCAGATGACGTTTTACATGCCGACGCTCAAAGCTTTTTACCTTGCGCGTAACGTTAAGCGTGACGCGGTGCAGGCGGAAAAGGTTCGTGCGTTCCGGGGAGCAAATAGCATTGATATACAGGCTGACGCCCCCGAAATCGTTTTCCTTGACGGCGGTCGCAGCGCCCTGATGCGCTTCCGCAAGCGTTACCGCGTCGAAGGCCGCAACCTGAATCGTCGCGGCGAAGTCGTGCAAGAACTACGCTGGCAGAAGACGAACGCGGGCTGGAAAATCTTCAGCGAACGCGACGTGCGCGTGATACGTTGACGGTGAAAGAAATTTGTCGCGGCATTCTACGCCGAACAGCAGCACGCGGCTTTTCACGCGGCGGCCGCAGACAGCGGGACGGCGGCAAATTTTTATGAGCGAAACATGAAGCGCAAGATCAGTAGTTTTCACAAGGACGAGCAGGGCGATTGGCGCGCTGATCTCGAATGCGGACATCAGCAGCACGTGCGCCACGATCCGCCGCTCGTCTCGCGCGAATGGGTTTTAACCGAAGCGGATCGCGCATCGCGTATAGGCTATGAACTCGACTGTAAACGCTGCGACGAGGAAGGCACGGCAAAGTCAGACGCGACGCCGCACGGGAGCGAAAGGAATCACACTACGCAAAAAGAGAATGCAACTAACAATCTCGCCAGCGCGCAAGCCAGCCACTACGAAGTTGAAAAGCGAAACATTAAAACTGAAGAAGAGATGAAGGCGGAAGTTGCCGCAACGTCAGGCGACGGCGAGCGCGTTGCAGACGAGACGGATACCCTCGCGCGCCCTGCGACGCGCGCGCAACCTCCTGAAGATTTTACCGGAATCAAACTCACCGAAGCGAGTCGCGCGGCGGGCGGCGTCCCGGCCGTCGTCGCGTCAATGAAGCACGCATGGCGCGAGATGGGCGCGACGAGAAGTCTAAAAACTCTGCGACAGGTTAATCAGAAAAACGGTTTCGATTGTCCGGGCTGCGCGTGGCCTGACCCGGAAGGCGAACGCTCGCACGCGGAGTTTTGCGAAAACGGCGCGAAGGCCGTCGCTGAAGAAGCGACGTTCCTGCGCGTGACGCCGGAGTTTTTTCGTAAGTGGAGCGTCGCGGAACTCTCGCGTCAATCCGATTACTGGCTCGGCAAACAAGGCCGCCTGACGCATCCGATGTTGTTGCGCGAAGGAAGCGAACATTATGAAGCGATCAGTTGGGACGCAGCTTTTAATTTTCTCGCCGAAGAATTAAATGATCTTCCGTCGCCCGATCAAGCGATCTTCTACGCATCGGGGCGGACGAGCAACGAGGCGGCGTTTCTCTATCAACTCTTCGTCCGGCAGTTCGGCACGAATAACATGCCCGACTGCTCGAATATGTGTCATGAATCGAGCGGCACGGCTTTAACGGAAACCATCGGAATCGGCAAGGGCACGGTGACGCTTGCGGATTTCGATTTGGCGGAAGCGATCTTCATCATCGGACAGAATCCCGGCACGAACCACCCGCGCATGTTGACCGCGCTGCAACGGGCGAAACGCAATGGCTGTCGCATCGTCTCGATCAATCCGCTACGGGAAGCGGGTTTGATGCGCTTCAAACATCCGCAGGAAGTCGGCGGAGTCATTGGCAACGGCACGGAGTTGACCGATCTCTTTCTGCAAGTTCGGATCAACGGCGATGTCGCGCTTCTCAAAGGCATCATGAAAGAGATGCTTGAGGAAGAAGAGCGACGCGGCGGAGTTTTAGATCGGAAGTTTATCGAAGAACGCACAAGCGGGTTTGATGAATTTGCGAGCGAGTTAAAGAAAGTAGAATGGGCGAACATCGTTGAGGGAAGCGACGTCGCGCGCGCGCAGATTCGCCAAGCTGCCGAAGTGATGATCAAGTCCAACCGCACGATCTGGTGCTGGGCGATGGGACTCACGCAGCATCGCAACGCCGTCTCAAACATTCAAGAGATCGTTAACCTCCTTCTCATGCGCGGGCAAATCGGCAAACCCGGCGCGGGCGCATGTCCCGTGCGCGGTCACTCAAACGTGCAGGGCGACCGCACGATGGGCATCTGGGAACGCCCGACGAAAACTTTTCTCGACGACCTTGCGCGCGAATGCGATTTCGAGCCGCCACGCCATCACGGTTACGATACGGTTGAAGCGATCAAAGCGATGCACGCGGGCGCGGCGAAAGTCTTCTTTGCACTTGGCGGCAATTTCCTTTCCGCCACGCCCGACACCGAGTACACGGCCGAAGCTCTGAGGCGTTGTCGCCTCACAGCGCACGTCTCGACGAAACTTAACCGCGCGCATCTCGTCACCGGACGGCAAGCGTTGATCCTGCCGTGTCTCGGCCGCACAGAGCGCGACGCGCAAGTTGGCGGCTTGCAGTTTGTGACAATGGAAAACTCGATGAGCATCGTCCACAGTTCGCGCGGCTCGTTAGAACCTGCGTCTCCGCATTTGTTGAGCGAACCCGCGATTGTCGCCTGCCTCGCCGAAGCCACGTTGCGCGGGCGCAGTTCAATCAATTGGAGTCGCCTCGCTGAAGATTACGACCTCATCCGCGCTCTGATCGCGCGCGTGATTCCCGGCTTCGATGATTACAACCGCCGCGTGCGCGCCCCCAACGGCTTCTATCTTCCGAACGCCGCGCGCGAAGGTGAATTCCGAACGGCGACGGGGCGCGCCAACTTCACCGTCCACAAAATCCCCCCGCAAGAACTCGCGCCCGGACAGCTTTTGATGATGACGATTCGCAGCCACGATCAATTCAACACGACGATCTACGGCTTGGACGACCGCTATCGCGGCATTCGCAACGAACGCCGCGTCGTGTTGCTCAACCGCGAAGACATGAAGGAAGCGAATCTTAAAGAAAGTGATGTGGTTGATCTCATCAGCCACTTTGAGGGTGAGGAACGCATCGCGCGCCGCTTTATCGTCGTGCCTTACGAGATTCCGCGACGCTCTGCGGCGACCTACTTCCCGGAAGCCAACGTGCTCGTGCCCATCGGAAGCGTCGCCGAGCGGAGCAACACGCCCGCGTCGAAATCTGTTGTGATCAGTTTGCGCCGCACGGAGAGTTGATCGAACTCAAAGGATCACAGCATCATGCTTTCAAACCTAGAAAACATTAGACAAGGAAGGGAAAGAAAAGTGGGAACCGCAAACTCTATCGCTCGAACGAAGAAGAAAGATTCGATGCAACACGTCGCAGCAGACGCGGCGTTTATGACGACCTTGTTCGTCAACCTCTACATGATCGGCACGAGGGATTCGTGGGTGCTCGTTGACACGGGATTGCCCAAGCAAGGATGGCGCGTGCGTGCCGCCGCCGAAGAACGTTTCGGCAAGGGCGCGCGCCCTTCGGCGATCATTTTGACGCACGGGCATTTTGATCACGCTGGCAACGCGCTCGACTTGGCCGAAGAATGGGACGTGCCCATCTACGCGCACGAACTTGAGATGCCGTACCTGACGGGCAAATCCGATTACCCGCCGCAAGACCCGACCGTAGGTGGCGCGCTCGCCGAGATGTCGCGCCTCTTCCCGCATTCCGGCTACGACTTCGGGAGCCGTGTGCAAGCGTTGCCGCACGACGGAAGCGTGCCGGGATTTCCCGAATGGCGCGTGCTGCACACGCCGGGACACACTTCGGGTCACGTCTCTCTGTTCCGCGAGCGCGACCGCGTGCTCTTGGCGGCCGACGCGCTGGCGACCGTCAACCAAGAGTCGGTCGTCACACTCATCACGCTTGAGCGCGAATTGCGCCAACCGCCCGCCACGTTTACGACCGATTGGGGAGCGGCGCGTCGCTCCATTGAGCAGTTGGCCGAACTTCGCCCACGGGTGATCGCCGCCGGACACGGTTTGCCGATCACAGACAACGCGGCAACGCGGTTGGAGACTTTCGCCGCGACGTTCGCTCCGCCGCCGAAGGGCAGGTACGTCCGCACGCCCGCCCGCACAAACGAAAACGGGGTCGTTGAGTTGCCGCCGCCCGTGCCTGACCCCGTGCGGAAAGTTCTTGTCGGCGCTGCGCTCGTCGCCGGAGCGGGCACGATGTTGTTCGCCCTTTCGCGTCGTAGTCGTCCACTCCGCCGCCCGACCGCAAAGCGTAGTAAACGCGCTCTCCGACGCGTGGACGCTTCTAAATTCAACGGGAGGTGAAGCGATGAAGCGCGTGTTTGTTCTCAGCTTTGTTTGCGCCGCGTTGTGCGCGCTCGCGTGCAGCGCGCCGCCATCGGGCAGGGGCGCGGGCGAAATCGAAACGGCGCAAGGCACGTCTGAAAATAGAAACGGCGGAAGCGGCGCGAACAATTCAGGCGGCGCGGTGCAGTTCCGCGTCGAGACGGTTGCGAACAATCTCGAAGTGCCGTGGGCGATTGCTTTCGCGCCCGATAATCGCATTCTCTTTACGGAGCGCGGGGGGCGTGTGCGCGTGATCGAAGCGGGCAAGTTGCGCCCGCAACCCATCCATGTAATCGCGGACGTTGAACCTTCGGGCGAAAGCGGCTTGATGGATTTAACTTTGCATCCGCGCTTCAGCGAAAACCGTCTTCTGTATCTTGCTTACGCTTATCGCGGCGATGGCGGTCAGCGCGTGCGCGTCGTCCGCTTCCGCGAAGCGAATAACAGTTTCACCGATTCGCGCGTGATCGTCGAGAACATTCCGGCGGCGCGCAACCACGCGGGCACGCGCGTGCGCTTCGGCCCCGACGGCAAACTCTACATCACCACAGGCGACGCGACCGATAGCAACCTCGCGCCGAATCTCTCATCGCTCGCCGGAAAAACCCTGCGCTTAAACGACGAGGGCAGCGTTCCGCCCGATAATCCGTTTGTGAATCAACGAGACGCGCGCCCCGAAATCTGGTCTTACGGGCATCGCAACGCGCAGGGCCTCGCTTGGCAGCCCGGCACAGATTTGCAGTTTCAGACGGAACACGGG
>Ga0136614_10003132_pt1 | contig 10507 bp, 8 predicted proteins | sample AntDrymUQ2792106_2_FD_106643 | JGI IMG/M metagenome (GOLD analysis project Ga0136614, IMG submission 106643) | Polar desert sand microbial communities from Dry Valleys, Antarctica - metaG UQ279 (21.06) | ecosystem: Environmental > Terrestrial > Soil > Desert | place: Antarctica: Dry Valley... | reverse complement strand
CTGGCCCCGCGCGAGATCGACGTGCTGATCGAATGGTTCCAGTGCGAGTCGAAGGGGATGGTCGCCGAGCGGTTGGGACTCTCGGTCCGCACGGTGAACTCCTACCTCGACCGGGTGCGGATCAAGTACGCCAACGCCGGGCGTCCGGCGACGACCAAGGCGAACCTGGTGGCCAGGGCGATTCAGGACGGGCTGGTCTCGCTTGAGGATCTCTGATCCCTGGCGGGGACGGCCACCCGGACGGTGACCCAGAGCTTCCCGTCGCGGGCCAGCGTGTCGGTCCGGACTCCGGGGTGCTCCGATCGTGGGATCGGCGCCGCCGCCTCGTCGGTCACCACGCTGAGGCGCACCTCTCCTGTGGTGTGCACGACGGTGACCCGGGTGGCCTGCCGGCCGGCGGCCACCGCAGCCAGCCCGGGATCAGTCAGCGCTCGACGCAGCTCGACCGGCAGCGGCACCGGGGTGCCGCGCACCGCGAGCGACACGACCACCCCGCGCCGCTCGGCCACGTCGATGCCGGCCTGCAGCTCGTGCACCACCCGGTCTTCCACGCTGTCCGACTCGGCGAACAACCGCCGCATCCGGGCGGCCTCCAGCGCACACTGCCGGCGCACCCCCTCGTCGCGCGGGTCGAGCTCGTCCTCAGCGAGGACGGTCAGCAGCGGCACCACGGTGGTGGTGAGGTCCGCGTAGCGGCGCTGCCGGTCGGCGTGCACCTCGTCGGCGATCGCAAGCTCGGTGTCGATCCGGGCCCGCTCCTGGGCGGAGTGCTCAGCCCGGCGAGCACAGTCGCGCAGCAGGGTCATCAGCACCGCGTAGGCGAGCTGCTGGCCGCTGACTCCCAGCACCACGGTGGCCATCCCGGCCGCGGCCTGCCGCCCGGGCAGGCCGGCCAGCACCAGCAGACCGAGCACGATGGCGACGTTGGCCACCAGGAACACGGCGAGCGGGCGCAGCCGGTGGTGCAGCAACAACACCCCGAACCAGCCGACCACCAGGAACGACCAGTGCGCCGAAGACAAGAACTGCGCGCTGGACAGCGGCGCCGTGGACAGGACGCCGGCCCCCAGCGCGAGCGGCACCCCGGCCAGCACCAATACTTTGGGCAGTGGCCAGCCGCGGAGCAGGAACGCCGCGCTGCAGGCCAGCAGCGCGGTCAGCGCGCCGTACGCGGTGAGCTGCGGCCACAGCGACGGGTAGCTCGCCCGGTTCGTTACCAGCCCGAGCAGCGCCAACCCGGCGTGCACGGCCGTCACGATCACCACGGTGGCGATACCGACCAGGGTCTGCAGGCGCCCGCTGGTCCCGCCCGGCTCGTCAGCCTGCATCGGGCCACTCCAGCCGCACGGTGGTGCCGCCCCCTGGGTGCGAACGGACCCGCGCCCGCCCGCCCACTGCGGCCATCCGGCCGAGCACCGAGTGGGTCAGTCCCCGCTGGTGCGGGGTGGCCAGGTCCAGCTCGAACCCAATCCCGTCGTCGCTGATCTCCACTGCCAGTGAGTCCGGCGAGCCGGTTGCGCGCAACCGGGCCGCCGCCACCCCGGCGTGCCGGGCAACGTTGTGCAGGGCTTCCGCCGCAGCCTGGCGCACCGCAGCGGCCACCGTCGCCGGCACCGGCAGCGGCGAACCCAGCTCGGCGTGTACCTCGATCGGGTGGTGGCGCAGCTCCTCGGCCAACGCCGCAACCAGGTCCACCTCGCCGGCCGGTACCGAGGTGTTGCGCAGCGTATCCAGGTCCCGCCGGGCCTGAGCACGCAGCAGCGACACCTCCATCGCCGTCGAGGCCCCCGCCGCCACCATCAGAGTGGCGCACGCGGTGTCGTGCAGGGCCGCGAGATGCGCACGTTCAGCCTCCTGCCGGGCATGGGCCACCCCGGCCGACGCGCGGGCATCGGCGGTGCGCCGGATGGCTCGGTCGACCGCGCGGGACCCCCGGTAGAGTAGCTGCAGCGCCATCAGCGACAGCAGCGCCTCGACGAAGATCCATCCCACGGTCGGCAGCTCGCCGACCCACGACCCCGGCCGAGCGATCACCACCCCTGCGGTGTCCAGGGCCACCACCATGGCTGCGGCCGCGATCCCGCGCCGCGGCGGCTGGTGCCACTGGTGGGTTACCACCACGGCGGTGGCGAACACGCAGATCCAGGTGTTGCCGTGCGGCACCGGCCCGGGCGGGACGGTCCAGTCCTGCGACAGGCACACCAGCCCGGTCAGCACCAGATCGGCGACCAGCAGGCGACCCGGGAAGGCGCACCCGGAACCTGTGCGCCACACGAGGTAACCACTCCAGCCGAGCACGACCAGCACGGCGACGGCTGTGGTGAGCAACCGGTCCCCAGGCACCGCCAGGGTGGCCAGCGGCACCCACAGCACGGCGACCCCCAGCCGCACCAGCGCCGCATACCGGATGGCCCGTCGCACGACCTCCTGCTCGACCGGCCCGGCGGCGGGGACCGAGCCGGACTCCGCGATGGTCGGCACCTGCTCTTCTTACCGGTCAGGCCGTCCCGGTGAACCCGGCGGCCCGCCGCCCCAGCCTCAGCCGGCGCCGACGCGAAGATCCACTCCCCGAATCCGGAGCGGTGCTGGCCACGGGCGCGCGCCCAGGAATCGTTGCCGACCGACCACTCATGGTGGTCCTCAGCCCGACGGCCCGCGGGGCGGAATCATGGGAGCAGCGCGCCAGCTTGCGACCTGCCCCGAGAATACCACCTGAGGGCCACCAGGCTACCACGGAAGCGCCACCGAGACGCAACTGGCAGGTGGCAATGTCGTCCCTGCGGATCGCACACGAAGCAGAAACGAGCGACCGCGGACACGTCAATCAACGAGGAGGTGCAGCATGAACGAGGACATCACGACTTACGAGCCGCCGGCCCTGGTCGAGGTGGGTGACTTCGCCGAGCTGACGCGCTACACCAACACGGGTCGCGTCGTCGACTTTTTCGGCGGCTGGTGGAACCCGATCTGATAGGTCCCGCAGTCCCGACGAGGACTCGCATACCCATCAGGAACGGTTGGCGCAGCCCTTTCCCTGGCTGCGCCAACCGTCCGCCGGGCCGCAGACAACACCACCCGACGGCGCCACCTCGTTCCGGTTACTGGAACCGAATCCCGGCCTGATAAGAAATATTGGAGCCATTCGACACTTGCGGGGCGAACAGACATGGAATTCGTACTCCTTCCTGACCATCCAGGCGGCCCCGCGATCGCAGCGAAGCTAGCAGCTCGCAACTTCCGCCGGACCATCCCGCACCGCTCCGGCCGCCCTTGGATCGTGGGTAACTGGTCTGAAGCCGACATCGTTCTGGCCTCCGCTGGAGCCAATCGGTTGGCCGTCCTGGGTCGCTCGGGCATCAGCGCCGACGCCCTAGTGGCAAGGCTGCACCACGTCCGTTCGGTCCGTGACCTGGACGCCATCGCCAAGACGCAGCACGGCACCGTCCATCTCATCGCCTCGATCGATGGCGATCTGCGAGCGCAGGGGAGTCTGTCGACCCGTTGCCAGGTCTTCCACGCCACCGTCGACGGCATCGCGGTGGGCGCCGATCGACCGCAGATCCTGGCGACCCTCGCGGGTTCCGGCATCGACGAGGAACTGCTGGCAGCCCAGATCCTCTGCCCGGACCGGCCGTGGCCCCTCAGCGACCGATGCGCGTGGCGGGGGGTGCAGTCTCCACCCTGTGGCCACTACCTCGAGATCATCAGCAACGGAACGGCGCACCACGTGCCGTGGTGGACCGCACCCGAGCCGGACGTGTCCCTCGCCGCCGGTGCCGATCTGCTGAGGGAGTCCCTTGCGGCCGCGGTGGACGCGCGGACTGCCGGTGGCGGAACCGTCAGCGCGGACCTGTCCGGTGGCATGGACTCCACCAGCCTGTGTTTCCTCGCCAGCCGTAGTGCCGACTCATTGATGACGACGCACTACGCGAGCCTCGACCCCACCAACGACGATCACCGTTGGGCCGACGAATGTGCCGGGCAGTTGTCAGTCGCACGCCACATCGTCATACCTCGGGGTTCGGCGCCCGGCTGGTACCAAGACTCGACCGCGGTGGACCCGGATACGGAAGGCCCGTTCCGCTTCGTCCGAACCCGGGCGACGACCGAGCACCTCGCGCGGCTGGTCGCGAGCGCGGGATCCACCCGTCATCTCCAGGGAACGGGTGGGGACGAGTTGTTCTGGCCGCAGCTACTCACCCTGCAGGCGCTCGCGCGACGATATCCCTTGAAAGCCATTCCACACATTCGCGCCGCCAAGTCGCTGGGCCGGTGGTCGCTGGTCACGACAGCCCGGAATCTTACACGCCAGACCTCCTACTCCCGCTGGCTGGCCACGGCGGCTGATCAACTCGGGCTCCCCAGGAGCGAGGCTTCGGACCCGGACTGGGAAAGCCTTCCGAAGATGCCCCCGTGGGCCACCCCGGACGCCGTCGACGCGGCACGGACACTTATGTCCCTAGCTGCGAAACAGGATCCTCAGCCGCTGGCCGAACCGACCGTGCAGCACGAGATGCTCCGCTTGATGCAGGTCAATGGCAACGCCACCCGACAGGCATCACGAGTGACGTCGCGAATGGGCGTGTCCATAGAAGCCCCCTTCCTGGACGACCGCGTGATCGAGGTCGCCATGTCGATCCGATTCGACGAACGCATGGCCGTCGGTAAGTACAAGCCCCTATTGGCCGCCGCGATGCGCGGCATCGTGCCCGACCACGCATTGGAGCGGAAGACCAAGGGGGACTACAGCGCTGATCTCTTCTCGGGTCTTCGCCGACACCGCCGCGAGCTGATCGAGCACCTCTGCGACGACTCGAATCTCACCAGACTGGGATTGGTCGACAGGGACTCGTTGCGTGCCGTGCTCCTCGGCCTTCATCCGGACACCCGGCCGTTGATGCCGCTCGACGCCACGCTCGCCTGCGAATCCTGGCTTCGATCGGTGTCGCGAATGGCCGAGACGACCCCTGCAACACCGAACTGCCAGGACAGGAGACAGGAACATGGGCTACGCATTGGCACTTGACGTCACCGCAGTCGACACCGAGCACGGCATCGTGCTGCTCGACCAAAGCGCCGGGCGCTACTGGCAGATCAACGGCACTGGCGCCACGGTGCTCCGCTCCATCCTACGACACGGAGCCGTCGATCCGGCCGTCGAGATACTACGTGAACGGCACGGCGATTCCGCCGCGCGCATCGCGACGGACGCGCAGCGGCTCCTCGACAAGCTGATCGCGGCGAAGCTGGTCACCTCGTGAGCGGCCAGGTGACCCTCGAGGCATCCAACGCCGTCCCGTCGCGAGCTGATCGAGCCCGGGCCCGGTGTGCCGTGGGCGCCGCCCGCGCCCTGACGGGGTTGCCGCCCCGGCATCTGCGCCGCATTCTCGAGTTCGCCCGGCGCGGTTCGAGACCCGCCGACAAGGGCGCCGTCCTCCGGGCCCGCAACGCCGTGGTCTCGGTCAGCGTGCCGTGCGCAGGCCCGCGGTGTCTGCAACGTTCGATCGCCATCGCCCTGCTCTGCCGATGGACCGGCTCGTGGCCGGACTGGTACGTGGGCGTCTGCACCGAGCCCTTCCGCGCACACGCATGGGTTGGTGCCGTCGGAAGAGCGGTCGGCGAGGACCCGAACCAGATCCCGTTCTTCCACGTGGTCATGGCCGTGCCGGCGAGGTCGGAGTCCGATCGAGCGTCGATTGCCTGATCTGGGGTCACGTCCCGCCCCGCCAGCGGGCGCGCCCATCCTGAAATCGAGGTGTCGCATGTCTGAGCCAAGCCGATCGACCGGTTCGGAACATCCCCTCCGTTCGTTGCTCCGGTTCGCGTGGCCACATCGTGCCGTCCTGGGGTTCTCGCTCTTGCTCACCCTGCTCGCCAGCGGTGCCGGCCTGCTGCAGCCGCTCGTCGCGCAGCGCGCATTGGAGGCCCTTGACGCTAGCGATGAGCTGCGGGGCACGGTCGTTCTATTGGCCGCCCTGCTGATCGGGGCTACCGCGGTCAGCGGGTTTAACGCGTGGCTTCAGCAGCGGACCGCCGAGCGCGTGGTCCGGCAGGTGCGGAAAAGACTATGCTACCGCCTCATTCGTCTAGAGGTCCCCGAGCTTGACCGGCGCAGGCCCGGCGACCTGATCTCGCGGGTTACCTCAGACAGCACACTGCTGCAGAATGCGGTCAGCGGGGGCGCGATCATGTTGGTGAACGGCTCGCTGACGCTGGCCGCTGCCCTGGTGCTGATGTTCACCGTCCACGCCGGCTTGCTCGCAGCAACCGTATGCGTGCTGCTGACGGTCGCGGGCGCCCTGCTGTACGTGCTGCCGCGTATCCGGCAGGCGGTCACGCGGGCGCAGTTCGCGATCGGCGAGGTAGGCGCAACCCTTGACCGGACCTTGGGAGCGATCCGGACGGTCAAGTCCAACGGCGGCGAGCTCAGGGAGACCGCTGCGGCAGACGCGGCGATCGAACGAGCCTATCAGGCCGGGCTGACCGGGGGGCGTTACAGCGCGGTGGTCAGCGTGCTGGCCGGCCTGAGCGTGCAGACCACGTTCCTGGTCGTGCTCGGCTTCGGAGGATTCCTGGTCACCACCGGGCGGCTCTCGGTTCCCGCGTTGATCGCCTTCCTCCTCTACACGTTCTACCTCTCCAGTCCGTTGTCGTCGCTGGCCAACGGCTTGAGAATCGTGCAGGAAGGCCTCGGGGCCATCGTGCGGATCAACGAGGTGGACCGCATGACGACCGAGGAGGACATCGGCCGGGTCGAAACCACGACGGGTACCGCACCGCCGCGCATCGACGTTCGCGGCCTGAGCTTCTCGTACGTCGGACGTCCGCCAGCTCTTCGTGATGTCACCTTCTCGGCGCCCGCAGGAGGTCGGACGGCGCTCGTCGGCCTCTCCGGTGCGGGCAAGAGCACACTGTTCGCCCTGTTGCAACGGTTCTATGAGCCGGACGGCGGCAGTATCAAGGTCGATGGACGGGACCTGACAACTCTCACGCGCGGTGAGGTCCGCCAACTCATCGCCTATGTCGAGCAGGAGGCCACGATGATCGAGGGGACGCTCGGCGAGAACCTCTGCTACGGCGAGCCCACGGCACGCCGCGACGAGATCGACCGTGTGCTGCGGGACACCCGGCTCGACGAACTCGTCGCCAAGCTGGATCGGGGTCTTGAGACCCCGGTGGGGCCACGGGGCGTGTCGCTCTCTGGGAGCGAACGCCAGCGGCTCGCCATCGCGCGGGCGCTGCTCCGGAGGCCACGGGTCCTTCTCCTCGACGAGGCGACAGCCCAGCTCGACGGGCGGAACGAACTGGTGCTGCGGGATGTCATCGACCACATCTCGCCGAGGTGCACGGTGCTCATGATCGCGCATCGCCTCTCGACCGTGGCCGGCTCTGTGCAGATCTTGGTTCTCGAGAACGGTTCCATACGAGCCAGGGGATCGCACACCGCGTTGCTGACGGCCGACGCCCTCTATCGGGAGCTGGCAACGACGCAACTGCTAACCAACGCGGGCGAGCGCCGTGCCCACTCCGATCAGCGCCACAGGTCGCCCGTCGGAGTCGAATGACGCCCGGGCGAAGCCGGTTCAGCGTGGAACGCCAGCGGCGCCGCCAACAACGACAGGGGCCCGCGGCTCGCGACACCAACCGGCCAGTCAGGCCCGCCGGCCGACACTACGGCCTGGCCGCTCTCGGCTTGGGCAAGTTCGGCGGCGAAGGAGTGTGTCAGCGGCGGCAGTCGGTACCTCGTCCGGCCGACCGGATCGACCAGCCGGACCGCGACCAGCCCCTCGAGTAGCCGCCCGGCGTCTTGGCGGCCGATCCGGGTCAGCCGGGCCGCCAGGTCCACGTCGATGACGAGCGCAGGCTGCGTACCCAGCAACCGGAACAGGGCCGACTGGGCCACGGACAGCACGTCGTAGGAGCGGGACAGTGCCCCACGCAGGCTGGAGATCTCGTCGTCACTGGTGTCGAGCAGATCCAACCGGGTCTCGTCGTCGCGCAGCGCCGCCGCGATCTCGACCAGGCTCACCGACCCACCTCGACTGGCCCGCTCTGCCAGCAGCCGGAGCGCGAGCGGAACACCCGCGCACCACTCGATGATCTCGCGGATCGCCGTCCGTTCGCTGTCCAGCGGGTTGCGGCCGAGCGCGGCCGCGAGCAACTCCACGGACTGTGTCGAGTTCAGCGGAGCGATGTTGAGCCGGGATGCACCCTCGCGAGCCACGAGGCCGCCGAGCCGCTGGCGGCTGGTGATCACGGTGCTGCAAGTCTGTGCCGGGAGTAGCGGGCGCACGTGCGCGCTATCCCGGGCGTTGTCCAGCACCACGAGCAGACGCCGGCCTGCCGTCCGGCTGCGCAGGAGGGCCGAGCGCTCGGCCGTGGTCGCGGGGATGGCCTCCTCGGGAACGCCGAGGCCGCGCAGCAGCACCGCGAGCGCGGCCGAGGGTGGTATCAGATCCCGGGGATGGAAGCCCCGCAGATTCAGATATAGCTGTCCCTCGGTGAACCGGCCTCGGTTTCGTTGCGCCCAGTGCACCACGGTCGCGGTCTTCCCGATTCCGGCTTGGCCCTCGACGATCAGCGGCGCTGCGGCGCCCGACGCTTCGTCGAGCAGATCGCCGATGGTGTCGAGCTCGCTGTCCCGTCCCACGAAGCGACCGACGTCCGACGGAATCTGGTGCGGCACGTCGAGTAACGGGACTGCCGTAGGCTTCCGGGACTTGACCTCGATCGGTGCGGTCTGTGCGTCCGCCGGCCCGATCGGTGCCGCTTCCTGGTCTGCGCGCAGCAACTGCCGGTGCATGGCCTGTAGAACCGGGCCGGGTGACGTGCCGAGCGTGTCGGCCAGCAGGTTCCGGACCCGCTCATACTGCTCGAAGGCCTCCGCGACGCGGCCGGACCCAGAGAGCGCCCGGATGAGTTGCTGCCAGAACAGCTCCTGCAACGGGTGAAGGGCAAGCAGTTCGTGGCTGGCCGTAATGACTTCGTGATGCCGGCCCTCCTGGAGATCCAGTTCCAGCAGGCGGTGCAGCGCCTGAATACGCTCTTCCTCGATGGCGGGGCCGAGATCCCGCGCAAGCACCTCGCACCCAACGTCCGCCAGCGCCGGACCACGCCAGAGCGCGAGCGCCGCGCGGAGCAATGTACGCTGCTCGGCTCTTTCCCGGGCGGCTACCGCTTTCGCCCACAAATTACGGAAGCGGTGCAAGTCGACCGAATCCGTGGGGAGGCGCAGCGCATAGCCAGGAGAAACCGACTGAATGAGATGATCACTGCCACCGGTAAAGTGTTCCAAGAACTTGCGCAGCCGTTTGACGTGGCCGCGCAGGGTGGTTCTCGCTGAGGGTGGCGGGTCTTCATCCCACAAAGCATCGATCAAATAGTTGGCGTCTACGGTGTTCCCACAGCGAATCGCCATAGCGGCGAGCAGGATTCGCCGCTTACCGAACGGAACCGACATAGCAACTCCTGATGACTCCATCTCAAGTGGGCCGAGGAGATTGATCCGCAGGCCGTCCATGGTCCCCCCTTGCGTTCCGTCGAGCATCCTTTGACGTGAACAACAGATCAATTCCCGATGGTTCTCCAGTGACCCTGCTGTTCACGTGACCCGCACGAAGCAGCACCCTACGTGATTGGGGCGCCCGGCGGTGACGGTCGAACGACCCGCAAGGGGTATACCGGCACTAACCGGGCCCAAACCCAGGACTGCGTCATGTTTGACATTTGACCGTTTTGACCGGCTTGTTGATCAGGTCGACGCATCGGTTGACGGCGCGGTAGAAGTGGCAACGGACCTTGTGAAGTTGTCCCATCCGGCGAAGCGGAACGCGACGACGAGGGAGTTGCAGATGATCGTCATGGCCCGCAGTGCGCGGTGCGCTGCTGGCGCGGAGGGTGGATGCGTCCTCGTTGAAGATGGTGGCGCGGATCCAATAGAACTTGTTCTCGATGGTACCCAGTGCTCGCGCAGGAATTGGGCGAGGTCGTAGTACCAGCCGTGTTCACGGTGAGTGAGCTGGCTCGGTGCGTGACAACCATCGTTGCCGCCGCCGGGCCACACACAGTTACACGCACACGCCATCATCGGCATGATCTACAACGCAATCACGAAAGCTCAACTCAGACGGACCGGAAGCACCCCCTCCCGGCAGCGCCAGGTACACGGGCCACGGCCACGGCCGGGGTGGGCTGGCCGGCGATGAGTGAGTGCGGAGGGGTTATGGGCTGGATTTAGGTAACGGGTCGGGCGGGACGGCGTCGGCTAGGGGCGGGGTGGAGGGTGCACGCAATGTCATCGACCCGTCACGGCCGTACCTGCAGCGATGCCACCACGCTGCGGCAGGCACGCTCCACGTCTGCTACCGCGGAGGGCTTCGCGCGACACCCGATGCTGACCTGCACGGTGCGCTCGAACAGGACGTACCACTCGACGGTCGAGCCGTCGCCCGGGCGCTGGCGGTAGCGCACGACGTCGCGGCCGGCGAAGCGCGCCGCGGAATCGAAT
>Ga0136614_10003130_pt1 | contig 10510 bp, 10 predicted proteins | sample AntDrymUQ2792106_2_FD_106643 | JGI IMG/M metagenome (GOLD analysis project Ga0136614, IMG submission 106643) | Polar desert sand microbial communities from Dry Valleys, Antarctica - metaG UQ279 (21.06) | ecosystem: Environmental > Terrestrial > Soil > Desert | place: Antarctica: Dry Valley... | reverse complement strand
GCTGGACCGCGGCTTCGGCTACACGTTCGGCAACTCGCTGCGCCGCGTGCTGCTCTCGTCGCTCGAGGGCGCCGCCGTGACCGCCGTCAAGATCGAGGGCGTCGCGCACGAGTTCACGACCCTGCCGGGCGTGCGCGAGGACGTCACGGACGTCCTGCTCAACCTCAAGAACCTGATCTGCCGCCTGCACGGCGAGAGCCCGGAGATGGAGGTGCACATCGCGAAGAAGGGTGCCGGTGCCGTCACGGCAGCCGACATCCAGGCGCCGGCCGACCTCGAGATCCTCAATCCGGAGCTCGAGTTCGCGCACCTATCCGATAAGGGCAAGCTCGAGATGACACTGACGATCGGCCGCGGTCGCGGCTATGTCCCGGCCGAGCTCAATCGCGGACCGGAGCAGCCGATCGGCGTGATTCCGATCGACTCGATCTTCTCGCCGGTTCGCCGCGTCTCCTACGACGTCGAGGCCGCGCGCGTGGGGCAGCGGACGGACTACGACAAGCTCACCCTCGACGTGACGACCGACGGCTCGCTCGAGCCGCGTGACGCGATCGGCCAGGCGGCCGAGATCCTGATCCGCCAGCTCGCGATCTTCACCGATCTCGACCGGATCGAGGGTTTCGCCGAGGTTCAGGCGAGTGAGGCTGGGGGCAGCGAGGCTCCAGCCGCGCATGGGATGGAAAACTTCCCGATCGAGGAGCTCGAGCTCGGCGTTCGCTCGTACAACTGCCTGAAGCGGGTCGGGATCGAGACGATCGGCGACCTGGTTTCCAAGTCGGAGAACGAGCTCGCCGCGATCCCGAACTTCGGCAAGAAGTCGATCGAAGAGGTCAAGGAAACGCTCGCGACGCAGGGGCTCTCGCTAAGAGGCGACGAATAATAGTGGGCCTCCCGGCAACAGTTAGGGCGCCGCTGACGCGCGATCTGCCGCGCGCTGCGGCGTCCTCAGTCGCGTCTATACCGACCGGTATAAACGCTCCCTGCGTCCTTGCATCGCTTGCAGCTCACGCGCCAGCGACGCGAAACCGTCACCGGGAGACCCACTAATGAGGCACGCCCGTGCAGGCAAGAAGCTGGGGCGCGATTCCGCGCACCGGAAGGCGCTCTACTCGAACCTCGCGGGCGCGCTGATCACCCACGGGCGGATCCAGACGACCGAGGCAAAGGCCAAGGCCGTCAAGCCGTTCGCGGAGAAGATGATCACGCTCGGGAAGCGCGGCGACCTCGCAGCGCGCCGCAAGGCGCTCTCCGAGCTTCGCTCGCAGGACGTGGTGCACAACCTGTTCGCCGAGGTTGCGCCGCGCTTTACGGAGCGAACGGGCGGCTACACTCGCATCGTCAAGCTGGGCCAGCGCCAGGGCGATGCCGCTGAGATGGTCTACCTCGAGCTCGTCGACTACGAGCCCGAGAACGCACTGGCCGGCTAGCGGCGCCGGGCCGGCGGGCTGATGGGGCTGCTCGTCGGGCTCCTGCTGGCGCTTCTCGTCCTCGACGAGCCGTGGAGCTGGGTCGCGGTCAGTTTCGGCTTCGCCTGGGAGATCGGCGAGACTGCGCTGCTCGTCTGGTGGTCGAAGCGACGCCGGTCGGTCGTGGGCGCAGAGGCGCTCGTCAGCCGGCGGGCAGTCGTCACCGCGGCTTGCATGCCCCACGGGCAGGTCCGGGTGGCCGGTGAGCTCTGGCGGGCGCACTGCGAGGCGGGGGCGGGCGAGGGCGACGAGGTCATCGTGCGCGAGGTGGACGGGCTCACGCTCGTCGTCGAGCCCTCGCCGTGACCGAGTTAACGCTGAAGCTGACGCTCGAGTACGACGGCTCAGGCTTCCGCGGCTGGGCTCGCCAGCCCGGCGAGCGCACCGTCGAGGACGTGCTCCGCGAGGCGCTCGACCGCATCTATCCCGGCTGGAGCGACCTCGCGGTCGCGGGCCGGACCGACACCGGAGTACACGCGACCGGGCAGGTCGCGAGCGTGCGCGTCGCCGGCGGCCCTCCGCCTGCCCGCGCGGCACCCGCCCTCAACGCGGCGCTGCCCGGCGACATCGTCGTGGTCGCGGCGGCAGAGGCCCCCACGGAGTTCAACGCGCGCTTCTCGGCGCGGTCACGGGCCTACCGCTACCGCATCCTGCGACGGCGCGTGCGCTCCCCGTTCGCGGAGCGCCGGGCGCTGTGGTGGCCGAAGCCGCTCGACCGCGCCACCCTCGACGCCGCCGCGGCGCTGTTGCCGGGAACACACGACTTCACCGCGTTCACCCCGACCGAGACGGAGCACACGCACTTCGAGCGGACGGTGTTGGCAGCGGCGTGGGAGGAGCACGGTGAGGAACTGCACTTCACGATCGAAGCGGCGAGCTTCCTGCGCCACATGGTTCGCATCCTCGTCGGCTCGATGCTCGAGGGCCTCGACCTCGAGCCCTTGCTGACGGGCCGTCCCCGCAGCGACGCCGGCAAGACTGCCCCGCCGTGGGGGCTGTACCTCGAGCGCGTGGAGTACTAGTGCCGCGCCAGGCAACGCCCTCCGCCCCCCTCGCGCGCGCTGCGCGGCGCCATGCGGCGTCCTCAGTCACGCCGATAGCTTCAGCTATCGGCGCTCCCTGCGTCCTTGCCTGGCTTGCGCATCGCACCCGAGGAACACGGCCGCGTTACCTGGCGAGGCACAAGCCGTCGCTACGATCGAGCGCATGCGCTTCCCGGTCGTCCTCTTCGACTTCGACGGCACCGTGATCGACTCCGGGTCGATCATCATCGCGTCGATGCGTCATGCCACGAAGACGATCCTGGGGCGCGACATCCCCGACGAGGAGCTCGGACGAGCGGTGGGCGGTTCCGGCCTGATCGAGCAGATGCGCCTCCTCGACCGGGACCGCGTCGACGATCTAGTGGCCTGCTACCGCGAGCACAACGAGCCGCTCCATGCCGAGCTCGCCGAATGTGTCGGCATGACCGGCGTCCTGACGACTCTGAAGGAGCAGGGACGCCGGCTGGGGGTGGTGACGGCGAAGCGGCGCGAGACGGTCGCGCTCGCGTTCTCGTACCTGCCGCTCGAGCGGTTCTTCGACGTCGTCGTCGGCTCGGACGACACCGAGCGGCACAAGCCTGATCCCCAGCCGCTACAGCACGCGCTCGAGCGGCTCGGCGCCGACCGGGACGACGCCGCTTACGTCGGCGACTCGCCGTTCGACATCCGCGCGGCCAAGGGGGCCGGCATGCACTCGATTGCGGTCACGTGGGGCGGGATCCACCCGCGCGAGCGGCTGGAGGCGGAGGAGCCTGATGCTGTCGTCGAGACGGCGGAGGAGCTCCTTGCCGCCCTCTGAGAGCAACCGCGCTGCCCAGAAACGGGCAGAACAGTTGCGCGAGCTCCTGCACCATCACAACCACCGCTACCACGTGCTCGACGACCCGCAGGTCTCGGACGCGGAATACGACCGCCTTTTCGACGAGCTGAAGCGGCTGGAAGAGGACCATCCCGAGCTCGCGACGGACGACTCGCCGACGCGGCGCGTCGGCGCGCCCCCGTCGGACAAGTTCCAGAAGGTCCAGCACCTAACTCCGATGGGCTCGCTCGAGAAGGTGACGACCGACGAGGGCTTGCTGAAATGGGCCGATGACGTTCGCAAGCGGCTCGACTCCGACGAGGCGGTCGCGTACGTGATCGAGCCAAAGATCGACGGCTCCGCGATCTCGCTCGTGTATGAGGACGGGACGCTCGTGCGCGGCGCGACGCGCGGCGATGGCTCCCGCGGTGAGGACGTGACCGTGAACCTGCGCACGATCCGTTCGATTCCGCTGACGCTGCAAAGCGACGTGCCGCCACTCATGGAGGTACGCGGCGAGGTCTACTTTCCTCTCTCAGGCTTCCGCCGCTTCAACGAGGAGCAGGTCGCGGCTGGGAAGGCTCCGGCACCGAACCCCCGCAACGCCGCCGCGGGGTCGCTGCGCCAGCTCGACTCGAGGATCACCGCTGCGCGTCCGCTCGCGGTTTGGGTCTACGGCACCGGTTACCGCGAGGGCGTAGCTCCCAGAACGCACTTCGAGACGCTTGCCTGGCTGCGCGAGCGCGGCTTCCGGACAAATCCGTTCGCCGAGCGGTTCGAGTCGATCGAGGAGGTCGCGAAGGCGTGCGATGAGTGGGAACGGCGTCGCGCCGAGCTCGACTACGAGATCGACGGCATTGTGATCAAGGTCGACTCGTTCGAGCAGCAGGCCCTGCTCGGCTCGCTGCACGAGCGGCCGCGCTGGGCGCGCGCCTACAAGTGGGCGCCGCTGACCGCCCAGACGAAGCTCCTCAAGATCGCGATCCGCGTCGGCCGCACCGGGGCGCTCAACCCCTGGGCGATCCTCGAGCCGGTCAACGTCGGCGGCGTCACCATCTCCCGGGCGACCCTCCACAACGAGGAGGACATCAACCGCAAGCAGATCCGTGAGGGCGACCAGGTGATCGTCCAGCGCGCCGGCGACGTGATCCCGCAGGTGGTCGGGCCCGCGGGTCCGCACGCGAAGGGCACCAAGGAGTTCCGGATGCCCGCGCGCTGTCCGCTCTGCGACGAGGGGGTCGTGAAGCCCGAGGGCGAGGTCATGCACCGATGCCTCAACCGCGCGTGTCCTTCGCGCGGGCTCGAGACGCTGATCAACTGGGTGACCGCGGCGATGGACATCGAGGGCGTCGGCGAGCAGTTCGTGCGCCGGCTCTGGAGCGAGGGCCTGCTCCGCTCGATGCCTGATCTCTATCGGCTGACGCCCGCGCAGCTGCTGGAGCTCGAGGGCTACGGCGAGATCTCGGCGAAGAACGCCGTCGCGGCGATCGAGCTCTCGAAGCGGCAGCCGTTCTCCCGCGTCCTCTTCGGGCTCAACATTCCCGACGTCGGCTGGGTGACTGCACGTAACCTCGCACGCCACTTCGGAGTCGTCGACGCGCTGCTCGACACGAGCCGGGAGGAGATCCAGGAGGTCGAGGGGATCGGGCCGGACCGCGCCGAGGCGATCGCCGAGTGGTTCTCGGACGAGCAGAACCGGACGCTCGTCGCTGAGTTGCGCGAGCTCGACCTCCGCTTCGAGGTCGGCGAGGAGGAGAAGCCAATCGAGGGCCCGCTGTCGGGCACGGCGTACGTGATCACGGGCACGCTCGAGTCGCTCTCACGGGAAGCTGCGAAGGCTGCGCTGGAGGCGCTCGGGGCGAAGGTCTCGGACAACGTCTCCAAGAACACGACAGGGGTCGTCGTCGGCGAGAGCCCGGGCTCGAAGGCGGCGAAGGCTGAGAAGGCCGGCGTGCCGGTGCTGTCGGAGGCCGATCTGAAGGCGCTCTTGCAGAAGTAGTGTCGGCAAGGTACCATGTAACGCATGGAACCGGGTGGAACAAGGAACTCGCTCTCCCAGCTTCGCCGCGGCGCAGTCGAGTATTGCGTCCTTGCGCTCCTGCGCGACGGAGAGCGGTACGGCTTCGAGCTCGTCCGGAAGCTGTCCGAGGTCGATGGGCTCGTCACGAGCGAGGGAACGATCTACCCGCTGCTCACACGGCTACGCCGCGACGAGCTCGTGACGACGTTCTGGCGCGAGTCCGAGACCGGACCGCCGCGGCGCTACTACCAGCTCACCGACGGCGGGCGCGAGGCGCTTGCCGGCTTCACCGAGGAGTGGGCCCGATTCCGCGATGGAGACGACGGCCTGCTCAAACAGGCGGGAACACGATGACCACCGTCCACACGAACAAGCTCGTCGAGGACTATCTGCGGCGCCTCGAGCAGGCCGCCGCCCCGCTGGCACGCGCCAGGCGCGCGGAGCTCGTCGCGGAGATCCGCGAGCACATCGACGACGCCCTGCTCGAGGCGGGCGCCGCCGACGAGGTTGCGGTTCGCAACGTCCTCGAGCGGCTCGGGCCGCCCGAGGAGATCGTGGCGGCCGCTGGCCCAGTCCAGCGCCGAGCCGGGCGACTCGAGCTGGCCGCGATGATTGCGCTCGCTGTGCCGTTCGTCGGCTGGACGGTCGGCGTCGCGCTCGTCGCCGCTTCGCGGACCTGGCACGGCCGCGAGAAGGTCATCGGAATTGCGCTCGGGCTGATGCCGGCTCTCATCGGGCTGCTCGTCCTGATGGCGGCCGGCGGCGGATCCGAGTCCGCGGTCCCGGGCGAGCCGGTTCCCGTCGGCACGTCGCCGGAGGCGCACTCCGAAAGCTCCAACGGCCTCGGCCCGATCGAGCTCTTTGTCCTGCTCGGGAGCTTTCTTGCCGGCCCGCTTGCGGCCGTGTACCTCGGGACGCGTTTGCGGCATCCGGCTCGGCCGAGCGAGCTTGTGTCAGCCTGAGGCGGCCAGTGCGGTCGCGAAGCGGTCTTGCGCGAGCCGTGCCCAGTAGGTGGAGATCGGACGACCGTTCTGGAGGATCGCAAAGACGTAGCGGTCGCGGACGAAGCCGGAGAGCGCGGAGGCCGCGCTCGTGGTGCCGGTCTTCGCGATCACCTGCCCCAGGGCAGGCTTCTGCTCAAGCCGGTTTTCGAGCGTTCCGTCGACGCCGGCGACGGCGAGCGAGGCAAGGAACGCGTCCCGCAGCTCGCCTGCTGCGAGACCCGCCTCGAGCAGCGCGACGAGAGCACTTGCCGTCAGCCGGTTGAGGCGGGAGAGCCCGGAGCCGTCCGCGAGCCGGACGCCGGCGAGCGGCACGCGGGCCGCTTCGAGCACGGCGCGCAGCACGCGGACGCCTGCGGCCGTCGATCCCCGGGCCGCGTGAAGCGCGCCGAGCTGCTTCACAAGCACCTCGGCGGTGTAGTTGTCGCTCTCGCGGCCCATGAACCTGACGACGTCCGCGAGCGGCTCGGAGACGTCGCGGGCGAGCGGCAGGCCTACCGTCGTCATTACGCCGCGCCGGGTGCGGCCGGCGACGCGCACGCCCTTCGTCCCGAGGGCCTGCCGGAACAGCGATGCCGCGGCGAGCGCAGGGTTGGCGGACGTGTATCCACGGTACCGGCCCCGGCTGACGACGAGCGCCGAGAGCGGCGGCGACTCCTCGATGTAGAAGCGGGGCTTCCAGCCGGGCCCGACGCGGAGCGCGTCGAACCAGGATTCGTCGCCGATCACGGCGCCGTCGACGCGGCGGATCCCCCAGGAGGCAACTTCGGCTGCGAGCGCGTCGAGATCGGCGGGCTCGAGCGTCGGGTCACCGAAGCCGCGCAGCCAGAGGTCGCCGTGCCACACGTCGCCCACGAGCGTGCCGCTGCCGACGACTTCGGTGTGGAAGCGGTAGCCGGGGCCGAGCAGCGACAGCGCCGCGTACGCGACCGGCAGCTTCTCGTTCGACGCGGGGATCAGGGCGAGCGACGGATTACGGGCGTAGACGACAGCCCCGGTACGAAGGTCGACGGCCAGCGCCGCGGTGCGGGACGGATCGACATGCGGGACGTTCAACGCCCGGTCGAGGCGCGCGGTCAGGGTCGGATCGGCGGCGCGCACAGGAGACGCGAGCCCGAGCGCCACAGCTGCTGCCGCGAGGAATGGGCCGAGACGGCGCCAAGAATAGGCCCGTCGGCCCATGCCGCCCGCGTTGGCGCCGCGGATAATCGAACGGCTGTGGACGCTCGCCTCCCCGCGGTCCTGACCGAGATCCGCTCGCTTCTCGACGTGCCCGCCGACGGGAACAGGCCGTCGCGCGCCGTCGCCGAGGACAAGCTCACGAGCGGGTATGCGTACGCGCTCGCGCTCGACGGCGAGCGGCTGCGGATCGAGCGCCGCCTGCACGAGCTCCTCCGCTCGGCCGGCGAAGCGCCGTCCCGCGAGGTGTCCGAGCTGACCGGGCAGCTCGCCTACGCCGACCGGGAGCTCGCGGACGTCCGCGCTCTGCTGTCCGAGCTCCGCGAGCAAACCTTCAGCTAGACAATCCCGGACCGGGTCGCGTACACCGCGGCTTGGATCCGGTTCTCGATCTGGAGTTTCATCAGGATGTTCGAGATGTGGTTCTTGACGGTCTTCGGGCTGATGTGGAGCTCGCCGGCGATCATCGCGTTGTCCTTGCCGTTCGCGATCAGCTTCAGCACCTGGATCTCGCGGTCGGACAGCTCGGCGCGAATCGTCGCAGCTGCCTCCGGCGCCGCGGTCGTAGCGCGCACGTGCTGGAGCACCTTGCCCGCGATGTGGGAGGAGATCAGCGATTCGCCGACCGCCGCCGCCTCGAGCCCGCGGATCAGCTCCTGGATCGAAGCGTCTTTGAGCAGGTAGCCGCAGGCGCCGGCGAGGATCGCGTCCATGACGTCCTGCTCCTGGTCGGAGATCGTGAGCACGATCACGCGCGTGAGCGGCGCATCCCGGCTGATGTGGCGCGTCGCCTCGACGCCGGTCATCCCGGGCATGTTCAGGTCCATCACGACCACGTCGGGTGTGAGCTCTCGCACGAAGCGGAGCGCCTCCGAGCCGCTGGCGGCCTCGGCCACGATCTCCACGCCTTGCTCCTCGAGCAGGTTGCGCAGGCCGGTGCGGAAGAGGTCGTGATCGTCGACGAGGAGCACGCGCAAGGCGTGCTCGGCGGCGCCCTCGATCGTTGCGGTCTCGTTCACCCTGTACGTCCTTGGCTCGGAGCCGGAAAGCCTACAAGCGAAAAGGCCATTGGGCCGCGAAGCGGCCTTTTCGGCGACTAGTTCAGCGTGATCGTGACCGTCCGGCGGCCCCATTGCAGCGCCTGTGCGGTCGACGGGAACCAGAGATCGATGCTGTTTCCGCGGACTGCGCCCCCGGTGTCGGCGGCGATGCCCTCGCCGTAGCCGGGAATCGTCATCCGGGTCCCCAGGGGGATCACCGACGGGTCGACGGCGACAACCCCGGGCGCCGTCCGGATGCCGGTCGCGGTACGTCCGCGCAGGGCGTAGCCCGTGGAGCTGACGGTGATCGTTCGCCCGCTCGTTGCGACCGGGGCGATGTCGACGGCGGACGTCGTGTCGCGTGCCGGAGTCGCCGCGATGGCCGTTGTCCGCGCCCCGGCACTCCGCGCCTGAGCTTCGATCGAGGCAATCCGTGCCGCGTTGAGGCCCTGCTGACGGCGTAGGCTCGCCACGAAGCGCTCGCGCGTTGCGGCCGCGCGTGCGAGCGTGCGCGTGCGGGCTGCGGCGGCGGCCGCGAGTTGCGCCAGCTCCGCTTGCCTGGCGGCGAGCCGCGCGTCGAGTTCCGCGAGCCGCTCGCGGGACGAACGTGCTTGGTCGATGATCCCGCGGGTCGCTTCGGCGGAACGACTGAGGCTGTCGAGGCCGGTCAGCGCCTCCTCCAGTGACGCCGAGCCGAGCAGGATCGCGAGGGGGTCAGTGCTGCCTGACTGCTCGTAAAGAGTGCGGACGAGCTCGGCGAGCTGCGCCTCGGAGACGCGCAGCGCGTTGCGCGCGATCCCGAGCTGCTTGCGCGCGGCGGCGCGGTCGCGTGCGACGGTTGCTTGTCGTGCAGCGAGGCTCTCGACCGCGTCGCGCGCCAGTCTCAGCTCCGCCTCGAGAGCGTAGAGCTCGAGTGCGGCGGCGTTCGCGCGCACCTCGAGCGACCCGTCGTGCCCGCGCAGCGACGCGGCCTGAGAGCGCAGACCGGAGGCGTCCACAGCCAGCGCGACCGGGACCGACGCGACCAGCAGAAGGCACGTGAAAACGGCCGCGAGACGCGCCGCATCGCTCGTCGAATGCGTCCTCACGAGGCGCGGACCGTAGCACCTTTCCACAGACCGTGTCGCTCCTTTCCAGAGGTCGTGTGGATCCTTTGTGCTTGCTTTGGCCACGGCGGTTTTGGCTTCATTGAGCGTCGCGGTCATCCGCGATGGCTGCTAGGGTGCCCAACTTGTGACAAATTCGAACGCGCGCAAGGCCTCGGCGCTCCTCATGCTGCTGACGGCGATTCTCGTCGCCGCCGCCCTGGCCTCGGTCAAGGCAGCCTCTGCCGACCCGAACGTCGACGCCAAGCGCGCCCAGGCTCAGGACGTGCTCCGCCAGATCCAGGAGATCGACTCGCAACTCTCACATGCGGTCGAGGCCTACAACCTCGCCAACGTGAAGCTCGATCGGATCCACGCCGACCTGAAGGCGAACGCTCGCCATCTGACGATCGCCCGGTCGAGCCTGCGCAACGCGCAGACCCATCTGTCGTCTCGTCTCGTCTCGCTCTACGTCAACGGCCCTGAGGGGAATGCGCTCGAGGTGCTGCTCGGCGCGGAGTCGCTCGACGACCTGCTGAGCCGGATGGACGCGGTCGAGCGAGTGTCGGACCAGGACGCGCGCGTGCTCGGCGAGGTGAAGAGCTTCGGCAACGAGGTCAAGCAGCGGAAGCTTCGGCTCGACCGCGCCCGGATTGCTCAGGACCAGGTTGTCGCCCAGAAGGCCGGCCAGCGCCGGTCGATCGAGGGGCAGCTCGCCGAGCGCCGGCGGATGCTCTCCTCGATCAAGAGCGAGATCGCCAGCCTGCAAGCGGCCGAGCGGCTCCGCCAGCAGCGCCTCGAGCGCATTCCCCTCAGGGCCGTTGACGTAGAGCGAGACGAGACGAGACGACAGATGGGTCTGCGCGTTGCGCAGGCT
>Ga0136614_10003128_pt1 | contig 10511 bp, 8 predicted proteins | sample AntDrymUQ2792106_2_FD_106643 | JGI IMG/M metagenome (GOLD analysis project Ga0136614, IMG submission 106643) | Polar desert sand microbial communities from Dry Valleys, Antarctica - metaG UQ279 (21.06) | ecosystem: Environmental > Terrestrial > Soil > Desert | place: Antarctica: Dry Valley... | reverse complement strand
TTTGTGCCCAGAGAGAAAAGGCCCTGTTTCCAAGGCCTTTCCTGATCGGGACGGCGAGATTCGAACTCGCGACCCCCTGCTCCCAAAGCAGGTGCGCTACCAGGCTGCGCCACGTCCCGCCGAAGTAAAGTGTAGACCGCGTCACGGCTCGTCCGTTCCTCGGTTAGCCTCGCGGCGTGAGCCACGCAGGGCGGTCGTACGGCTGACTCCACCACGCCGCCCACTCGTCGGGTACCTCCTCGTCTGGACTGCAGTCCTGCTCTGGTCGGTGAATGCGACCGTCTCGAAGATCGTCCTCGAGTCGGCCGGGCTCTCGGCGCTTCGCCTGTCCGAGGTCAGGGCGAGCGGATCGGCGGTCATTCTCCTCGTCGCAGTCGCCCTCATCCGTCCCGCCTCCCTGAGGACGAACCGGCGGGAGCTCGCCTTCCTGCTCGCCTTCGGGATCTGTGGCCTCGCCCTCGTCCAGCTCTTCTACTTCGTGGCGCTGACCCGGCTCAACATCGGCATCGCGCTCGTGATCGAGTACATCGCGCCCGTTCTCGTGGCGCTCTACGCCCGGTTCTTCGTCCACGAGCCGGTGCGTCGCCGGCTCTGGGTCGCGATCGCCCTTAGCCTGGCAGGGCTCTCGCTCGTCGTCGACGTCTGGGGCGGGGTGACGCTCGACACGGCGGGCGTGCTCGCTTGCCTGGCCGCCGCGGTCGCCTACGCCCTCTACATCGTCATGGCCGACCGAAGCCTTCGCGCGGGCCGTGACGCGGCCTCGCTCCTAGCCTACGGGTTCCTTTTCGCGACCATCTTCTGGGCGATCGTGCAGCCGTGGTGGAGCTTTCCCGCCGGAACCGTCGATGCGAGCGCCTCGCTGCTCGGCCGTCTCGACGAGCTCTCGGCGCCCGTCTGGCTCCTGCTCGGGTACGTCGTCGTCCTCGGCACGGTCGTGCCTTTCGTCCTGATCGTGACGGCGCTCCACCACATCTCGCCGACCCAGACGATCATCGTCGCGATGCTCGAGCCCGTGCTCGCCGCCGCGGTCGCGTACGCGTGGCTTCGCGAGGAGCTCACGGGGCAACAGATCGTGGGCTCCCTGCTCGTGCTCGGTGGCATCGTCCTTGCCCAGACGGCTCGCGAAGTCGAGCCGACCGCGGCGGGAGCCGAGAGCGGACCGCGTTAGGCCGGTCAGACCTCGAAGAGGACGCGTAGCTCTGCGATCTTGTCGGAGCGAAGCTGCTCCCGCTCTCCACGGGCGACCGCCGAGACCACCTCCTCGACGAGCGAGGCGAGATCGACGGGATTGAACGGCTTCGTGATGTAGTCGAGACCGCCGAGATCCATGCCCCGGGCGCGGTCGCGCAGATCCGCCCGCGCGGTCAGAAAGACGATCGGGATCTCGCGCGTATCCTCCTTCTCGAGCAGCCGCTCGGCCACGGACCAGCCGTCCAGACCCGGCATCATCACGTCGAGGAGAATGGCGTCCGGCCGCTCGCGCTCGACGACCTCGAGGCCGGTCGGCCCGTCCGATGCCTCGACCACCTCCATGCCCTCAGCCTCGAGGTTCACCCTGCACAGCAGGCGAATCGGCGCCTCGTCGTCGATGATCAAGACCTTCGTCATGAGCGTCCCGCCGGTTCCACTTGGGCCTCTCTACCCTTTGGAGCGCTCTTCGAGACAGGGAGCTCGAAGATGAACGTCGACCCCTCGCCCTCGACCGACTCGACGACGATGCGCCCGTTCATCGCCGCCAGCAACCCGCGCGCGAGGAAGAGGCCGAGACCGGTCCCGTGGGCGCCGGTCGGCGGAGCAGTGCCCGCCCGGTAGAACTTCGTGAAGATGCGTGTCTGGTCGTCGAGGGGGATGCCGATGCCTTCGTCGCTCACGCGGACCTCGATCGCATCCGTCTTTCGACGTCCCGCGAGCGTGATCGTGCCTCCGTCGGGCGAATACTTGATGGCGTTGTCGACCAGGTGCAGGAGGATCTGTGCGAGCTTCTCCCCGTCTGCCTCTGCGTAGAGCACGCCCTCGGGAGCATCGATCTCGAGGCGGTGGGAGCCGTCGATGTGCTCCTGGGTGCGTGCGCCGACCGACCCCAGGACCTCGGCTACGTCGACCAGAGCCAGGTCAAGCCCGAGGGTGCCGGCCTCGAGGCGCGCGACGCTCAGGAGGTCGTCGACGATCCCGATCAGACGCTCCGACTCCGAGGCGATGTAGCCGAGGAACGTCGCGCGCTCCTCGTCCCCGAAGGCGACGTCGCTCCGGAGCAGCGTCTCGGCGAACCCGTAGATCGAGGTGAGCGGGGTCCGGAGCTCGTGAGACACGGTCGCGACGAAGTCCGACTTCATCTGGTCGACTACACGCTCTCCCGAGACGTCCCTGAAGGCGAAGATGCGGCCCCCGACGGTACCGCCCGGGTCGAGCATCACGGCCTCCGTCAACGAGAGGTAGACATCTTTCCCGCCCCTGGTGATCGTGACTGGCGCTTCCCGTCCAGGGCCGCGGGCGGCGCCGGCTAGATCGCGCTGGAGGACCTCGGCGATCCGTCTGCCTAGAGCTTCCCCCGCGGGGACGCCGGTGATCCGCTCCGCCATGGCGTTCCAGAGAACGACCCGCTCCTCCCGGTCGACGGCCACGATTCCGTCGGCGATGTTGAGGAGAATCGCGTTCGAGCGCTCCTTCTCCTCTGCGACGCGCTGGTAGAGCTCGGCATTCGAGAGACCGGCGGACGCGACGGCGGCGAGCGCGGAGAGCGCCTGGGCCTCCTCCTCGCGCCAGGCTCTCGGTTTGGCCGTGTACACGGAGAGGACGCCGTGGAGGCCGCCCCCATGGGCGATCATCGGCACTGCGAGGCAACCGGTCATCCCACGCGCGAGGACGGGATCTCCGTATCCGAGATCGGGCCTCACGCCGACGTCGTCGAGAATTGCGGCGGCGCGCGACTGGACGGCGTCGCCGAGGAGACCGGTTCCTGCCCCCGCCCGCGTTCCAACCAGGTCGTGGGCGGTGTCGCCTTCCACCCCGGAGGCCGCCCGGATGACGAGCTCCTCGCCGTCGAGGAGCCTGACGGTCGCCGCGTCCGCATCGAGAAGGACGGGCGCCTCGCGGACGATCTCCTCGAGTACGACGGAAGGATCGAGCACGGTGACGACGTGGGCGCCAACTGCTGCGAGGCGCTGCGAGAGCCTGCGGCCGCTCCGCTCGGTCTCGAAGAGCTCGCTGCGCTCCAGCGCGCCGCGGGCCGCGCGGCTCAGGTGGCGCGCCAGGGCGAGGTCGTCGTCCGTGAAGGCCCGCTCCTCCCCGAAGAGGACGACGACTGAGCCGGGCTCCCCGCTCGTGCCCTCCACCGACGCTGCGAGGAGGGCGCAGGCGTCGTTCGCCGCCAGGAGCTCCCTCCACCGGCTGTGGAAGCGTTCGTCGTCAGTGAGACCGCTCGAGGTGACGAGCCGCCCCTCCCGGGTGGCCGCAGCGAGCGGAGCCTCGTCATCCTGAATGCCTTCGCGAAGCGCTGCCTCCACCTCTTCGTGGACGTCGTAGGAGCCGGCGAGCACGAGCCTGTCGCCCGCCGCTCTTAGGACGAACGCCGCGATCCCGCCCAGAGCTTCGGTTGCCGCCTGCGCCAGCGCGGTGACCGTCTCGTCGAGTGACAGCGGCGAACCGAGCGCCTCGGCGATCCGGTAGAAGCCCTGCTGGATCTGCGCCTGCCGCTCCCGCTCCTCGAAGCTCTCCGCGTTGTGAAACGCGACCGACGCGAAGCGGGCGTAGGCATCGAGGAGCTCGAGATCCGTCTCTCCGAACCGGCCGGCCTCCACCGAGCAGATACCGAGCAGGCCCCGCACCTCGCCGAGCCAAGTGATCGGGGCGACCATGACCTCTTCGAACGTCGAGTAGTAGGTGCTCGGAGGTGGATCTTCGGTCGTGCGGAAATTGCGCTTCAGCACGGGTTTTCCATCCTCGAGCGCCGCCTTGTGCGTCCCAGCCGCGGGGATTCTGCGACCAAGGGCCGCCTCCGGCAGCCCGAAGACGGCACGACAGCGCAGCGAGTCGCGGTGCGACTCGAGAATCCAGCAATCGGCTGCATCCGCCCCGAGCAGCTCGGCGACCTCCTCGACCAGGCGCCGGACCACCGACGTGAAGCGAAGATCGCTCGTCACCACCTGGGCCGCTTTCAGAAGGGCGCTCTGGCGGTCGACGCGGCGTCCTTCTTCGCGGAGCAGGCGGGCCATGTGGATCGCAAGCCCCGCCTCCCCGGCCACGGCTTCGGCAAGAACGATCTCACCCTGGGTCCAGCGGCCGACCTCGGACCGGTGAAGGGCGAAGACGCCGATCACGTCGTCGAACACGAGAATCGGCGTGGCGAGCACCGCCTTCGTTCCGATCCCGATGAGTGTCTCGCGGCCGCCGAGCTCAGGGTCGTCGAGCTCGGGTGCCGACCCGACGTCGGCGATCGCGACCGTGCGTCGTTCCCGAGCCGCGAGGTTCGAGGCCGGCAGGCGCTCCGCCGCCCCGCCGACGGAGTCGTGGCCGGGGGCAGTCCATTCCGAGCGAACCGGCATCGCGCCGCCGTGCTCGACGAGGCGGATGAAGCAGCGAGAGACCTTGAGCGCCCGGGCAGTCTCGCGCACCGCAACCGCCAGCACGTCGTCGAGGTCGAGCTCGGAGCGGACCTGGCGCGAGATCGCGGCGACGAGGCGCTCTCGCTCGAGTGCGGCCTCGAGCGCCTCCGAGGACCGGCTGCGGCCGAGAGCCAGCGCCGTCTCGTTCGCGAGCCGCTGGAACAACTCGAGCTCCCCCGCCGAGAAGAAGCGACGCTCCGAGAAGACGGCCACGACGAGGACGCCCGTGAGCCTGCCCTCGGAGACCAAAGGCACGAACGCGGCGCTCTTCGCAGGCACCGTGTCGAGGGCCCGGCTCACGTGCGGCGCAGCCTCGACGTCGTAGACCGCAAACGCGGCTCGCTCACGTGCCACGGCTGCGATCCCACCTGAGTCCTCGACCAGGTCGATCTCGATCCCCTGCCACCAATCCTCATCGGCTCCCCTGGCCGCAAACCCCATCGCGCGGCGCTCCGCATCGTCCACGACGGCGAGCAGCGCTGCTTCCACCCCGAGCGAATGCTCCAGCTCGTCGAACAGGTTCTCGGACGCGTCTCTGGCGCTCAGCGAACGCGAGAGCACGCTCGAGAGGCGTGACATCGCGCCAGCCTCGCGCTCCCGCTCGCTCGCGGCCTCTTCGGCCGCCCGCACCCGCCCCGCTGGATCGACGAGCAGACCGCGATCACGCCGAGCGAGCAAAAGGAAGGCGGGCACCACGGCCACGAGCGTCACGGCGAACGCAGGCCAGGGACTGGAGGACGCGAGCGGTTCCGAGTCGCCGAGCTTCGCCACGCCGAGCACCGCAGTCGTGCCACCGATGACCACGAACAAGAGCCAGAGAGCGAGCCCGGGCGTCGTCGGCCGCCTGCGGGCTCCGAGCAAGGAGCGGAGCACGAGGGCGGACAGCGCGAGATACAGCACCGCGGCAACGAGAAGCGGCAGCGCGTTCGTGAGCAACGTCGTCGTCTCGTTCGTCACTGGGCTTTCTGATGATAAGGAGGAACCGAGGCCTGACGCCACGATTTCCCTCCCGACAAGGCGGGTCGCATGGGTTGCGAAGATGGGCCGATAGGCCTATTGGCAGCCGAAAGCCCGCTGGATACGGTGCCGCTACTGGGCGATGCGAACCGTGGCTGGTGTCCTGGCTTGAACGCCACGGTACGCACTCTGGAAGGCCCGCCACACAAAACCCCCCGAGTGGCGGGCCTTCCTCACCTCCGAGTTGAACCCACGACTAGGCCTTGGAGATGCGGAGCTCCTCGCCCTGCTCGATCCGGGTGGCGAGGGTCTCCTGCTTGATCCAGTCGGCATGCTGGAGCACGTCGTCCCCGTTCCCGGGGAGGGTCAGGACGATCCTGTCCGTCACCTCGAGCCCCGCCTCCTTCCGCAGTAGCTGGACCGCGTGGATGAGGTCGAGCGCGCGCCCCTCGAGCTCGAGCTCCGGGTCGAGGCGCGTATCGAGCGCAACCGCCAGGCCGTCGTCCGTTGCAAACGCCCAGCCTTCCGGTGCGAGCCGCTCCACGAAGACGTCGTCCGGCCCGAGCTCGTGACCCGCGACGCGGAAACGCCCTTCTCCGAGGTCCTCGAACCGGCCTTCCTGCAGCTCGGCGCGGATCGTCGCAAGCTCCTTTCCGAGCCGAGGCCCGAGGATCGGAAGATTCGGCTTCACGCGCAGATACGTGCCTTCGACCGACCCGAACTCGAGCTCCTTGATACGAAGCTCGGCCTTGATCTCCTCGGCATGAGCCGAGGACGCGCCCGCGCCCTCGACGACCATCCGGCGGAGCGGCTGGCGCACCTTGCGAGCCGCCTGCTGGCGGGCGGAATGCCCGAGGCCGACGACCCGGCGAACCTCTTCGACCTCGGTCAGCAGCGGCTCGTCTCGGAGGTCTTGTGTGACCCCGGGCCAGCCGGCGAGGAAGATGCTCTCGGGAGCGCCGTCGCACGGGCCTGCAACGAGGTTCCGCCAGAGGTGGTCGGATAGGAAAGGCATGACCGGGGCGATCGTGCGAAGCGACTGCACGACCGCGTACCACAGAGTCTCGAGGGCGGCCTCCTCCCCACGCCAGAAGCGAGGACGACTACGCCGGACGTACCAGTCGGAGAGGTCGCCCATGAAGGCCGTGAAGGCCTTCGTGATGGCGGGTGTCCAGAACCGCTCGAAGCCGTCAGTTGCCTCGCCGACGAGCTGCTGGACGCGGGCGAGAAGCCAGCGATCTAGCTGGGCCAGGTTCTCACTGGCCGGCCCTGACTCGAGCAGCCTGGCCTCCGGACGCCAGCCCTCGACGTTCGCGTAGAGGATCAGGAAGCTGACCGAGTTCCAGAAGGTGAGGAGCTCCCGCTTCACCTCTCCCGCCGGCCCGAAGCCGAAGTTGAGGTTCTGGCTCGGCACCTGGGAGCAGTAGAGCCAGCGCATCACATCGGCGCCCATCCGGTCGAGCGCCTCGTTCAGCTCGATTGCGTTCCCCCAGGACTTGTGCATCGGACGACCGGTCTCGTCGTTCACCTTCTCGTGCGTGAGCACCTGGCGGTACGGCGCCTCGCCGACCAGCGCCACGGACATGAAGAGCTGCGAGTAGAACCAGAGGCGGATCTGCTCGCGCATCTCCGAGACCCAGTCGGCCGGGAACCAGGTCTCCCAGTACGCGTGGTCGGGAAGGTCGGCTCCCGTGAGCCCGTGGGCGGCGCCCGTTGCATACCCGCCCACGATTGGCTCCGGGTTCTGCCAGCCCAGGGTCGAGAAGGGCACGATGCCGGCGTCGAGCCAGGCGTCCCCGACCTCCGGGAGCCGCCGAAGCTCGGCGCCGCACCCGTCGCAGGCGATCGTCACCTCGTCCACCCAGGGCCGGTGCAGCTCCTCGAGCTGCTCGACACCGCTCACGGCACGCTCCCGTAGCTCCCGCTCAGAGCCGACGACGTTCACGACGTCGCAGTCCTCGCAGCGGTAGAAGGGCAGCGGGAGCCCGAAGTACCGCTTCCGCGAGATGCACCAGTCGCCCATGTTGCGAAGCCAGTCGTCCATCCGCTTCGAGTAGAACTCGGGCGTCCAGCGAACGGTGGCGTTCGCGGCGAGCATCTTCGGCCGGATCTCGTCCGCGGAGATGAACCACTCGTCGACGATCCGGAAGACGAGCGGTGTGGAGCAGCGCCAGCAAACGGGATAGCGGTGCGTGATCTCACCGGCGTCGAGCAGCCGGCCGCGCTCACCCAAGTCACCGATGATCTGGCCCGCAGTCTCGTCCGTGGAGCGCCCGTGCAGCCAGCCATATTCGGGATAGAACCGGCCCGACTCGTCGATCGGAGCGAGCACCGGCAGGTCGTACACGCGCGCGAGCTCGAAATCCTCGCTGCCCGCGCCGGGCGCGATGTGGACGATCCCGGTCCCCTCCTCCAGGGAGACGTCGTCCCAGGGGATCACACGGTGGACGATGCCCTGCTGCGGCTCGAGATCGTCGAACGGGCCCTCGTACTCGAGCCCGACGAGCTCCGACCCGAGCAGCGTGTCGCGAACCTCGCCGGCCAGCGGGACTGCTTCCACGAGTGCCTCGGCGACGATCTCGATCCCGGCCGAGGTCTCGACCCGGGCGTAGCGCGCGTCTGGATGGACCGCCGCGGCGACGTTCGCGGGGAGCGTCCAGGGCGTGGTCGTCCAGACGGCGAGCGCCTCGCCTTCGCGATCCTTGAGCGGAAAGCGGACGAAGAGCGACGGGTGCGTCAGGTCCCGGTACGAGTCGATCAGCTCGTGCTGGGAGAGGGACGTCCCGCAGCGCGGGCACCAGACCATCGAGCGGTGTCCCTGGTAGAGCCAGCCCCGCTCGTGGACGATCTTCAGGAAGCCCCAGATGTAGCTGATGTTCGTGTCCGAGAAGGTGTAGTAGTCGTTGTCCCAGTCCATCCACTGGCCGAGCCTGATCGACTGCCTGGTCTGCACCTCCGAGAACTCGGCGACACGCTCGCGACACCGGCGGGCGAACTCGGCCAGGCCGTACTCCTCGATCTCGCGCTTGGAGTTCAAACCGAGGGCCTTCTCGACCTCGACTTCGACCCAGAGTCCCTGGCAGTCGAAGCCGTTCTGGTAGCGCTGATCGAATCCGTTCAGCGCCTTGTAGCGCTGAAAGACGTCCTTCAGGGTCCGGCCCCACGCGTGATGCACCCCCATCGGGTTGTTGGCGGTGATGGGACCGTCGATGAAGCTCCAGGAAGGGCCGGCGGCGTTCTGGGCTCTGAGCTTCCGGAAGATCTCCTTCTCGTCCCACCACGCAAGCAGGTCGCGCTCGAGCGCCGGGTGGTCAGGGAAGGCCGGTAGGGGCGTGAAGACGTGCTCGGGCGCCACGCAGCCAGTCTAGTGCTCGGTCCGGAGCGGGATTTTCCTGATCGGTCTCGTCGTTTTAAGGCTCTAGACACAAACTGCGCACCACCCGTGCGCATTTCGAAAATAGGCTGAAGCCAGGTGGGTGGCTCGCGGCCGGCCCCAGATCCGAAAGGAGACCGATGACAACCGAAGTGACAGAGACGACGTTCGAAGCCGAGGTGCTCGAGAGCGAGCAGCCGGTGGTCGTGGACTTCTGGGCGGAGTGGTGTGGCCCCTGCCATGCTGTCGCTCCGGTCCTAGATCAGATCGCCGAGGAGCGATCCGGTGAGCTTCGGATCGCAAAGGTGAACATCGACGAGCAGCCTGCGCTCGCGCAGCGCTACGGCGTCATGAGCATCCCCACGATCATCCTCTTCCGCGAAGGGAAGCCGGCCGCAGCGGCGGTGGGCGCCCAGCCGAAAGGCATGCTCGAGAAGAACCTGGGTCTCGTCGAAGCCTAGGGCTAGACAGCGCCCGCGGCGCCCGAACCGTCTTCGAGAAAGGCGTGGAACGCTGCGTGCTTCGCGAGGTAGTCCTCGACCTGTCCGACGACTTCGCTCGCCCACACGTCGATCCACTCCTCATGGAGGAAATCGTCGATTCGGTGCACGTTCGAATCGCTCAAGATGTCTGATAATCGACAGCAGAGCCGCGGACGACAATGGGCCGTTCGGCCCATTGTCCGGCCCCTCCTGACCTACTGGGCCCTACGCCAGGCCCGCAATAGCTCTGCGGTGTTCGAGAACGCAAGCTCCTTGTCGGCTGGGAGCTCGTCGGGCCCGAACCAGCGAAGCTCGGAGACGTCGTCGGAGGGTGCGGCCGCTCCGGACACGATCCTGGCCGTCCAGCACAGGTTCAGTGTTGCGCTGCCCTCCTTCCCGTAGCAGTCGGCCACGACGCCGACGAACGCCCCGGGCTCGACATCGAGGCCCGTTTCCTCCCGCAGCTCGCGCCTGAGCGTGTCGAACGGTTGCTCGTCCTCGTCCATGAAGCCCCCCAGGATGTCCCAGCGCCCGGCCGCCGGCTCGTGCGCCCGCCGACCGAGCAGGACACGCCCCACGGCGTCGACGACGAGGCAGCAAATGGCGGGCGCGGGCTTCGCGTACACGACCAGCCCACACGAGTCGCAGCGAACGGAGCCTGACTCGGCTCTCAGGCCCGACGCGCAGCGCGGACAGTGTTTCCAGCCGTCGAGCTCGCCCACGCGCGCACGGTATCTCGACCGCAGGGACACCGTCCCTACAATGACTCCATGAGCGAGATCAAGCCGAACGCCGAGGGTCCGGAGCCGAGCGAGGAGGAAGAGGACTCATCCCTCGAGCGACGGCGGGAAGAGGATGCGCAACGCGGGCCGGGGCACGAAGACCCGGAGGGGGCCGCCTCGCCCGACTCTCAGCCCGACGAGTGAGGCACCAGTCCGCGACAGCGCACGAGCTTGCGCGCGTCGAGCTTCTGGCAGGGCTCCCGGGCGAGACGCTGGCCTCGCTCGGCCAGCGCATGCAACGGCACACCGTCAGCCCGGGCGAGTCGGTCGTCGCCGAAGGCGAGCCCGGTGATCGCTTCTATGTCGTCCTCTCCGG
>Ga0136614_10003126_pt1 | contig 10516 bp, 16 predicted proteins | sample AntDrymUQ2792106_2_FD_106643 | JGI IMG/M metagenome (GOLD analysis project Ga0136614, IMG submission 106643) | Polar desert sand microbial communities from Dry Valleys, Antarctica - metaG UQ279 (21.06) | ecosystem: Environmental > Terrestrial > Soil > Desert | place: Antarctica: Dry Valley... | reverse complement strand
GCACCGGAGGAGCTCCCCCTCGAGGCGCCCGAGGTCGCGCCGGCATCGGAGCTCGCACCCGCGCCCGAGGACGCACCGCAGACCGTGGCGCCCGAGCCCGTCCTCGCGCCCGCACCCGAAGCCGAGGTCGAGGTCTCCCCGTCCGAGTACGAGCCCGTGGCTTCGGCGCCCGGGCAGCCCACCCTCGGAGCACCGCGTCAGGCTCAGGCGCAGCCGTCGCCCGCGAACGCGACACGGGCAGCGGAGCCGACGCCGCGGAATCACAAGTGGGTCACCGCTCGCGCGAAGCTGCCGCCGGCGCGCCCGGCTGAGGTCGAGCACGGGCAGGGCGGTGCCGCGACGATCTGGCTGAACCGCGCCCTACCCGACCCGACGCCCCCGTCGGAGCGACTGACGAGACCGTTCGCACGGTCACTCGTCCGCACCGCACGTGCCAACGGCGCCCACTGGTCGACCGTGCTCGGGGCGCTCCGCGCTCAGGGAAACCGCAGCTCCGCACCCGCAGGACGGTCCGAGCTCGTCCGGCTGGCAGCCCGGCTGCGAGGCGATGCCTGGCGCGGAACCCTGGCCCTCTCGGGCCGCACGAGCTATGCCGACCAGGCGACCGCGCTCGCGGACTACTACCGCGCCGTGGGGATCGAGTCGCTCGTCACCGGTCTCGAAGCCGCGGAGGCCCGTCTGGTGAAGCGGCTGCTCGCAGACGAGCGCGTCACGCTCTACGCTGGCGGGCGCGATGACCTGACGGCAGGCCGGATCGACGTGCGCATCGTGGTGCTGCTCTCGTATCTCGCGGAGCGACACGGCTCCGTGACCGTCTCGAGCCTCTTCTCAGGCCACCGGCGCTTCGCCCGACCCGGAGTGGTCTCGGCGCACGTCTACGGCCACGCCGTGGACATCGCCTCGGTCGGCGGCACGACGATCGTCAGCGATCAGCGGGCCGGAGGTGCCACCGAGGCGGCCGTCCGCTCGATCCTGCTGCTGCCGGCCGAGCTCCAGCCGCAGCAGGTCATCTCCCTGCTCGGGCTCGGGGGTCCGTCCTTCCCGCTCGCCAACCACGCGGATCACATCCACGTTGGGTACTGAGCATGTCCGCCTGACCCGCGCGGACGGGCGCGTCGTCGTCGAGCACTGTCTCGTCGCGGCGCGCCCGCTCCGGCGGATGCGCGGCCTGCTCGGGCGCCGCAGCCTGCCGGGAGGAGAGGGGATCCTGCTCCGCCCGGCTGCATCGATCCACACCTTCTTCATGCGCTTTCCGATCGACGTGGTCTTCCTCGACCGAGAGCTCGTCGTCGTCGGGATCGAGCGCGACCTTCACCCGTGGAGGGCCGCTGCGCGGAAGCGCTCGCACGCGGTGCTGGAGCTCGCCGCAGGCGAGTGCGCACGCCGCGGGCTGCGCGAGGGCGACGCCCTGATCGCGGCATGATCGCGCCGTTCGTCGTCTGGCTGGCGCTCGTGCCCTGCACGATCACGGGCACGGCCGGCCCGGACTTGCTCATCGGCACTCGTGGCAACGACGTTATCTGCGGGCTCGGAGGCAACGACCTCATCGACGGTCTTTCGGGGAACGACGTGGTCTATGGCGGCGTAGGAGCGGATCGAATCCAGGGCGGCGCGGGCCGTGACACGCTCGTCGGCGGTCCCGGAAACGACATCTTCTTGTCCTGGGACGGCACGCTCGACCGGATCGACGGCGGCTTCGGAATCGATCGCGCCTGGATCGACCGCACAGATCGCGTCACCCGCGTCGAGCGCTTCAGCTAGAGCTGCTTCAGCGAACGCCGGAAGCGAGCGTGCTCTGGGCGATCCGGATGAACCAGATCGCCGTCAAGAAGGTGTACGTGAACGCCGGCAGCACGATCACGAAGAGCGCCAGATACAGCGTCATCGTCGCAGCGAGGCCTGAGATCAGCTGCAGCACGATCAAGGCGAGGGCGACGTGGAGGATCACGCGCTTGAGCGAGGGCGGCGCCAGCTTGGGCAGGCGGACATCGAGCCAGAGCGCGAGCAGGGCCGCTCCGGCGGTGAGCACGAGCACGAAGGTTCCGTTCGACAAGGCCATGCCCCCATTCTATGTCGTTCGAGGAGTTGAGAGGGTGTGACGCGGGGCCACCGCAGGGGCCCCGCCTCGTTACCCGAGAGGCGCCGGAGCCACCGCAGGAGCTCCGTCCGCCTCGAATGCCGCTACTGGCACCTTGCACCGCCGGGGCCGCTTGACCCATCACCCAGGAGGTGGTGCACTCCTGCGCTTGACTTCTCAAACCGGCGCGAAGGCCCGGCGGTCGACGAGCGTGACGACCCCGGAGCCAGAGCCGCAGCTCGCCGACTGCCAGCTCCGAAGATACGCACCGAGCTCACGACGCTCGGAGAGCGGGCTGACCACGTCGGGCACGAGCGCTTCGACGGTCGTCTCGTTCAGCCGCAGCGCAATGCACCCGCCGCGCCGCAGGAACCCGACGAAGTCGTCCAGCCGCTCGGGGTTCTCGATGGTGATCTGCATGAAGGTCTCCTTTGGTCGGGAAACGCCGGTCGCACGATGCTGGGAGAGACGTTGCCGGGACCGAGCCGCAACTCAGTCCCGGCCTGTCCACTGTCGTGCAGGCCCGGCGCTTCTCTCGTCACCCGACGGGTGGTACACGCGAGCGCTTCACCTCGACGCTCGCCGGTGAGTCTCCCGCTGGACTCCACGCCTGTATGTCTTGAAAGCGTTGTGACGGAGCCGGATGCTGAAGTCGTGGTCAAGGCTTATTCCATCGGTTTCCTCGGCGCGGCCGTCGCCGTTCTGGTCACAGCCGGCATCTGGCTGGCGCTACAGCCCGAGGCAGGAAACAGGGCTCCGCTGGGGTGGCACCGTCTACACGTCGAAGCAGGAGTTCAACGTCTATCTGAGATCGAAGGGGTTGAGCTACCGGATCTGGCTCGCCCGGAATCCCGGCGTCGCGCCATGGGAGCCGTCCGCTGGGGGCGCAGCGAGCGTGCCCAACGCCGAGACATCGCGCCCGACGACCACGGGCAGGTCGAAGCTCAGAGCGGTCGAGGATTGGGTGGCGCGGCTGCCGCTGTCCACGACCGCGCTGCTTGGGTTGCAGTTGGCTATGGGGTTCGCGCTGCTGCTCGGCCTATGGCGGCTGCGTCTGCTCGTCGCGAGAATCCCTGCAAGGAAGGTAGATGTCGCCAGGCCTCGGGCAGGACCCGATCCCGAGAGCTCCGGCGGCACGCCGAAGGCGCAAGTCGCCGGCCCTCGTCCCGAGGCCCCCCTCCCGGGCTACTCGGAGCGCTTCCTTGCCGGCGTCCGCGCGGACGCTCGCTGGCTGCGCGTCCGCATGCAGGAGCGGAACATCAGCGCCGGCGGCGTTGCCTTCGGCGTGCTCGCGGTTCTCACCGCGGGAGTCTTCGGGATGTTCGTCGTGTTTCTCCTCTCCGCGTGAGCGCGCGGCTGTAAGTCACGCCCACCGGCATTCGCTGCGCGCGTCGGCTGCTACCCGCCGAGCTGGTTGTCGCCCAGCTCAGGTGGTTCCAGCGGAGCTGGCCTCGAGATGCCGTGGCGCTCGATCGCGGCGACGAGCTCCGACTGGCGGCGCTGCCAGTACCGGACGATCGCGCCGCGCTCGACGGGCAGGAACGGGTCGTCCGCGACGTCGTCGAGGTAGCCGAGCGCGAGCAGGATCGGCCTGATCGCGCTGTCTTCGTGATCGGGCCGGTAGCGCGCCAGGAAGAGACCGAGTCCCTCCTCGATCGTGCGGCCCCCCTGCAGCTCCATGGTCATCAGATCGAAGTAGTCACGCAGTTGAGCGCGGCCGGCGATGGCGTTGAGCTTCATCGCGAGCAGATCACCGAGCCCTGCCACCTGCAGGCCTCCAAGAAGCGTCGTCGGCTCGAGCCGACGCTCGGGTCTCCTCAGGCCGGCCTGGAGGAACTGGAGACGCGTCTCGCCGAAGAGACCGTTGAGCGTGCCCGGGGCACGCTCGGTGACTGCGAACGAGCCGTGCGAGCGGAGCCGTTCGACCAGCCCGTCGAGGTCGACGGTGTCTCCGTGGAAGAAGAAGTCGAGATCCCGACTCGACCGGTGCCGAAGGTGAACTGCGATCGCCGTGCCGCCGCCGAGGTAGGCCTGCGCCGGCACGACGGGAGCAACCCGTGCCCAGGCCGCCGCGGTCTCGCCGGGAAGCAGCGCTTCCAGCCAGTCGGGCAGGCTCATCCTCGTAGGCTTCCGGCGAGGTTGCGCGCGAGCGCTCTCTCCGCGGCGGAAAGGCCGCGGTTCCGTGCGGCTTGATCCCAGTCACGGGCGGTGAGGGCGTGAGCGCCCCATGCGAGGCCATCGAGATCAGAGCTCGAGAGCAGCCGCTCGGCGATGTAGCCACCGTGGCGGAGGAGGTCGAGCCGGCCCGGCTCCGCGTTCCAGAACAGGTGCCGAAGGCGGGCGGGCAGGCGGCTGGGACTTCGGGGCCTGCGGCGGTCGCGCAGGCGCACCGCGGCGAGGGATGGCGCGAGCGCGCCCCACCCCGGCGCCGTCACGTTCGCCCGGATGAGCTCGAGCTCGCGGGCGCGACCGGCGGCGACCCATTCACGCTCCCGGCGGACGAGGCCGCGGCCGGCCAGCGAGCGCAGCGCGCCTGCCGCCGCGGTCGGCGAGACGGCCGCACGACGAGCGACTGCTCGAACCGTGACCAGCCCGCGCGGTGACCGCGCGAGCGCTGCCAGCACCTGCGTCTCGACCCGGCTCAGCCCCTCGACGGAGGGCACGACGCCGAGCTCGTCACGAAGCCGCTCGAGCTGCGACTCGCTCAGCAGGACGCGGCCGCCGCGCCGCTCCTCGATCTCGAGCCCCAGCCGATCGATCGCGCGCTGCACGCGCGGCAGGCTCGAGCCGAGCCGCCGCCCCGCCTCGCTCGCGGATATAGTGTCCATTTCGTTAGTTTAGCCCCGCAAGGCTACGCGACGAGAGGCCGCGAGCGATACGAACCACTCGGGGGCAACAAGCGACGCTCCTACTCTCTCGAGCCGGCCTCCACCACAGCCACCGGCCTCGGTCGAGCATGCCTCGGCGCGGGGTCGCTCGCATGTACCTCTTCGATGGACGTCGATTGAACGACTCGCGTCCTCCTTCCAAACTTCACCATCACGAGCTTGCAGTCGCTGTACCGGAACGAGTCGATCACGACTCCCGTCTCACCTGCCTTCAACCCACCCTCGCGCGCCGTAAGCCGCACAACATCCCCGAACTGCCACGAAGCGCCGAGCACTTCGGCTTCGCTCGCCGCCACCGCCTCGATGTAGCTGTCTGCGTTCATGGCAGCAGCCCAGAGCGCGAGGATCTCGGGATCGTCATCAACGACGGTGTCGACACTCCGGGGCCGAAGGTACTGAGGGCTGAGCTCCGACCTGCCGGCCCACCGATCAGACTGACTGTTCATCTGGAACCTCCCAGCAAGCCATGACTCCCGACCGTGCTGTGGTCTCGCAAGGCAACTGTAACTCCCCTTGCCGTTTCTCGCGCGCTGAATCTTGAATTGCTGTAGCTGGCACAGCCCAATCGTCCACCTGGCTGCCTCTCGCGGCCAGGCGCCGCCAGATTGCTCCACGCCCACCTGGGGCGGAAACACGGGGTACGCTAGGTGAGCACATGGGCAAGTTCATGCTCCCAAGACCCGTGCTCGAGCGAGACAGCAGTGGCCCCTTCGTGCGGCTCCGCTTCGACGCTTTCAGCGTCAGCGGACTCTGGGTGTCCGAGTTTTCGAAGCGAGAGCATGAACACGGATGGCCGCGCAAGCTCCCGAAGCCGTACTACGAGCATGGTGAGGTCCGCGTCAAAGACCTCCGTCCTGAGGATGTCGCACGCTTCGTCGAGGCGCTACGGGAGTGGGTCGACGCGACGAATGAAGAGGTCGATCGGCTGCGGCTGGGGATCGAAGCTCAGCAGCGGGAGGGCGAAGATCCTCGGCTGAAGTTCGAAGAGGATGTCGCGGCCACAGAGCGGACGCTCAACGAGCTCTTCTCGGCCGATTGAAAGCGTGAGCGCTCGCCTGGATACCTGTCGGCGATCTCGTCTATCCCGCGCGGAGTTTCCCAGCGTTGACCGAAGGAGACGAAGCGGGGGTGGAGTTACTCCTACTGCTCTTCGTCATCTTCGTCGTATTCGCACTCGCAGGACGTGCAGCACGCAATCGCAGAGAGCGTGCGGCTGAGCGTCACGCTGAATTCGCGCGGGCCGTGGAGCGCGGCGATGTCGATCCGGCAGCGGTCTCGCCGTTCGGAATGTTCCCGTTTGGCGGGGTCCTCGAGGAACTGATGCGGTCACAGGGGATGAGTCGCTCGTACACGATCGATCCGGAGACGGGCGAGTGGGTCGAGATCACCGAGCAGCAGCCAGAGCCGCTCCCCGAGCCCGAGCCTGCTCCACCATCCGTGGACGGTAGGAGCAGCCCGGACCGGCGCGCGCAGGCGAAGCGCCGTCGCAGGGCGAACAGCGCCGCGAAGTCGTCGCGTTCACAAAGTCCCTTCTCGATGCTCGGTGGGATGGGCGGGATACCGAGCGACGGTAGCGGCGAGTTCGAGGTGCAATCGCCCGAAGAGCTGACGACCTTCGACGACGTTGGTGGGATGGAGGCCCTCAAGCAGGAGGTTCGCGACACGGTCGGCCTCATGCTCGAGCACCCCGACGACGCCGAGCGCTACGGGATCGAGTGGAACGGAATCCTCCACGACCGGATAGGCCGCCTCGGCCGCCCTGTACGAGCTCGTAGAGCCCGGGGATCGTTACGGTCAAGAGTTCGTTCTGCCGCAGATCGACCTCTGTGATCCGGGTCTCGAACGCGACGACTTCTGGCCACCGCACCCGTGTCGGCATCATCCTCGCGAGCGCCGATCGTTCTGCGCTGACGAGCGCGGCATGGAACGGCTGCTTCGCACGGATCAGAGGGCATCGGTTTCGGGATCGCGTTGGCCGCGCGAACCGCCAGCTCGGCAGCCTTCGTCGCGGTCTCGGCTTCGAGCGCGGCGACTTCTCGCTCCTGCCTGGCGTTCACGTTGTCTCCTTCTCGAGTAAGAGGCCGAGGAGAGTGGTTTGCGCGAGTGCGCGTTCGAGCCGTGGCCGCTGCCGGAGCTCCACCGGCAGTTCGTCGCGGCGAAGGACGCTTACGATGAATCCACCCGACCGAACCGTCGGGGCCTCGTCGAGCGTGTCCCAGAACGACTGCCCAGGCTGACTCACGTCGTCTCCTTCGGGGCGAGGGCTGCCTCGGGGATGCGGATCAGACGGCCGAGCCGGATCGCCGGTAAGTCACCGCGGCGGACGGCCCTGTAGATCGTTCGCTCGCTGACTGAGAGCCGGCGGGCGGCGACCGCGACCGTGAACGCACGAGGACTGGGGACTGTCGTAGGCACCTTGTGCCTCTGTTGTTCGGCTACACCCGCGCCTACCGCGGCAGCGGGCAAACTGGGGCTGCTGGATGCTGACGCGCACCCTCGCTCTGCACGACGTCGCCGACGTGGAAGCACTCACGCAGAACGTCGTGCGGGCGAGCCGGTTCTAGCTGGCTCGGCACGAGCGCGAGGATCTCGTCGCCTACTTGATAGCGACGGCCTGGGAGCTATCACGCGCTATGAGCCGGGCGGGCGAGTCAGCTTCTCCACCTGGGCGACGACCACGCTCAGACTCCGAACCATCGACTCAGGGCACGGCACGGCCGCTCGGTTTGGAAGTTCTCCGGCCACACTCACACGCGTGAGCGGCCGCAGCTCGTCAGCCTCGACGATGAGCGATCCGAACTGGTCGAGGATCTCACCTCCACGTCTTCTGTCCGGCCTGCGCGCGCGAGTTAGCCCTGGACGCGCGCGCATCGGCCGATTCCCGGACGCCTGAGCTCGCGCGCTGACTTGCGCGCGCGTGGGATTCTGCTCAGAGCTCGCCGGAGCTCTGCGGCCCTGCAAGCCGCTGGATAACGCTCGTCAGTTCCTCGACTGTCGCCTCGAGAGCCTCCACGCGCGCGGTGAGTAAGCCGATCGCAGCTCGCGTCCCTGTCGTGGCGAGAATCGGTTCGCGTTCCAGGACTTGCATGTCGTGTTCATGAATCCGCTCCGAGAGGATCTCACTCAGCGTCTCCACGTCCCTCGTGCCTCCTCTAGCCTGGTTGATCGTTGTGGAGTCGTTCCTTCTACGACGACCGCACGTCCGTGGGCAACGACAACGATTCGGGATTCGAAGCTTACAGCACCTGGCTCGAGCCGACCAGGCGGGATGCAACCGTTGACTGTGGCGCTCTTGAAAGATTTCGTTCGATGGTCACGCTTTATGTGGGCGTTCGCCCAGCGACCGTGCCGCTCCGAGCTGTCCCGCCCCCTTGGGACGCTCGGTGGTCAATTGCGATCGTTTCGGGGAGAGTCGCACTCCTCCTCGGGCGCGCGCCCGCCCTATACTGGACGGGCGCAAGCGCTCCGGGGAGATGTAGAGGACGGCGTCGTTCCCCCGGCCACACCCCTGCCCGACCGTCCAGCGCCACCCTCCGGAGCACGGGAGACCGAAGTTACGCGGCCCCCAAAACGCTTTACCTAGCACGGAGGAGCTAGCTCTAGCCTCCCAACGATGCCTGAGCCCGCACCGACGACGTGGCTGCTCGCCTGCGGCCACGAGCTCCCGATGCTCGAGCATGACCGGCCCGAGGAGCCGCCCCGCCGGCCGCGCATGTGCCCGACGTTGGGGAAGCCGCGGACGCGCGTAGAAGCGTCACGTCTCGATGATGGACGAGTTGCGAGCGCTGTTGCCGCGGACGGCGACGTTCCCGAGGTGGCACCGGGGTAGGCACCGCATGAGCTTGTGCGGCCTTTGTGACACACCCGTCCCGCGTAACCATCCGCCCGAGCATCGCCGCTAGGACCGCCGGGGTGAAGCCGCGATCTTTCTCGGCAGCGAGCCGGCAGAGCCGGTCGAACCCGTAGCGGCTTTCGATCGCCATCAGGTCGATGAAGTCTCGAGCCTCGGCCCGTCCAAACACGGCGAGCATCTTGTCGACGGCGAGCTCCTCGCCGCTCAGCATCGGGGCGAGTCGTCCAGGCTCGGCCGGGAAGAGCCTCGCGTCAGCAGCCAGGTCGAGCTCGGTCCGGTCATCGGCGCTCTCAACCACCAGGCGAGCGAAACCAGGGGCTTCCTGGACGTGGTGCACCGTGAGGCCGGCTTCACGGAGCGCGAGGTCGACGGCTGGAAGAAGCTGGTCGACCGCATCGGCTGTCAGGCCGCAGAAGTCGAGGTCTCGGGTCTGCCGGTGCACGTCGCCGCGGACGATCAGTGCCGCCCCGTCGGCAAGCACGAAGTCTTCCGCTTCCTCCAGGCCGGCGATGATCGCTGCCACCTGCTCCTGAAGCGGGCTCAGCACCTACATCTCGCGACGGTGACGCCCAAGCCAGTCGGCCCATGCCCGCCGAACGGCCGGCGGCAGGACGAGCTCGTCCCAGAGCTCGCGGAGCTGGTCGGCGTCAACGTAGAAGCGGACGTCGTCTTCGGTGCCTTCCCGAAGGACCTGCTCGTAGACGCGCGCCCGGTCGGCGCGGTCGGACAAGTCGTAGGTCAACGGCGGTCCGCTCCAACGGATGTGGCGCGGTAGCTCGACCCTTCCGCTGGCCTTGGGGGCCGAGGCGTCGTCCAGGTCCTCGGCTACTGCCACCGGCCGTGCTGCCGGCCCAAGCTCCCGAGTACGCGTCTGTGCCATGCGCATCAGTCTATGGGCGCGATCGGGCGAAGCTCGAGGCCGGTCGGGCAGCACGCCGTAGGACGGCGCGAATGGTCGAGGGCCACCACCGGACCCCGCCGTGTGCGGTTGGTGTGCCGCTTGCATTGAGGTCGCGGGCGATCTGGGCGAGCGACTTGCCGGCGGCGTGCGCGGCGCGGATGGTCTCGGCGAGCCCGGGCGGCACTGTGGGCGGACGTCCGGGGTTTGCCGGGTGCTGCCCGCGTGCCGGCCGTCGGCAGTCTTGCAGGAGCCGCTTGAGCTCGTCGACCGGAATCAGTCTGGTGCCCCAGGGCATCTCGATGGTCTCGACCAAGGGCAGGACGCGTCGGTTGAAGGTCGAGCGGCTGATGCCGAGCGCCGCGGCTGATGCCGAGCGCCGCGGCTGCCTGCGTGCGCGTGTAGGCGAGGCGCTCGACGCGGGTCGCCTCCCGAACGATCTCGAGCGGTGCAGCGTGCCGCCCCGATCCCCGCCTCCTCCGGCCAGACGATTCGCTACCGCCTCGACCGATCAGGCGACCGCAGACTTAACCGCACACTGCACATGATCCTCGTCACGAGAAAACGCACTCACCCGGCGACGATCGCGACTTGACAAACATAGAAGCATCACTGGCCCACGCGAACGCACTGGTGTCTGACACCTTCCGAACTGAGCCGCCTCAGGGTGCATTCCGGAACTGTGAGTGTGTCCGGGTCCCGTCTGGGGCGTTTGTCAGGTTGACGCTCGGTGCTCTTTGTTCGTGACTCGATTCTTGAATGACCCGTTGCTGCGGTGTCTTTCCAGTGATTTGTCCGGG
>Ga0136614_10003125_pt1 | contig 10517 bp, 8 predicted proteins | sample AntDrymUQ2792106_2_FD_106643 | JGI IMG/M metagenome (GOLD analysis project Ga0136614, IMG submission 106643) | Polar desert sand microbial communities from Dry Valleys, Antarctica - metaG UQ279 (21.06) | ecosystem: Environmental > Terrestrial > Soil > Desert | place: Antarctica: Dry Valley... | reverse complement strand
TTAGCCGATCTCTAGTACCAGCAGTGCGCTGCCCACGGTTTGGGTGAACGCCAGGCCGGTGAAGCGGTCTACGGGAAGGTCCTGAGTGGACGGCTCGTACACCGCTACCGGCAGGGGCTGCGGCAGGGTGATGGTGACCGGGAACGACTCCACGGGCAGATATCCGCCGCGCCGCGTCTTCCCGTCCCACTCGTAGAGCTTGACGGCTTGCCAGATGGCCAACAGGTGCTTGCCGTCCGAGCGGTGCAACAGCACCGTACGCAGAGTGTTGCCACCACCGGTGATCTGCAGTGCGAGATCAGCCGGCTGGCGTCCTTCGCCGTCTCGGACCAGGGCCAACAGCCTGCGCACCGCGTCGAAGGACGGCTTTGCCTGCCACGTCGCCGGGTCACGTGTGGGCGTCCGAACCAGGCCGAATCCCGCCTCGCGGGTTGCCCGGTCGTCGTCCTTGTACGGCGGGGACTCGTCGAGAAGTTCATAGGAGAAGAACTGTCGGCCGCCCAGTAGGTGGACCAACAGGTGCTTGGGCGCGTAGAGGTTGGCCACATCCTCGGGCACCAGGTCCGCGCCGCCGTCGTAGCCCCGTCCGATCGAGGTTGTGTAGCCGCCCTCGGAAACGCACACGGGTTTTCCGGGGTGGATCGGCTCGAGAAGGGCGAGCCGCTCATCGACCAGATACCCGGGGTCATTGTCACCGGGGTAGATGTGCGCGTCGCCGCGGTCCATCCACCGCGAAAGGTCACCCAGGGCCGCTACATCGGAGACGACCGCGGTTCCGCCTTTCATGTTCAGCGGGGGCCCTTGGACCAGCACATCGTCGAAGGCAGGACGCCTGCGGGTCTCCTCCCAGAGCGCTTGCATCGCCCACCGGGTGCGCTGCACCCAGTCCCCGACCGCCTTGCCCTCAGAGTTCGGCTCATTCGGCCCTGGCAACGAGTCCAGAAGGGCGAGGTCGGTGTTGGCCTGCAGCCAGTCCAACTGACCGTTGACCGCCGACCGGGCGGCGTCGAGGCTCCTGACGTCCTCCGCGACGAGGGTGGGGCAGCACCAGCGGACTCCGGTGTCGCCCAATCGGTCCATTGCTTGCTTCAACGCGGCGCGGCCGTGCTCGGTACTTGGCAGGTACTGCCGCACCGCGCCGACCCCCAGGTCCAGGAGCCACCGGACGGCGGCATCGGTGTTCGCCCACACCGACTCGCTGAGGAAAGACAGGTGGCAGTTCATTCCATACGAGTCGAACGCGGCTTTGGCTGACATCAGCTGCAAGTCCGGGGGCGGCCCGGGCTGTGGCGGCTGCGGGGGCCGCCAAGGTGGCCACGGCGGCAAAGGTGGAAGAGGCACCGCATATGCCGGGCTCGGGCTCAACGCAATGACCGGTACTAGGCCGGCGGCTGCACAGAGCAACTGTCGACGGGAAAGGCCAGCCATAGCTCATATCCGTTCCGATGCGACAGCGGGGCAGACGGTCTCTGTGGTGCTCAAGTGAATGGACTTGCAGAAGTGGTTGATTGTTCTACGGAGTCTTGTGTTACCTGTGTCGCTTGTCAATACCCCTCGTGATCGAACGGTGTCCGTCCGCGACATCGAGGTAGGCAAGCAAGTTATGGCGGCACAGTTCCTTCCAGCCGGGTTCGCCGGTGGCGCTGGACGCGGTGATGCTGGAAATCTCCGGACCGCTGCTGACGTCGTCCTGACGCAACCGGTAGCGTCCGCCGGCGGCACCGACGTACCGTCATCCCATGAGCGAGTCTGCCGCACTCGGCACCGTGAGCGCCGTCTGGGTCTATCCGGTCAAGTCCCTCGCCGGTACGTCGGTCAACGCCGCCCAGGTCGGTGCCACCGGTTTGGAAGGCGACCGGACCCACTCCGTGGTCGACGCATCCTCGGGGGAGCGGATCACCGCGAAGGAGGAGCCGCGGCTTCGCGAACTCAGTGCAGCACCCGGCCAGGCCCATCCGGCCATCCAGGTTCCGAATGCCGACGTCGGCGAGCAGGTCCCGGCGGCTGCCCTGTCGGGCTGGCTGGATCGCCCGGTCGATCTGGCAGTGACCGACGCCGAGGGTGGTCATGCCGTGGACGCCTTCCCGGTACATCTGGTATCCGAGGGCGCGATGCTGACAGCTGACCCGGATGCCGGGCCCGCGGCCTGCGACGTGAACGACCCGCGGGCCAACCTGGTCCTGAAGCTTCATGGCGAAGGTGCAGCCGAGCGTGGGTGGGTCGGGCAGCGAATCCAGGTGGGGGACGCCGTCCTGTCGGTCACCCGAACGCCCAAGCACTGCCTCGGCGTCTATGCCGAGGTGGTGACTCCCGGCCGGGTTGCCGCCGGGGATCCGGTCCGTCTGGCGGACTGAGCAACTCCATCGACCAGGCCACCGCCGCCGTATCCTCGATCCATCGACGCCGCCGCTCGCGGCATCCATCCACACCGCAAGGAGTCCTGTCGTGTCTGCGCCCTCGCCGTCCACTGTCGTGTCCACCGTGATGGTGGCCGCCGGTACGTCGGCTGCGCAGGCACTCGAAGCCGCGCCGGTGGCTCTCACCGGCCCGCACGCTGCCGTCGTCGTACGCGACTCCGGTGGTGTCCTGCACGACCTCGACTGGACTCCCGGCGAGGATCAACCGGTCGAGCCGGTAGCGATGTCCAGCCCGGCCGGCCGGGAGGTGTTGCGGCATTCGACTGCGCATGTCATGGCTCAAGCGGTTCAGGACCTGTTTCCGGAGGCCAGGCTCGGGATCGGGCCACCGGTCGAGAACGGCTTCTACTACGACTTCGACGTGCCCGAACCGTTCAAACCGGAGGACATCAAACGGATCGAGTCCCGGATGCGGGACATCGTCAAGGCGCGGCAACAGTTTTCCCGTCGAGTGGTCACTGACGAGGCCGCGCGTGCCGAGCTGGGCGAAGAGCCGTACAAGCTGGAACTGATCGGGCTGAAGGGGCCGGGTGCGGTCGAGGCGGCAGCAGAAGGCGCGGCGGTCGAGGTGGGCGGAGCCGAGCTGACCATCTATGACAACCTGGATGCCAAGTCCGGTGAACGGGTCTGGGGCGATCTGTGCCGCGGCCCGCACCTGCCGAACACCCGGACCATCCCGGCGTTCAAGCTGATGCGGTCCGCGGCGGCGTACTGGCGCAGTAGTGAGCAGAACCCGCAGTTGCAGCGGATCTATGGCACCGCCTGGGAGAGCCGCGAGGCCCTCGATGCCCATGTCGCGATGCTGGCCGAGGCGCAGCGGCGCGACCACCGGCGGATCGGTGCCGCCATGGACCTGTTCAGCTTCCCGGACGAGATCGGGTCAGGGCTGGCGGTCTTTCACCCCAAAGGCGGGATCATCCGCCGGGAGATGGAGGCCTACTCGCGGGTCCGGCACGAGGATGCCGGGTACGAGTTCGTAAACACCCCGCACATCAGCAAAGGTGCGCTGTTCGAGACCTCGGGGCACCTCCAGTGGTACCGCGACGGCATGTTCCCGCCGATGGAGATGGAGGGGGCCAACTACTACCTGAAACCGATGAACTGCCCCTTCCACAATCTGATCTTCCGGTCGCGGGGCCGCTCCTATCGAGAACTTCCGTTGCGGCTCTTCGAGTTCGGCACCGTCTACCGGTACGAGAAGTCCGGTGTGGTGCATGGGCTGACCCGGGTACGCGGACTCACCATGGACGACGCCCACATCTACTGCACCAAGGAGCAGATGGCCGTCGAACTGACCGATCTGCTCGATTTTGTGCTCAACCTCCTGCGGGACTACGGGCTGACTGACTTCTACCTGGAGTTGTCCACACGCGACGATTCGCCCAAGTTCATCGGGGATGAGGCGGCGTGGGAGGAAGCCACGGAGGCTCTGCGCGTAGCGGCTGGAACCTCCGGACTGGAGCTGGTGCCCGATCCCGGTGGTGCAGCGTTCTATGGGCCGAAGATTTCGGTGCAGGCGCGCGATGCGATCGGCCGAACTTGGCAGATGTCGACCATTCAGGTTGACTTCAATCTGCCGGCACTTTTCGAACTGGAGTTTCAGGCTGCCGACGGGACCCGGCAGCGGCCGGTGATGATCCACCGGGCCTTGTTCGGCTCGATCGAACGGTTCTTCGGTGTCCTCACAGAGCACTACGCCGGCGCTTTTCCGGTCTGGCTGGCACCGGTGCAGGTGGTCGGGATTCCGGTCACCGACGACCAGGTCGGCTACCTGGACGACGTCATGACCCAGCTGCGGTCCCAGCGCATCCGGGCCGAGGTGGACTCCTCCGACGACCGGATGCAGAAGAAGATCCGGAGCGCCAGCCAGCAGAAGGTGCCTTTCGTCCTGATCGCCGGAGCAGCGGATCAGGAAGCCGGTGCGGTGTCCTTCCGCTTCCGCGATGGATCGCAACGCAACGCCGTACCGGTCTCCGAGGCGATCTCGCTGATCGTTGACTTCGCGGCCAGCCGGGGCAACGCCGATCCGGCCGGACTACCAGTCGGCGACGGACCGGATGCCCGCTGAAGTGAACTCGAGGTGACCGACGAGAGCCTGCCGTACGAGCCCTTCGATCGGTTGTGGACCCCGCATCGGATGGCCTACATCAAAGGCGCTGGACGCCCGACCGGCGACGACGACTGCCCGTTCTGCACGATTCCGACGAGACCGGACGGCGAGGCTCTCATCGTGGCCCGCGGCGAGCACGTGTACGCGGTGCTCAATCTCTTCCCGTACAACGCCGGGCACCTCATGATCGTCCCGTTCCGGCACATCGCCGACTACACCGAGTTGGAGCCCTGCGCCGAGCTGCCCGAGTTCTCCGATTTCACCCAACACGCGATGAGCGTCATCCGGCGGGTCTCAGGCGCGCAGGGTTTCAACGTGGGTATGAACCAAGGCGTGGTCGCCGGCGCCGGGATCGCTGCGCACCTGCACCAGCACGTCGTACCACGCTGGGGCGGCGACACGAATTTCATGCCGGTGGTCGGGCTCACCCGCGTGCTGCCGCAACTGCTCACCGAGACCCGGCAGCTGTTGGCCGACTGCTGGGCGGCGGACTAGCGCCGCGCCCCAGTTGGCCGGCGCATCCGCCAGCCGACGACACCGGCCGCGATGCCGAGCAGAACCAGGGCAACGATCAGGACGATCAGCCAGGTGTTCGACGAGTCCGAGTCCTGGGCTGCCTCGACCGGCGTGACCCCGCTGGCACCCGTTGTCGGCGATGGCTCGCCAGTGGGGTCGGCTGTCGCAGACGGATCGGAAGTGTTGCTGGCTGTCGGTGTCACGTCGGGGTGCGCGATGTCCACGACCAGGCGGGACGGCTCGGTGAGGGTGAAGACCCGGAAGCCCGCCGCCTGCGCGGTGCCCAGGCCGTAACTGACGCTCGCCTCGAAGCCGGCCCCGGCGCCGACGACCTGGATCAGTCCGGTCAGGTCGGCATCGATCGTCTGCTGTGGCGTTGACGGCTCGTTCGGGATGCCGTTCAGGCTGACCTGGAGAAGGGCCGTGCCCTCGACCGGCACGACGTCACCCGAGCCGTCCTGGGTGACCTGGTCCACGTAGGAGACGAAGTAGGCTCCGATGTCTCCCTCGAACTCGACGACGAAGCGGTCGAAACCCTCGTTCGCGCCGACTCGGACATCGGCGATACCGCTGCCGCGCGCAGATGAGGTGTCCTGGACCGGTTCACTGCCGAAGTCCGGAAGGGCCGCCGCTGCGACCGGAACGCCGACGGCAAGCAGAGTGAGGACTGCGGCAGCCGTCCAGCTCATGACCGCCCCGCTGCACCCGCGAATGGTTCGCATACGCACGCAGACTAGGTGCGCCGACCCCGATCAGCCGCTTCACCACGCCGACGTCGACTCGCGCCCGCCCTTCGCAATCGCCCTTTGCCGTCCCCGTGCCCTCGTGGCTGGTCAGTGCTTGCGGGCGGCTCGGACCTCGGCGGCCGCTGCGTCGGGCATCGGGTCATAGCGCAGAAAGGATCGGGTGAATCGGCCGGTGCCGCCGGTGAACGAGCGCAGGTCAATCGCATAACGGATCAGCGAGGCCTCCGGAATCTCTGCGCGTACGACGGTGTGCTCGCCTCCGGTCGCCTCGGTTCCAGTGACGTGGCCGCGTCGGCTGGACAAGTCGCTCATCACGGTCCCGACGTGTTCGTCCGGCACGGTGATCAGGACGTCGTGGACGGGTTCGAGCAGGGCAATACCGGCCTGGGCGCCGGCCTCACGAAGGGCCAGCGAGCCGGCCGTCTGGAAGGCGGCGTCCGAGGAGTCGACGCTGTGCGCCTTGCCGTCGACCAGGGTGACCCGCAGGTCGACCAGCGGGAATCCGGCGCCGATCCCGCGCTCCATCTGCGTACGGACGCCCTTCTCCACAGATGGGATGTAGTTGTGCGGCACGGCACCACCGACGACCTTGTCCACGAACTCGAATCCCGCCCCCCGTTCGAGCGGTTCCACTGTCACTTTGGCCACCGCGTACTGACCGTGCCCACCGGACTGCTTGACGTGCCGGCCCAGACCTTGCGCCGGGGCGACCAAGGTCTCGCGCAGTGCCACGATCACCGGCACGGTCTCCAGGTCAACGCCCTGGCCGCGAAGCCGGTCGAGCACGACGTCGGCATGTGACTCGCCCATGCACCACAGCACCAGTTGATGGGTCTCGGCGTTGCGCTCCAGCCGCAGGGTCGGGTCACCGGCGATCAGCCGAGCCAGCCCCTTGGCCAGGGCATCCTCGTCGGCGCGGGTCTTGGCCGCGACGGCAATGGGCAGCAAGGGTTCGGGCATGTCCCACGCCTCGACGAGCAACGGTCGTTCCCTGGCCGAGATCGTGTCTCCGGTCTCGGCGGAGAGCAGCTTGGTCACCGCACACAGATCCCCGGCGATGCACTCACCGACCGGGCGCAACGTCGTGCCCAACGGACTGTGCACCGAGGCGATCCGCTCGTCTGCATCGTGATCGTCGTGTCCGCGGTCGGTCAGCCCGTGACCGGACACATGCAGCCCGGTCTCCGGGCGCAGCCTTCCGGAGAAGACCCGGATCAACGACACCCGTCCGACGTACGGGTCGATGGTGGTCTTGATGACTTCGCCGACCAGCGGGCCGGCCGGATCGGGGGTCAGTGGTTCCACCGGGCTGCCGTCGATCGTCGTGACGGTCGGCAGGGCGCGTTCTCCGGGGTGCGGGAAGCCACCGACCAGGAGCTCGAGCAGCGCGGTAATCCCCAGGCCGCTGATCGAACAGACCCCGAGGACCGGGAAGAACGAGCCGCGCGACACGGCGGTCTCCAGATCGTCGATCAGCGTCTCGATCTCGATGTCCTCGCCGTTCAGATAGCGGTCCATCAGGGTCTCGTCTTCGCTCTCCGCGATGATCGATTCGATCAAGGCCCCGCGGGCCTCGACGATCCCGTCCCGATGTTCGGCCTCGGGTTCGCGCACGGTCGGGACATGGCCACCCGCACTGTGATCGAAGACTTGTTGGCTGAGCAGACCGATCAGTCCGCAGACGGCGCCGTCGTCGCCATGCAGGGGGAGGTACAGCGGCGCGACGCCGTCTCCGAAGGCGGTCCGGCAGGAGTCGAGCGCCCGTTCCCAGTCCGCCCGTGGATGGTCCAGGCGAGAGATCACGACAGCGCGGGGGAGTCCGACGGCGGCGCACTCCTCCCACAGGGCCATCGTCGCGGCGTCGATGTCGTCGCTGGCCGCGACGACGAAGAGAGCGGCGTCCGCACCGCGCAGGCCGGCTCGGAGCTCGCCCACGAAATCCGCATACCCGGGGGTGTCGAGGAGGTTGATGGTGTGCTCGCGGTGGTGCAAGGGCGCCAGGGACAGTGCCACGGAGCGTTGTTGCTTGAACTCAGCGGGATCGCTGTCGCTGACCGTGCTGCCTTCGGTGATCGTGCCCATCCGGTTGATCTCGCCGGTGGCCGCGAGCAATGCCTCGACGAGAATGGTCTTCCCGGATCCGCTGCGGCCGACCACAGCCAGATTGCGGATCCGGCTCGGATCACCGGCCGGCCCCACCGACCTTTCCGTGCCCCGGGTCGAACCGGACTGCTTGGACATGCCAGGAGCCTCCTCGTGCCACGACACCATGGCGACCGCGGGCGGCGATCACCTCAGGTACTCGACTCCTTACCCCTCGGGGCCGCGGGCCACAAGGCCTGTCACGCCCCGGCTAGAGTGGGCCACCCACCGAGTGCCGGAAGGCCGGTCCGCACACCTCATGCTCAACGTTCGCGCCCGCTCGTCGGTCAGCAGGGCACTGGCTCCGATCGGTGGCGGCCTGCACCGGCTGGGCGTCAGTCCCAATCTGATCACCGTGGTGGGCACGGTCGGTTCGGTGGCCTCCGCCGTGCTCCTTTTGGGCACCGGTCGATTCTTCCTCGGTGTCGTCGCGATCACGGTGTTCGTCCTGTTCGACCTGCTCGACGGCGCGGTCGCCCGGGCCGGGGGGACCGCGTCACGGTTCGGCGCGGTGCTGGACTCCACGCTCGATCGGATCGCCGACGCGTCGATATTCGCGGCGCTGATCTGGTGGTTCGCCGGGCCAGCCGATCGGCCGGACCTGATCGTTGCCTGCCTGATCGCGCTCGTCCTCGGGCAGTTGATCCCGTACGTGCGCGCCCGTGCCGAGGGCCTGGGGATCAATGCCAGCGTCGGCGTCGCCGAACGAGCGGTACGGCTGACCGTCGTCCTGACCGGCGTCGGTCTGAGTGGCTTGGGGTTGCCCATCGCTCTGCCGATCGCCCTGTGGCTCTTGATCACCGTCGGGGTCATCACGGTCGGGCAACGCCTGAACGCTGTACGGCGGGCTGCCCCCGCGCCGCCGGCGTTCTCGCCGCCGCCGGGGGCGGCGGGTGACTGAAGTCGGTCTCGGCCAGCGTGCGACAGCGGCCGGCTTCACCCTTGGCTGGCGAGCCGGGCGGGCCCTGGACAGTCGAGCGGCCCGTGCCGTGTTCGACGGCGCCGCGGATCTGGGCTGGCGCCGGGGCGGGCCAGGAGTCGAGCGACTACGCGCAAACCTCCGCCGTGTCGTCGGCCCAGAGCTGAGCGAGTCCGATCTCGACGCGCTGACCAGACGCGGCCTGCGGTCCTACGGCCGGTACTTCCGCGAGGTGTTCTGGATGCCTACGGCTGCTCCGGAGGCGGTAGCCAGCCGGACCAGGACATCGGGTGAGTCGAACATCGCCGTCATCCGAGCACAGGGCCGCGGAGTGGTCTTCGCGCTTCCGCACAGCGGTAACTGGGATGCCGCGGCGGTGAGCTTCGGGGTTCGATTCGGCGGACCGGTCACGGTGGTCACCGAGCGACTGCGTCCGGAGTCGCTCTACCGGCGGTTTGAGTGCTACCGGGAGTCGCTCGGCATGGTGGTCGTGCCGCTGACCGGCGGGCAGCGCCCGCTGGCCGGGTTGCTGGCCGCGACTCTGCGAGCCGGTGGCACGGTCTGCCTGCTGTGCGAGCGCGATCTGAGCAGCAGCGGAGTTCCGGTGACCTTCTTCGGCCAGACCGTCACGGTGCCGCCGGGACCTGCGTTGCTGGCGGTGCAGACCGGCGCCGCTCTGGTTCCCGCCGTTGCCGGCTTCGACGGTGCGGACTGGAGCCTGGACTATTGCCGGGAGGTGGTCCTGGATCGTCCCGACGGTCCGAAGCGACTGCGGGACAGGGTGATTCAGGGAATGCAGGAAGTCGTCGACCAGTTCGCCGTTGGTATCGCCCGGGCGCCGCAAGACTGGCACATGATGCAGCGCTTGTGGCAGCAGGACCTCGAACCGGTTTCGACGGGGTCGCCGACTTGATGCGCATCGGACTGGTGTGCCCGTACACCTGGGACATCCCCGGTGGGGTGCAGTACCACGTGCGCGATCTCGCCCAGACCTTGATTGGCCGCGGTCATCACGTCCAAGTGCTCACACCGGCCAACGACGAGGACGATCTCCCGCCGTACGTGACCTCGGCCGGTCGCGCGGTGCCGATTCGCTACAACGGGTCGGTGGCCCGGCTGCAGTTCGGGCCGGTGGCCGCTGCCCGGGTGCGGCGTTGGCTCAAGGACGGGCACTTCGACGTACTGCATGTGCACGAGCCCTCCGCACCGAGTCTGTCGTTGTTGACCTGCGTGCTGGCCAAGGGGCCGATCGTGGCCACCTTCCATGCCGCCACCGTCCGATCCCGGTGGCTCTCCGCCGTCGGTGGTGTCCTGCAACCCTTCATGGAGCGGATCTCCGGACGAATAGCGGTGTCGGACTTGGCCCGTCGGGTCCAGGTGGAACACCTGGGCGGTGATGCGATCGTGATCCCCAACGGCGTCGACGTCGCGCACTTCGCGTCGGCGGCGCCGCTTCCGGGATATCCGCGAGCCGGATTGACGATCGGCTTCCTGGGCCGTTTCGACGAACGCCGCAAGGGGCTGCCGGTGCTGCTGGAGGCCCTGGAGTCAGTGGCGCTGGAACACCCCGACCTGGGCCTGCTCGTGGCCGGCCGCGGAGACGAATCCGATCTCTACGACGAACTTCCGGACGCTCTCGTCGACCGCGTGAGCCTCCTCGGAGAGAT
>Ga0136614_10003124_pt1 | contig 10517 bp, 11 predicted proteins | sample AntDrymUQ2792106_2_FD_106643 | JGI IMG/M metagenome (GOLD analysis project Ga0136614, IMG submission 106643) | Polar desert sand microbial communities from Dry Valleys, Antarctica - metaG UQ279 (21.06) | ecosystem: Environmental > Terrestrial > Soil > Desert | place: Antarctica: Dry Valley... | reverse complement strand
GATCGGAAACGTATCCATGACCTGCTCAGGTGCCGTAAGTGTCGCGGTGCCCATGGGTTCTCCGTTTCGGACTGGGGCGGTCAGCAGGGATGAGTACACATGTTCAGCCGAAGCCGTTCCGGGAGGAAAGGCCTGTATACCAGTAAGTTAGCAAATTGGACGCCGTAACGGGACGGTGAAGACCATTGCGGGGGCTTGGCAAAAGACCTAGTCGACAACCTTGGGTCGCCGATGGAGGTTGCAACTCTTGAGTGAACAGTCCTTCAGTTCAAGTTGCCACTGCCTGCGCGTGAAAGGGACAAACTGAAAACCCACTCAAAACTTGAACTGGCCAACTCACAACACAAAACTTGGATCCGCTCAGCCCGCTTTCGAACTCTCGTCCACGCTTCAAGTCCTGGTGCGATCCAGCTGTGGTATGGGCTTTCCCTCAGATGAAAAATCGATGAGCGACGACAGCCTACGCTCCCTAGTCTCCTCTTTCTTGGCGCTCATCACCCAGTAGATCGATGTCCGCCGATACCAGGGTGGTTGGGCAGCGAAGAACTCCCACGCTCTTTTATTGGCCTTTAGCTTTCGCTGGTACTCCGGGCTGAGCTCGGTCCCGCGGTTCTCGTAAGCGTAAATTCCCGACCTCTCTGCGCTCCGTCGGCTAAACGCCGCTCGCCCGCTTTCGTGCATCCGACCGGAGGCCTCGAGCGCGGCGACGCGCCTGATGTTGACCGCGCTCCAGGTGCTCTTCGGTTTACGTGGAGTGAAACGGATATTGAAGCTCTCCTCATCGCCACCGCGACGCACTCCATCGATCCAGCCGTAACAAAGCGCTTCGTCGAGCGCTTCGCTGTAGCTCAATCCTTTCTGCTTCGCGTGAACCTTGTAGAGCTTGACCAGCACCTCGGTCTCGGATGCGTGGTGCCGATTCAGCCACGCCCGGAACCCGGCGGCGTTGCGGAAGGCCGTCGGGCCTTCCGGCGAGTCCTTCAGGTTCGCCGCTACGGCGTGACCCGGACCAGATTCGCCCGCAGTTGCCGTGTCTCGACGTGGCACGCGCCGCGTCCGACTGACACGTTTCGCACGGTCCACGACTGATAGCCGCTGCGCTGGACCTCAACGTCGTAGGTCCCGGGCCGTTCACCAGCCGCCTGTCGTGAAACCAGCGAAGCAGGGTCGGCGCTCAAGGACCGCCCGGGCCTGAGAGAATCCACGTACGCGCCGTCGCGCACGACACCTCTCGCTGCCTCGGCCAGGGGAACGCCCGTGCTGGCATCGCGGATTTCCACCTCGATCGCGGACCGGAAATCGGTCGTGCACGCCCCCAGCCGCTCGAACGGATTCCTGCATGCAAGTGGAACGAGCAGGCTCAGGCACACCGCCGGATGAATTGGCATCATGATTTGCATTATAGCGACCACGTAGCGCGGGGGGCAGTCGGGTCAGTGCGTTCCCGCCCGGTGATCCATCCTCTGGAACGCGAGAAACTCGTGAATGGCGGCAACGCCCTCTGGATTCTGCGTCGCGATCCGCAATTCCCCGCCACGCTCGATATCGTGGGCACGATAGGAAATCTCACCGCGGAGGCGGGTCAACACATGGGTGCCCGGTACCATTGGCACAGCGTGTACTCGTCCGGGAATCGCGAAATCTCCCGCCGCGAATGCGGTCGCGGTAGCCCGCATGTGATCGCGGATCACACGTTCGCCGGTGAGATCCTCCTCCTTCATCTGCAATGCGATGCGGCCACCGTCGGGCAGCGGCTCGAAAACGTGGGCGGACGCATACTGATCAACCCCCATTGCGGCTCGTCCGCGCTGCTGCAGCGCGGCAAAAGCGGAGTCTCCTTTCGCGGGCGCTTCACGCTCCCTGCACCCGCAGCAGATGACGATCATGGCAAGGGTGACAACGCTCTGTCTAAACACGCTTCGATTCCTTACCCCTCGCCTCGGCGAGCTTCCTGGCTATTCCCCGGTAGAACGCCGCGTCGGTCGACTTCTGCTGCTCGTCGAGAGTGAGCGCGGCCATCTCCAGCGCGTACAGAATGTTGCCGAGGTAGAGCTGGGCTATTCCGGCGACGGTCCGGGAATCCTCATCCATGAGTACGCGCGGGGGGAATCGGAGTGATCTCGTGCTCGCTGGTCGCCGCCTCCTGCGCGAGCACCCGCACCACGACCGCCGTGATGTTGTCGTTGCCGCCGTTGTTGTTCGCCTCCTGGATCAGCGCGTCGACGATGCGGGCGGGAGTCGCGCGGGACATGAGGAGCTGCTGGATGCGGCGGTCTTCGACCATTCCGGTGAGGCCATCGCTCGCCAGCAGAAACGAGTCGCCGATCCTGGCGACTCCATCGAAGACATCAGGCTCGATCTCGTCTGCCATCCCGATGCACCTGGTGATGACGTTGCTCTGCGGGTGGCGCCGCGCCTGCTCGGCGGTGAGGAGGCCGGCGTCGACGTGCTCCTGGACGAGCGAGTGGTCGCGAGTGAGCTGCGTCAGGTGGCCGTCGCGGGCCATGTAGATCCGCGAGTCCCCGACGTGACCGACGATGTAGCGGGTATCTGACAGGAGCAGCGCCGAGACCGTGCTCCCCATTCCCAGCTTGTCGCGCTCGATGCGGGTGCGCTCGTATACGGCGCGGTTGGCATCACGCAATGCGCGGGTGACCCGTTCGTGCGCGTCCGGGGCTTCGAGGTCGTTGAGATCGGCCAGATCGCTGGTCACGATCTCCACTGACATCTCGCTGGCGACCTCTCCCGCCGCGTGCCCGCCCATTCCGTCGGCGACGATGAACAGTCCGCGATAGCTGTTCGCGGAAGCATGCAGAGTGTCCTCGTTTCCCTTTCGAATCCGGCCGACGTCGGTACGAGCCGCTACGGCTAGGTGCACTTGAGGGAGCTCACTGGAATCGAGGAACCTCGGGGTGAATGCAACGGAGACAGAAATGCGCCGCTGCCTCTACGCCTCAAACTACGAAGCCGCAAAATGAGCGGCAAGCATCACCCCACCCGCCGGAGAAGACGCTCGCCCTCTCCTGCCTGGAGCCTCCAGAGGGCGCTGTACAGCCCTCCACGGCGAACCAGCTCCGAGTGCGTTCCACGCTCCGCTACCTCGCCGTGGTGAAGCACGAGGATAGCGTCGGCGGAGGCAATCGTGCTCAAGCGGTGCGCGACCGCGATCGTTGTTCTTCCCGCGACGAGAACATCCAGCGCCGCGTGGATTTCCGCCTCGATCTCGCTGTCGACCGCGCTGGTTGCCTCGTCGAGCAGCAGGAGCGGTGCGTTCGCGGCAATCGCCCGGGCAAACGAAAGCAGCTGCCTTTCGCCGACGCTGATCGAGGCGCCCCGCTCACCCAGTACCTGACCGTATCCGCTCGGGAACCCGCGGATGATCCGATCCGCCCCAGCTTCCCTCGCCGCGCGGACTACCTCTTCGTCCGTGAGTGGATTGGACAGCCGGATATTCGTCGCGACGTCACCGGCGAAGAGGAAAATGTCCTGCTGCACATAACCGATGAGCGATCGCAGCTCGTCGAGAGGGATCGTTCTGATGTCGATGCCGTTGATGGTGATGCGGCCTCGCTGCGGGTCGTAAAAACGCATCAGCAGATTGACGATCGTCGTCTTCCCGGCGCCGGTGTGGCCGACCAGAGCGACCGTCTCGCCCGGGCGCGCCGTGAAGCTCACGCCTCTGAGCACCCATTCCGTCGGCGAGGGTGCCGCCGCGGAGACCTCCGGACGCTTCGCGAGGTGGGCCACGTCGTACGCGAACCAGACATCCTCGAATGCCACCTCCACGCCATTTCCGCGCGGCAACGCGCCCCGCCGGGAAACGTCGGGGACGCTCGGCTCGGTGTCGAGGAGGGCGAAGATGCGCTCGGAGCTCGCCATCGCCGTCTGGAGAATGTTGTACTTCTCGGACAGATCCTGGAGCGGCTGGAAGAACCTGCGCACGAGCATCAGGAAAGCGGCAACGGTGCCGACGCTCAGCGCGCCCATCTCGACCCGCGCCGCCCCCGCGACGATCAGAATTGCAAGCGCCACCGATGTCAGCAGCTCGATCGCCGGAAAATAGAGGGCGTACACGGTGATCGAGCGCAGGTGGGCGTTCAGGTGCGAGCGGTTCAGCTCATCGAAGCGGTCGGCCTCGCGCTGCTCCTGCCCGAACACCTGGACGACCCGCATCCCGGTGAGACGCTCCTGAAGAAAGGAATTGATCCGCGCCAGGCGCGCGCGGATGTCACGGTAGGTATTCCGGACGGCCTTCCGAAACAGGCCGGAGACGAGGACGACGAATGGGATGACCGCGAACGATGCGAGCGCCAGCCGCCAGTCGAGGATCAGCATGGCCACGCTGATCGCGACCAGCGTGAACAGGTCGCCGAGACCCGCCACCACCCCGGAGGTAAACAGCTCGTTCAGGGTCTCGACGTCGGACGTGACCCTCGTGATCAGACGTCCGGCGGGGTTCCGGTCGAAGAACGAGACTGACAGGCGCTGAAGGTGTGTGAAGATCTGCATCCTGATGTCGCGCATCACGCGCTGGCCGAGGAGACTGGTGAGCCATGTTTGCGCGTATGACAGCGCGAACTCCGCCAGGAGCAGGATCAGAAAGAGGGCGGTACAGGCCACCACGAGCCCGAGGTCGCGCGCCGGGACGGCGACATCGATGACGCGCCTGGTGAGCAGCGGGCCGGCTACCTGGATGACGCCTTCCACGCACAGCAGAGCCAGAGCGCCGTACATCAGCGCCCGGTAAGGACGTGTGTAGGCGAGCAGACGCCGCATCAAATGGCGGTCGTATGCTCTACCGAGAACGTCGTCTTCCTGAGCCTGGGTTGCGGGAGCAGTCATCCAGCCGTATCCTAGTTGCGATACAGGTGAGGCGCCACGTTCCCAAACGTTTCATGGTACGCGGGTTGCACCTGTGCGGGGCACCGATGTTCATCCTTGTCGGTCGACTAAAACCATTCTGGAGGCAAGATGGGAATTCTCGCATGGATCGTTCTTGGTCTGATCGCGGGTGCGATCGCCAAGGCAATTATGCCGGGCAATGACCCCGGCGGCATTATCGTAACGATGGTGATCGGCATTATCGGGGCGTTCATCGGCGGATTCGTAGGAAACCTGATCACGGGTGTCGGGCTCAACGGCTTCTCCATCCAGAGCATCATCCTGGCGGTCGTGGGTGCGCTCATCTTCCTCTGGATTTACCGCATGGCGACCAGGGGCCGCACCACAACCCGCGTTCCATAAAGTTTCACCCGCTCCACGCAGGAAAGAGGGTTGCCGCTCTGGCTGTACTGGATACTCCTCGGGCTGGTTGCCGGGGCGCTGGCGAAGTATCTGGTGCCAGGGCGGGATCCCTCTGGCTGCATCGTCACCATCGTTCTCGGAATCGTCGGGGCGTTCATCGGCGGATGGCTGGGGACCCAGTACTTCGGCTGGGGAGAAGTCGCGGCCGGACAGTTTGATTTGAGGTCGATCGGAATCGCGACCCTTGGAGCTATGGTGCTTTTGCTCCTTGGACGGCTGGTTCGGCGGCTGTAGGCTGGCTCGATTCGATGGTCTCCTTTTGCGTTATGCGTTATCCGTTTTTGTGTTTTCCGTTGTTGCGTTACGGCCGAGCGGGTGAGCTTTTGCGAGAACCCTGGCTCGCAGCCCGAATAGCATCTTGCGGACGTCGATTGTCTCCACAGTGAGCGTCTCCCAGACGCTATACCGCAGCACTCCGTAGTCTTTCGCCAGAGCTAACTGGTACTCGAGCTCGATGGCGGATTTGATTCCAATGTCCAGGAACCGCGCGAATTCGCGGGGGGAGTTAGCCCCGCAGCCCTCGACGATATTGAACGCGATGGACTCCGCGGCGCTCGTGAGCTGACTCTTGAACGATGCATATCCCGTCCTCGGAAATCGGATCGTGGCACCCCTCACCCTGATAGCGAGGGAATTGGCATTGGCGTGCACCCGAAGTTTTCGATAGTCCTGCACGCATCGAAACGAGCCCCGAGGGCCCCTCAGGACGTCATCCAATCTTTGGTCCCAGGCATAAAACTCTGCTACTCAACTCAAAAACGGAAAACGCAAAAACGGAAAACGCATAACGCAACCTGCCCACGGTAGAGCTCTGCCGGGCGCCGATGGTAACACCTTAACTTCGGCGATTGTTCGGTTATCCGCTTAGATTTCCAAAGTGAAGCAAAGCATCGTCGTCCGCGGCGCCCGCCAGCACAATCTCAAGGGCTTCGACGTCGAGATTCCCCGCCGTAGCGTGACGGTGGTCACCGGCCCGTCCGGCTCAGGGAAATCGTCGCTTGCCTTCGACACGATCTACGCCGAAGGCCAGCGCCGTTACGTGGAGTCGCTGTCCTCATATGCGCGGCAGTTCCTCGAGCGCATGGAAAAGCCGGACGTCGATTCGGTCGAAGGGCTTTCGCCGGCCGTCGCCATAGAGCAGCAGAACCCAACGAAAACTTCACGCTCCACCGTCGGTACGGCGACCGAGATCTACGACTACCTGCGCCTCTTGTGGGCGCGCATCGGTCACACCTTCTGCCCGCAATGCGGACGGGAGATCAGGCCGGACACGGTGCAGTCGTGCAGCGACGCGGTCCTCGCGGTTACACCCGGCGCCCGTTTTTACGTCACCTTCCCGCTGCGTCTTTCCAGAAAGGTCACCCACGATGTGGTTCTGGAGAATCTGCGGGCGCAGGGCTTTCTCCGGGTGGCTATGGACGGAATCGTTTTTCATCTCGACGATCTTGCCGCTCCGAAGATGGACATTACTCGCGCGCGGGAGCTGCTGGTCGTCGTCGACAGGCTTTCGGTCTCCGCTGAGAGCGCGGGGCGCCTGAGCGACGCCGCTCAGACGGCGTTCCGGGAAGGCGAGGGTGACTGCGTGATTCTGTTCGCGGAGCCGATCGTCTCGCCACTCGACGGTCTCACCACCACGAAGCTCCGATTCACGGAGCGCTTCGAGTGCCCGGACGACGGAACCATCGCTCCGGCGCCTACGCCGCAGCTCTTCTCCTTCAACAACCCGCGCGGGGCGTGCAGTCGCTGCAACGGATTTGGCGCCACGCTCGAATACGACGAGGCTCTCATCGTTCCCTATCCCGCGCGCGCACTGCGCGACGGAGCGATCGATCCCTGGACCAAGCCCCGGTACGAAAGGAAGCGCCGCGACCTGGCGGAGTTCGCGAAGCGGGAGCGGATCCCGCTCGACCAGCCATGGGAGCAGCTCCCTTCGACGCTGCGCCAGCTGCTGCTCCACGGGAAGACGCGCGGCTACAAGGGAATATTTCCCTTCCTCTCCGATCTCGAGGAGAAGCGATACAAGCAGTACATCCGCGTCTTTCTGCGGCAGTACCAGACGGCCCAGGAGTGTCCGCTCTGTCACGGCACCAAGCTCCAGCGAGAAGCGCTCAGCGTCCGCGTGGGCGGCTTCAGCATCGCCCAGGTCGCGGAGCTGCCGGTGGACCGCCTCGCCGTCTGGCTCGGGGAGCTGGAGCTGACGGCCTTCGAGCGCAAAGTGGCCGAGATGATCCTCAAGGAGGCTCGTGACCGGGTGACGTTCCTGCGCGACGTCGGCCTCGGGTATCTGTCCATGAATCGCGCGACGCGCACACTCTCCGGCGGCGAAGCGCAGCGCATAGGGCTCGCCAACTCACTCGGCTCGCAGCTGGTGGACACCCTGTATGTGCTCGACGAGCCGTCGATCGGTCTGCACTCGCGTGACATGGACCGCCTGCTGAGACTGCTGCACCGACTCCGCGACGCCGGCAATACGGTGCTGGTGGTGGAGCACGATCTCGCGGCGATAGAGCAGGCGGATTACATGGTGGAGCTCGGACCGGGGAGCGGCGAGGCCGGGGGGGAGATCGTCTTCGCCGGACCGATGTCGCGGGTGAGCGAGAGTCCTCTCACCGGGCAATACGTTACCGGTGCGCGCAGCATTCCACTCCCTGTCGACCGGCGGCGAGTGGGACCGCGCTGGATAACGCTGACCGGCGCCCGCGAGCACAATCTCCGGAACGTGGATATTCGGGTCCCGCTCGGAGCGATGACGGTTGTCACCGGAGTTTCCGGATCCGGGAAGAGCACTCTCGTGCACGACGTTCTATACCGCGCGCTCGAGACCCACCTGGTGGGAGAGCATTCCGCCAAGATCCATCTCGGGGAAAAGGTCGGCGAGTACGACACATTGACAGGGTTCGATGCGCTCGAAGCCGTGGTATTGATCGATCAGGCTCCGATCGGCAAGTCACCGCGATCGAATCCGGTCACCTACGTGAAGGCTTTCGACGAGATCCGCCGCATCTTCGCCGACGCGCCGCTGGCGCGCCAGAGGAAGTACACGGCGGGAACGTTCAGCTTCAACGTGGCGGGCGGCCGCTGCGAGGGATGCGAGGGTGCGGGCGCGCTCGAGGTAGAGATGGTGTTCATGGCCGACGTCTACGTTCCGTGTGAGGAGTGTGGGGGAAAGCGCTACAGGCCCGAAGTGCTCGACGTCACGGTGCACGGCAAGAACATCCACCAGGTGCTCGGTCTCACGGTTGACCAGGCGATCCGTTTTTTCCTGCGCGAGGAAAAACTCGGCCAGGCGCTATGGCAGCTGCAGCAGGTGGGTCTCGGGTATCTGCGCCTGGGCCAGCCGGCGACGACTCTCTCGGGTGGGGAGGCCCAGCGGATCAAGGTGGCGCGTGAGCTCGCGCTCGCCGGGAGAAAAGCCGGACGCAAGATGTACGTGATGGACGAGCCGACGACCGGCCTGCACCTCGAGGACATCAGAAAGCTGTCGAAGGTCTTCGATCGGCTGCTCGAGCAGGGCCACACTCTCGTGATCATCGAGCACAACCTCGATGTGATCAAGCTCGCGGACTGGGTGATCGATCTCGGGCCGGAGGGCGGCGCCGGGGGCGGGACGCTGGTGGCGATGGGCCGGCCCGAGGAGATAGCGAAAGTCGAAGAGTCGCACACGGGGCGCTGGCTGGCACCGCTGCTCGCGCGGGTGACCGCGCCGCTGCCGCACGCTCCCGAACACGGGATTCGGACCCTCGCGACGCTCGAGCTGAGAGCCTAGCCGCTTCGCCGGCTCAGGCGCGGCTTTCCTGCGCCAGGCGGGCGACCTTGGCCGAGAGCGCGCGGGGGGCGAGACGGTTCGCCTGCGCCAGCACCTTGTTCCGGATCCCCGGGATCGCGACCCGTTTTCCCTTCAGCATCGACGCGACTCCGTAGCGCGCGACGTCGTCGGCGTCAGCGACGCCGAAGCTGGTGAAGAGACGCGAGCCGGTCATCTGCGCGGCTGCCGCGAAATCGGTTTGCGTCGGCCCGGGGCAAAGCGCGGTGACGGTCACGCCCGTGTTCCGGAGCTCCTCGGCCAACGCCTGCGAGAAGCTGAGCACGTAGGCTTTTGTCGCGTAGTAGACCGCCATCAGCGGTCCGGGCTGAAACGCCGCCGTTGACGCGACGTTGAGAACCCTGCCTGCTCGCCGCCGCACCATCGGCGGCAGAAAAAGCTTGGTGAGATGCGTGAGCGCGCCGATGTTCACCTGGATCATGTCGAGCTCGCGCTGCAGCTCCGTCTCCGAAAATTCTCCTCCGAGCCCGAAGCCGGCGTTGTTTACCAGCGCCTCGATGGGCACGTTTTCGTTGTGCAGGAAATCGAAGATCTGTTCCGGCGCATCGCTCCGCCGCAGATCCGCCGCGAAGACGTGTGCCGTGATGTCGAACTTGCCTTCGAGCTGTCCCGCGGCCGCCTCGAGCGTGTCGCGCTTGCGGGCGACGAGTGCGAGGTCAAAGCCTTTTCGGGCAAGCTCCTTCGCGATCTCCAGGCCGATGCCGCCGGAGCCACCGGTCACGAGAGCGGTGGGGCGCGGTGAGTGGTTTTGTTTTGAGCGCATGATGCTGAAGTTAGCGCCGCCGGGCTTTTGCCGACGGCGGCCAAACTCTGGCGCTGCTCCGTTGATTCCAATTCGCGAAGCGGCTAAGTTGCGGAGTCATTCCCGAGTAGCTCAGGTGGTAGAGCAGGTGACTGTTAATCACCGGGTCGGGGGTTCGAGTCCCTCCTCGGGAGCTGGTTTTAGACTCGCAATGAATATCGATTTACAGAAACGGGCATTCCATGCGGAGTGCCCGTTTTTCACATCTGCCGCCCGAAACTGGCGACACGACAGTAGCCCGGTGGCTACGTTTTTCCCCAGCCGCATAAGCGTACGTTGCCGTACTTTCACAGGCCCGTAACTCGTTGCAAAATATTGACTTGCATTCTGGTCGCGTTCAAGAATTCGCTGGCCGATGCCGCGAACGACGCCCGCCTCCCGCTCGGTCCTGAATGCAACTCCCGGCTCACGGGACTGGTCAGCGCATTCATCGAAGAGATGTACTCCCGCGGCCCCTGATCCGCTACAGCGTTTGCCGGGGGAAGTAATCACGACGGGGCAGTGCTCTGCGGGACAATTGGTGTTAAGCTACTGGTTCGCGCCCACCCAGATCGCTACAGGCAGTTCCCGTCTGCGACCTTCTGGCTC
>Ga0136614_10003123_pt1 | contig 10519 bp, 5 predicted proteins | sample AntDrymUQ2792106_2_FD_106643 | JGI IMG/M metagenome (GOLD analysis project Ga0136614, IMG submission 106643) | Polar desert sand microbial communities from Dry Valleys, Antarctica - metaG UQ279 (21.06) | ecosystem: Environmental > Terrestrial > Soil > Desert | place: Antarctica: Dry Valley... | reverse complement strand
GATCAAGAGCGGGTTGCTTAAGGCGTGGGCAGACGGGTTTCCTGATCCGCGTCAGTGGTCAGAGGTCAGCATCGAAGTCATCCTTGCGGCTTCAATCGCTGCCCGCTTCGCTCGTCTCTACAGCTTGCGCAAGACCGGGTATGTGCTGCGCTCGGCACGGGTCTTGGGCGAGTTGGGCTACGCGGTCGAGGTGACGCAGGCTGGTGACGGACTCTCGTCGCGTGGCACACACGACGAGTCACTGATGAGTGGTGATTCGATTCGCAAGTTGCTGGTCAAGATGGAACAGCACGTCGAAGTTGGCGCACCGGCACGCACCGAGGCGGAAGCGGCGGGAGTCGAAACACCGGTCAAAGTCCGCGCGCGGATGTCACGCCGCGCCGTTAAGCAGGTCGTCAACGAGGCGGAAGCTGATGGGCGTGCCCGTGCGGTCGCCGCGCAGTTGGTCGCGTGGTACAACCAGAGTGTCGGGATGGCGATGCTTAAGTATGCCCGCTTGGGTAGCGGACGCCGCCTCCACATCCTTGATGCGACGCCCATCGAAGTGGCATTAGGGACCGCCACCTACGAGTGTAGCGGCGTCGTCAAGAATGAGGATGGCAGCTACTCGCGCGGCTATAAACTGGCGACTTTGCGGACTTTACTCGATACTGCCGGGTTGTTGACGCAGGTCGAGATCGGCAGCATCCAGACGCACGACTTGGAGTTGTGCCGGGAGTTGTTGTACACGAGCCAAGCGTTGCGGCACGGCGACTTGGTGCTCGAAGATCGTGGCTTTTTGGATGGCACGACGCTGACTCATCTCAAGGCGCAGCGTGGGGTGGACGTGATCGTTCCGGTGAAGTCGAACATGCACGCCTATCGCGAAGCCGTCTCGCTCGCCGAGATGGACGCAGCGTGGCAGCCGCATCCGTCGCGCCCGGCGCACCAGGTGGCGTTCGTGCGGGGCGTCGAGGATGTGTGGGCGGAATGCGGCGTGGCGCTCAACGCATGTGTGATCCGCTTCTATAACAAGCGCCGAGGTGTGACTGACTACATCGTGCTGGTGACGAGCGATACAACGCTCAGCGCCGAGTGGATCGTGCGTCATTATGAGGAGCGCCCGGAGATCGAGCAGGACTATCAACAGCTCAAGAGCGGTGGGTGGCAGTTGCAGAAACTCTCGACGACACGCTACAGCGAGATCGTGTTCTACATCTTGAGCGTGGTCTTAAGCTACAGCCTCTACCAGTTGTTTGCCAATACGCAGGCTGGCAGCCGCTTTGCGGGCCAGACGCGGGCGGCCATCGAGATGGAACAACTCAAGAGTCGTCGCACGCACGTCATCGTGTACGCTGGTGGCTACTTCGAGCTATTCGAGACCTTCAGCTTTGTGCGACTGGTCTTAGGACTCACCGCGCCTGTGCAGCAGAGGTTGCGGTCATGGCTTGACGAGCATGTCAGTAGTGTCAAGCAACAAGAGTGAGAACCTTTCCGCAACGGAGGATGTTGAAAACTTCGCCCCCGGCGCGCCGCCAATCGCCACCCTTGCCTTGTCACGCCGCCGTCTGTTACTGTCCCCACTCGACACGATATCCGGACGCAGATTTGACCAGAGACTCAAACGTGAGGCTCCGACCGGCCCAGCACGGGGTGAACTTCGGGCGACCGGCATTTTGCTTTATGTAACATGCCGTTAACTTCGCGCGATTAGGATTGACGTTTTCAAGGCACATCAGTCCATCAGGTACAACGGTCTTTCCGAAGGAGTTCCTTCGTCAAATGTCTATTGCCAACGAACTTAGTTGCGACGTAGCGGCGGCCGTTCTAACGCGCCAGGAAAATTATAATCAAGTTAAGGATCAATCTTTGACGCAGATTGTACTTGAATTCCACTCGACCTTGCGGCACCTGACGGGGCAGGAGCGCCAGCGACGCCGTTCGCAGTTTGTACTGCTTGCGCCGCCGCCTAACACCAACGCGGCGTCCGGTAATTAGCGGGTCTATCGGGTACAAGCCCCGCACGCTCTCAGTTTATGCAGCAGCTCATGCAGAACCCAGCGCGTGGCAGCAGGACGCGCCCTCACCTTTTGTTAAATAAGCTTAATTGATTCTTTTTTGCGATCACGAACTAAGGTTGCTTTTGTAACAAGGTAATCAGATCGAGCAGGATGTGTGGGGAATTATCAAGCTGGTCATGAAAGTATTATTAGCGAATAGGGATTGCCAGATGGGTGGCGCCACCCTCTGCCTCAGACCGCAACGACTGAGGCACTTACTGAAAGCTTACATCACTTCAAAGTATTCATCGAGAGTATCCGGGTGAAGTGACAAAGGTGCGCGCGACGACGCTTAATCAGCGATGCTTAGTCAGTAACGATAGCAGTTCACAGGGCTGGCGAACCAAACTTCAACGGGCACACCAAAGGTTTCGCCGACACGTTGTACGACGAAGCGTAACGACTCTCCGTTTACCCACGCACAACCAACTTCTCCGGGGGCAGCATCGCCGACTTGCCTCTATGTTGCCAGCACCTCCCAGCGCCGCGCACACGGCGCGAGCATGGCGCACCTTTCTGCGTGCGCGCCCCACACATTGAAACCGTCTCGCGCGGGTCGGTAGGAAAATCGTTCTCCGTGACCGCCGGTTTAGAGTCCCCCCTGTCACCCGCGTCAAACGTTTTCGTCCCGTGCGGCGCACCGTCCAGCGATTGAGACACTTCCCGCGGCAACAACCCAGAACCGCCGCCGGCGCGTCGTTCAATAACCAGCGGCGGGGTATCGACCCGACCCGCGCGGCCCGCGATGTAACCCACAGTCGAAAGAGCTACGCACGCCAACAGCAGCGAAGTGAAAGGTGCTCTGCCAAACCGACGGCCGCAAGCGGCACAGAAGCGCCGACTCGTCCACGGATGCCAGCGCTCTCTCTCAATGCGTGAGCCGCACTCGGCGCAAAAATTCGGTCGATACATCATTACCCAAGTTCCTTATGTGAGAGGATCACGAAGGCCCGCGTGCAGCAGCGAAGGAAGCCGCTCGCTCGAAGCCATCAGACGAGCCGGCGATTGGGTCATCCACCGCAGATCAGCAACAGCAGCGCGTCGACGACGTGCCATCATACGCCTTGGTAACATCGGTAGGAGAATAGTTACCGTGTTTCACGTAAGCGCGCGTGTTGCACGTACGACACGACGCATGTTATCTTGGCGGTGGCTCCCGAAATAACGCTGACGTGCCCCGGCAGGTCGCTCCCCTGGCGGTTCGGACACGCTCCCGCTCCTGCTGATTCACCAATGAGCCTGAAACTTTATTGCAACCGTTACGCGCATTTCAAAGACGTGCTGGTGTGTTCGGTCAACTGCATTTACCGAACCCGCTGCCGGGATTTTGCGCTTTTTTACGACGAACATCGCGAAGGCGTGGACGCAAGCGTGGCGGACTACTTTACCGCGCGCCGTACTTCGCTTGAAGATTCCGTTTCGCCCGCGCCGCGGCGTGTGCTGCCGGTCGTGCCGGCGGTCGCGACACCGACGGACATGCGCGAGTTGATTCGTTTGGAGGTTAAAAGAGAGATGGTTGAAGCTGTGTACATCTGGGTTGACAAAGAAGACCGTGCCGAACTGATAGCGACCGAGGAGGTGCTGCGGCGGGCCGAGCGCGGCGCGAAAGCCAAGCACATTTACAAAGTCGCGCAGGAGATGGAACTGCGTTTCCAACTCGTGCCGCGCAAGCGCATCGAGAAGGTGAAGCGCACCGTCGCGGACGAAGCTGCACGCGCACAGGCGCGTCGCAACCGTGCGGTGGCGAAAGCGCCCGCACTATCGCTCGCCGCTTCACCGCCGGATGGTGTCGTGGACAAAGCGCCCGCAGCACCAGCCACGCGCCGCACACGCTCGCGGGTCGCCAAAGCCGCCGGTGAACGGTAGCCGTTTCTCCACCACCGGCGGGCGGTCACTGAATGCACTGGCAACAGAGCGCCCTCATGCCGGCGTGCTTGCCGCGGTGCGTGTCGTGCTTTCAAATTGAATCCACGAACATCTCACGCCTCGCCTCGGATATCAGACCGAAGTCACTCGCGCGGGGCGGGACGTCAACCGAATCAGACGATCCGCCGGTCGCGCGTCCAATTCCGTGTCCTCCCGCCTCATGCCTTGTTGGAGTGTCGAGCAACTCCTCCTCGGTGCAGCGCACCCAATCGGCCCGATCAAAGAGTCCGGTCAACGAATCCGGTCAAAGGAATTTTCATCCGCAGGCGACCCCTCCGTACAGGCCGGCGATGGTTGTCGGAATTCCACCGGACCGTATGGCAGCGAGCGTCGCAGGTTTTAATTAACGCATGCCGGGCGTGCTTGCTAACCGCTCGCGCCCACCTGCATACTGAGGCCCGAAAGTTATCTGACGGCATACCATGAGAACTCTGCACACATTCATCAATCGCCTTCTTAAAAAAAGATATTTCCCGGTCATCGCTCTACTGCTTCTCGCGTGCTTGTACTACTGCGCGCCGGTGCAGGCACAAGAACCGGACGAGCCGGTTGAAGTCATTGAGTCAAACCTCGTCAAGCTGAATGTCGGCGTTGCCGACCAGCAGGGGCGCGCTATCCTTAATCTGTCGCGCAGCGATTTCGTGGTCTACGAGGACGGCGTGCCGCAGAGCATCGTTAACTTCGAACCGACGGAGACGCCCTTTAGTCTGGTACTGCTGCTCGATATGTCCGGCTCGACGTTGAGTTTCCGCACGACTCTCAAGCAGTCGGCGTTGCGTTTCATCGACGCCCTCGCTCCGGACGACCGCGTGGCGGTGGTCTCTTTCAACAGCAAGGTCAAAGGACTTCAAGATTTCACCACCGACCGACGCAAAATCGCGTACGCCATTTCGGTGCTGGCCGAAGGCCGCGGCACTTCGGATGTTTACAAAGGCTTGCAGTACTCACTCGCGCAACTCGCCAAAGAGGGCAAGCGACGTAAGGCAATCGTCGTCCTGACTGACGGCATCGACACCGAGATGCGCAAGCAGGACGGAGCCACGTCGGCCAACGCGACGACCGACGCCGACGCTATCGCCGCGATTAAACCTGACGCCAGTCCGTCACTGCGCGCCGTGCTCGACTCCGCCGACCGCCAGGGTGTGACGGTCTACCCACTGGTGCTGCCCGGTAGCGATCCGAAGCGCTTGATGTCGATTACGCCGCAACAGGCGGCCATTTACGCCGCGGCGCGGGTCCGCCTCGAAACACTCGCCGGTCGCACCGGCGGGCGGCTGCACGACATCCGGCGGCTCGAAGATTTAGGCAGACTCTACGCCGAGGTCGCAGCCGAGATGCGCACGCTCTATAGCATCGCCTATCAGCCGCCGGGAGCGCGCCAGCGCGACGGGAGTTGGCGCGCGATCAACGTCGAAGTGAAACGGGCGGAACTGATTGCACGGACGCGCCCCGGCTACTACGCTAACGCGCGTTGAAGGCCGCCGCTGCCGTGCCGCGAGTCGCTTCAAGAGTCGCCCGCCGCACGCTTTTACAACTGCTTGACACTACGCCGCGGCCACATTTATATTCGTTCCTCGCTTCACACATACAGCACGCACCCGTAGCTCAGTTGGATAGAGTGTCTGACTACGAATCAGAAGGTCGCAAGTTCGAGTCTTGCCGGGTGCATCATCAATTTACAGAGACGGCTGCCGATGGGGTGGCCGTTTTGTTTTCTGGATGGATTCGGGCATACATTTAACAAACATCATCGCTATGCTGATGACCTTTTAAGAAGTTGGTGGGTTGGTTGATGAGTTAATCAGACGATGGTCAGATGAATCGCCGCGGTATGTGATGGTGATGTCGTCTTGAGCGTGGGCAGCAGAAATGGTTTACGCAGCTTTAATTTTCGCCGTCGTCCTGGCTTGCGTCGCAGGTGTCCAGTACTTCTATCTGATGTTTATGGAGACCCGCAATCGTCAGCAGCAGCGGCGTATCGCGGAGTTGGAGCGGGAGAATAAGCGGCTGTGGCAGGAGTTGGAAACTTTAGAGACGAAGCTCGAAGACCAAACGAAAAGTCAGGGCGAGTTGTGGCCGGAGATGATCGACGAAGACCCATCCGTTAGGTAATTCGCCCGCCCGTGTTGTATGCCTAACGCCGAGCGCCATCTTCTGCCCAAAACTATTCTGTTTACAATTTGTCTTTTCTCTTTGCGACACTTGAAATGCTTTACCTTGATTCTTTATAAGGTTCAAAGTGCTTCCAGCGAGCATTCAAAATGTAGCCGATCACAAAGATTGCGACGAACGAAGGAATCAACAGGTCAGACAATAAGTTTTCCCTTTTGGTGAGGTACACGGTAGCTCCATAACTTACCTTTATAAACTTGGGGTGGACTCTATCTTCCGCTGGTCTTACCTGCCTCGGTCTGTTTTCTAAGTAATAGGAATCTACAAGCATCTTTGAGAAGAAGCACGTCAAACTCAAGACTATGCAGCTAACCAACAAAGCTTTTTGCAGCACGACAACACGCTCTTTACGAGAGAAAACTTTCGCCAAGAGCCATACTCGAATGAAATTAAACATGCTGTGTCTCGACCTTGAAGATGCGTGATGTGAAAAATCCGAACTATCGCTATTCGTTGCATCCCGGTTCTGTACTCGCACCGCGCAGCATTGCCAAATGGCGGCGACATTTTAGTTTCCGGCAAATGGAAGGAGGGCGCGTCCTTGAACGATTGAGGACGCGCCCTTCTTTTGTTTGAAAAGCTCAAACTGAAGCCGTGAGAGATTCCTCTCCCTTCTGTCGCGTGGTCAATTACCACAACGGTTATTCGTCATTTGATCTTGAACGTCCCACGGCACAAACAGGAACTGCACGTCGCTTTAACGTTGTCGGCGTGGGCGTCGCGGCGGCGTCGTGGCGGCGGGTTCGTGTGTCACGCCGGGGCGGGGCTTCGGTGCGGTCGCGCCCGGCGGCACGAGCCATAACTCGACGCTCAACTGTTCCTGATAGCCGCCGTCGAGGACGATGATGCGGCTTGAGTTGATGCCGCGTTCATTGACGAGGTAATCGCGCGTCCGGCCTGCGCGCACGCGCCCTTCGTCGACTCGCCCGCGTCGACTGCCGTAAGCGACGATGTAACCGCGCGCGGACGGCTCGGTCTGCAACCGGACGGCGAAGTTGTCGAGGCGCGCTTTCTCGTCGTTGAAGCGAACATCCGGGTATTCATCGAACCGGACCGGATTGATTAAGTCCGGGACTTGTGTCGTGCAGACCGCCGTACAATTAAGGTCGTACCCGCCGACTTCGACGGTGGCACGCAATGCCTGGCCGCCGAGACCGGCGGTGTCAACTTGAATCGAGGATGTGCCCTGGCCGCTGATGATGCGGCCCGCTGAAACCTTCCAGTTATAAACCGGTGTGATGCTGCCCGGTGTGCCGCCGCTCAAGTTAGCGGTGAAGGTGACTGGCTGACCGAGCGCGACGGTGTCCGGGCAGTAGATCACGACGTTTGGGCAGAGCGGGCGCGGCGGCGGGCACTCGTTGACGATGGCCTTGACCGAAGCGAAGGCGACGCACTCGCGGCCCAGGCCGTTGTCCACTTCGACCGAGGTGGTGTAAGTGCCGGGGGCCATGCCCGAAAGGTCCCACGTCGGGTTCGCACCGTCGCCCACGATGCGTCCGCCGGTCGTCGTGTATGTGTAACGCAGTGTGCCGGTGCTGAAGTTTTCGGTCGTGGCCTTGAGCCGCACCGTCGGGGGAGTTTGCGCGGAAGCCCGTGCGCACACAGTCACGTAGGCCGTGTCGGCGTCGAGCACGACGGTGGGTGGTGTGCGGGGGGCTTCCGTCGGCGTGCTGCTGTTGCCACGCTTCTGCGCCACCACCGACCCAGAGGAAACGAGCGTCAACCCGACGAGCAGCAGTAACATTGTCATCGCGGGCAGTAGTGTGAAAGGTCGCTTCCTATTTAACATGATGGCTCCTTAATTAAACGATGTGTAGGGGAGGTGAGCGGTCAGCCTCATCTCGGAACTCGACAGTGGCGCGATTGCCGACCACTCATCCCCGATAATTTCATTATTCGTCACGCGACGCGAGAAGTTCTTCGCCGCCCATTATTTCCTGTGTCGACGAATCCGGTGTTAAGTGCTTGCGAGCCTTCGCCGCCACCAACATCAAACACGTCCCGAGCACAATCAGAATTGCTTGTTCAAGTATCAACTACTCCCTTGTTCGTATGATGAATTTCTCGGTTACTCTATCAAGAGCGTGAAGCCAACCATCGGGTGGGTGGGTGACTCAATCAATAAAGAAAGACTTAATCGAGGCGATTTTCCAAGTCACGTAGAGCTTACCGCCGGGTGAGGGGCGGTGATTGAGTATATCATCCGAGGGGCCGCCCTGGTCTCTGCTCGTTCAGCCGGTGTTGCGTAACCCCGCCGAGATGCCGTTGATCGTCGCGGCGAGCGCGTAGTTGAGGTCATCGCTGTCTTCGCCGGCGCGCTTGCGGCGCAGCAGATCGACCTGAATCAAGCTCATCGGATCGACGTACGGGTTGCGCAGTTGAATCGAGCGCGCGAGCACCGGATTTTTCTCAAGCAGGTGCGTCTGCCCGCTGATGCGCAGGACGGCGCGGCGCGTGCGCTCGAACTCTTCAACGATCATCGCGAACACACGCTCGCGTAAGCCCGCGTCGCCGACCAGTTCGGCGTACCGGCGCGCGATTGAGAGGTCGGCCTTCGCCAGCCCGATCTCGACATCGCCGATCAGGTTTAAGAAGAGCGGAAAGTTTTTCACCATTCGTTGCAGCAGTGCTTCGCGATTGTTGTCCGCGCCGATGAACCGCTCGACGGCATAACCGACGCCGAACCAGCCGGGCAGCACGTGGCGGCTCTGCATCCAGCCGAAGACCCACGGAATCGCGCGCAAATCCTGCAAGCCGCGACGCGCGCTGCGACGTGACGGGCGCGACCCAATCCTCGCGAGTTCAAATTCAAGCACCGGCGTCGCCTCTTCGAAGTAGGGCACGATGTCAGGATTCTCAACGACATGCTCGCGATAGAAGGCGAAAGCCTCGCCGGACATTTCCTCAATCACCTGTTCCCACTGTTGTTGTTCGCCTTCGTTGACGCCGTCGGGCCGGGTCAACGCTTCGAGCGAAGCGGCGATCATCAATTCGAGGTTGCGTTCGGCGAGCACCTGGTCGGAATACTTCCAGTTGAGGACTTCACCCTGCTCGGTGATTTTCAACGCACCGCGGAACGCGTCGACGGGCTGCGCGACGATGGCGTGATGCGTCGGGCCGCCGCCGCGCCCGACCGTGCCGCCGCGCCCATGGAAGAGTTGAAGGCGCACGTCACACTCGTCGGCGACACGGTGGAGCGCGCGGTGAGCTTTGTAAATCTCCCACGTGCTGGTCAACATGCCGCCGTCCTTGTTCGAGTCGGAGTAGCCGAGCATGATCTCCTGCTGCCGCCCCCACGAATCGAGGAGCGGCGCGTAGTCGGCGGAACTCCACAGCGCGCGACACACGTCGGGGCATTGGCGCAAATCTTCAATCGACTCGAACAGCGGGACCGGCATCAATCCCGGGTCGCCATCCTTTTCCGACGCGGCAACTCTGACGCCGCTCAACTCCGCGAGCCACACCACCGACAGCACGTCCGCGACTGTCGCCGCACCGCTGATGACGTAACTGCGAATTGCCTGCGGCGGGTAAGTGCGCTTCAATTCCGCGACGGCGCGCATCGTGTCGAGCAGCACCGTCGTCTCGGCGGACGGTGGAGCCGGGAGTTTCAACCTTCGCGCGTGATGACCGTCATCAGCACTACCGACACTGCTCTGATCCCTGTCACTGCTGTCACCGCTGTTACTGTCTTCATCGGCGGTGCTTTCACGAGCGTCGCTGTTGTCTGTGACCATCGCACCTTGCGCCAATTCGGCGATGGCCGCGGCGTGGACGCGTGCGTGCTGACGCACATCAAGCGTGTGCAGGTGAAAGCCGAACGTCTCGGCCTGCCGGATCAGAGGGTCGAGCATCAGCCGCGCGAGGCGTTCGCCGCGCCCCTCCGCCAAACTCGCGCGCAGTAGACGAAGGTCGGCGATGAAAGCTTCGGCGTGCGGATAAGCGTCCGTATGCGGCGGGGCGACCTGCCGCGCCGCGCCGAGCCGGTGGACGACGTAAGCGAGAAAGCGCCGGTAAACTTCTTCGTTCGGGCGCGTCTCGGTCTCCGGCTCGACCGAAGGGATGCTCGCGGCGTAAGCATCAAGCGCAGAGACGAGCGCGGCGGAGGCAGCAGTCTGGCGTGTCGATGGACTGAGCCGCCAGTGAAGGTCTTCGGCGGTCTCGATGTAGCAGTCGAGGATGATGTGCCGTGCCATCTCCAGCGCCCGGCGCGTGCTGTCGGTCGTGACGAACGGGTTGCCGTCGCGGTCGCCACCGATCCACGAGCCGAAGCGCAGCACGACCGGTAGCTCGCGCGCCTGCCAGTTGACGCCGTAAGTTTGGCGGAAAGCGCCGGCCATCTCTTCGTACAATTCGGGCAGCGTGCCGACCAGCACGGTCGG
>Ga0136614_10003122_pt1 | contig 10521 bp, 7 predicted proteins | sample AntDrymUQ2792106_2_FD_106643 | JGI IMG/M metagenome (GOLD analysis project Ga0136614, IMG submission 106643) | Polar desert sand microbial communities from Dry Valleys, Antarctica - metaG UQ279 (21.06) | ecosystem: Environmental > Terrestrial > Soil > Desert | place: Antarctica: Dry Valley... | reverse complement strand
GATCCCGCGCCCGGACGAGGTCGAGCTGCTCCGTCGGCACCCCTCTTTCCACGGGCTGCTGCGCCGCGCGACGAACCCGGATCCGCAGCGGAGGTTCCCCTCGGCGGGGGCCATGGCCGAGCAGCTCGCATACGACAGCACGCCCCTCGCGAGCCTCGCCCACGAGCTGGAGGGCAAGGGCCCGGTCGAAGTCCGCGGCGTAGCGCGGCGTGACGCGGTGCCGGGCGATGCGCGTTTCGCCCTGCTGCTGGACGTCGATGAGGTCACGGCCGGGGGCCGCCCCCGGCCCGCGCATGGCCGGGCCCGCATCGACGTCGGTGGGGAGGCGAGCCGGCTGACGATCACGGACGGGGATGCGGTGTCGGTGTGGGCCGACCTCCGGGCCCCGCGCGGCGCGGGTAGCCCGGGTGCCTTTGATCCCGCGACCCAGGCTTTCCGCGCCGGCGTCCACGCCTTTGGCTATTCGAAAAGCGCGCGCCTCGTGACCCCCCGCGGCAGGCCCCGCGTGGGATGGCTGCGCGACAGCGCGGCGCGATCGCGGCGATGGGCGCGGGCACGCATCGTGAGCTCCGTCCCCGCCGGGGCAGAGCAGGCCCTGGTGCGCGCGATGGTGCTCGGCGACCGCGCGGGCCTCGACGAGGACACCGCGGAGGCATTTCGAGTCGCCGGCACCTATCACGTGCTCGCCCTCTCCGGCGCTCAGGTCGCGCTCATCGCCGCCCTGCTGGCCGGTTTCGCCCGGCGCGCCATCGGCAGCCCCGCTGCGAGCGCAATGGTGGTCGCGGGAGCGCTCGTCTTCTACGCCCAGCTGGTGGGTGGCGACGTGCCCATCGTCCGAGCGACGGTGATGGCGGTCGTCTTGCTTGCAGGGCGTGCCCTCGCGCTCGATGCCGACGGCGCCAACCTGCTCGGCCTCGCCGCCGTCGTGCTTCAGGTGCACCGGCCCTCGGCCGTGGGCGACGTCGGGTTCCACCTTTCGTTCGCGGCCACGCTGGGCCTCATCGTGTTCACGCGGCCGCTCCTGGCGCGGGCTCCGGCGCTCCCGCTCGGGCTGCAGATGGCGTTCGCCGGCTCGCTGGCCGCCCAGGCGCCCCTCGTGCCCCTGCTCGCGGCGCACTTCCACCGGGTTGCCCCGGCCGCGCTGGTGCTCAATCTGGTCGCCGTGCCCCTGTCCGCGGGCGTGCTTCTGGCGGGGGCAGCAACCGTCGCGGCCGGCGCGCTGTCCCAGGGCGCGGGCGCGATCGCCGGCGCGGTGGCGTGGTCGCTCGCGCACGCATTGCTCGCCTCGGGTGAGATCGTCCGCCGCTGGCCCGCGCTCGATCACCGGATGCCGGACCCATCTCCGTGGGCCGTCGCCCTCTACGCCTGCGGGCTCACCGTGCTCGCTCTCCGTCCCGGCCGCCGCGCGCTCGTGCTCGCCGCCGGGGGGCTGATCGCAGTGCTGGCTGGACGTGGTCCGATGGCGGATGGCCTCGTTCACGTCACCGTCCTCGACGTCGGGCAAGGAGATTCGATCGTCGTGCGCTCGCCCCGTGGCCGGGTCTGGGTCGTGGATGCCGGCCCCGCTTTCAGCAGCCGGGACACCGGAGAGGCGGTGGTCGCTCCCTACCTGTGGTCGATGGGCCTCCGCCGGATCGAGGGCATCGTGCTCACGCACCCCCATCCCGACCATGCCGGTGGCGTGCCCTTCCTCCTTCGCGCGCTGGACGTCGGCCAGGTGTGGGAGGGGATCGCGCCACGCGGCGACACCGCCTACTCCGCGCTCGACCGCGTCATCCGCGAATCCGGGGTGGGGCGCCTCGCCCTGCGCCGGGGGTTCCGGGCGGACTGGGATGGGGTGGACGTGGAAGTGATCGGCCCCATCGGCGGCCCGCCGCCCTGGAAGACCCGCAACGACGACTCGATGGTGCTGGTTCTCCGCCATGGCGGCGTCTCCCTGGTCCTGGCCGGAGACGTGGAGCGGTCGGGGGAGGCGGGATTGGCGCCGGGAAGCGTGTTCGCGGTGAAGGTTCCACACCACGGAAGCCGTTCCAGCAGCACGCCCACGCTGGTCGCGTCCGCCCGGCCCGCCGTTGCAATCGTTTCCGCCGGCTACCGGAACCGGTACGGCCACCCCCACCCGGAGGTGGTGTCCCGCTACCAGCAGGCCGGGGCAACGGTCCTTCGGACGGATCGTGACGGCTCCGTGACCGTATCCACCGACGGCCGGCGAATCTGGGTTTCAACGTACCGCGATGGCCGCGAAGTGCGCTACCGGTAACGAAAAGGGCGACAAGGCACTTGTGCTAGAATCCCGCTCCGGCCGGCGATCGGGCGGTTGCTGCCTTTCCACGGGCTGCCGCAGGGTAGCAGAGGCGGGGCTGCACGCATTCCGCACCTTTCGCCGCACCGATAGATGAGCGACGACAAGAAATCCTTTACCGTCAGTGATCGGCGGCACTTCACGGCAGAGGGACGAGCGCGGGAGACTGAGCCCGCCTTCGACCCCCCGCCGGCCGCGCCACCCGTGAACGCGCAGGCGGAGGTCGCTCCCCACGCTGCCCCTGCGGCGTTTCCGCCCGACTCGCCCGAGTTCGATTCCGCGGGGGGACCCGAGGACGAGGGCGACCTTCCGCCGTTTCCCGCCGACCTGCTGGGCCTGATCGGATCCCTGGCCACCCAGGCGACCGTGCTCCTGGCCGGCGATCCCGCAACGCGCCGCCCACCCTCGCTGCCGGAGCTGGAAGCGGTGCGCTCGATCATCGGGTTGCTCGACGTCCTGCACGAGAAGACCGCGAACAACCGCGACCCACAGGAGGATCGCGTCCTGGACGCCGTCCGCTACGAGCTCAAGATGGCGTACGTGGCGCGCACGCGCGCGAGCGGGGCGTGAGGGTAGCCGTCGCCGTAGTCGTGGCCGTCGCGTCCGCCGGCTCCGCCGTTGGCCAGCCACCATCGGCGAGCCAGGACAAGGTGATCGACGTCCGCGCCGCTCGTCCCGCGGCCGGCAACAGCTTCGACGCTCTCTGGTCGGCGCACAAGAAGGCGGAGCGCAAGGGCGACTTCGCGGGCAGCCAGAACACGTTCCGCGAGATCCGTCGTCTGCGCATCGAGCGGAATATCCGGAGCCTCGAGACCCTGGCCCTGACCCGCGTCGCGGAGGGCATGGACGCCCTGACCGCCGGCGACCCCGACAAGGCGGCGACCCACTTCGCCGACGCCGCCGTCCTCGACCCGCATCTGGCGGATCCGCGCTTTGGCCTGGCTCTCGCGGCCATGAAGAAGGGTCCGCTCGGAATCGGCACCGCCATCCGCGAGACGATCGCGGGCACATATGCGCGGTTCACCAGTGGGCGGGGCGGCCTCTACCTCCGGAACCTTGGCGCCGCGTCCGCGCTGCTGACCCTGTTCGGGACCATCCTCGTGTTCGCGGTGACCATGCTGCTGCGTCACGCCACACTCCTGCGGCACGACTTCGAGGAGACGCTGGGCGGCGGCAAGCGCGCGCTGGCCTTTGGCCTGGCGGTGGCCGTGCTCCTGCTGCCCGCCATGGCCTTCCAGGGATGGGGATGGTTGCCGCTGTGGTGGCTGGCGGTCCTGTTCATCTACATGTCGCCGGTCGAGAAGGGCGTGGCGGTGGCGGCGGTCCTTTCCACGGTAGCCGTCGGTCCGGTCGTGGAGGACCTGGAGGCGCGGCTGCAGGTCTCCCAGAACCCGCTCTACCGGGCCTCGATGCTGGCCGTGGAGGGCGAGCCCGATTCACGGGCCATCTGGCAGCTCGAGGACGCAGCGCGCACGAATGGAGCCGATCGCGACCTGCAGTACCTGCTGGCCATCCAGTACAAGAAGGCGGGACGGTACGGGGACGCCGGCAACGCCTACAAGGAGATCCTGCGGGGCTCGCCCGCGGACACCACCGCGCTCAACAACCTCGCCAACGTCGAGTTCGCGGGGGGCGAGTATGCGGCCGCCATCGCGCGCTACAAGCAGGGCATCGAGTCCCGCCCGCCGGACGCCGCCGCCGCGACCTTCTACTACAACCTGTCCCTGGCCCACCTCCAGCGCTTCGAGTACCAGCCGGCGCAGGAGGCACGATCGCAGGCCGACCGACTCTCCTCCGACCTCGTCCATGCCTACGACGAGCTCTGGAAGTACGACAAGGGCGATTACGCAGTGGTGGACTTGAACCTCAGCCCGCGCCAGGTCTGGGCGAAGTTCGCGGGATTGCGCGAGGGTGTCGGGGCGGCGAACGTGGCCGGTAATCCCGATGCGGCGCCGCGCGGCGACACCAGGAATGCGTTCCTCAATCGCTTCAGCGCGTTTCCGCTGGTCTTCGTGCTGACCTTCGTCGGCCTGGGACGGTGGCGCGGCTCCAAGGCGTTCACCATGCGCTGCCTGAAGTGCGGCACGCCGTTCTGCCGCCTCTGCCACCTCGGGACCGTGAGCGGAGGGCTGTGCACGCAGTGCCATCACCTGTTCGTCGTCCGCGACGGTGTCTCGGGCCCGGCGCGCAACCAGAAGCTGCTCGAGGTCCAGAAGGAGGATTCCCGGCGCGACCGGGTCTTCCGCGTCCTCTCGCTGGTGGTGCCCGGGGCGGGGCACTTCTACGCGGACAAGGCCCTGATCGGGCTCCCCCTCGTGCTTCTATGGTCGGCCGTTCTCGCCGTGGCGCTGCTCACGTACCGCCTGCTCCCCCTGACCGATGCCGCGGGCCCCTTGAATCCGCCGTGGGGTCTGGCCCTCGGCGGGCTGCTGTTGCTTGCTCTCTACGTGGCCGCAAACCGGGTGCGGCCGGACTTCGACGTCCGCGTCACGGCCCGGCGGCCGCCGCCGCAGCGGGCGCGAAAGAGAGCGGCGTAATGGCCCTCGAAGGGACGATCCGGGACTTCGGCCTTCCCGACATCTTCCAGCTCATCGGATTGCAGCGGAAGACGGGCATCCTCACCCTGAAGAACGAGAGGGACCAGGTCACGGTGGCCTTCGAGAACGGGATGGTGGTGGCCGCGGACTCGTCCACCAAGCGCCTCGAAGACCGCCTCGGGAACGTCCTCGTCAAGCAGGGCAAGATCACGAAGGAGCGGCTCGACGACGCCCTGGCCACGCAGAAGGCGACCCTGCAGCGGCTCGGTCACGTCCTGGTCACCCAGAACGCCATCACCGACAAGGACCTGAAGGAAGCCATCACGGTCCAGATCTCGCAGCTCGTGTTCAAGGTCTTCCGCTGGCGGGACGGCGAGTACCACTTTGCGCCCACGGACACCGTCGACTACGACCGCGAGAACTTCGCCCCCATGAGCGCGGACTTCATTCTCATGGAAGGCATCCGCATGGTGGACGAGTGGCCCATCATCGAGAAGAAGATCCCGTCGATGGACATCGTGTTCCGGACGGCGGTCGACCCGGCCACGATCGAAGTCGCCGTTGCCGGCGCGGACCAGGAAGACGCCAAGCACAGCGCGGCCAGCGCGTCGAACAAGATCCGCCTGAGCCGCGACGAGGAGCGGGTCTTCCGCAAGGTGGACGGGACGCGCACCGTGCAGGGCATCGTCGACTCCTCGGGCCTGAGCGAGTTCGACACCTGCCGCATCCTCTTCGATCTCCTGAACCGCAACCTGATCAGCACCGTGGGGAGGGGGGCGAAGGTGGCGGAGGCCAGCCGGCGCGAAGCCGTCGTATCGTCGACCCCGGGCTACGTGCTGGCGGCGGCGTCGGTGCTGCTGGCGATGATCGGCATTTCGGCGCGGGCCCACACTCCTTTCGCGGTGGTGGGGCTCGCACCGTATCTCCGGTCCTCCTACGACCACATGCTCGAAGGCGTTCGCTATAACCGGCTGGACCGTCTCGACCGCGGCGTGCTCGCCTATCACCTTGTCCAGGGGACGACACCCAGCACCCTCGAGGAAGCGGCGGCGCGCGGGCTGGTCGACCGTAGCTACCTGAAGGACCCGTGGGCGCGGCCGTATCACTACGCGCTCACCGCGACCGGGTACCTGCTGAGCGCTGTGGACGACGCAGGGAAGAAGATCGCCGGCACGACCATCGAAAGAGCGCTTCCCCTCGAAAAGCCCTAGCCGCCGTCGATGATGGACGTCGTCCGGATCGACGCGGCTTCCCCATGCCCGTGGCCGCGGGCCTGCGTCGCGGTCGGGAACTTCGACGGGGTGCATCGCGGGCACCAGGCCCTCGTGACCAGCACGCTGGCCGCTGCCGCGGCCAGCAAAGGCGCCGCCGTGGTGCTCACCTTCGATCCGCATCCGGCCCGCGTGCTCGCCCCGCTCTCGGCGCCCCCCGCTCTGATGACCCTCGACCAGAAGGCGCAGACCCTCCAGCGCCTGGGCGTGCACGCGCTGGCCGTGCTGCCCTTCACGCCCGAGGTGGCGGCGGCCAGCCCCGAGCTCTTCGCCGCCGACGTCCTGCACCGCGCGCTGGGGGCGGCCGCGGTCGTGGTGGGCACGAACTTCCGGTTCGGCCGGGGCCGCGCCGGAGACGTCGCGACGCTCCGGCAGCAGGGCGATTCCCTGGGCTTCCGGGTGGTCGAGGTGCCACCCGTGCTCGTGAGGGGCGAGCGGGTCAGCAGCAGCCGCATCCGCGAAGCCCTGGCGCGCGGCGACGCGCGTACCGCAGCGGCGCTGCTCGGGCGCCCGCACTGGGTCGAGGGGCGCGTCGTTCCAGGAGACGGACGCGGTCGCACCATCGGAGTCCCGACCGCGAACCTGCAGCCGGACGGTGAGAGCCTGCCTGCCCTCGGCGTGTATGCCGCCTGGTGCTGGCCCGAAGCCGCGGGTGTCCCAGCGGCGGGCGTGGTCAACATCGGGCGCCGCCCTACGTTCGGCGGGGGCGCGGTCTCGGTGGAGGCCCACCTGCTCGATTTCGCCGGTGACTTGTACGGGCAGACGATGAGCCTGTCTTTTGTGTCGCGGCTCCGCGGTGAACGAACGTTTCCGGGCCCCGAGGCGCTGGTCGCGCAAATCCACGAGGACATCGGGGCCGCGCGCGGGGTACTCGGCGGGCCGCCGCCAGCCTCTCCGTGGGATGGGTTATAGTCGGCTGGCAGCGCCCTTTTCCGGTGTTTTGCCCATAAATGAGCGATTTGACCGTCGACACCCGGGACGTCGAGGACGTCACCGTCCTCTATCCGCGCGGGTTCATCAACGCCCACACCGTGCGCGGGTTCGACGGAGCGATCCAGAAGGCCGTCGCCCGCCGGCGCTTCCAGATCGTCGTCAACTGTGAGGGTCTCACCTACATCGCGAGCGCCGGCCTCGGCGCCATGATGGGCGCCATCGAGGAGATCCGGGCCAGCGGGGGCGACCTGCGGATGGCCGCCCCCAACGAGACCGTGCAGAACATCTTCGAGATCCTGGGGTTCAACCACCTCTACCGGACGTACCCTTCGGAAGCGGAGGCGGTCGAGAGCTTCCGCAAAGGCGGGCAGGCGGCGTCCTGATGCCGGCGAGCGGGCGGCGGGCCAAGCCCGCCCTGGTCGTGAAGATCCCCAGCGAAACGTCCTACCTCGCTCTCGTGCGCGACCTCACGAAGAAGATGGCGGAGACGGCGGGGTTTCCAGAGGCCACCGCGGACCGCCTCGCCCTGGCCGTCGACGAGGCGACGACCAACGTCATCGAGCACGCATACAAGGGAGCCTCCGACCAGGAGATCGAGCTCCGATTCGAGGACCGGGGCACGGAGTTCCGCGTCGAGATCGTCGACACCGGCAAGATGGTCGACCCGCGGACCGTGCCGCGGGTCGACCTGGAGCGGTTCGTCACCGAGCGGCGCACCGGCGGCCTGGGGATGCACCTCATGGAGAAAATCATGGACTCGGTGACGTTCCGGCGCTCGGCCCGCCGCAACGTCTGCCTGCTCGTGAAGCGCAAGGAGCCGGGGGCGGCCCCGTGACCGTCGCCCAGCCGGTCGTCTTCCAGTACCAGCGAGCGCTGGACGAGTTCCGGCGCGCAGGCCAGTCGCGTCCCCTGCTGAAGCGCATGTCCGAGCTGATTTCACTGCTCGATCTGACCACGACCTTGAACTCCGCCCTCTCGCGGAACGAGATCCTCGACGCCGCGCTGCTCATCGTGATGGGCGAGCTGCAGGCGACGCGGGGCTGCCTGCTCGTGCGCGGCGACGGAGACGCTTACGACATGGTGGCCTCCCGCGGGATGGCGGGCGGGCCGCGCCGCCTGGACGTGCCGCGGTTCGCGGAGGACACGGTCGTGCTCCACGGCGACGGGAGCCATGACGCCGCGCTGACTGCGCTGGGACTCGAGGTGCTTTGCCCCGTGGCGCGGCGTGACCAGGCAGGGACGGGCCGCACGGCAGCGGCCGGTCCGCTGGCGCTGCTGGGCCTCGGGCCGCGGACCGGGGGAGGGAGCTACGGCCCGGAGGAAGGCGGCTTCTTGCGGAGTGTCGCCGCCTGCGCCGCCGCGCCTCTCGAGAACGGCCGCGTGCACGACGAGCTGCAGAAGGCCAACCAGCGGCTGTCGGTCAAGGTCTTCCAGCTCCACGGCCTGTTCGACATCAGCCGCGAGCTGACCGCGAGCTTCGACGAGGAAAGCATCACGAACCTGGTGACCAGCACCCTGATGGGACATCTCATGGTCTCGCGGTGCGCCCTATACCTGCCGGTGGCGGGAGGTCTCGGCTGTGTCCACGAGCGCGGCCTCCGGACGGAGGGCGAGCCCCCGGTGTTCCCACCCGCGGACGCCGCGGCCGTGCTCGACGTCCTGCATAAGCCGATGGCGGTGTCCGACCTGCCGGGAGGACCGATCCGGCAGCGGCTGTCCGCGACGCGAATGGCGCTCGCGGTGCCGCTCGGACTCGGGGCGCAGACAGAGGGCCTGCTCGCCATCGGCGGCCGCCTGTCCGGCGCGCCCTTCACCGAGGAGGACGGCGAGTTCGCGCAGACGCTGGGTCGCCAGGCGACCGCGGCCCTCGAGACCGTGCGCTTGCATCGCATCAGCCTGGAGAAGCAGCGCCGCGATCGCGAGATGCAGCTCGCCCGCGACATCCAGCGCAGCCTTTTCCCCCAGTCCTGGCCGCCCATCCCCGGGTTCGAGGTCGCGGCCGAGAACCGGTCGTACTTCGAAGTGGGCGGGGATCACTACGACGTGATCCCGCTGGAGGGAGGCCGCATCGCGCTGGCCATCGCCGACGTTTCCGGCAAGGGAACGCCCGCGAGCATCCTCATGGCCTCGGTCCACGCTTCGCTGCGCGCGTTGGCCGGCACGTCCTCCCTGGCCGTGCTGATGACGCGGCTCAACCGCTTCCTCTACGACAACACGGAGGCGAACCGATACGTCACCCTGTTCTATGGGGAGCTCGATCCTGCGCGGCGCCGGTTCGAGTACGTAAACGCCGGACACGTCCCCCCGTTCCGCATGGGCGAGGGGGGCGGCGTCGATCGCCTGGAGTCCGGCGGTCCCGTGCTGGGCCTGCTGGACGAAGTCGCTTTCGAGTGCGGGGAGGTGGTCCTCGCCCCCGGCGACGTTCTCGCCATGGTGACCGACGGGGCGACGGAAGCGCTCTCCCCCGACGAGGAGGAGTTTGGCGACGACCGCGTGCTGGCCGCGCTCGCGACCTCCCACCGCGCGCCCGCCGCCCGCGCCTTGAACCATCTCCTCACGACGGTCGAGGCGTGGACGGGGGCCGCCGGCTGCACCGACGACCTGACCGCATTGCTGCTCAAGGCCGTATGACCGTGAACTTGCACAACACCCTCACCGCAAGGGTGGAGCCTTTCGTGCCCGCCCGGCCGCCGGAGGTGCGCATGTACGTCTGCGGCCTCACCGTCTACGGGCGCGGGCACATCGGGAACTACCGGTCGCTGGTGGCCACGGACCTGCTCCGCCGCACGCTCCAGTACAAGGGCTGGCAGGTGACGGAGGTCATGAACATCACCGATGTCGACGACCGCATCATCACCCTGGCCGCGGAGGCCGGGTCCGACCTGCGCGCGTTCACCGCCGCGCACATCGCGTCCTTCGAGGAGGACCTGGCCACGGTGCGCATGGAGCGCCCCGAGGTCGTGCCGCGCGCGACCGAGCACATCCCGGAGATGATCGACCTCATCGGCCGCCTGCAGGAGCGGGGGCACACGTACACCGCCGAGGGCAGCGTCTACTTCCGGATCGCTTCGTTCCCTGAATACGGCCGGCTCTCGCGCCTCGACGTGTCGGGTATGAAGGCGGGCGCGCGAGTCGACACCGACAAGTACGACAAGGAGAACGCGCGCGACTTCGTGCTCTGGAAGGCCAAGGCGGACGAGCCGGCGTGGGCGCAGTGGGACGCGCCTTTCGGACGCGGCCGTCCGGGCTGGCACATCGAGTGCTCGGCCATGGGCATGAAGTACCTCGGCGAGACCTTCGATATCCATTGCGGTGGAGTCGATCTCATCTTCCCGCACCACGAGAACGAGATCGCGCAGAGCGAGTGCGGAACGGGGAAGCCGTTCGTCCGCCACTGGATGCACGTCGAGCACCTGATGGTCGACAGTGAGACGATGTCGAAGAGCAAGGGCAACTTCTACACCCTGCCGGACGTGCT
>Ga0136614_10003121_pt1 | contig 10522 bp, 7 predicted proteins | sample AntDrymUQ2792106_2_FD_106643 | JGI IMG/M metagenome (GOLD analysis project Ga0136614, IMG submission 106643) | Polar desert sand microbial communities from Dry Valleys, Antarctica - metaG UQ279 (21.06) | ecosystem: Environmental > Terrestrial > Soil > Desert | place: Antarctica: Dry Valley... | reverse complement strand
TCCTCATCATGTTCAGCCTGCGCGAGGAGGTCTGCGGCGAGGAAATCAGAGCGTGCGCTCTCATCTGCGATGATGACGATCTCGCTCGGCCCGGCGATGGAATCAATCCCGACCGCGCCGAACACCAGTTTCTTGGCCGCTGCCACGTACTTATTCCCCGGTCCCGTAATTTTATCTACGCGCGGCACGGTCTCTGTGCCGTAGGCCAGGGCGGCGATGGCCTGCGCGCCACCGACAGCGTAGATTTCCGTCACGCCAAGTTCGACGAGCGCCGCCGCAACTGCCGGATTGTCGTTGAGCGTGCGCGGCGGCGTCGCCACAATGATGCGTCCGACGCCGGCCACTTGAGCCGGGACGACGTTCATCACGACTGAAGACGGGTAGCTGGCCGAGCCGCCCGGAACGTAGAGTCCCGCGCGTTCGATGGGCGTGATGCGCTGGCCCAAGCGGACTCCGCGCGCGGGTTCTATCTCCCAAGACTGCTGACGTTCTTGCTCATGGAAGGCGCGAACGCGCTTGATAGATTCTCGCAGGGCTTCAAGGACGTTTCCGTCAACCCGTGCGGCGGAAACTCTGAGGCTCTCTTCATCAAGGCGGAGACGGTTGCTCTGGAGAGCCACGCCATCGAACCGCGCTGTGTATTCGATGAGGGCCGCATCACCGCGGCGGCGCACGTCGTCAATGATCGCGGCCACGGTGTTCATCAGTTCTTCGTCCAGCACAACGCTGCGCCCGGCGATGCGACGGAGTTTGCTCAGACGCCGTTCTTTTTCTGCGCTGAGAATGATTTCAATCATGCTTTTGCCTCTTGACTCATGCTCTCGCTCAAGGCGTCGATGAGATTGGCTACCGACTTGGCTTTGAGTTGATAGCTGGCGCGGTTGACGACCAGCCGGCCCGTGGATTCACAGATCACTTCAACGATGCTGAGATTGTTCTCGGCGAGCGTCCTACCTGTTTCCACCACATCCACGATGCAATCACTCAGACCCAGCGCCGGGGCCAGTTCCACTGAGCCTGAAAGCTCAATGATCTCGATGGGGAGGCCGCGTGCGCCGAAGTGTTCGGCTGCGATGCGAGGGTATTTCGTTGCGACTCTCAGCATCCCGAAACTGTTCATTTCCGTTTTGGCATGAGGTGAAGCCACTACGATGCGGCAACGACCGATCTTGAGATCAAGCGGCTGTAGCAGATCGGCGGCAGATTCAAGCAGCACATCGCGACCGACCACGCCGCAATCGGCGATGCCATGCTCCACATACACCGGCACGTCTGCCGGTTTGACGAAAATAAACTTGAAGAGTCCGGTCTCGTCCGCTACGGCTAGACGCCGCGAGGCGAGCGCCGCTTCGCTAACGATCACCCCCGCGCACGCCAGTCGCGCGAGCGCCGCATCTTGTAATCTTCCTTTGGCAACGGCGATGGTTAGTTCCGGCACTGCTTCACCTCGCAGGATTCAATGAGCAACCGTTCACCTCGCGCACGCTTTCCGATGGCCTCAAAAAAGATAGCGGTCGAATCGTCGTTCCTTATCGGCACAACCGTCCGCTCCGGTTCGCGCGCCGGTGTGGAATTTTTGCTGCGCGCCAGCACGTCCGTGAGCGCGTCGAGATCAAAGACAAAGCCGACCGCCGGTTCAGGGCGTCCGAAGTTGGACGTGAGTTGGTCGTAGCGCCCGCCGCCGCCGACGCGCGCGCCCGCCCCGCTCAGATACATTTTGAAGGTCAACCCGGTGTAGTAATCAAGTCCGGATACGTCTCCAAAATCAATCTCGAAATAATCCGTCAGGCTGAGCGCTTCGATGATCCGCCAGAGCTCTTCAAGACGATGCAGAGCCGCAACTGAACGCGGATTGGTGATCAGGCGGCGCGCTTCTGCCAACGTCTCGCGTTTACCGGAGAGTTGAATCAGCCGGGCGAAGCCCTCTCGCTCATCCGGCGCTGCGTAAGGCGCAAGGAAGCGCTGGAGGTCTGCCGCGTCGCGACTATCTATGAGCAGCCGCATTTGGTCGCGCGAGGAATCATCAAGCGCCAGCCCTTCGGCGACGCCATTAAAAACCTCAACGTCATTGAGCGTGATGCAATAGCTGTTCTGCCCGAATCCAAGCCTTTGGAGTACCTCAACGGCGATGGCGAGCATCTCCATGTCCGCCTCCGTGTTGGCCGCGCCGATTAACTCGCAGCCGATTTGCCTGCTCTCCCTCCTCCATTCGGCGTGCGATTGCGGCTTTTGCCGGAAGACGGGCGCGGCATAACACAGACGCAGAGGGCGTTCGCGCTCGGCGAAAAGAGTTGCTGCGGCGCGCGCCAACGAAGAGGTCACGTCGGGCCGCAGGGCGAGCAGACGCCCGTCCGTGTCCGTGAACCTGAAAGCGCGTTCTGCCTGCCGGCGTCCCATGCCCTGCTCGAAAAGAGCGTAGTAGTCAACGGAAGGGGTGGTCATCTCCTCATAAGACCAGCCATCGAAGACCGACATCGCCGTGTCTTCGACCACGCGCCGTAAACGCGCCTCCGCTCCGAAGTAGTACCTCATGCCACGAGGAATGTTAGAAAGTGGTTCGGACATAAGACAGGAATTCCCCCTGACTCCAATGGAGTTGCTGGTTCACTGAAATCCAAACAAAAGAAGAACCCGCTGCCGGGATCGCAATGCGTCTGGCAGCGGGTCCTTAAAGTTTCCGGATTGTGAGCTTCTTGCTACTCTCTCGCTTCGCGCTTCGCGCTAAAGATCACAACCGTTCACGCGCTGCCTCGCCGCCAATGATGGATGGCTTGATGGTCTGCGCCGTTGATGTGATGAGCGCTGTTAAAGCCCATTGAGTAATCACTCGTTTCTTTCGCGGAATGTTTTATACACACACGCTCACGCCTCTGTCAAACGAAGGTGACACCCAACCGGCGGCTCATCCCCAGCGTTAGGTTTCACAATTAAAGGCTAAACCGGGGCCGCCCGAACATCACTCAACGCGGGCAACTCTCCCGCCGCGAAGCAGCACGTTCAGTGAGAGAAGTGAAAACGTACAATCGTATATGCAATCGCGTATAATCGGGATTGCACTGCCATCTCGTCAAAGTTTGATTATCGCATGAAGCGAACGGCTAAAGGTTCGGGTCAGACAGGTTACTTCAATATCTCCGATGTCGCGCGCTTGTTGGATATCAGCTCCTCGACGCTACGGATGTGGGAGAAGGTCGGACTGATCGCGCCCGAACGCAGCGACGGCAAATACAGATTGTTCACGCCCGACGACATTAAACTCCTGAAGCGGATTAAGTTCCTCAAGTCCACCAAAAACCTTAACGTCGGCGGAGTCCTGCACGTCCTCAAGCAGGAAGGTGCGGCGCGGGCTAAAACGCAAGCCCAAGCTGCGGTCGCGGCGAAGCCTTCGTCGTCTGCCGATGCTATCGGACGAAAACTGCGTGAGCTTCGTTTAGGACAGCGCATGACGCTGAAAGACGCGGCGCGGCGGGCGAAACTCTCCGTCGGTTTCTTGAGCGCGCTCGAACGCTCGCAGACCAACGCCTCGATTGCGACGCTGCAAAAACTCGCCAAGCTCTACAACACCAACTTCCTTTCTTTCTTCGACGATTCGGAGCCGCCATCGAAGCTCGTCCGTCCGGCGGAGCGCAAAGTTTTAGAGACGCAGCCGGGAACCGTGATCGAACTGCTGGCGCTCGGACAGACGATGATGGAGACGCAACTCTGGCGCATCGCTCCCGGCGCGTCGAGCGGCGGCGCGTACCATCACGAAGGCGAAGAGTTTATCTACGTCTTGCAAGGCCGATTTGAAATCTGGCTTGAAGAGACTGAACACTATATGTTGCGGCGCGGCGACAGCCTCTATTTTTCCAGCGCGCAATCACATCGCTGGCTTAATCCCGGAAAAGTCGAGACGGAGCTTTTATGGATTAACACCCCGCCTACCTTCTGAAATTTCTCGCCCCCATCCGACACGCGGACGCTTCCGACGTCACGCTCCACGCACGCGCTTCGCCCGACAATTCAGGCCATACGTTCGCGAGCAATTTTTTTGTTGACAAGATTGCAGAAAAAATGCAAAGTTGGCAAACTTCAGCTTGCCCGGCCTCCGGGCGCAACTTCGACAGGGAAAATTTCAATGAGCGACGCGATTGAGAAGTATCGTGAATATGTCATCACGAGTTTCGTCAAAGCCGTGCAGCCGATTGTCATCAAGCGCGCGCGCGGGGCGGTCGTCACAGACGCGGACGGACGAGACTACATTGATTGTTTCGCCGGAATTTCGGTGGTCAACGCCGGACACTGCAACCCGGAAGTCGTCCAAGCGGCGAAAGAACAGATGGACCAACTCATCCATTGTTGTTCTTATGTCTATTACAACCAACCCGTCGCCGATCTCGCCGAGCGCATGGCGCAGATCACACCCGGCAAACTCAAAAAGAGTTTTTTCGCCAACAGCGGCGCGGAGGCGATTGAGGGCGCGCTGAAGCTGGCGAAGCTCTACACGGGCAAGACCGAGATCATCGCTCTGGAGACGAGCTTTCACGGGCGGACGTGGGGCGCGTTGAGCGTCACGGGCAACGCGGGGCGCAAGCGACGCGGCGGCCCGTATGCGCCGGGCGTCGCCTTTGCTCCCGCGCCAAACAGTTTTCGCGCGGGAGCAGCCAGTGCGGAAGAATTCGGCGAGCAGTGCGCTCGTGCTTTAGAAAACATCTTGCGCTTTCACACCTCCGGCGATGTGGCCGCATTCCTCGCTGAACCCGTCCTTGGCGAAGGTGGCATCATCGTTCCGCCGCACAATTACTTCAGAGCGGTGAAAAAGATTTTGGATGAACACAACATCCTGTTCATCGCCGACGAAGTGCAATCCGGTTTCGGGCGCACAGGGAAGATGTTCGCCATCGAACACTACAATGTTGAGCCGGACATTTTAGTGACAGCGAAGGGCATCGCCGCCGGCTTTCCCCTCGGCGCGTTCACGACGACGGACAAGATCGCCGCCGCGTTTCGTCCCGGCGATCATCTCTCGACCTTCGGCGGCAATCCCGTCTCGTGCGCGGCGGCGCTCGCGAGCATCAATTTTCTGGAGCGCGAGAATATCCCGGCGAAAGCGCGCAAGGACGGCGACTACATTCTGGCAAGACTCGACGAGCTGCGACGGCAGTTCTCCGTCATCGGCGATGTGCGCGGGCTGGGTTTGATGATCGGCGTCGAATTAGTCACCGACGAACGCCTGACTCCCGCTCCGACGTTCGCCGAACTTGTGCGCGAACACTGCTTACAGAAGGGCGTGCTGGTCGGAGTCGGCGGCGTCGATGGAAATGTCGTGCGCCTGCAACCGCCGCTCGTCATCACGCGCGACGAAATTGATTTTGCGCTTGAAGTTTTGGAGTCGGCATTAATTGAAATCTCAGGTGACAGCCGCCGCGCCGCAGAACTCGTCACGGCCCAATCTGTGAGGTAAAAAGTGTCGCACTATCTTTCACGACGAAATTTTTTAGGCTGCGCGGGCGCTGCCGTGTTGCTGCCGTTCATGCCCGAACGCACGATGCCGCAGACGATTCTCTACAACGGCAACATCCTCACTGTGAATAACAGGCAACCACGCGCGCAGGCCGTTGCCATCGCCGACGGGCGCTTCCTCGCCGTCGGTGCAAATGACGAAGTGCAACAGCTTGCCACTTCGCGCACGGCAAAAATTGATCTCGGAGGCAAAACAGTCGTCCCCGGTTTCATTGACGCGCACTCGCACCCGGCGGTTGCCGGTCGCCTGCACCTTCGGCAAGTTGATTGCGACCTGCGCTCGATTGAAGAAATACAAGGGGCGATCCGTCAGCGCGCCACCCAGACGCCGAAGGGTCAGTGGGTCTTAGGTTTTAAGTACGACGATACGAAGACGCGCGAAGGGCGTCCACTGACGCGCGCAGACCTCGACGCCGCCGCGCCCGATCATCCCGTCCACATCGCGCATCGCGGCGGACATACGGCTTACGTCAACTCGCTCGCCTTCACAGTGGCCGGCGTCTCTGAAGCGACGCCAGACCCGCCGGGCGGCAAATTCGACCGCGACCCCGCAACGAAGCGACTCACCGGAAAAGTTAGTGAAACTGCCGACAATGCATTCGACAAAGTCATTCCCAACACCTACACGCGCGACGATTACCGCGAGGGCATCAAACTTATCACGCGCATGATGACGCGCACCGGCGTCACCTCCGTCCACGACGCTTACGGCTCGCCTAACGATCTACGCGCTTACCAAGACGCGCGCGACGCTGGCGAACTCAACATGCGCGTCTATTGTCTCGTCGGCTACTACCACATCGAGCGCCTGATCGCCGCCGGCATTCGCACGGGCTTCGGCGACGAGTGGGTGCGGGTTGGCGCGATGAAACTGACCTGCGACGGCTCCATCTCCGAGCGCACCGCTCGGCTGTCCGAAGCCTACGTGGGTCGCCCGAACGACTTCGGCATCATCGTCATGGACGAGGAGAAACTTTACGAGTACGCGCGCAAAGCGCATGAAGCCGGTTGGCAGATCGGCATCCACGCCAACGGCGACGTGGGCATCGACATCGCGCTGAAAGTTTATGAGCGGCTGCAACGCGAACGTCCGCGCCGCGATCCGCGCTTTCGCCTCGAACATTGCACGGTCATCAACGATGCGCTCGTCCGACGCATTAAAGCTCTCGGCGCGATCCCGACGCCGTTCTCGACCTACGTCTATTTTCACGGCGAGAAGATGCGCGAGTACGGCGCGGAAAGATTGAACGACATGTTCGCCGTCCGCAGTTTCCTCGATGCGGGCGTCCGCGTCACGCAGACTTCGGATTACCCGCCCGGCCCCTTCGAGCCGATGATGGCGTTGCAGTCGAGCGTCACGCGCACGGACATGCGCGGCAACGTCTGGGGGGCGCGCCAGCGCGTCAACGTCGAGGAAGCGATCCGCGTCGGAACGCTCAACGGCGCATACGCCTCATACGAGGAAGGGATCAAAGGCTCAATTGAACCCGGCAAACTCGCCGACCTCGTCGTGTTAGGCCGCGACCCGTTGCGCGAGAATCCTGCAACACTAATCAGCATCCCCGTCGAACGCACGATGGTCGGCGGGCGCTGGGTGTACGAATCGTAGAGAAAAAAGAGGGGATGTCAGTACCGCCTGCGATAGCGGGCGGGTGCTGGCGACGCATTGACCCGCCCGCTACCGCAGGCGGTACTGACCTTCGGCTTAACGACACTGTGGATAATCTGTCAAGGAGTTTCTCCGTGAAGAGAGCGTGCGTTCTGTTCATGTTAGTAATGCTGCCCGTCCTGCTGCCTATCTTGTTATTTGGGCAGACGAAGCAATCCGTGCCTTCATCCGCCGCTCAGGATGTGGGGAAGCCGACGCCGCGCACCGCCTCTAATGGGGACTTTCTGGAGTTTGACTTTCCGTCGCTGCACATCGGCACAGCCGAGTACGAAGAGGGGCCGACGGGCGCGACCGTCTTCTATTTTCCGAAGGGAGCCGCCGCCGCCGTGGACATGCGCGGCGGCGCGCCCGGCACGACCAATACGGATTGGCTGCAACTTGGATATGACGGATTGGGGCTTGATGCGATCTGCTTCGGGGGCGGCTCGTGGTACGGTCTGGAAGCGGCGAGCGGCGTCAGGGCGGAACTGCTGGCAACGAAGATGAAGAATCCGTTTGAGGAAGTCGCCAACGTCGCCGGAGCCATCGTGTATGACTTTCCGGGACGCACGAACACCATCTATGCCGATAAAGAGTTGGGGCGCGCGGCGCTCAGGGCGGCGCGCCCGAATCGTTTCCCGCTCGGCGCGCGTGGGGCGGGACGCTTCACGAGCGTCGGCAAATACATCGGCAGAGATTATCGCGAGCAGGGAGGGCAGGGCGGAGCGTTTCGTCAATTAGGCGCGACGAAGATCGCGGTCTTTACGGTGGTCAATGCGCTCGGCGCAATCGTTGATCGGCAGGGCAGGACGGTGCGCGGCTTGCGCGATCCGCAGACGGGCGCGCGACTCTCACAGGCTGACGCGCTACGGCGCTTGATCGAACCGGCAGAGTCACAAGGTGCGCCGCCCACGCCCACACCGACGCCTGAAGCGCAAAAGCCGACGCCGGCGAACACAACGCTCACGCTCGTCGTCACCAATCAGAAACTTGAGTACTGGCAACTGCGTCGTTTAGCGGTGCAGGTTCACACTTCGATGGGGCGTGCAATTCAGCCGTTTCAGATGCAAGCTGATGGCGACGTGCTATTCGCGGCGACGACCGCCGAAGTCGAGAACCCGCGTCTTCCGCTCAACACGCTCGCGGTCCTCGCTTCCGAACTGGCTTATGATGCCGTGTTGAGCAGCATTCCACGCGAGGCAGAAGTTAGACCGGGGGCGCGGCCATGAACTTTAACAGCAAAAAGATTTCTGGCGAGGTAAACATTAGTCTCGACTCTCGTTTAGCTTCTCGTCGGTAAAGTTAAGATGCAAGTCGTCGAAATCTTTTCAGTAGCATTCATCATCATCTGTGATTCAGCAATCAGGAGGCAGGCATGAGCAATCAATTATCTAACTACGTCAACGGTCAATGGTCGCAAAGCGCGGCGAGAGAATTTCTTGATGTCATCAATCCGGCGACAGGCGAACTGCTCGCGCGGACTCCTTTGTCCGGCGAAGCCGAGACGACAAAAGCCATCGAAGCGGCGGCGGCGGCATTTCCCGAATGGCGGCGCACGCCGCCGGAAGAGCGCATCCAATATCTCTTCAAACTCAAACAAATCTGCGAAGATCACTTTGAAGAGATCGCGCGACTCACCACACAGGAGAACGGCAAGACACTCACAGAAGCGCGCGCCGAGTTGCGGCGCGGCATCGAGAATATCGAAGTTGCGTGCGGCATTCCCATGATGATGCAAGGCTACAACTTGGAGGACGTGGCGCGGGGCGTTGACGAGTTGATGATTCGTCAACCGCTCGGAGTGGTTGCGGCGATCACGCCGTTCAATTTTCCGGTGATGGTTCCGCTCTGGTTTCTGCCTTACGCCATCGCCTGCGGCAATACTTTCGTCTTGAAACCGTCGGAGCGCGTCCCGCTGACGATGCGGCGCGTCTTTGAATTGATCGAGCAGACAGGTCTGCCGTCGGGCGTCGTCAATCTCGTCAACGGAGCGAAGGAGGTGGTCAACACCCTGCTTGATCATCCACAGGTGCGCGCGATCAGTTTCGTCGGCTCAACGCCGGTCGCGCGCTACATCTACACGCGCGGAGCGGAACACGGCAAGCGCGTGCAATGTCAAGGCGGGGCGAAGAATCACGCCGTCGTCTTGCCGGACGCGGACATGGAGACGGCGACGCAGATCATCAGCGACAGCGCCTTCGGTTGCGCGGGTCAACGCTGCCTCGCCGTCTCGGTCGCGGTCACGGTCGGCGCAGCGCAACGCACGTTCAGAGATGCGATTGCCGACATGGCGAGTTCGATCACAGTCGGTTACGGGTTGGACGAAGCGGTGGGAATGGGCCCCGTGATTACGCCGGAAAGCAAACGCCGCGTCGAAGAATTGATCGAGCAGGGCCGGCACGACGGCGCAAAAGTGCTGCTCGACGGACGGCAAGCGAAGATTCCGAACTTCGACGCGGGCAACTTCATCAAGCCGACGGTCTTAGATGATGTGCCGTTGGAGAGCGAACTCTCACACACAGAAATCTTCGGCCCCGTGCTTTCTCTCGTTCACGCCGCGACGGTTGACGAAGCGATTGAGATTCTCGCGCGGAGTCCTTACGGCAACGCGGCTTCGATCTTCACGACAAGCGGCGCGGCGGCGCGCAAGTTCCGCTACGAAGCCCCGGCAGGCAACATCGGCGTCAACATCGGAGTGGCCGCGCCGATGGCGTATTTTCCCTTCAGCGGCTGGAAAGATAGCTTCCTCGGCGTCCTGCACGGGCAGGGACGCGATGCCGTCGAGTTTTATACGGATAAGAAGATTGTCATCGAACGCTGGCCAAAGGAGTGGACGCGCAAGTTCTGATTGGTGGAAGACGTTTCCGCAGAGACTGTTAGTGAGAGTGAAGCGTGCGCGTCATTAGTCTGACGATTTTCTCTGTACGACCTCTGTGGTGAAGGAGCGATCATTTACCACAAAGGCGCAGAGATACACGGAGTTATCACAGAGATCAACGACGAGCATGCTTCAGTTAAAGTGGAATCAACGAGATGAAGAGAATCCTCTATTTGCTCCTTGCTCTGCTCGCTCTTTCAGGAGTTGCCATGTCCCAACTTAAGCCGCGCGCACGCGATCTCGGCATCCCTTTCGAGGGGACGCCCGGACGCCTCAACGCGATCACCGATGTGGCGGGCGTCGAAGTCGGTCAGACGACGCTCATCTCAGGAGACGGAAAACTGGCGGTGGGAAAAGGCCCTGTCAGAACGGGTGTCACCGCAGTTTTGCCGAGGGGGAGGGAATCAATTGATCAAGTGTTCGCCGCTTGGTTCACGCTCAACGGCAACGGCGAGATGACGGGTACGACGTGGATCGAAGAGTCGGGTCTGTTG
>Ga0136614_10003120_pt1 | contig 10523 bp, 8 predicted proteins | sample AntDrymUQ2792106_2_FD_106643 | JGI IMG/M metagenome (GOLD analysis project Ga0136614, IMG submission 106643) | Polar desert sand microbial communities from Dry Valleys, Antarctica - metaG UQ279 (21.06) | ecosystem: Environmental > Terrestrial > Soil > Desert | place: Antarctica: Dry Valley... | reverse complement strand
CGCCGCAGCATCCCTATACGCGCGGGCTGCTGGACAGCATTCCGAAACTGCGCCTCGACGAGACCCCCGTGACTTTCCATCCGATCGCGGGCGAGCTCCCCACGCCGCTGGCGCCGCCCTCCGGATGTCATTTCCACACCCGCTGTCCGATCGCCGAGGAGCGCTGCCGCGCCACGGCGCCGCCGCTCGTCCAGGTTGGGGACCGGCGGGAGGCTGCCTGCCATCTCGTGCCGGCGACGGTCGCGCGCGGCGACGCTGTCCCGCCACGTATGCTTGGCGGCTCGCCGGCGGCGTCACCGGCAGCAGGGCTTCCCCTCGCGTGAAAAACTGGAGTGACCGATGACCGAACCAACCACGCTCCAACCCTGGCAATGGCCCGACGATCACTGGCGGAAGCTGGTCGACCATGTCCGCGCCGGCCGCGCCTACCGGCCGAAACAATGGAAGGGCGGGGCGCGTTGCGCCGTCGCGCTTTCGTTCGACTCGGATCACGAAACTAACGAGCTGCGCGACGGCGGCAAGTCGATCGGGCGGTTGTCCTGGGGCCAGTACGGCAATCGCGTGGGCGTGCCGCGGATCCTGAAGCTGCTCGACCGGTACGGCGTCCACGCCACGTTCTACGTGCCGGCGGTCGCTGCGCTGCTGTATCCGGACGAACAGCGCCGCGTGGTAGCCGAGGGCCACGAGATCGGCATCCACGGCTGGATCCACGAACTCAATTCGGTTCTGCCCTATGCAGCGGAGCGCGACCTGCTGCTGCGCGCCGGCGACACGCTGGAGAAGATCACCGGCACGCGGCCGGTCGGCATCCGTACGCCCTCGTGGGACTTCAGCCCGAATACGCTGGCGATCGAACAGGAGATGGGGCTGCTCTACGACAGCTCGCTGATGGCCGACGAGGATTGCTACGAGCTGCTGCTCGACGGAGCGGCGACCGGCGTCGTCGAGCTGCCGGTCGAATGGGTGCGCGACGACGCCGTCTATTTCATGATGCACCGCTTCCAGTCGCTCCGCCCGCATACGCCTCCGCGCGAGGTGCTCGACATTTTCCGGCGCGAGCTCGACATGGCTTACGAAGAGGGCGGCATCTGCCAGCTCACGATGCACCCGCACATCATCGGCTATCGCTCGCGCATCTTCATCGTCGAGGAGATCATCCGCCACGCCAAGGCCAAGGGCGATGTGTGGTTCGCGACCCACCGCGAAGTCGTCGAGTGGGCGAAGGCGAACGCCGAGTGAACGGGCAACCATGGCTTTGATGCGGATCGCCTCGCTCGCTGCCTTTGTCGCGCTCGTCGTTGCTTTCGGGGCCACCGCGTCCGCCGACCCGCCGCCCGTGACGCTTTAGCGCGAACGGCGCGGCGGACGAACAGCGCGCGCGACCGCACGCGCAGCGGTGTCGAGGTCGAATCGCTCCGGATCGAAGTTCCCGGCCCATTCGCGCATCTCGGCGTGATCCGGATGGGTCGGATCGGCGAGAGTTTCGCAAAGCTCGACATAGCCGTAAGGTCCGCCGCAATCCTCCGGCGGGCATGCCCGAACTCCCGCAAGCAGGCGCGCACTCGTACCGTCGTCCGGCACGCGTTCCTCGACCACAATTTCGTGCCACCAATCGTCGCCGAAATCGTACCAGTAGCGGAACGCCCGTCGCCCTTCGAGCGCATTGGCAAGGCGAACAAAGCGTTCGTCCTCGACGACCTCCGTCGGATCGAACCCGTCGGGGTCCAGCATGCCGATATTCCGATCACCGACCTCAAACTGATGCAGGTGGCAGTCCTCCCACCCGAATGCCGCCTGGATCACCCGGTGCAGTTGGACGAACGTGAGATTGTCGGGTACGACGAGCTGCCGCCAGATCGGCGGGGTAATCCCGTGGAGTGTGATGCGGACTTGGAGCAGCTGTTGCGTTGCAGACGCAGGAATTCCTGAGGCTGCTCCGGGGCGGGCTGCCGTGCGGGCCGGCGACGCGCGCTTTGCCGGGGTTCGTTTTCTGGAGGTGGGCATTCCGTATACCTACGCCTTCGAATAGATCTCCGCACCCTTCTGCACAAACTCGACGGCCTTCACTTCCATGCCCTTTTGCAGTGCGGCCTCGTCCGAGACACCCAGTTTCGCGGCGTATTCCCGCACGTCCTGCGTGATCTTCATCGAGCAGAAGTGCGGCCCGCACATCGAGCAGAAGTGCGCGAGCTTGGCGCCATGCTGCGGCAGAGTTTCGTCGTGGAATTCGCGCGCCTTGTCCGGGTCGAGGCCCAGGTTGAACTGGTCCTCCCAGCGGAATTCGAAACGCGCCTTGGATAGCGCGTTGTCGCGCATCTGCGCGCCAGGATGGCCTTTGGCGAGATCGGCGGCGTGCGCCGCCAACTTGTACGCCATGATGCCGTCCTTGACGTCGGCCTTGTTCGGCAGGCCAAGGTGCTCCTTGGGCGTGACGTAGCAAAGCATCGCCGTGCCGTACCAGCCGATCATCGCCGCGCCGATCGCGCTCGTGATGTGGTCGTAGCCCGGCGCAATGTCGGTGGTGAGCGGCCCCAGCGTGTAAAACGGCGCCTCGCCGCACAGCCGCAGCTGCTCGTCCATGTTGAATTTGATCATGTGCATCGGGACGTGGCCGGGGCCCTCGATCATCACCTGCACGTCGCGCTTCCAGGCGATTTGCGTCAGTTCGCCGAGCGTTGCGAGTTCAGCCATCTGCGCTTCGTCGTTGGCATCGTAGATCGAACCGGGGCGCAGCCCGTCGCCCAACGAGAACGCGACGTCATACGCCTGCATGATCTCGCAGATCTCCGCGAACCGCGTGTAAAGAAACGACTCCTTGTGATGCGCGAGGCACCATTTCGCCATGATCGAGCCGCCGCGCGAAACGATTCCCGTCATGCGTTTGGCAGTGAGCGGGATGTAGCGCAAGAGAACGCCCGCATGGATCGTGAAGTAATCGACACCTTGCTCGGCCTGCTCGATCAGCGTGTCGCGATACATCTCCCACGTAAGGTCTTCGGCCTTGCCGTCGACCTTTTCGAGCGCCTGGTAGATCGGCACGGTACCGATGGGTACTGGAGAATTGCGGATGATCCACTCGCGCGTTTCGTGAATGTTCTTGCCGGTCGACAGGTCCATCACCGTGTCCGCGCCCCAGCGCGTCGCCCACGTCATCTTCTCGACTTCCTCGGCGATCGACGACGACACCGCGGAATTGCCGATGTTGGCGTTGATCTTCACCAGGAAATTGCGGCCGATGATCATCGGCTCGGATTCCGGGTGGTTGATGTTGTTTGGGATGATCGCGCGGCCGCGCGCCACTTCGTCGCGAACGAACTCCGGTGTCATGGCAGGCGGAATCGCTGCACCGAAGCTCCGCCCTGCGTGCTGCTGGCGCACGATGTCGGGCATTTCCGCAAGCAGTTCCTCGCGCTGCAGATTCTCGCGAATGGCGATGAACTCCATTTCGGGGGTGACGATGCCGCGACGGGCGTAGTGCATCTGTGTGACATTGGCGCCCGGCGCTGCGCGCCGCGGCCGGCGATGCAGATCGAAGCGCAGACCGGCGAGTGCCGGAGCCTCGAGGCGCGCGCGGCCGAACGCGGACGTCGGACCGGGAAGCTCCACCGTATCGTTGCGCTCGGCAATCCAGCCCGCGCGCACCGCCGGCAACCCCTTGCGAACGTCGATCGACGCGGCGGGATCGGTATAGGGCCCGGAGGTGTCGTACACGACGAGCGGCGGATTCTTCTCGAATCCGAAGGACGCGGGGGTTTCGCTTTGCTGAATTTCGCGCATGGGAACGCGCAGGTCCGGACGCGATCCCTTGATGTAGATCTTGCGCGAGGCGGGAAGCGGCGCGACGGCGGCGGAATCCACCTTGGCGTCGCGGGCGAAGAACTGGTCGTTGGCGTTCATGTTGCTCCTTGTCCCGCGGAGCCCGGGTTCGTCCCCGTGGGCTCCGCAATGTGCGACATCATCCGCGCACGCGCGAATGCCGCTTGCATTGAATGCAAGAACCGGGAAGAGGAGCAGAAGGTTTGACGCTTCACGCTTCCCTGCGCCGGCATTATCCGAACAGGTTCCAAGGGTTTGCTCTCACCGACCCGCGCCCACTTAAGCGGGAAGGACCCCTAGCGTTGGACGAAAGGTACGCCGAATAGCGGCGCCGGGCAACGGGTCGGTTAGAAGCTCTTGACGCGGAACGCCTGCGCATGGCTTCGAATCCCGCCGCCAGCACGCGCGCGGAGGGGATTTCGCCGCGGCGTCAAGGCCTTGATCATCTTGGGAATCATGTCCGCGTAGCGCTGCACACCACTTCCGCCTCCGGCGCCTTGGCGGCGGTCACGACTTCGTGCAGCCATTCGGCATCGAGCACTCGACATGGGCTCCGCGTAAAATCGTCCTGCGAGTCGCGGGTGTAGCTCAATGGCAGAGCAGAAGCTTCCCAAGCTTACGACGAGGGTTCGATTCCCTTCACCCGCTCCAGCCGCCCTTTCTATTAGCGCCGCGCCAGACCGAAACATGCGTGTCGGCAAGGATTGACACCATATACGTAATACGAGATACTGGATACTGGTAGCGGTAATGGCGATATTCGTAATGCGTAATACGGACGACGGACAGCAACGTGACAGCTATCTCGAAAGTGACCGCCAAATACCAGGCGACCATCCCTCAGGAAGTGCGGGAATTTCTGGGGATCAAGCAGGGTGACACGGTGGCCTACGAAATCGAAGCGGGCGAAGTCAAGCTGCGCCGCGCGTCGCCGCTCGACCTCGCGTATCACGGCGCGGTGGCTGCAACGCTGACCGAGTGGAATTCCAGGACAGATGACGAAGCTTATAGCGACCTTTGATCCCGATCGATTGGCACGCTTCGACATCGTCATCGTACCGTTTCCTTTTACCGATAAGGCAGCCGCTAAGCGGCGGCCAGCGCTGGTGCTTTCGAATGCGCAAAAGTTCAATCGCATTGCGGGTCATAGTGTCATGGCCATGATCACCAGTGCCGACAATGCGCCTTGGGTGCTGGACACGCCGATAGCCGATCTGAAATCCGCTGGCCTGCCGTCGCCTTCCGTAGTGCGCATGAAGCTTTTCACCCTCGATCACCGCTTCGTCTTGCGACGGGCGGGGCGGCTCGCTTCGAACGACGCCCGTGCGGTGGACGCCTCCTTCGTCGCGCTACTTTTCCCGCAAGAGATCATGATCAAAAAACGTTGAATCCTTGAACTTGCATCCCTCATCGAGTGTTCGTACGTCCTCCACGCGTCCCGCCGCGCGTACGCACGTCCTCGCCTGCTGCGCAACCCTGGTTGCGTGGGCCCTGCAATTCGCGTTGGGGACCGCACAGGCGCAAACGCTCGCACAGGATGTGGTCCCGGGCTTGCGCTTGCCACGCGACGTTGTGCCGCTATCCTACGAACCACAGCTCACGATCGATCCCAAAGCGGAGACGTTCAGCGGCGCGATTGCAATCAAGGTGCGCGTCGACAAGCCGACGGATCTCGTCTGGTTGAACGCCGTCAAACTGACAATCGGTGAGGCCCGGGCCGAGCTCCCTGGTCCGAACGCCGAGGGTTTCGCCGCGACCGTCGTACCTGGAAACGACTCGGTGATCGGACTCAAGTTTGGAGAGCCGCTGCCGGCCGGCGAAGCGACACTTCAGATCCGCTACGCCGGTACGTTCCAAACGACGAGCGTCAATGGCGCGTTCAAACAGAAGGATCGCGACGACTGGTACGTGTTCACGCATTTCGAGCCGCTCGATGCGCGACGCGTATTCCCTTCGTTCGACGAACCGGACTTGAAGGCGCCGTGGAAGCTGACCTTGCTGATTCCGGAAGGCTTGCGCGCATTCTCTAACATGCCGGTCGAATCGGAGCGTGCTTCGGCGCCCGGGTGGCACGAAATCAGTTTTCTGCGTTCGCCACCGCTGCCGACCTACCTGGTTGCCTTCGCCGTCGGCCCATTCGACGTACGCGACGGTGGGACTGCCGGGGAGAACCGGACACCGATCTCGGTGATCGCGCCGAAGGGTCGCGCGGCGGAGGCCGCCTACGCTGCGGCGAACACCGGTGCGATCCTCGCGGCGGCCGAGAAATATTTCGGCCGCGCGTATCCGTTTCCCAAGCTCGATTTGATCGCATTTCCGCAGCCTTTTTTCGGCGCAATGGAAAACGCGGGGCTCATTACGTACGGAGCGCGCGGGCTGCTCGCGCGTCCGGATGAGCTGTCAGCGACGTTCGAGCAGAACTTCGTTTCACTCACCGCGCACGAAATCGCGCACATGTGGTTCGGCGATCTGGTCACGATGACTTGGTGGGACGATCTCTGGCTGAACGAGTCGTTCGCATCGTGGCTGGGCGATCGCATCACCGCTGAGTTGAAACCCGGATGGCGCTGGCATGCGCGGCGGGCCAATATCCGCAGTCGGGCGATTGCCACCGACCGGCTGACTTCCGCGCGGCGCGTACGCCAGCCGGTGACCGAGGTCAACGAAGTGCGCGGAGCATTCGACAGCATCACGTATTCCAAAGGCCAGTCGGTCCTGACAATGTTCGAGGATTGGCTTGGTCCAGAAAAATTCCGTGATGCCGTCCGTCGCTATCTCGCCCAGCACGAATGGGGTAACGCGACCGCGGACGATTTTTTTGCGGCGTTCGCTGCCATGGATCCGGTGTTGATTAGAGCTCTCCGCGGTTTCGTCGATCGGCCAGGCGTGCCGTTGCTGGACGTCGCGCTCAACTGCAGCGCGGCGCCGGCGATCGAGCTTGCGCAGCAGCGCTTCGCCCCCGTCGGCGCGGCGCAAGCGGCCGGAGAGCCTTGGGTTTTTCCGGCGTGCTTCGACTACGGCACCGCGCAGAAAAGGCATCGCCAATGCGCGTTGATCCGCGAGTCGGTGCAAAGCGTGCCGCTTGATGTCGCTGCCTGTCCGCAATGGGTGATTGCGAATCGCGATGGCGCCGGCTACTACCTGCCGCGGCTCTCCTCCCCTTTGTTTGCGGCGCTGCCGAAGGCCGAGCGCGCGCTGGGCACGCGCGATCTCGCGTCGCTCATCGCCGATACGAATACGTTGGCGCGCGCGGGGACGATTCCCTATTCCGACGCGTTGACCTTAGGCGCACGCCACGCCGGTGCGCGCGAGCCACGCGTTGCGCGGGAGGCGATCGCCGTCGCCGCGGACCTGCCGGCGGAGCTTGTCGCGCCGGTCAATGCGCCGAAATTCGCGGTGTCGGTGCGCAAGCATTATTCCGCACGGGCGCAATTGGTCGGATGGCTGCCGCGTCAAGGCGAATCGATCGACATGCCGGGCCTGCGCAGCGTGGCGCTGCCTTTTGTTGCCGACCGGGGTGGAGATGCGAAGCTCGCGCGCGAAGCGCGACGCCTTGCCGCACGCTGGCTGCAACAGCGCACGGCGATGCCACCCGCCGTCCGCCGGAGCGCGCTGATCGCAGCGGCGCGCACCGCGGACGACCGCGCGCCCAAGCTCTTCGAAGCACTGCTGACGGTGGCGCGCACGAGCGGCGACCGCAACGAACAGGAGGACGTACTAATGGCGCTGGGTGCGTTTCTCGATCCTGCACTCGCCGCGCGTGCCGCGGCGCTGTCGCTCGATCCCGCCATCGACGTTCGTCTCGGCACCCGCGCATTGCGCGAAGCGTTGGAGGATTCCCGCACCCGCCCGACGGCGCTTCTCTGGTTCGCGCAGAACTACGAGGCGTTGGCCGCGCGGGCGCCGCGCGAACAGCAGGGCTTCTGGCCGTATTGGGCGGACAAGGTTTGCACGGTGGAAGGGCGGACCCAATTCGTCGCCATGTTCGAAACTCGCGCGGTGCAGCTCGAAGCGGGTCCGCGCTCCTATCGCCAGTCGCTTGAGAAGATCGATTTGTGCCTCGCGTTGCGAGTCGCGCAGCAAGCGTCGATAAACGCATTTTTCGCCGCCGTGCGGTGACGCCGCGGCATGCTCATGTTCCAACCATGGCGGTCGTCATGATCGCCGGGGCGGTTGCGTGCTTTTCGCTGCTCGACGTCATCGTCAAGACGTTGGCACCCAGACATCCGATTCCGTTGCTGGTTTGGGCGCGCTGGGGGTTCCAAGCCGTTGCGATGCTGGTGTGGCTGGCGCCGACGATGGGGTTCTCCATGGTGCGCACGCAGCAACTCAAGATGCAATTGCTGCGCGGCGTGTTGCTCGTGGCCTCCTCGCTCTTCTTCATGAGCGCTCTCAAATACCTGCCGCTGGCCGATGCGACCGCGCTCAATTACACGACGCCCACACTCGTCATCCTGCTCGCGGTCGTGGTGCTGCACGAACGGATGACGAAGGCGCGCATCGGGTTCGTCGCCGCTGGCGCAATCGGTATGCTGTTGATCGTGCAGCCTGGCGCGGAATTTTTCAAAGGCGCGTCGTTCCTGGCGCTGGCGGCGGCGGTCTGCTACGCGACGTTCCAGATCATCACCCGCATGCTCGCGGGCGAGGATCCGCGCGTGACGCTCTTCTATCCGGCATTGATCGGCACACTCGTGATGACTTTGGTGTGGCCGTGGTTCGGCCTGCCGATCGCGATGACTTGGGACGAGGTTGCATTGCTCGCGTTGGCGGGGGTGCTCGGCACCGTTGGCCACTTTCTGTTCATCCTCGCGTTTGCCCGCGCGCCCGCATCCGCGCTGACGCCGTTCACCTATTTGCAACTTGTGTGGGCAACGCTGCTCGGCTGGATTGCGTTCGGTGATTTTCCCGATGGGCTTACGTTGATCGGCATGGCCATCATCGGCGGCAGTGGACTGCTGCTGACCTGGCACGAACGGCGACGGGCGCTCATTCCGCCGCCGGAACCTCCCGCAGTCGATTAACCCGCGAAACACTTGAACGAAGGACTTCGAACATGGACAAGTCGCAGAATAAAGACAAACCCCGGATAGGATTTATCGGAGTTGGCCTCATGGGCCACGGCATCGCGAAAAACCTCGTGACCAAAGGCTACCCGCTGGCTGTGCGCGTCAACCGCAACCGCGCGCCTTTGCAAGATCTGCTGGCGGCCGGCGCGCAGGAGGTCAAGACCAACGGCGATGTCGCACGCGCGTCCGACATCGTGTTCCTGTGCGTGACCGGCGCTCCGGAGGTCGAAGAGATCATTCATGGCACCAACGGCATCGCCTCTGCCACGCGCAAGGGCCTGACCGTCGTCGATACGTCCACCAGCGAACCGGGAATGACCGCCAGGATGCGCGAAGCATTGGCGCCGTCCGGCGTGCGCTTCGTCGATGCGCCGCTGGCCCGTACGCCGGTTGAGGCCGAACAGGGGCGTCTGAACATCATGGTGGGCGCGGACGATGCGACGTTTGCCGAGCTGAAGCCGGTGCTGGAAGCGTTCTGCGAGAACATCATCCACGCGGGGCCCGCCGGTCACGGCATCGTGCTCAAGCTCATCAACAATTTCGTCGCGCAAGCGATCGCGACTGCCACGGCGGAGGCGTGTGCCGTCGCGGCGAAGTCGGGCCTGTCGCTGCAAAAACTCCACCAGGTGATTTCCGCGGGCGCCGTGAATTCGGGAATCTTTCAGATGATCGTCGGCAAGATGCTCGACGGCGGGGATCTGACGGGACTCAAGTTCACGCTCGTGAATGCGATGAAGGATATGCGTTACTACACGCATTTCGCCGAGTCGCTGCCGGTCTCCGCGATCGTCGGCGAAGCAGTACACCAGAGTCTCGTCCACGCCAACCTCATGGGCTTTGGCGACAAGTACGTTGCGTCGCTCGTCGAGGCGCAGGAAAAATTGAACGGAGTCAGAATCGTGCCGCGCGGCTAGGAGTTCCCGCGATTCGTTGACGCCCACGCTCTTAAGGAACGCCTGTGAAGGAACCTTTGTGGCCCGTCGCAGCCGCGCGCCTTGATCAAGGGCTCCCGACCGATGCATCGTGGGGAATCGCGTGAACACCCGTACCGCCGAGTTTGTCGAGTTTGCCTACGACGTCGCCCTGGCTGCGGGGACCGCGATCCTGCCGCATTTTCGCGAAGCGATAGCGGTCGAGGACAAGCGCAATGCTTATGGCTACGATCCGGTGACGATTGCCGACCGCGCCGCTGAAGAAGTGATTCGTGCGGCCATCGCGCGAACCTACCCGGACCACGGCATTCATGGCGAGGAGCAGGGTCGCCTGGCGGGGACCTCTCCGTTCACGTGGGTCATCGATCCCATCGACGGCACCAAGAGCTTCATCCTCGGGCATCTGCATTGGGCGACCCTGGTCGCGCTCCACGACGGCGTACGGCCGATCGTGGGCGTCGCCCATCAGCCGTTTGTGGGTGAGACGTTCGTGGGCGCCATCGACCACGTTGCGGAATGGCGGCGCGCCGGCGAACGACGCGTGTTACGCGCGCGCGAGTGCGCACGGATCGAGGATGCGATTGTCGCGACGACCGATCCGCGACACTTCCGGTCGGCGCGGGAAAAGACGGCGTTGCGTGTGGTAACCGAAGGAGCGCGCTTTACGCGTTATGGCGGCGACTGCTATTGCTATACGCAGCTCGCGATG
>Ga0136614_10003117_pt1 | contig 10525 bp, 12 predicted proteins | sample AntDrymUQ2792106_2_FD_106643 | JGI IMG/M metagenome (GOLD analysis project Ga0136614, IMG submission 106643) | Polar desert sand microbial communities from Dry Valleys, Antarctica - metaG UQ279 (21.06) | ecosystem: Environmental > Terrestrial > Soil > Desert | place: Antarctica: Dry Valley... | reverse complement strand
GGAACGTCCAGAGGCGGTTCCACGTGTAGTTGTTCGTGACCGCCACGAGGAAGGAGACCGTCGCAGCCGCGAGATGGTGCCAGTCGGCCCAGAGCACGAGCGCGGAGAAGACGGCGAGGTTGACCGCGTACCCGATCGCTCCGACCGTACAGAACTTCGCGAGCTGAACCCAGTTGTGCGGTCGCCGCAAGGCCGCGCCGGCGCGGCCGCCGGCAAGTGCGAGCGTGGTGGCGAACGAGCGCGACACGGACCGCGGCGAGGCTATCGGAAAGACGCGCCTAGATCGCCGGCTCAGTCCGCCCGCGAAGCATGACCCCTCGCTCGCGGTAGAAGGCGAGCTGGTCGCTGTCGAGCAGAGCGAACGGCGAGTCGATGAGGATCTCCTTGCCGGCCTCTGACGCCGCGGCCATCGGCAGGAAGCGGTGAACGCCGTCCTCACAGCGCACCTCGAGCCCGATCGGCTTCTCCTCGTCCGAGTCGAGGATCACGTCGACGACGTGGCCGACCTGCACCCCGTGCAGGCGGACGACTCGCTGGAGCAGGCCCTGCATCCGATCCGACGTATGCCCGCGACCTCAGGTATCGAAGCCCTCCTGGCCGACAAGCGGCACGAACCTGCATTCCACCGAGCGGATCGTGGCAGGGCCTTCGGGGCTCCGCACCACGACCTCGAGACGCTGTCCACGACGCCTCCCGATCGGCACGACGAGGCGGCCGCCGAGTGTCAGCTGGTCGTAGAGCGCCTGTGGGAAGGCCGGAGCGGCTGCTGCGACGGCGATCGCCGCGAAGGGTGCGGCGTCGGGAAGCCCGCGGGAGCCGTCACCGACATGGACGTGGACGTTGTCGATGCCCGCTGCCTCGAAGTTTGCCCGCGCCCGGTCAGCGAGCTCGGGGATCCGCTCGATCGAGTGCACTTCGGCGGCGAGCCGGGCCAGCACGGCAGCCTGGTAGCCGGAGCCGGTTCCGACGTCGAGGACACGTTCGTCACCGTCGAGCCCGAGCTCCGAGCAGATTCGGGCGACCATGTACGGCTGCGAGATCGTTTGGCCGGCGCCGATGGGCAACGCGGCATCGTCATGAGCGCGGTGGCGGAGATCGACTGGGACGAACGCCTCTCTCGGAACCCGCTCCATGACGGCCAGGACTCGGTCGTCGACGATGTCGCGGCCGCGCAGCTGCTCGTCGACCATCCTCAAGAGGCGCGAGTCAGGCGGCGCGGGCATCAGCCGGAGCGGCAACGCCGAAGTGCGCGAGGACGAGCGGCGCCACTCCGGCAATCTCACCCGGCGGGGCGGGCCCGCCGACCACGAGCATCGGCACCGTCGAGTCGCCCTCGAGCAGCGATCCGTGTGAGCCGCCCCCGACGTGGCTGCGCCCGCCCAGGTCGGCGAACTCGACGCCGGCCGTCGCCGACACCACGACCTCGCCTGCGTTCGGGTTGGCGATCGCGTGCCAGGCACGTCCCCTCCACCCGTCGTCGCCCGGACCCACGCGCAACTCCTCGTCATGGCGGAGCACGACACCGGCGCCGCCCTCCAGGAAGATCGCGACGTCGACGCCGTCCGTGCGCGCGAGCCGCTCCGCGATCGCCCGCGGCTCGATGCCCTGGCGGAGCGTGTAGACCATTCCCGCCCGGTTCGACGCGGCGACGACGAGCTCTGGATCGCGCTGCGCTCCGGGCCGGTGGAGTCGAAAGTCCGCCAGCGAGTCCTGGAGTCGCACGGCTCGGTCGATCCGCGTCTGGCCGTGATCGGAGCAGACGACCACGGAGTAGCGTTCGAGGAACTCGTCCAGCCCGCCGGCGGCGTCCACCAGGGCTCCGACCGCCCGGTCGCTGCGTCCGAGCGCAATCTGGGCCCCGCCGGGCCCCAACGCATGCGAGGCGTAGTCGTAGTCGGGCAAGTAGAAGAAGAGGAAGTCGAAGCCGTCCCGCGTGACGAGCCAGCGGCCAACCGCCGCGGCGTAGGCGTCGATCGAACCGCCCGTTCGGGTTCGGACTGCCAGCGGCGCGCCCGTCAGGTCCGACTCGAAGAGGTTGTAGTAGAAGAATCGGCGCGGGCCGTCGACCGGCCCGCCGAAACCGGGCACCGTCGGGAGGTGGCGCGTCCGGCCTCGGTAGCACGGCGTGCTCACGGCCGCCGCGGTCAGGCCGGCGTCCTCGAGCGCCTCGAAGACGGTAACCGCGTTCCGGGAGAGGTGAACAGCGTTCATCTCGACCACGGCGTCCTTGATCGAGCGCCGGGTGCCGGCCGCTCTCACGGCACCGAACGACGAGCCATACTCGACGAGCCTGCGCTCGCCGCGGTGGTACCAGACGAGGTGCGGAATCTCGTGGACATCCGGGTGAGCGCCGGTCGCGAGCGTCGCGAGGCAGACGGGCGTCAGCGACGGGAAGGTGGAGGCAGCGCGGGCGTAGGTTCCAGCCTCGTGCAGCGCCGCGAGCGTCGGAGCAGTCCTGCGCTCGACGGCGTCCTCGAAGACGTCGGGCGTCAGCCCGTCGATGACGACGACGACGAACTTCCTAGTCACGAGCGAGGGTGCGCAGACCCGCGTACCGCTCGGGCTGCCGACGGCGCATCCGCAGCGCGAGCGCCGGTAGGGCGAGCGCCTCCACGTAGCCGACCAGCGGGATGAACGCGGCCGCGGCGACGGCCGCCGCCGCGGCCGCGATGAGCAGGGCTGTCCCGAGTCGCGCTCCTCCCCGGCGCAACGCCCCTCGCACGATCTCGCCGGCCGCGGCACCGCCGAAGATCCCGCCGATCGCGCCGGACGCCGCCTCCGCTTCGTCACCGAGCAGGATCCCGAGCGCGAAACCGGCAACAGAAGCGAGCGCGATCGCCGCGAGCATCGCGGCGCGCGAGGCGCCGAGCACTCCCGCGAAGAGCACTCCGATCCCCACACCGAGACCCAGGAAGACGCCGATCCAGTAGATGTCACGCATGAGGCGGCCAGTGTACGTGGGGAGGTTTCAGCCGCTCGCAAACGCGGGGAGGACCTCTATGCGGGGCGGCTCCTAGCCGCAGGGAGCCGTTCCGTTTCTTTCTGTCTCGAACCGATCGTGGGCTGAGGCCGTACTCTCTCCCAACCGACCAAGGAGGGGAGAATGAGGAAGGTTGTGACATTCGCCACCCTCGTCGCGCTTGGAGCACTTGCTCTCGGCACCGTTGCCCTTGCGGGCGACGACGACGGCGGAGGCGGTAAGACGCACCTCAACGGCTATCAGGAGGTCGTCGGCGGACCTGGTCCGTCGACCGGCTCCGTGTCCACGGCCGGAAAGGGAACGTTCCGGTTCCAGGTGCGGCAAGATCCGCTCCGAATCCATTACGTCCTCCAGTACGAGAACATGGAGGGTGGAACGGTCAGTCAGGCTCACATTCACTTCGCCGAGCGCCACGTCGGCGGAGGTGTGATCGCATTCCTTTGCGGTGGCTCCAAGCCGGCCTGCACGACGCCGGATGGCCGATTCGAGGGAGACATCACGGCGGCCGACGTGATCGGCCCCACCGACCAGGGCATCGAGCCTGGATCTCTCACCGAGGCGATCCGCGCGATCCGCGCGGGCGCGGTCTATGCAAACGTGCATTCGACTCCGCGGTTCCCCGAGGGCGAGATCCGCGGCCAGATCCAGGGCCGCGGTCACGGGAAGCGCGACGACAAGCGCCACTAGCTAGTTCACGCAGGCTCACCAGGTGACGGGGCAGGATCTGATCCTGCCCCGTCAGCCTTCCAACCGGCGGAGGACGGAGAGCCCGAACTCCGCCGCCCGGGCGCCGTCGACCACACGGTGGTCGAATGTGAGCGCCAGGTAGCCGATCGGCCTCGCGACGATCTCACCGTCCCGCACGACCGGGCGCTCGAAGATCCGGCCGATGCTCAGGATCGCCACCTCCGGATGGTTCACGATCGGCGTCTGGAAGAGCCCGGCAAACTTTCCCGCGCTCGTGACCGTGAAGGTGGAGCCGCGAAGCTCCTCCGGTTTCAGGGCCCCGGCGCGGGCCGCTTCGGCGAGCCGTCGCAGCTCGACGTCGAGCTCCTCGAGTGAGCGTGAGTCAGCGTCGCGGACGACCGGGACGACGAGTCCCTGCTCGGTCTGAATCGCGACTCCGAGGTCGTAGCGGTCGAGGTAGACGATCTCCTCGCCCTCGAGCCGGGCGTTGAGCTCGGGGAACTCCTGGAGCGACTCTGCGGTCGACTTCAACACGGTCGGAACGAGCTTCTTGAGGTCGACCTCGCCGAAGTCGCACTCCTCGACCCACGTAACCGGCGGAATCTCGCGGTGCGCCTTCGTCATGTGCTCGGCGATCACTCGCCGGACTCCGCGCAGCGGCTCGCGCCGCCCCTCCGACGGGACCGCAGCGCGCCGCACGTCGTCTTCGGTGATCCGCCCCTGGGAGCCGGTGGCCTCGACAGCACCGAGGTCGACCCCGAGCTCGGCCGCGACCTTCCGGATCAACGGTGTCGCGCGAACCCGCCGTGGATCCGTCTCACGGACGGCCGACGCAGCAGCTTGTTGCGGGCCGGGGTCAGCGCGGGGCTGCTGCCCCTGTTCGGCCGCGGCCGCCTCCGTTCTCGTACCGTCCTCTCCGATCACGACGAGCACGGTTCCTACCGCGACGACCTTGCCCTCCTCGACGAGGATGCTCGCGACCTTTCCGGCGGCAGGCGAGGGAATCTCAACTGTCGTCTTGTCCGTCTGGATCTCGACCAACGGGTCGTCCTCCGCGATCTCCTGTCCCTCTTCGACGAGCCAGCGCGCGATCTCGCCCTCCGTCAGGCCCTCTCCGAGGTCCGGCAGCTTGAACTCGTAGGCCACGGAAGGAACCTACCCGGGGAGGCCGAACCAGGCGTCTGGAGGCGCGATCAGCACTCGGACGCCGCCCTCGAACCGCCAGAGCGAGACCGCCTGCTCGTCGCCGCTCAGCCCAGGAGCGACATCGCGTGGGACATATCCGATCTGGAGCGTCCGCTCCTCGTTCCAGATTCCTACGGCATTCGGATCGTGCTCGTTCTCCGGCTCCGGGATCAACGCGAGGCGTCGACCGGGATCGAAGGATGGGTCCGGCAGAGCCTCGGCCCGGAAAGACACGCCTGCGGCCGGCACCACCCGGATCCGCTCGTCCTCCCAGCGAACCCGCTCACCACTCGAGGCATCCCGCAGGTAGAAGCCCGACTCGCCCCGCTCGAACCAGAGGCGGAGCCTCCCGGTCACCGGAAGGCGTCGTCTCGAAGGACGGCGTGGACGCCCAGCGTCCCGTTCACGACCTGCGTCACACGGAGATCGACTCCGATGCTCGCGAGGATGAGTGCATCACCCCCCGGTGACACCGAGCTCGCGGCCCATCAGCGCCACCATCCCGTCGACCGCGATCCGCGCCGCCCGGCCCAGGTGCCCGTGCAGGCCGAACGTCAACCAGGCGCCCTCGATCCGCGCGATCGGCCACTCGAGCGGTAGGTCGTCACGCACCTCGAGAGTCAGCTGCGCACCGGCCGGCGTCTCGATCGCGGAGCCCGAGACCTCGCCGTCGCCCTGCGCGGCGTGCCCGTCTCCGGCCGAGAACAGGGCCTCGTCGACCGGAATGGGAAGGAACAGGGTCGTGCCCGCCACGAGCTCCTTGCAGTCCAGGTTGCCGCCCCAGCGACGCGGCGGAATCGTCGAATGGACGCCCGGCTCGGGCGGCGGCATTCCGAGAACACCGAGGAACGGGGCCAGCGCGACCACCCGGCCGAGCGCCTTTCCGACTCCGTCGCCGAGTTTCCACTCGACCTCGTGATCTCTGCCCGCTCTCGTGACGCCCCAGCTCCCGGCCCGAACCTCGTCGATGCGCACCTCGAGCGTCTGGCCGGCCCGGGCACCGCGCACGGCGATCGGGCCGGCGAGCGCGTGGCCGTTGTCGATCTCGGGGTTCCGCGCCACGACGTGCTCATCCGGTCCGAGGTCCCATGCGTGGTTGGGAACGGCGATCCGGACAGAGTCGCCCGGGTCGACGGTCAGGACCGGCTCGAGGTCGCGTGAGAAGTGTCCGTGGAGGTTCTGCGGCTCGAGCGGCAGCTCGTGGATCACTGGAACTGGAGGAGCTTGCGCGCCGCATCGACGACTCGCTCGACCGAGGGCATGTATGCGTCCTCGATCTGCCAGTACGGATAGGGCACGTCGTACCCGGTGACCCGAAGAACCGGGCCGCGCAGATCCAGAATCGCCTTCTCCGCCAGGATCGCGGCGAGCTCGGCGCCGAAGCCCGCTGTCCGTGGCGCCTCCTGGACGATCACCACGCGTCCCGTCTTGGCAGCGGAGGCGAGCAGCGCGTCCTCGTCGAGCGGCTTCAGCGTTCGGATGTCGAGCACCTCGGCGCTCGTCTCCCCGGCAAGCGCGTCCGCGGCCTGCTCGCAGAGCGGCACCATCGACCCGTACGCGACGAAGGTGATGTCCGTTCCCTCCCGTGCCAGCCGCGCCTTCCCGAAGGGCACCGTGTACTCGCCATCGGGCACCTCGCCGCGCATCGTCCGGTAGTGGAGCTTGGGCTCGAAGATGACGACCGGGTCGGGCTCGCGGATCGCCGAGGCGAGAAGCCCCTTCGCGTCCGCCGGAGTCGATGGGATCGCGACCTTCACGCCCGGCGTGTGGACGTAGTACGCCTCAGGCGAATCGTCGTGCAGCTCGGGCGCCCGCACCCCTCCTCCGTACGGCATCCGGATCGTCACGGGGAACTCCATGCTTCCGCCCGTCCGCCAGCGGTACCGGCCGACATGCGTGATGAGCTGGTCGAGGCACGGGTAGCTGAAGGCGTCGTACTGCATCTCGCACACCGGCCGCCAGCCGGCCATGCAGAGCCCCATCGCGGTGCCGAGGATTCCGGCCTCGGCGAGCGGCGTGTCCACACAGCGATCCGGGCCGAACCTGTCCCGCAAGCCCGCCGTGGCTCGGAAGACTCCGCCGGCGCGACCGACGTCCTCCCCCATGACCATGACGTTCTCGTCGCGGCCGAGCTCGACGTGGAAGCAGTCGTTGATCGCCTCGACCAGTGTGCGCTCAGCCACCGCGGATCCTCCGCAGCTCGGCCAGCTCCTCGTCGAATGAAGCCGGCGGGTTGACGAGAGCGTGCTTGAACAGGAGCTCCGGGTCGGCCGCGGGCTCCGCTTCGGCGGCGGCGATGCCTTCGCGCATCCGCTCGAGCGCCTCGTTCCTGGTCTCCGCGGCTCGCTCGTCGGTGAGCACGCCGAGCCGCCGGAGGTAGCGCTCGTAGCGGCCGAGGCACTCGTTCTGCCTCTCCTCCGCCACGCGCTCCATGTCGATGTAGGCGGCGGGGTCGTCGGCGGTTGCGTGTGGCGCGGCGCGATAGCTGAACGCCTCGATGAAGGTCGGGCCCTCGCCCGCACGCCCCCGCTCGACGGCCTGGCGTGTCGCGTCGTACACCGCCAGGACGTCGCCCCCATCGACCCGCACGCCCGGCATCCCGTAGCCGGAGGCCTTGTCGGCGAGCGTCTTGGCCGCGGTCTGCGCCGACACCGGAGTCGAGATCGCCCACTGGTTGTTGTTGCAGAAGAGGATTGCGGGCGCCTTCATGACTCCGGCGAAGTTCGCCCCCTCGTGGAACGCGCCCTCGGAGGTCGCGCCGTCGCCGAAATAGGCGATCGAGACGGTGCGCTCTCCGCGCAGCTTCTGCCCCCACGCGAGACCGACCGCATGCGGCACGTGCGTCCCGATGGGGACGCAGATGGAAGCGACGTTGTAGTCCACCGGGTTCCACCATCCGGAGGGATGACCTCTCCACCACGAGAGCACCGTTGAGATCGGCATGTCGCGCAGGAGGCCGATCGCCGACTCGCGATAGCTCGGAAAGATCCAGTCGTCGCGCTCCAGCGCGTAGACCGAGCCCGCCTGCATCGCCTCGTGGTTCCAGAAGATCGCATAGGTGCCGATCCGGCCCTGGCTGTGGTAGACGACGGAGCGCTCGTCGTAGGTGCGCAGAACCACCATCGAGCGGTAGAGCGCGATCAAGTCGCTCTCGTCGAGCCCCTCGACCTCGCCGTCCGGGATGCTCTCTCCGTCACCGATGACGCGGCGAAGCTCTCGCTCGTCGGGCAAGACTTGCGCCATGGCAGCCGCGAATCTACCCGAGCGACTCGAACTCGTACTCGGGGGTCGCGGCGTTCGGGGTCCGGGTGATGCTGACGACACTGGCGATGCTCATGCGACGCGCCGGCTGAGCGCGAGGACGGCAGCGGCGAGTGTGACCGCCGCTGCGACGCCCGCCGCCTCGAGCAGCAGACCGCCGCCCGGGTCGATGCGCGCCACCGAGACGAGCACCGCCCCGACGGCGATCGATCCGGCGACCAGTCCCGAGATGAGGGCGATGCGGCGAGCGGTGATGCCCGAGGATGCCGGCCGACTCGTTCGCGTTTCGAAAGACCAGTAGGCGAGCTCGCCGATCGCGATGAGAGCAGCGGCGTGGAGCGGCGAACGAGCCGGGTCGCTGTCCTCCGCGAACGAGACTGCAGCCGCCGCGCCGAGCCCCAGCAGCGACCACGGGACGACGAACGCGCGGCCACGCCAGAGGCCGGCCGCGAGGACCGCCGTCCCTACACCGGCGAGCGCCGCTACGAGGGCGACGACGTCTCCGGCGCCCGCCGCGGCGAACAGGCCGACACAGGCGGCGAGCGCCACCGATGCGGCACCCGCTCCTAGCGGCGCGCGAGATGCGCGGCCCGTCGAAATGCGGCCACCTCCTCGATCGCGGACTGCAGGGCCTCGCCCTCCCGCCACTCGACGACGGGAACCCCGAGCGTGTGGAACGCCGTGCGCCGCGCATCGCGGCGGAGAAGCCAGAGCCGCTCGACCAGCGGATCAACCTCGTCGTGCGAGCTCGGCGCAAAGGGAACCGGCGAGATCTCGATGACAGCGACGTCGAATCCGCGCCGGCGGAGGTCGGCAAGCGCAGCGAGCGCCCGCTCGTCCAGGAGCGGAGAGAGCGCGACCACGAGCGCCTGCGGGGGAAGGGTCCGCCGCGGGACGACGTCGATGTCCTTCCACGCGTAGCTGAGCATGATCTCGGCGTCGAGCAGCGCGTCCACGATGCGGTAGCGCTGGACGATTCCGGTCGCAGGCGTCAGCCAGTTCAGGATCCCGCCGAAGACGACGAGGCCGACGCGGTCGCGGTGGGCGAGATAGCGCTCGGCGAGAGCGGCGGCCGCGCGGACGGCGAGATCCAGCGTCCCCGCATCCTCCCGCCGGGCCTCGATGAACGTGTCGAGGAAGATGACCACGTCCGTGTTTCGCTCCGGGTGAAGCTCGTTGACCCAGAGCTCACCCGACCGGGCGGTCGCGCGCCAGTTGATCCGCCGCAGCCGGTCTCCGTGCACGAACGGACGGAGGTCGGCGAACTCGATCCCGTCGCCGCGCTCGCGCGCGACCTGGTTCCCTGCGGTCGGCTGGGTGGCAAGGGGGCGAAGTACGGACCGGAGACGCTCGGCCGACGGGTACACCTTGAGCGGAGTGGAACGGCCCACGCGCTGCTCGTAGACGAAGAGTCCCAGTGGATCGCGCGTGCGCAGAGCGGCCTCCCCGAGCGCGTAGGCGCCCCAGCGCCCGCATCGAACCTTCCAGGCGAGCTCGACGCTCTGGCCGGGCCCGAGGCGGACGAGCGCGGGGTTCGGGCCGTCGACGATCTCACCGCCTTCGGGGAGGACGAGCGCGACCTCTGCGTGCGGAATTGGTGCGTCCGAGCGCAGCTCGAGCTCGAGCTCGATCGTCTCGCCTTCGACCGTCCGCTCCGAGCCGAGAGTCGAGATGATCCGAATCGAGGGCGGCCGCGCGAGCGGCAGGCCGAGTGCCGGGACGATCGCGAACGGAGCCGCCAGGATCGCGAGCTCGGGGCGGCCGAGAGCGACGGCCGCAAGGAGACCGAAAGCCGCGAGCCCCGCGTAGGCCGTGAGCCGGGGGGCCGTCGTCCTCGTCGTCATGGGCAACGCGGCGCCAGGATGAGCCCCGGCACCGCCGTCATGGTTGAACTTGCTGGACGTCCTGGGCGGCCGGCGTCGGGACCTCCTCCAAGATGTCCCGTACGACCTGCTCCGCCGGGATCCGCTGCACCCACAGCTCCGGCCGGAGCGTCATCCGGTGGGCGAGCGCTTGCACCGCGACGGCCTTGACGTCGTCCGGCGTGACGAAGTCCCGGCCGTCGAGGAGCGCCCGGCCCCGGGCGAGCTTGAGGATCGCAAGCGTCCCACGCGGGCTTGCGCCGACCTCGACCGCCGCGGCGCGGCGGGTCGCGGCGACCACGTCGACGATGTAGTAGCCGACGGATTCGGCGATGTGGACGCCCTCGAGTGCTCCCTGCAGGTCGAGTAGCTCCTCGCGGCCGACGATCGGCCCGAGAATCACCTCGTCGGTCTCCCGCTCGATGCGCCGCGCGACGATGTTCCACTCCTCGTCCCGGTCCGGGTAGCCGACGCCGATCCGGAGCAGGAACCGGTCGAGCTGCGCCTCGGGCAGCGGATACGTCCCCTCGTACTCGATCGGGTTCTGCGT
>Ga0136614_10003116_pt1 | contig 10528 bp, 9 predicted proteins | sample AntDrymUQ2792106_2_FD_106643 | JGI IMG/M metagenome (GOLD analysis project Ga0136614, IMG submission 106643) | Polar desert sand microbial communities from Dry Valleys, Antarctica - metaG UQ279 (21.06) | ecosystem: Environmental > Terrestrial > Soil > Desert | place: Antarctica: Dry Valley... | reverse complement strand
TTCCTTGATGAAATCGGAGAGCTTGGCCATATCGGCCAGGCCGGCTTCCGAGACGGTGGAAATGCCCTGCAACCCGATGACCTGAAATCCGTAAGCGCGGCCGAAGTAATTGTAGGCGTCGTGGCTGGTGACGAGAATTCGACGGTCGGCGGGGAGCTCAGCCGCTTTTTTGAGCGCCCAGGCATGGAGTTCGTCCAAACCGGTGCGTGCTTCTGTAGCTCGCTGTTCGTAGGTGGCGCGCCCGGCTGGATCCGCTTCGCTCAAGCCCTTCACGACCGGGTCGAGAGCGAGCTTCCAGAGGGTAACATCAAACCAGACATGCGGATCGTAATGCCCCGCGAATTCCGGTGGCTCGAGCAGACGGTCCAAGGGGATTGCCTCTGTGACCGGATAAACGCGCCGCTTGGAGCGAGCCAGATTGGTAAAGATGTCCTGCATTTTTCCTTCGAGCAGGAGGCCCGAATAGAAGATGAGGCTCGCCTGTTGCAGTTTGGAAACATCGGAAGCGGCGGCCTTGTAAAGGTGTGGATCGACACCTGGACCCATCAGCGTTTCGACCGCGACGCGGTCGCCGCCGACCTTGCGGACGAGGTCCGCGACCATCGTCACAGTGGTAGTTATCTTAACCGGGTTTTCCCCCGCGCCAAGGCCGACCGGCAGCGAAACAAGAACCAGCAGGGCGCGGCCGGCATTACATAAGGGAAGCATAAAGTGAAACAACAAACAGAGTTAGTCGAGGCTAAATCAGGGACTAGCGAACGCAAGCGTATTTTTGCAGAGAACCGCGCAGACCCGGATTTCAGCTGCGACGCGAAGTGGTTTCAAAACTGAAATTAGCCAACAATTTGGCCGCCTTTCATCCCAGGGGGAGGAGCCTCCCGCCGGGAAAGGGCGAGGTGGAATGATTGTTTGTGTGCGCCGACCGAAGGGTTCGCTGTAGCGACGGCGCTCTGTCGCCGTTTCACGCACGTGGGGGGGGGCACATCCTCTACGCGGACAGACCGTCGTCGCTACAACCGCTTCTAAAGAGAGCCCAACCACGTCAAATCTTCGTGCCAAGCGCGGGCGCGCCTCGTACAAGCAGCGGTCTTGAAAGCGCTCCTGCTCACGAATGAATACCCGCCGCACGTCTATGGCGGGGCTGGGGTGCATGTTGAATATCTTTCGCGCGAGCTGGCCAGGATCATGTCCGTCGAAGTGCGCTGCTTCGGAGCGCAGCATTCGTCAGCGGAGAATCTGCGGGTAACCGGGTTCGACCTGGATACCTCAAAGTTCACCTGCCCTAAACCACTCCATTCCGTTTTCGGGGCGGTGCAATGTTGCCTGGATTTCAATAGCACGAAGATCGAGGCCGACCTTGTCCATTGTCACACTTGGTACAGTCACTTCGGCGGGATTCTGGCGAAAATGAACTACGGCATTCCACTGGTGATTACGGTTCACTCGCTCGAGCCGCTGCGGCCGTGGAAACGCGAGCAGCTGGGTGGTGGTTACGATTTCACCATCTGGCTGGAGAAGACGGCGATGGAAATGGCGGATGCGGTCATCGCTGTCTCGGCGGGGACGAAAGAAGACATCAACCGTTTCTTCAACATCAAGCCGGAGCGTCTGCAGGTGATTCAGAACGGTATCGACCTCGAAGAGTATCGCAAGGTTGCCATAACCATTGCGCTCGAGCGTTACGGGATCGATCCGGACAAATCATTCCTGCTCTTTGTCGGCCGGATCACGCGACAGAAGGGAATTATCCACCTCGTTCGTGCGATTGAACACATGGCGGATGGATTCCAGATTGTCCTTTGCGCCGGGGCGCCCGATACGCCGGAGATCGCGCAGGAAATGGAGCAGGCCGTGGCGCAGGCCGGTGCGAAGCGGTCAGGCATTATCTGGATTCGTGAGATGGTCGATAAGGCAACCGTGATCGAGCTGTATTCGCAGGCGGCGGTTTTTTGTTGCCCGTCGATTTACGAGCCTTTCGGCATCATCAATCTGGAGGCGATGGCGTGCGAAACAGCGGTGGTGGCGAGCGCGGTGGGCGGGATCAAGGAGGTGGTAGTGGATGGAGAGACCGGGTTTCTGGTCCACATGGAGCAAATGAGGGAGAGTCCTTTCGAACCGAGGAATGCTGCGCTTTTCGAACGCGACCTGGCGACGCGGATAAACCAGCTCATGTCTGATGAGGCACTGCGGGAAAAGTTTGGACGGGCCGGTCGCCGGCGGGTCGAGGAAAAGTTCGGCTGGCGGGCGATCGCGCGGCAGACGAAAACGCTATATGAGACGCTGGCGCGTCGTTAAACCGTAAATCGTCCAATCGTGAATCGTCCAGAGACCCGCGATTGAACCGACCAACGTCCGGGTCGATGTAACGATTTACCATTCAACCGATTTAACTGCTCACCATGTTTGTTGATCGAATCAAAGTCTTTGCCCAAGGCGGGAACGGTGGCCGAGGTTGCGTCAGTTTCCGGCGGGAGAAATTTGTCCCGCGAGGCGGCCCGGATGGGGGTGATGGCGGGCGCGGTGGGAACGTTATCCTGCGCGCGGATGTGCATACGGACAATCTGGCGAACCTCTTCTACGAGCCAATCATCAAGGCGAAATCGGGCACGCACGGAATGGGCAAGAAAATGCACGGCAAAGGGGCGGTCGATAAAATCGTGAATGTGCCGATCGGCACCGTGATTTACCGGACCGAGGCGCCCAAGCGCCGCTACGAGTTCGGCGAAGAGAAAGAGAATGAAGGCGAAAGCCAGGCGTGCTCTCTGGCGGACTCAGAGGCGAAGAGAGAGACGGGCGCGGTCGACGATTCCGGTCCGCGACCGGAAGCCGAAACGAATGAGCCGACGCCACAAGAAGGGGCGGCGCGCCGTGCCACGCAGGTTCTCGATCAGGTCGCGGACCTCGCGCGAGACGGTCAGGAGTTCATTCTTTGTGCAGGCGGTCGCGGAGGGAAAGGGAATGTTCACTTCAAGAGCGCGCGTAACCGGGCGCCGGTTCAATACACCGAAGGTGAAGCGGGCGAGGAGGGGCATTTCCTCCTGGAACTGCGAACCATCGCAGATGCGGCCCTTGTCGGTTATCCAAACGCCGGCAAGTCGACTTTGCTTGGCAAAGTTTCCGCGGCACACCCAAAGGTTGCGCCATACCCATTCACGACATTGCGGCCGAGTGTGGGGGTGGTCGAACTGGATGATTACCGCCGCGCGATGATTGCAGATATTCCCGGGCTGATCGAGGGGGCGCATCGCAATGTGGGTCTCGGCCATGATTTTCTTCGGCACATCACCCGGTGCCGTTACTTGCTCTTTGTTTTGGATGCAGCGGGGAGCGAGGGCCGGCATCCGATCGAGGATCTGCAAAGTCTGCGCCGGGAGGTCGATCTCTATGACCCGCGGCTTTCGAAACGGCCGTGGTGTATCCTGGCGAATAAAGTGGATCTCTCCGAAAGCCAAGAACATCTCCACGCGCTGCGCGACCGGTTCCCCTCGGTCCTGATCATTCCGATTTCCGCGGAGAAGGGGGAAGGAATTCCGGAATTGAAGGCGCACCTTGTCCGTTTGTTAGGCGACCGAAACGAGCCCGGCGGGCCGGCGGAGGGCGTTGAGTCCGAAGCGTTCGCGCTGGCGAATAACGGTTAGACAAGCGGAGCGAGGTCGAGAACAGTCCGAGCTTTATGGGCGAACGCGTCGTAGCGAGTTATTGCACCACGTTCCTGAAACCGGAGATGCTGCACATCTACCGTCAGGTTTCCTCCCTGCAAAGCTATCGCACTTTTGTCATGACAAAGGCGCTGCAGAACAGCGAGCGGTTCCCGTTTGGCGATGTGGAGATTATTCCGGAGCCGCACATGAACCCGGTCCGGCACGGCTGGATGAAGTTCATCGAGCGGCGCCCGCCGATCGTCTACCGCGGCGAATATCAGATGCTCTCCTCATTACTCCAGCGGCGTGGCGCCGACCTGATGCACGTCTATTTCGGTCATACGGGAGTGCATCTGCTGCCTTTCATCGAACGCTGGAATAAGCCATGTGTCGTTTCTTTTCACGGAGCGGACGTGGCGCTGAAAAAGGACATTCGCGATTACGGCCCGAAACTGAAAAGCCTCTTCGAGACGGTCCCGCTGGTCTTCGCTCGTTCACATTCTCTCGCCGAGCGGCTGGTCTCGCTGGGTTGCCCTGCGGAAAAGCTTCGGATCAGCCGCACGGGTCTGCCGCTCCAGGAGTTTCCGTACGTGCGCCGTGAGGCACCGGTCGATGGCCGCTGGCGGTTGATGCAGGCCTGCCGGCTGATCCCCAAAAAAGGCGTGGCTACGACCTTGTGCGCGTTTGCGATCTTTCAGAAGGAATTTCCCAAGGCGGAGCTAGTCATCGCCGGCAAAGGTCCTTTGCAGGCGCATCTGGAAGAACTCTCGGAAGAGCTGGGGATCGCTGGAAAAGTACATTTCCACGGTTTCGTTTCGCAGGCGGAATTGATCGAGCTTTACCGGCAGTCCCATCTTTTCGTGCACCCGAGCGAGACACCGCCCGACCAGAACCAGGAGGGTATTCCCAATTCAGTCCTGGAAGCGATGTCGACCGGGTTGGCGGTGGCTGCGACGCGGCATGGTGGAATTCCGGAGGCCGTCGAGCACGGGCGGAGCGGGTTGCTCGTCGAGGAGCGGGACTTCGAAGCGCTCGCGATCGCGATGAAAGAGATCGCGCGCTCACGGGATGCCTTCCGGGAAATGGGGTTGATCGGGAGCAGGGCGGTCGCCGCAAATTTCGAGCAGACTCTTCAGACGAGGCAGCTGGAGGCGCACTACGAAGAAGCGGTTTCACTGGCGGAAGCGAAGGAGCGTTTCCCGGCTCGAACAGCTGAGCGCAGCCCGGAAAGGTTCCAGGAACATGCGCCCGCGAAGTAAGCTAGTGGGTGCAAGTCTAACGGGACGAGAATTTCCCGAAAGTGTCTTGTCATCCCAGCAAAACGCGCTTTGGTAAGCGCGCAAGCGTCCCTTGTGTGGAGCGCGCGGTCTTCGCGGCCAGCGCCTCGACAAAAAAACATCGGACCGCTGCGTTGCCACCCTTACTACTGCATGCTGCTTCGTTTTCTCTTAGTGCTGACGCTCACGTTCGCCGTCTTGGGTGGCTTGGTGCAACCGGGCTTCGCGCAGGAGACGGCGCACGGTGCCGGGCATGACGCGGCGCTGGAGCAGGGGCACGGCGGCGAGGAACATCACACGCTGCCGCTGAAGCCGGCTGAGCTGTTCAATATTGGCAAGTTTACAGTTACGAACTCCATGGTAGTGACCTGGTTTGTCGCGGCCGGAATCATCCTGCTGGCGCAACTAGCGACACGCAACGTCAAGGCTGTTCCGAGCGGTTTGCAGAATTTTTGGGAGTGGATGGTGGAGAGCCTTTACACCTTTCTCGAGAGCATGATCGGCAAGGATCTGGTGAAAAAGACCTTCTGGTTTTTCGCGACGATCTTCATCTTCATCCTCTTTCTGAACTGGTTTGGCTTGATCCCCGGGGTGGGCACAATCGGCTGGGGCCACCGCACGGCGAGTGGCGGATTCAGCGTGACGACCCCGCTGCTGCGCGGCGCAAACGCCGATCTGAATCTGACCTTTGCAATGGCTTGCACTTTTTTTGTTTGCTGGATGATCTGGGCCGTCCAGGCGAACGGAGTTGGCGGAGTCATCACGCACCTTTTCGCCCCGAAGGGTGATACGAAAGGCATTCTGAAACTCCTGATGATCTTCATCTTCTTCGTCGTGGGCTGGCTGGAGATTGTTTCGATTCTGTTTCGGCCCATCTCTTTGAGCTTCCGCTTATTTGGAAACGTTTACGCCGGAGAAATCATGCTCGAATCAATGGCGATCGCGGGAGGGCAATGGCTCGCCTGGCTGATCGCAATTCCTTTTTACTTTCTCGAAGTGCTTGTCGGTTTCGTGCAAGCGCTGGTCTTCATGCTTTTGACCGCGGTCTTCACTCTTCTCATCGCCTCCCACGGGGGAGAGCACGAAGCCGCGCATCACTAACAATTTCGGCCATATGACCGTGGTTCCCGCGGAATGGCTGAGAACAACCCAACAAAAAAATGATACTACCAATGTTAGCGGAAATCAGCGGAAGCATTCACGTCGGACTGGCGGCACTCGGTGCAGCCATTGGCGTGGGTTTGATCGGCATGGGTGCGGCCTCGGCGGTCGGACGCAATCCTGGCGCGGCTACCCCGATTTTGGTGCAGGCGATTCTCGCGATCGCTCTCGCCGAAGCCATCGTGTTCTACGCCCTTTTCCTCGTCCCGAAATAAATGCGCGGGTTTCGCGCTACGGTTGATCTTTTCGAACCATGAACGTCCCAATGCTTGCTGCCATTACCGACATCGCTCGTGATACGGGCGAGACCTTCGGGTTCAATCTCTGGATGTTCCTTTCGCAGGTGATCAGCTTCGTCCTCGTCGCGCTTCTCCTTCGGAAGTTTGCGTACAAGCCGATCCTCCATGTTTTGGAGGACCGCCGGCAGAAGATCGCGGAAGGGTTATTGAACGCGGAGAAGATCAAGCAGCAATTGGCCGAAGCGGAACAGCGCTATGCAGAGATTCTCGCGAAGGGGAATGCCGCTGCGCAAAAAATGATCGATGAAGCGCGCGAAAGCGCCGGCCATCTCGCGGAGCGCAAACAGCAGGAGGCGATTGTTGCCGCCGAGCAAATCGTGGCGAAAGCGCGCGAAGCGAGTGTCATCGAACATGAGCGCACGATGACAGAGCTTAAGCGCGAGCTTGGCCGTCTTGTTGTCGACACCACGGCGAAAGTAACCGGCAAGGTCCTCACACCGGACGATCAACGCCGGTTGCAGGACGAAGCAGCGCGGCAGGTGGCAACCTAGCGTTTCGAAGAGGGATGAAGGTCAACAAGGAAGTCCGTCAGCTTTCCCGGCAACTGCTGCGTGCCAGCTTCACGGACGGGCAGCTAGATGGCGGACGCGTCACTTCCCTGGTGAAATCGCTGATCGAAAAGAAGCCGCGCAATTACATCGGAGTTCTCGACGCCTACAAGCGTCTTCTGCGCCTTGAAGTGGAGAAGCGAAGCGCGACAATCGAGAGCGCGACGGAATTGAATGCGGAGGCATCGGCGAAAATCGTCGACAACCTGAAGCGAAAATATGGTCCTGACCTGGCGACTGAGTTCGTCGTCAACCCGGCGCTGCTGGGCGGGATGCGAATTCGCGTCGGCAGCGACGTGTGGGATAGCAGTGTGCGTAATCGTCTGCAGCGCCTCCAGGAACAACTTTAACAATCACGGGCGCGCGCCTGGGGCGTGCGTTCAACATGCACCCGCAAGCGTAATGCTTGCCTACAGCTATGAGCACCATCCTTGAAGATATCGAAACGCAGATCGCAGGCCTGAAAACCTCGACGAGCAAGAGCAACGTAGGCGTCGTGCGTGACACCGGTGACGGCGTCGCTCGCATCGAAGGCTTGAGCGACGTGATGCTTAACGAGATGATCGAGTTTTCGAGCGGCGTGGTTGGCCTTGCGCTTAATCTGGAAGAGACGGAAGTCGGCGCGATCATCCTTGGCGACACGACCCGGGTGATGGAAGGCGATGAAGCGCGCACGACCGGTAAACTCTTGTCGGTCCCCGTCGGCAAAGCGCTTCTGGGGCGTGTCGTTAATACCATCGGTGAGCCGCTGGACGGAAAGGGTCCGATCAAGGCTGAGGCCTCTTATCCACTGGAAAAAATCGCACCGGGCGTCATCAAACGCCGCAGCGTGAATCAACCGGTGCAAACAGGCATCATGGCGATCGATGCCATGGTTCCAATCGGCCGTGGCCAGCGCGAGTTGATCATAGGCGATCGGGCGACGGGCAAGTCGACCATTGCGATCGACGCCATCATCAGTCAGGCGCGATTGAACAAAGCCGGCGAGGAAGGGCGCTTGAAAGATTTCCGGCCGCTCTACTGCATCTACGTCGCGATCGGACAGAAGAACTCCAACGTCGCGCGCGCCCTCGCGGTGCTCGATGCAAACGGGGCGATGCCTTACACGACGATCGTCTCGGCGCCGGCATCCGACACCGCTGCTAACCAGTATCTCGCCCCCTTCGCCGGCGCGGCGATGGGCGAGTGGTTCATGGATAATGGGATGGACGCACTCATTGTCTATGATGATCTCTCGAAGCACGCGGTCGCCTATCGCCAGGTTTCGCTTGTCTTGAAACGCCCTTCCGGTCGCGAAGCTTATCCGGGCGACGTCTTCTATTTGCACTCGCGATTGCTGGAACGCAGCGCGCGCGTCACCGAGGAAGCTGGTGGCGGTTCTGTCACTGCCCTGCCGATCATCGAGACGCAAGCGGGTGACGTCTCGGCTTACATCCCAACGAACGTCATTTCGATTACGGACGGCCAGATCTATCTCGAGACGGATCTTTTCTACCAGGGCGTTCGCCCGGCCATCTCGGTCGGTCTGTCGGTCAGCCGAGTTGGTTCTGCAGCGCAAATTAAGGCGATCAAGCAAGTAGCCGGTAAAATTAAGCTCGATCTGGCGCAGTTCCGCGAGCTGGCCGCCTTTGCCCAGTTTGGTTCTGATTTGGACGCCGGGACAAAAGCGCGACTCGACCGCGGCCAGCGCATCGTTGAGTTATTCAAGCAGACCCAGTACAACCCGATCCCGGTCGAAGAGCAGGCCGCAGTTCTCTGGGCGATGCAGAACGGCTATCTCGATTCCGTTCCGGTCGAGAAGATCAAAGCCTTTCAAGTGAAGCTGCAGGATCACCTCCGGACGCGGAAAGAAGGAATTCTTAATTCCATCGTCACGAAGAAGGCGATCGATAAAGAGCTGGAGACCGAATTGGCGGCGGCGCTGGATGAGTTCAAATCCACTTTCCAATGATGTCATTGTTGGAAACGGATCCAGCCATGCCCCCGTCCGCGCTTCCCGACCTGAAGAACGAGATTCATCTCGTGCGAGGTGAGCGCCGCGAGAGGTCAGCGAACTACCGCGCAAAAAAGAGAGCTTAGGAAATGGCAAACACGCAAGACATCCGGCGCCGGATCAAATCGATCCGGAACACGGCGCAGATCACGAAGGCGATGCAGATGGTCGCTGCGTCAAAGATGCGCAAGGCCCAGCAGCATGCGCTGGCTGGCCGGCCGTATGCCAGTTTGATGAATCGGGTGCTCGTCTCCTTGCAGGAGCGCACCGATCCGAAATTGCATCCGTTGCTTCAGGTCCGTGAGGTGAAAAAGGAGCTCGTGATTGTAGTCAGCACCGACAAGGGGCTGGCTGGCGCCCTCAACACAAATCTCCTGCGCGAAGCGGCGAACTTCGATACTTCAAAGACGGTTTACGTCGTTCTTGGCCGCAAGGCGCGGCAGTTTCTTTCCCGGACGCGCCGTGAGATTCTGGCCGATTTTGAATTGAAGGATGCGCCCGCTTTCCCCGAAACCAAGGTTGTGGCGCAGTTCGCGACCGAGAAATTTCTGAGCGGCGAGGTCGACAAAGTGTCGGTGCTTTTCACCCATTTCGTGAACACGGTGAATCAGAAACCGACGGTCCGGACGCTCCTTCCGATCTCGACTTTCGAGGTAGCGCAGGCCGAAAGCGATAATCGAGACGCGAGGGATGGGGCGGACCCAATGGGCGGATACATTTTCGAGCCCAGCGCGGAACGCGTCCTCGACGTGATGCTGCCCTATTATCTTCAGTATCAGGTTTTCCAAATGATCCTCGATGCGCGCGCTTCGGAACACAGCGCGCGCATGGTCGCGATGAAGAACGCGACCGATAACGCAAAGCAATTCATCAAGGATCTGACGCTGGAGTACAACAAGATGCGTCAGGCCAGCATCACCACGGAACTCCTTGAAATCTCCACCGCCCAGATGGCAGTGGGCGGCTAAACACATTTATGAATACAGGAAAGATCGTTCAAGTCATCGGCCCAGTTGTCGACGTCGAGTTTCGGGAGACGAAAGAACTTCCCCGCATCTATAACGCGCTCGAGCTCGAGTACGAGGTGAACGGAAATCCGACCAAGCTCACGCTCGAAGTGCAACAGCATCTGGGTGAGAACTGGGTTCGCTCTATCGCAATGTCCTCCACCGAGGGACTGAAACGCGGGATGCCGGTGAACGACACCGGCGGGCCGATTACCGTCCCGGTGGGCGAGGGCACTCTTGGACGTGTCTTCAACGTCACAGGCGATCCTGTTGATGGCCGCGGACCAGTCACCTTCACAAAACGTTATCCGATTCATCGAAAGGCGCCGGAGCTGACCGATCAAGATACCGGCGCCACGATTCTCGAGACGGGCATCAAAGTCATCGATCTGATTTGCCCTTTCACCAAAGGCGGCAAGGTCGGGGCGTTCGGCGGCGCGGGGGTGGGTAAAACAGTCGTGATCCTGGAGCTGATCAATAACATCGCGAAAGGCCACGGCGGCTTTTCCGTCTTTGCTGGTGTGGGCGAGCGGACGCGTGAGGGCAACGACCTTTACACGGAAATGAGCGAAGCTGGGGTCATCGATCAGAAGGATCTGAGC
>Ga0136614_10003114_pt1 | contig 10530 bp, 5 predicted proteins | sample AntDrymUQ2792106_2_FD_106643 | JGI IMG/M metagenome (GOLD analysis project Ga0136614, IMG submission 106643) | Polar desert sand microbial communities from Dry Valleys, Antarctica - metaG UQ279 (21.06) | ecosystem: Environmental > Terrestrial > Soil > Desert | place: Antarctica: Dry Valley... | reverse complement strand
ATCGTCGTCGGGCGCGCCGCCACGAGCAGCCCGATCCCCGAAAACGTTAACGCGCCAAGCAGCACGATGACCGCGACGCTGATGAGCGAGCCGCGCACCGCGACGCCGAACACCAACCACGCGAAGCCGAGCACCGCGACGACTTCGAGCGCGAGGAAGACCAGCCGCGACATCATGAACGACAGCAGATAATGTGACCGGCGCATCGGCGTCGCCGCGAAGCGTTTCAGAAGTTTCCGCCCGCGCGCGGTGACGATATTAAAGCCGAGACCCCACATGCCACTGCCCATCAGGTTCAACCCGATCAGGCCGGGGATCAGGAAATCGATGTAGCGCCCGCCCGGCTCCGTCACCCGCTCGTCGCGCGTGCGCGCGACCTCGGCCCGACCCTGCGCGCGTTGCAGCGCGTCGTCAACCGCGAGCCGTGCAATGCGACTTTCGGGGCGCGTCGCGTCGTAGCGGTACTCGACCTCCGGCGCAAAAACGCGCGCTTGATTCGCCGGCGCGAGCGACGCAGAAGAAGCATCGGCAATCGAGTTTTCTGTGGCGGGCATCGCGCTCCTCGTGCGCACGACGAGTGACACGCTGCCGCCGCCCAAACGACGCGCCGCTTCGGCAGGCTCAAGCACGGAGGCTTCGATCTCCCCCGACACTGACAGCGCACGGACGATCTGTTCGGCGACCGGCGAATTTGTCGTGCTTTCAACTGCCACACGAATCTTCTCCGGCGCGGTGTTGCGGAAAGCGACGCCGAGCGCCAGCGCCAGCAGCACCGGGAAGACAAACACCCAGAAGACCGCTTCCTTCTCGCGCAAAAACTCGCGGAGCCGGATCAGCGTCAGTTCAATCAGCGGGTGGAACGTGTGACGCGCGCGATCCTCTCCGCCCCGGCTCCCGCCGCCCGCGGGCACTTCCCTCTCGTCCGTCGTCGCAACACTCTCCGCGCCGACGTATTCCTCAACCTCAGCCATCGCGCAACATCCTCCCCGTCAAGCTGACGAACACGTCTTCGAGTGTCGCTTGGTGCGTCGTCAGCGTGTTCAATATCACCTGCTCCGTCTTCAGCTCAGCGAGTAGCGCCGGGAGCGCCACGCCGATGTCGGAGACGGTCAGGGCATAGGCCGACTCGGAACCGGTGCGGCGCACACCGCGCACGCCGGGCAGATTGGTCAACCGCCGTTCGTCCAACTCGCCCGTGGCGTTGAGCGCGATGATCTGGTCGGCACCGAGCGAGGCGATTAATTCGTCGGGCGTGCCGAGCGCGATCATCCGCCCGTGATCCATAATCGCGACGCGGTCGCACAGACGCGCGGCTTCTTCCATGTAATGAGTGGTGAGCAGAATCGTGCCGCCGCCGGCGCGAAACTTTTCGACGATGTCCCACAGTTGCAGGCGCGCCTGCGGGTCGAGTCCGGTCGTCGGCTCGTCTAAGAAAAGCAACTCCGGATTGCTGACTAATGCACAAGCGACCGCGAGCCGCTGCTTCTGCCCGCCGGACAATTTGCCGACGCGCGCCGCACGCTTCTCTTCGAGCGACACCAGGCGCAGGATTTCATCCACACCGCGCCCGCGCGGGTAGAAGCTGCGAAACAATCTGACCGTCTCCGCGACGGTGATCTTTTCCGAAAGCTGCGTCTCCTGCAACTGGACGCCGATGCGCTCGCGGAGCGTGCGGTCATGCGCCGTGCCCCATGCCGCGCCGAGCACCTCGACTCTTCCGCCGTCAGGCGCGGTCAGACCTTCGAGAATTTCCACCGTCGTCGTCTTGCCCGCGCCGTTCGGGCCGAGCAGCCCGAAACACTCGCCGGCGAACACTTCAAGGTCAAGCTTGTCGACCGCTACAAGGTCGCCGTAACGCTTCACCAACCCGTCGCACCTAAGCGCCGTCGCGCGCGGTCGCACAGCGGGTGGCGAGACAGACGGCGCATAAGTGGTGTCGGAAATTGTCTCCATTTTCGCGCTTCTCCGCTCTAAATTTTCGTGTTGATTTAAAATATCATGTGGCGTCGAATTACGTAACAGGCTGCGCCGTGTGAGCGAGATTTACACGACGCGGCACTCTCGAGGACATGGGGCGTGCAGGGGAGAATCTTCGCGGCGTCCCCATGCTCCCTTTCACTGTTTGTACGACGGCGGCCTCATGGTGTAGAAAACCTAATGTGAAAATCAGGCATCGCCGATATGCGCCGGCGCGCATCGGCAATCCGATTCGTTATAATCCTGAACAGGTTTAATCCCCAGACCGTGAACTCACAAAAAACACTTTCCCCCGCGACGCTGAACGTCGAACGAATGATCGCGCGGGCCGGCGCGGCGGTGGCGGCGCGCGGACGCGCTTACTATCACCAGTCGTGGCGCTTCCGCGTCGAACACATCGATCAGTACGAGGCGGCGCTTCACGTGCAGGGCAGCGCGCGCTACCGCGTCGAGTTTCTGCTTGACGAGGATGACGGCAATCTGACGGCGCTGTGCAGTTGCCCGTACGCCGACGAAGAGCCGCGCGTGATCTGCAAGCACAAAGTCGGGGCGGCGCTGTTTCTCATTGATCACATGAAACGCGCGCCGGCGCGGACGTGGGAGAGCGTGCTGTCGGCGGCGTTGCGCCCCGCGTCGCGCGCCTCTCAAACTTATCCATCGAAACTGCTCTTCTTCAGTCTTCAACCGCGCGGCCCGTCGTCGTGGGCGGTCGTGCCGTACAGCGTCGCGACGGTCTTCTTTCCCGAAGACTCGTGGCGTGACGCCGAGGCGGTGGCGCGCATCGTCGCCGAGCAGCATCTGTCTTCGCAGGCCGAAAAAATCAGCCCGTATGAGAGCAACAACGGCGGTGCGCGCGATTACGTCAACGTCACACGGGCGCAACGCGCGATGGTCAAACTACTTTCGTCGTCCGGCGTGTATTACGGAGACTATTACGGCTCCGGCACGGCGCTCGACTACGACGCGCCGTTCACGCTGCTGGAGGGCGGCCCGCTCTACACCGGCTCCGACAAGAATCCGCTGAAACAGTTTCTGACGGTCGTCCCTGACCCGGCCCACATTGAAATCGAGATGCAGACGGAGGCGGACGGCATCTCCTTGCGCGCCCTCGGCGCGGCGGGCACGGAAACATTCTCGCTCCGCGAGCGCGAAACGAAGGTCATCTCCTTACGCCCGCTGTGGGTGCTCTCCGGCACACGCCTGTACCGGCTCGACGAGACGTTCGAAACGATCACTGCCTTTCAGCAGAGTTCAGAGGTGCGAGTTCCGAACAGCGAAGAGCATCTCTTTTTCGAAACGCACCTGACGCCGCTCGCCGAACGCTTCCCGCTGCGCGGCGAGTCGGTCACGTGGGAAGAGTTGGCCGACGCGCCATGCGTGCCGCGCCTCTATCTGACCGAAGAGGGCAAGGAGTTGCATGCGCAGTTGCGCTTCGGCTACGGCGACTACGAAGTAAAGTACGAGCGCCGCCCTCCGCCGCAGAGCGTCCGCCGCAACCCGGAGACCGGCGCGCTGGTGCGTATCCCACGCCAGATCGAGCGCGAGATGGAGATGGCAGAGGCCGTCGGCGCGGCGGCATTCGGTCTGAAGCGCACCTCGACGCCCGGCCACTTTTCGTTGCGCAGCAAAGTCCACCCGTTTGATTTTCTGTTGAAGCAGGTGCCGCAGTTGGCCGCCGCCGGCTACGAAATCTACGGCGAGGAAGAGTTGACTTTGGCGCGCGTCAACCGCCACAAGCCGTCAATCTCGTTCGGCGTCACTTCAGGGATTGATTGGTTCGACGTGCGCGCGACGGTCAACTTTGGCGAGATCGAAGTGTCGCTCGCCGAGATTCGCAAGACGCTTCGCAAGCGCGAGCGGTTTGTCAAATTGGCCGATGGCTCGGTCGGCGAAATCCCGCCGGAATGGGTCGAGCGCTACCGCCATCTCTTCGCGCTTAGTGAAGAAACGGACACTGGTTTGCGCGTCGCGAATCATCATCTGACGATGCTCGACCAACTGCTCGCCGACGACACACGCGCCGTGACTGACAAAGAGTTCGCGCGCCGCCGCCAACACTTACTTAGTTTCGACGGCATCAAGTCGCAGAAACTGCCGAAACATTTCATCGGTGAACTGCGCCCCTACCAACAGGCCGGCTTCGACTGGCTCTACTTCCTCCGCGAATACAAGTTCGGCGGCTGCCTGGCCGACGACATGGGCACCGGTAAAACCATCGTGACGCTCGCCTTCCTACAATCGCTTAGGGAACGCGGCCTGGCGAAGCAGGCGAGCCTGATCGTTGTGCCGCGCTCGCTGGTCTTTAACTGGGAGCGCGAGGCGACGCGCTTCACGCCGCGCCTGCGCATCCTCAACCACGCGATGATGGGGCGCGCCGAAGACGTTTCAGACTTCGACGACTACGACGTAATCCTGACGACCTACGGCGTGATGCTGCGCGACATCCAGATGCTGATGCACTACGAGTTCACGTATCTGATTCTCGACGAGGCGCAGGCGATTAAGAATCCGCTCGCGGAGACGGCCAAAGCGGCGCGGCTGTTGCGCGGCCAGCACCGGCTGACGCTGACAGGCACGCCGGTTGAAAACAACACGCTGGAATTGTGGTCGCAGTTCGCGTTCCTCAACCCCGGACTGCTCGGCAGCGCCGACTATTTCCGCGAAGAGTTCTCGACGCCCATCGAACGCAAAGCGGACGAGACGGCGGCGCAGTTTCTCAGAAAGATGGTCTATCCATTCATCCTGCGCCGCACCAAGGATCAGGTCGCGCGCGAATTGCCGCCGCGCACCGAGCGGCAGATGGTCTGCGAGATGGAGCCGGCGCAGCGCAAGTTCTACAACCAGAAGCGCGACTACTACCGCGCACTGCTGTTGAAGATGATCGAAGAGGAAGGCATCAACAACGCGCGCTTCCGCGTGCTCGAAGGCTTGCTCAGGCTACGTCAGATTTGCAACCACCCGCGCCTCGTCGAGAAGAGTTTCAAGGGACCGTCGGCGAAGTTCGAGTTATTGATGGAGACGCTCGAAACGCTGCGCGCCGAGGGACATAAGGCGCTCGTCTTTTCGCAGTTCGTGCAGATGCTGAAGCTGGTGCAGGCCGAGTTGAAGAAGCGGCGCGTGCCGTTCGCCTACCTCGACGGGCAAACTCGCGACCGGCAGGCGCGCGTTGACGAATTCCAACAAGACCCTGACATCCCGTTCTTTCTCATCAGCCTCAAGGCGGGCGGCGTCGGCTTGAACCTGACGGCGGCAGACTATGTGATTCACATCGACCCGTGGTGGAACCCGGCGGTCGAGATGCAGGCCACCGACCGCACGCACCGCATCGGGCAGGAGAAGCCGGTCTTCGTCTACAAGATGATCGTGCGCGACTCGGTCGAAGAGAAGATCGTGCAGTTGCAGGATCGCAAGCGGGCGCTCGTCACGCAGTTGATCTCGACCGAAAGCAGTTTCTTCAAGTCGCTCACCACCGACGACATCAAAACTCTTTTCTCGTGAGGGCCGATGGCCGGTCAATAAAAAATGCGCCGCGCGTGGTTGTGTCTGTCAGAGGGGCCGCACGGCGGAACCGCTTTACCCGCGATTCCCTTTTTTCCGGGTATTCTGAGGGCCTCCGACGCGCCGAAGTTGCCTCTTCTCGCGCCGCGTGGACGAGCTTTCAACTTTTCCACGCTTCAGTCCGTGCGGTCTTTTTTTCATGCCTTCTTTGTGCGGCAACGGACAGACGGCTCCGGCATGTGGTTGATATTTTGCCTACCTCGGAAATTCAGTTAAGGGTTGGCTAGCGGCTTGGACGTTGTTGTTGTCCGTAAGCGGCAGAGGGCGGGTAGTCAGCGGGGCAGAGGGGATGTGGGTGGAGTCGCTAGCGCGGCCAATTCCCATCTCTCCTCCGCCCCGCTGTGAGTGGCTGTTCACACACTTCAGGTCTATGCTCACTTTAACTCTTGAACACTGCGACAATACTTTTCGACATCGGGCGTGAAACTGTCTTTCTCATGCTCGTGCCGCGAGTTGTTGCAGGAGCGACCGGGAACAGGGGAAACAGTGTCTTCACTGACCGAACTAAAGAATGAAAACTGCCTTCTGGCGAGCCTGCCGCGTGAGGATTACGAGCGGCTTGCCCCGCATCTCAAACCCGTCGAGCTGAAGCTCAGGGAGACGCTTCACCACCCGCACGAGCCGATCCGTTCTGTTTACTTCCCGAACAGAGGCTCGATCATTTCCATAGTCGCGCTGTCAGAGGACGGGACGACGATTGAGATCGGCGTCGTCGGCCACGAAGGGATGACCGGGATTTCAATCTTCATGGGCGTCGAGTCGACACCGAATCAAGCCATCGTGCAGCTTTCCGGCGGCGGCGGTATGCGTATCAGCGCTGACGTGCTCCGGGCCGAGTTCAGCCGCGGCGGCGCGTTGCAGCGCGCACTTCTGCGCTACATGCACGCCCTCTTCACGCAGGTTTCGCAGACCGCCGTGTGCAATCGCCTGCACACCGTCGAGGAACGACTGATCCGCTGGCTGCTGATGTCACACGACCGCGCCGGCAGTGACGATCTTCACCTCACCCAGGAATTTATCGCGCAGATGCTCGGCACGCGCCGCGCTGGTGTCACGATTGCCGCCGGTACTCTCCAGCAGGCGGGCTTAATCACCTATCCGTCGCGGGCACATCAAGATTCTCGACCGCGAAAGTTTAGAAAACTCGGCGTGCGAATGCTACCGGGTAGTCAAAGACGACTTCGACCGCATATACAAGTGACTGCGAATTACCGGGCTTCGCGGTGTTCCGCGATCAACCGAGCCAGCAATTTTCTTAACTTCTAAACAACTCAAAAGTGACGGGTGACAGGTGACAAGAGGGGACAACCAGCATCGCACTGCTGCGGTAACAAATCTCCTGCCAGGCCACACCAGCGAACCCGTTGTTGAAAGACCGCGCCGCCCGGCATCAACATTGATTTTCCTGTCACCTGTCACCATTTACCTGTCACCTTTGAGTAAACAACGCCTCTGAACCCGCGCCCGCGACTCCGCCATCGTCGTCCTCTTCGACGATCAAGATCACGGGGCGATTCGCGCTTTGATTCGCCATCTCAATACCCGCACGAACACTCGGAGCCGAAAACTTCTTTCTGACAAATCTCAAAGGGTGGAGAATGTCCCCAAGACTTCTCCACCCTTCTTTCCCCGCTTTGCTCATGTTCCGCTGATCGTCTCGACCGGGGCGTCGGTCATGCGATTGCGCCACGAACCGCACTGCTCATCGTGTCACGCGCCCGCCAGAACTTGAACTCAACGAACGAGCGAAGAATACCAACTCCGCGAGCGCCGATCTGTACGCTCCCAAACTCAGTAAGGATTGAATCACATCCATCAAACAGTTTTCAGTTTTCAGCTCAAAACTTAAAACTGAAAACTGAAAACTGTTTACTTTTGCCCTACTACATATCGACACCATCCGGTCGCTGATGTTCGGAGCGGTAGATTTGACTGAACAATCATTCTGCCCTGTCAGATTGATTGACGACCTGTCGTGAAGCATCCCGGCGCGCCTGCGCCGAAACTGGCAAACACAGGCGAAGTTGATGATTCATCCCTGTTGATGCAGCACGCCGACGCGCGGCACAGCTATTGTTATAGAGAAAAGCGTGTGGCTGGAAGCACCTCAAAAGCGCTTCACGAACTCACCGCACGGAGTTCAACAGCCACATGTTTCTCACCCCGCCACTTGCCCCTTCACCCCACCAGAGGCGACCCGTCGTTGCCCGACCGGTCGCCTCTGGCCCCCACCATCTTCAGGCCAGCCCACAGGCATTCATGAGCGGCATCATCAGCCGTCGATTGTTAACAATTTTTTCTGACCGAAGAATCGAAGGATTTATATGAAGCTATTAGGACTGGAAGTCATTGAACATTCCGCGGTACCGCAGGACGAGGCATGGGTGGTTCGCCGCAAGGACGCCCCCAACCTGCCCCCCGACTTACTCGACCGCATTCAGATTCCCTGTATCATCACCGGCAACCTCGAGCTTCTTCGGCAAGCTATCGTGCTGATGCGGCTGACGAACATGATCGAGATGCCTGCCGACTCGCCGCCCGCCCAGACGGAGCAGCGCCACATCAAGTGTCTCGAGAGCCGCCAGCGACTACGTGAGCAGCGACGCCTCCGGATGCGCTCAGCGACACCCAAAAACCACAGCCGCTGACACCGCGCGGCGTGCCACCCCGCCCTCATCTTGCTTCTCGTCTTCGACAGACTCCTTTACTGCACCGCGTAAAGGTTCCCGTCCCAACTTCCGAAGTAGATTATTCCGCCGACCAACGACGGCGCGGCCGTCACCGTGCGTTCCGTCTTAAACTCCCATTGATGCTGACCCGTGGCGAGGCTCACCGCATGTAGTCCGCGGCTGCCGCCGAAGTGCACACGCCCGCCGGCGACGACCGGCGCGGACGTGATGCCGTGCGCGGGTTTCATCTCCCATATCTTCCGCCCGCTGGCGGCTTCGACGGCGTAGAGGTTGCCGTCGAGGCTGCCGAAGCAGACGACCCCAGCGGAGAGTGCCGGTGAAAACGGCACGCCACCCGCCGCTTTGAACTTCCATCGCTCCGCGCCGGTCTTCGCATCAACCGCGTAAAGATAGTCATTGAGGCCGCCGAAGTAGAGCACCCCGTCAGCGTAAGCGGGCGCGGCGAGCACGGTGCGATCTGTTTTGAAGCTCCACTTCTTGAGCCCGGTCTGCGCGTCGACGGCGTGGAGGCCGAGCGCGTAGCCGAAGTAGATCGTGTCGCCGACGATGACGGGCGCTGATGGCACACCCCGCCCCGAACTGAACCGCCACTTCCGCGCCCCGGTCTCCACATCGAGCGCGTACAGCGCCCCGTCGGTGCTTCCGAAGTAGACGACACGGTTGGCGACGACCGGCGACGACATCACCGCATACGCCGTTTTGTGATTCCACCGCTCGCGTCCGTTCGCGGCGTCGAGCGCGTAGAGGCGGTTGTCCTGGCTGCCGAAGTAGACCGTGCCGTCCGCGATGGCCGGCTGCGACAGGATGCGCCCCTCGGTTTTGAACTTCCAACGCTCTCTGCCGGTTGCGCCGTCGACTGCGTAGAGGTGATTGTCGTAACTGCCGAAGTAGACCACACCGCCACTGACTGCGGGCGACGAATAGACGCTGCCCCCGGTCTTAAATTTCCACTTCGATGTGACCGGCGCCGTGGCAGCCGGTTCATCATTCTTCTCGCCGGACTCGAAAGCCGCGTAGATCGTCGCGGACAGCGCGCGAATCGACGCCCGACCTTCGACCGTCGGCGCGAGGAACAAAGCGCAATTCATAACCGCGATGACGATGTTGTTTCTCTTCTTCATGGTCTATCCTCTCGCTTCGGCGCGGCGGCCTTCGCACTCTCGCCGTCTTTCGGCATGAAGTAACCGCGCCGCGAAACGACGTTCAGCTTGCGCTCGCGGCCTTTGGCGTCACGCGCACGCACGCGCACCTCCAGCTTGTGCATCTGCCCGTCGTCCTGCTCCGTTTCGGCCAGCGTGAAGCCGAGGCTGTAGCGTCCGGTCAGGTTGCCGACGATCTTGTCGAGGCCGCTCGCGTAGTCTTCGGGGCGGCGGACGCGCACCACTTCGCCGCCGGTCTGCGCGGCGACGCGCTGCGCCGTGCCGTAGATGTTGATGCCCGCCCAGTTGCCGAGCGGTTTCAGAATCGGCTTAAAGAGTTTGAAGCTGGTCTTCATCTCGACGACGAGCGCGCTGAAGATGACGTTACTTTGAATCAAGCTCGCCTCGGCCTGTGCCAGGTCTTCGAACTCGACCGGCGCGATGCCGTCTGAGAGCCAGACCACAGCCGTCTGCGAATTCGGGCGCTCGGCAATCGTCAGCAGCGTCACTTCGTGAACGGCGGCGGAGAACTCGAAGCCGTAGTCGATGTCGGTGCTCTCCGTCCCGTCCTTGCTGATAGTTTTGGTGACCAACGCGCCGTCCTTGTTGACGTACTTGATTGTCACGCCGCCGTCCTTGTTCGCCGTTTTGATTTCGCCGGTGCCCTCTTTTTTCACCGAGTTGTCGTCGACGGGTGCGGGCTGCGTGTCGGCGGGCGGCGGCGTGTCTCCGGCCTGCGTGCCTGCTGGTGACGTGCCTGCTGGCGGCGTGCCTTCGCCCGGTTCCGGCTCTTCAGCACCGTTCGCGACGAGCAGTGGGATGATCGACATTGCCGACGCGACCCGCGCGCGGTCGCGCGTCAACCGCGTCAGCCATTCACGCGCGCGCGCGCCCGTCCCGCCGACATCGAGCGCGAGCACCGCCACCTCGTCTTCGGGTGGGAGTTTCGCCAGTACCGAAGTCATCGCTTCGAGGATGTCGGTGCGCCGCAGAAACCTGCCCGCGCCGATGCGGCTCAGATCAAGGACGATCACCAGCGCGAGAGGCCGCCGCCCCGCTTCGCCTTCACGGTTGAAGTAAGAGACGGTGCGCGGCTGCCCATCGGCCAGCACCTCGAAGTCGTTCTGCTTCAGGTCGGGGATCGCGCTCCCCGTCCGCTGGTCCCT
>Ga0136614_10003113_pt1 | contig 10534 bp, 8 predicted proteins | sample AntDrymUQ2792106_2_FD_106643 | JGI IMG/M metagenome (GOLD analysis project Ga0136614, IMG submission 106643) | Polar desert sand microbial communities from Dry Valleys, Antarctica - metaG UQ279 (21.06) | ecosystem: Environmental > Terrestrial > Soil > Desert | place: Antarctica: Dry Valley... | reverse complement strand
GTGTAGCGGATGACCTCCTTGACCGGCGGCGGCCAGAACGCGCGGTGGCGCAGGAACGTGGCGACCATCGGCAACGCCCGGACCTGCGTCGCGAAGTACCACGAGCGCGCGCGCTCGTGGTCGTAGCGCCACGGGTGCTCGGTCAGCGGCACGTCGTTCTCGTGGACGTAGACCGGGACGCCGAGCTCGGTGCGCGCCTTCCTCCGCGAACCCCACATGATCGAAATGTGCGTGTGAGCACGACCGCCTCGACGTCGCTCGCGCGATGGCCGAGCCGCCCCAAGGCGTCGTGCAACGACTCCCACGACGTCGGCACGCCGGCGTCGACGATCGTCAAGCGCCCATCCTGCTCGATCAGGTACCAGTTGGTATAGGCGTCCTCGATCCGGTGGACGCCCTCGACGACGTTCGCATGCAGCATGCGGATCTCCTGCCCGCTGCAGAACGCCCGTCGCCGCGGCTCCGTCACATGCGTGACCGCACGCCGGCCAGCTCGGCGCAGACGTCGCGGGCCAGCGCGACGAACGCGTGGAACGCGGACGAGTGGTAGCGCTCGCGGTGCCACGTCAGTGCGATGCGGCGCGGCGGCAGCATGTGGTCCAGGCGCACGATGCGGATGCGCGGGTCGTCGGGGTCGACGGCGAGCCGCGGGAGGATCGCGCTGGCCACGCCCGCGGCGACGAGCCCATGCACCGTCGCGGTCTCGTCGGAGCGCAGGATGACCCGCAGCGAGACGCCCAGCGTCTCGAGATGCACCTCGGGGTTGAACGGCAGCACGTAGCGATAAGCGACGAGCGTGAGTCCCACCAGGTCCGCCGCGGTGACGGGCCGGGAGCGGCCGGCGAGCGGCGAGCCGTCGGGGACGACCAGCACCCACGGGTCGTCCATCAACGCGACCGACTCGAACGGCCCCTCCTCGACCGGCAGCACGGTGAAGGACACGTCCACGCCGCCGGTCTCGACGCGCGCGAGCAGCTCGTCGCGCCCGACCGCCTCGACGAGGGCCACGTCGACGCCGCCGCGCTGCCGGGCGAAGCGGGCGAGGAGCGTGGGCAGCACGCCGGTGCCGACCGTCTGGAAGGTTCCGACGCGCAGCGTCCCGGACGAGCCCGCCCGCAGCGCGGCGAGGTCGGCGTCGGCCGCCCGCAGCGAGGCGACGATGCGGTCGGCGTGGCGCAGCAGCAGCGCGCCGGCCTCGGTCGTCCCCAGCGGGCTGCGGCCGGTGCGGCGCTCCAGCAGCCGCATGCCGACGATGCGCTCCAGCGCCGCCACCTGCTGGCTCAGCGCCGACTGGGTGTAGCCGAGCCGGGCCGCCGCGCGGGCGAAGGAGCCCTCCTCGACGACCGCGTCGAGCGCCGCCAGATGGCGCAGCTCGACAGCCGGTAGCCCATTAGCTCGCTTCATGAGACTCGTCATGAACTGTAGTTGGAATAACGACCCGGCGGGACCTACCGTGGAGTCCATGCCGTCTGCTCGCCCACCGATCGCCGTCATCGCGGTCTACGGCCTCGTGTTCTTTGCCGAGCTCGGGCAGTCGATGCTGTTCCCGCTCGTGCCGGCCGTGGCCCGCGAGTTCGCGCTGTCGCCGTCGGAGTCCGGCTCCCTGCTTGCCACCGCGACGCTCGCCACGCTGGTGATGGCGGTGCCGGCGGGCCTGCTGGCCGAGCGACTGGGCGCGCTCTCGGTCTCGATCGCCGCCGGCGGTCTGCTCGCCGTCTCCGCCGTCGTCCAGGCGCTGGCGACGGACTTCACGACGTTCCTCGCCGGCCGGGTGCTGTTCGGGCTCGCGTTCGCCACGATCTGGACTGCAGGCGTGACGCTCCTGTCGGCCGGGCCGGGCACCGGGGTGAAGTCGGCGGTCGGCGGGACGGTCACCGTGGGCGGCCTCGCGCACCTCGTCGGGCCACCGCTGTCGGGCTTCCTGACCGAGCTGGCCGGGCGCGACCTCCCGTTCCTGCTGATGGCGGGCGGCGCGATCGCGGTGACGCTCGCGATCGCGGCAGCCCGGGGCGGCGACCCGCGCAGCTCCGCCTCGCTCGACCTGCGCGCGGCGGGGCGCGCGGTGCGGCGCGATCCGGTGCTGCGCAGCGCGACCGTGCTGATCGCGTTCGTGGGTGCCCTGTCCGGCATGGTGCCGCTCGTGGTGCCGATGCTGCTCGATCGCGACGGGTTCTCCAGCGGCGAGATCGGGGCCGTGTTCGCTGCCGGCTCGGCGGTGTGGGTGTGCGCGAGCGCGGTCGCGGTCCGCGTGGGCGCCCGCGCGGTGACCGTCGGCGTGGCAGGGACCGGCCTCGTGCTGCTCGCCGCCGCGGCGCTCGTCCCGGTGCTGGCCCTCGCCACGCCGTGCCTGGTCGCATTCGTGGTGCTGCGCGCGGGCATCCAGGCGCCGCTGTCGACGATCAACTACGAGCTCGGCGCGTCCGGCGCGCGCAGCGCGGGCGTGGCGGTCGGCGCGGCGATGGGCGTGCTCAACCTCGTCTGGGCCGCGTGCGCCGCGGCCTCCCCGCTGCTGGCGGGCGCGCTCGTCGAACAGGCCGGGGCGCGCTGGGTGTTCGTCGCCGTCGCGCTGGGGAGCGCGGCCGCCGGGCTGTGGATGCGCGCGCCGCTCCGCCCACCGGGCCGCGCCGTGCTGCACGCCGGCTAGCGCTAGCCGGCGCCCGGCGCCGGCCGGATCGGGTCCGGGTGGCTTGGCAATGCGCGCCTGGTGGGGTGGCAGGCGATCGCACCAAACCCTTGACCGGCGCCGCCCCGTGAGCGTACCTTCGCGGCGTGGGCCAGGACTCGATCGACGCCGCCGTGGATATCGGGCACATCCATCTTCGCGTGGCCGACCTGGATCCCTCACCGCGCCCACGGGATCTCGGCCAGATCGACGCCGGTCGAGTCCCGACGCTCGCGACGACTCGACCGTCATCCGGATCGATTCCACTGATTCCGTCGCTGCGCTCGCACCGACCCGCGGTCGCCCGATCTGCTGAGCACGCCGCCTGAGCGCTACCGGACCCTGAAGATCCGGTACATGCCGAGCCGGTCGTGCGCGCCGAAGAAGCACACCATCGCGTAGCGGCCCGGCCGTGCGAACCGGACCTGGTTGTCGTTGACTGAGCCGGGGCTGATCACGTCCTGCACCGAGACCGGCGGACCCGCAACGATCTTGCCGATCCCCTTGCCGCCGCGCAGCGCGCGCCCAGCCCGCTTGGCGCTCACACCTGGGCGCATGGGGAACGCTCGGACGGTTGGAAGGCGGACTAGGAGCGAATCGGCCGCGAACGGCGAACCCGCCCAGACCGACGAGACGGCGTCGTTCCTCCCGGTGGACGCCGAATCGACCCGGTCAGGCGAGCAGCCGGTCGGCGACCTCGGAGAGGTCGGCGCCGACGATGCCGGGTCGCTCGCCGATCGGGCTCAGCACCATCCCCGGCCGGGCGACGAACGCCGCGTGGCAGCCGGCGGCCAGCGCGCCGGCCACGTCCCACGCGTGCGCAGCCACGAGCCACACGTCCCCCAGCGGCGCGTCGAACGTGCGCGCAACCAACTCGTAGGCCTCGCGCCGGGGCTTGAGCGCCTGCACCTGGTCGGCGGAGAGAATCGCGTCGAAGCGCTCGTCCAGTCCCGCGTGGCGGAGCTGGTCGCGGGCGACGTCGAGCGGCGAGTTGGTCAGCGACGCCAGCGTGAACCCCGCATCGCGCAACCGGGTCAGCGCACCGGCGACGTCCGGATGCGCGGGCAGCGCGCGCATCCGGCCGAGGATGCGCTGCTCGGCGTCGCCGGAGAGCTCGGTGCCAGCGCGCTGGGCGACCATCGCCAGCGCCGCTCGCTGGGCGCTCGTGAAGTCGACGTAGCGCCCGGTGATCGCGCCGACGAACGACAGCTGGAGCATCTGGGAGAACCACTGGCCGCGCAGCGCCGCGCTCCCCAGGGCCTCCTCGAAGTCGTCGTCGAGCACGCTGAGGTCGAGCAGGGTCTCGTTGACGTCGAACGCGATTATCGGGGTCATGCCGCGGCTCCTACCCGCTCGACCGAATCGCACGAGCGCGACGCCGGCGAGCAGGAGCGCGGGCGCCGGCCGTGCGCCGCGGTGTGATCGACGTGCGGCGGCGGACGCCGGAGCTGCCGGTCGGCTTGAAGATGTGGCCTCTGACGGGGTAGCATTCGGCGCGGGCGTGGTCGACCCCCGAGCGAAGAGCAGGCGCTGGAGCTGAGAGCCTGCCGCGCAGCTTGCCCCGCAGAGGGCCTTGAACGTCGCGCTCCGGTGGCGGCGGCCACGCCCGACATCCCGTGACCTAACCGCCGCACAGGACCGCCGGCAGCCAGGCGCGGACCGCCGCGGCGACCGCATCGAGGTCGGCGTTCAGGCTGTGGTTGCCGCGCACGAGCACGACCTCGCGGCTCGCTTCGTGCCCCGGGCGGCCGAACGGATCGCGCTCGCCCTGCACGACCAGGGTCGGGACGCGCACCGCGTCCAGCTCGGGCTGGCGGGTGTTCAGCGGTCTCCCCGGCGGGTGCAGGGGGAACGCGAGGCACAGCACCGCGGCCGCCCCGACGGCCTCTGCGGTGCGGCACGCGACGCGGGCGCCGGAGGAGCGGCCGCCGACGACGAGCGGCGGTCCGCGCAGCGCGTCCGCGCGCAGCGCCGCCACCACGGCGATCCACGCGGCGTCGAGCTGGTGGGCGGGAGCGGGCGCGCGCCGGCCCGCGACCCGGTAAGGCTGCTCCACGAGCGCGACGTTGACGGCCGCCTCATGCGCGACGTCCGCGACCGCCACCAGGTCGCGGGCGGTCACGCTCCCGGCCGCCCCGTGACCGAGCACGATCGCTCCGACGGGCTCGGCGACGGGGTGCACGTGCACCCGCGCGGTCCCGTGGGGCGTCTCGATGGTCTGCGGCACCGCGACCAGCTTGACATTCCGCGAGGGGACAGCAAGCGCGGTCCGCTCGACCCAGCCTGGATCCGCAGATCATCGTTGGATGACTCGACGTCGTAGGCCGCGCGTTGCTCCTATCTCGACGTGAAGCTGCCGGTGCGAGCGCCTTGCGCGCTAGGTCGTCTGGCTCGGCGGTTCGCACACGTGTTGGGCGGGCACGCTCGCTCTTCCCGAAGCTGGTGCGAGGTCAGCACCGGCGCGGACGACTGCGTGTCGGCCGTAGCGAGCGTCTGACGAGCGCTGACTCAGACGCCTGCATCTCGCGCTCATGAGCACCTGCGCTCGCGGCTCACGTTTCTCCTCGCCGCGACGGTCGACTTGGACGCAGTCGCGACCGTACTCATCTTTCTCTTCGAGCGGCATGCGCCCGGCACCGAGATCACGACCCTCGTGAGCGAGACCGAAGGCGGCTGCGTCGCTTGCAGCACCGTCGAGATCGACCAAGCCGTAGCCACCTTGTGCTGGGGCCGTGGCTACGCGACCGACGCGGTCCCGCCGCCGGGGCTCAAGGCTCAAGGTACTCGAGAACTCGTCGATTAAGTGCTCATGTTCGGTCGTGCGCCGCGCCCGTGCGCCTCGTTGCGTACGTGCTCATGACAGGCTTGGCGATCCCAATCGCGGATGGCCCGGTCGGAGTTCGGGTGCGCGTCGACGATGACGCGATCGGGGGCGCCGCAGCGAGCACGCGGCGCTCGTCGGAGGGCGTCTGTCGACCTGTGGTCGCAGGCCGTTCCTCGCAATGGGCCATGGACGGAGCTCGGCGACACGCGTTGGTTGAGAAGACCCTTTGCCGCAAACACCGAAAGAGGAACCGGTCTCGTGATGGCTGACCTGGATGCCCTGCGACTAGAGCTCAAGGCGCTGCTTTCGTCCTGGGAGTACGCGTTCGCGATGGGTCACGGTTGCACTGTCGGCGGCCACCCTGCCTTCGAAGCCGTTCGCCAGCGTGCGGCCGACCTTCGCGCTCGCATCGCCGAGCACAGCCTGTAGCGGCGCGGCCGCTGCTATATCCGGTTCAATCCAGAGGTGACCGAACGCCTTAGAGCCGAGCTCGAGGTGGCGACCGCGGAGCTGGATGCCTTCCACAGGCTTTGTCGCGACCTCCGGGCGCAGTTGGCCGAACACGAGGTCTAGTTCAGGGACCCATCTCTCCCCGCTCGGCCAGACCTGGGGCCGCGGCTCGGCGCCCAGAAGCTTGCGTCCGCTCGCGCCGAGGGTCGCTTTCGAGACCTTGACACCCGCGGAGAGAGGACTAGCGTCGCGCAGGACCGAGGATGGCCACGTTCCCGGAGGGACGGGCGATGCCAGAGCAGCTCTTGACGACCGCCATGAGGATGCGCGCTGCGTCCAGGTTTCGCTCGTCCCCGGACACGCGACGCCTGTACGCTGCGGGCCACGGCGCGGTGAGCGCTTCAGGCGTCGGGCGCTCGGCGTACCCTCGTCCCGGCTCGGTCCCGTGTACGCGGGATCGAAGCCGGCGGTCAACCGTCGCAGGAGATGCAGGCGGATCAGTCCAGTCGACGCAGACGGCGTGCCCGATAGCCGCCGTGGCGCCAGCCCAGCCGGGCGCGCGACAGGATCCCGCGACGCCCGGCCACAACCCGGCGCATACCCGATGCGCAGGAAGGAATCAGCATGGCTGACAACAGAGGTGTTGCCTACATGGGCCGCGGGAAGGTCGAGCTGCAGGGCATCGACTTCCCGACGCTCGAGTTGAATGACGGCCCGGGGGTCCATCCCGAGGCCGTAGGGCGCAAGCTGCCGCACGGCGCGATCCTCAAGATCGTCTCCACGAACATCTGCGGATCCGACCAGCACATGGTCCGTGGCCGCACCACCGCGCCCGAGGGGCTGATCCTCGGGCACGAGATCACCGGGGAGGTGATCGAGACCGGACCCGGCGTGGAGTTCATCAAGAAGGGCGATCTGTGCTCGGTCCCGTTCAACATCGCGTGCGGGCGCTGCCGCCTCTGCAAGGAGGGGCACACCGGCGTGTGCGAGACCACCAACCCCGACCGGCCCGGTGCGGCGTACGGCTACGTCGACATGGGCGGCTGGGTCGGCGGCCAGGCCGAGTACGTGACGGTGCCCTACGCCGACTGGAACCTGCTCAAGTTCCCCGACTCCGAACAGGCGATGGAGAAGATCCTCGATCTGACGATGCTGTCGGACATCTTTCCGACCGGCTATCACGGCGCCTTCACCGCGGGCGTGACGTCGGGCTCCACGGTCTACATCGCCGGCGCCGGGCCAGTCGGGCTGGCCGCGGCGTACTCGGCGCAGCTGCTGGGCGCCGCGGTTGTCTTCGTCGGCGACCTGATCCCCGAGCGGCTCGAGCAGGCGCGCTCGTTCGGGTGCGAGGCGATCGACGTCACTAAGGGAGACCCCAAGGACCAGATCGAGGACGTCCTGGGGGTGCCCGAGGTCGACGCGGCGGTCGATGCCGTCGGCTTTGAGGCGCGCGGGCACGGCTCCGGCGCCGACCACGAGGCGCCGGCGACCGTGCTCAACAGCATCATGACCGTCACCCGCGCCGCCGGAAAGCTCGGCATCCCGGGCCTCTACGTGACCGGCGATCCGGGCGCGGCCGACGAGGCGGCCAGGGAGGGCTCGCTGTCAATCCGAATCGGCCTGGGCTGGGCGAAGTCGCAGTCCTTCACCACGGGTCAGTGCCCCGTGATGAAGTACCATCGCAACCTGATGCAGATGATCCTCAATGACAAGGCGCACATCGCCAAGGCGGTCAATGCCACGGTGATCACGCTCGACGAAGCGCCGCAAGGCTACGAGGACTTCGACAAGGGCGCCGCCAAGAAGTACGTCTTGAACCCGCACGGCTTGGTCAAGGCCTGACGCTCGACCTGAGCACGCGCCGCACCGCGGTGCGTGCTCTCCTCATTGCGACATCGTTCGGCGGGACGCCGGCCGCTGCGCACGGGACGTCGACAGCGCCACGTCAGCCTCTGCGGTCGCGGCCGAGCTCGGCACGAGCGTCCCGCGTGTCGCGCGCGCGGCGCAGCGGCTGGGGTTCGAGGCGGGCCGAGGCGGTCGGCTGGCGCTCGACTCCGAGCAGGTGGATAGGCTTCGCGCCGAGCTGGGCGGTCGCCCGACTAGCGGGCCTCTCACCGACGACGGCATCCCGTGCCGTGAAGAGCCTGCAAGCCCGCGGTCTCGTTCGCACCGAACCCCGCGGTCATCGCCGCGGGCCGTGCCCGCCGCGTCACCGTCCTGCACGCGAACCGGCGGTCCGGGAGCTGGGTGAGTTGGCACCACTGCTCGCACGAGTGCAGGCGCCCGGACGCGAGCAGCGTGAGCGGCGCGTGCCCGCGCGGCTGGGGCACCTGTTCTGCAACACCGCCCCGGCGCAGCTCGACGTCGAGTTGGGCGGCGCTTACATCGCCAGGCGGCTGCTTCGCACACTCGACCCCGAGGGACTGGCCTGGGGCGCCGCAACCCTCCCCGCCCCAGCGTGGCGCGAAGGCGCAAAGGCGCGAGGACTCCCGCGCGATGTGAGGGCGCTCGCCGACAACCTCGCGCGCGAGAGCGACAGTGGGACGAGGAGGCGCAGACCGGAAGACCAGCGGACCGCACGGCGGCGCACGGCTCATCCGCTGCCACCGGCCGTCCGCGCCGCGCTGCCCAACGACGCGGCCCGGTCGTGGCAGAGGCTCGCGCAACACCTGCCCGCGGCGCTCTATCTCGGCGGCGGGGCGGCTAGGGCCCTGCGATTGCATCACCGGATCAGCCAGGACCTCGACTTCTTCTACCACGCCGACGCGCGGCTATGGCCCCAACGCCCCGTCCATCCACTCCGAGCGGCGCACGATCCACGCCTGCAACGCCGCGACCGCCACGGCGTGCGAGCCGTGCACGGGCTGGTTGCGGAACACGGGTCGATCGAGCGTCCGCCAGCGCGCGAAGTTGCGGCGGGCGGGCGCTCGCAACGCCCGCGCGCGGCGGTCGGCGCTGCGCAGCAGGGCCTCGACCAGGCCGCCCGCCCGGAGCGCTCGCCAGCGCGCGGCGAGCGCGGCCTGGAAGCCGGCGTCGGCCAGCAGCGCGCCCGCCCACGGGCGCCCCGCGAGCAGCCACCCTTCCGGCGCGGCCAGCGCCGGCTCCACCACGTTGCCGGCGCTCAGGTCGTGATCCCACACCGGCCCCAGCGCCAGCTTGCCGTCCTCGCGCTGGTGCAGGTAGGTGCTGGAGAGGAAGGTGTCCTGGTGCTTGAGCAGCTCGGCGTGCAGCACGTAGTCGACGGCGGAGGCCTCGTCGAGATGCGCGCGCCAGCCCGGCCCACCCAGTGCGGCCTCGAACGCCTCCACGGCACGGCGGGCGGACTGCGCCTTCTTCTTGTCCGCCTCGTCGGGCTCCACGTACCGCACGGCGAGGCCGGTCGTCGACGGGAACGTATCGTCGCCGCGGTCGAGCTTGCGCGGCTCGGTCAGCTCGAGCAGCGCGTCGCCCTGCACGCGGCGGCGGCTGAGCTCGGGCTGCTCCATGAGCACGTAGACGCCGCGGCGGCGGCCGTTGAGCCGCAGCTCCACGTGGCGGGTCCGACTCGCCGCCAGGCCAAGGCGGCGGGCGGCGGCGTGCGCGAGCACCTCGCGCAGCAGCGACGGATCCGTGTAGGACGGGTTCAGGATCCAGTCGCGCTCACGCGGCATGCCGAGCAGGCGCACCCGACGGTCGGCCTCGATCGCGTACGGCTTCTTCGGGAACGCCTGGGAGCTCTGCCCACGCAGCTCGATGCCGACACGGTAGGTCCGCCCGCCGACGGTCAGGCGTGCTGGGACCTTCGGGTCGTCGCGGATCGCCTTGGCCGCCCGGATGTCGAGCCGCGGGACGTCGGCGGCCACCGATGGCCCCGGCGTGCCGAGCGCGAGCGCGACGGCGGCGATCGGCGCGGCGCGGAAGTGGCGGCGCAGCAGCGGACGCATGCGGTTGCTGTTGAGGTCCGGGTGCGTGAAGCCGACACCGAGGCAGTACTTCGAGCACCCATCCGCCGGACGGACGCCGAGCGCGCGCAGCGCCTGGTCGGCGGTCGCGCTGCCGCGGGCCGACTTGCTCTCCACGATCACCCGGTCCTCGGCAAGCCTGCCGCTGGCGCCGTCGGACGCGCTGAAGACCAGGTCGAAGTCGCAGGTCACCCGCTCGCCGAGCGCCGGCGCCGCGAACGTCATGCGCGTATACGCGACGGCCAGTGCCGGCCGCAGCTGCGCATCCGGGGCCCGCCCGTAGGAGCGCTCGATGCATTCGCGCAGGAAGCCCAGCGCAGGTCCGGAGAGCCCGTCGCGCGGCGTGCCGTCGTAGGCCATGCGGTGCTTGACCGTCCGCCCGCGCGGCCCCTTGAGCTTGACCTCGAACATGCACAGGCCGCTGTCGACGTACTCGCGCGCCCGGCACTTGTAGCGACGGCGGCGCTCCTGGACGTGGTCGCGGAAGATCCGCAGCTCGCCGGTGTCGAAGTAGATCGTGCGGTAGCGGAAAGCGCGACGGCCGTCGATCTCCAGCACCCCGTGCGTCGCGAGCAGGCGCTCGGCGAGGGCCGCGAAGTCCTCGAGCGAGATCACGTACTTGGAGTCGATTCGGTCCTGCAGCGCCGCCGACGCCTC
>Ga0136614_10003112_pt1 | contig 10535 bp, 6 predicted proteins | sample AntDrymUQ2792106_2_FD_106643 | JGI IMG/M metagenome (GOLD analysis project Ga0136614, IMG submission 106643) | Polar desert sand microbial communities from Dry Valleys, Antarctica - metaG UQ279 (21.06) | ecosystem: Environmental > Terrestrial > Soil > Desert | place: Antarctica: Dry Valley... | reverse complement strand
GTGCGGGGAGTTCGGCGCTGGGTGCGACGCGGGTCGCGGGTGCGTTTGACGCTTGCGCGGAGGCGTTGCGGGGTGTTCGCGGCCAGCGGTGATCGTGCCCGGGCGGGCGGAGGCGGTCTTGATGTGGTTGTCGGCGGGCGGCGGTGCTGTCAGGCCGCGGGGAGCGCTCTGATGCGGTTGAGCGCGTTGAGGTAGTCGCCGTGCCAAGGCCAGCGGGCCGGGAGGTGCAGCGTCCATCCGCGGGCGTGATGGGTCAGGCGGCCGGGGACCGCGAGCAGCCGGCGGCGCAGCGTGCGGGCGGCGCGGGTCGTGGTGTCGGGCAGCCCGAGCAGCCGGCCGGCCCACCGTCTACCTCCCCACCCACCACCCGGAGGCTGACGCGCGGCTCTCGGCACACCAAGTGGTCGTCAGGCGGGCATCCAAGATCCGAGCTTGAGGCCCCGCGGCAGCCGCCCGGGCTGACGGGTACGGACGAGGCAACGAACAACACCGCCGAATTTCGCCGGTCCAGCGCTCGCGGCCACCACGCTCGTGCTCGCGACAGCCCCGCGGCAGCGTTCGCGTTCGACACCCTGACGTTCCTCCTCAGCGCAGCGCTGCTCGCATCGCAGCGTCCGCACACCCACGACGGCGCGCGAGGCCTGCTCGAGTACGCCGAGCGACTGCGTCGCCCGGCGGCGGCGAGCTGGCGTGGACTTGAAACCCACGGTCAAACCCTGGACATTGGGACCAGAGCTGACAGCCGATGGCCACCGCCCACGCACACGCCGCTGCGACGAAGCCCGAGCCGGTAGCCCGGGCCGGCGCACACTCAGCCTCCCATGGCGCCAGGCAGCGATTCGCCGAGTCGCCGGACCGTACCCCTTCACGGAGCACGGTCCCGCGTTGCCCCTGCGGAGGCGGCTGCCCGCGCTGCGATGCCCCTGAGCGCTCGCACCTCGCCCCCACCGCAGCGCATGTGGCTCGTCGCGACGACCACCGCCATGAGCTCATCGGGGATGGCGGCCGGACTGGGATGCCGCCGCGAGGGGAGATCGCGGTGGGCCGGACCGACGACCCCCAGGAGCGCGAGGCCGATCGCGTGGCCGAGCACGTCCTGCAAACGTCCGGACAAGTCGGCGGGGGCGCGCGGGGAAGCGCCGCGCGACCGGCCCGCCCGCGTCAGGCCCCGACGACTGCGGGCGAGCGCCTGGCGCCGCCGATCGTGCATGTGGCACTGCAGTCGCCGGGGGCGCCCCTGGACGCCTCCACCCGCGCGTTCTTCGAGCCGCGACTGGGCTCCGACCTGTCCGGCGTTCGCGTGCATCGGGACGCCGCGGCGGCCGCGTCCGCCCGCGCCGTCGGCGGGCTCGCCTACACAGTCGATTCCGACATCGTGTTCGCCAGCGGGCGCTACGCGCCCGCCACGAGCGTGGGACGGCGCCTGCTGGCCCACGAGCTCACCCACGTGCTCCAGCCGCGCACGGCGACCGAGGTTTCAGGCCCGCTTGGCGGCGGCGTGACAGCGGGCCCGCGGCTCGCGAACGCCCTCCTGCTCCGCCAGCCGGCCGCCAAGGGAGCTCCGTCGCCCTTGTCGGGGGGCCTGATGCCGCGGCCGATCGAACTGTTCGTGGAGGCGGACCGCAAGAAGATCGCGGCGGAGACCGTCATGGAGATCGGCACGGCGTTCACCGCGTTCACGGACGCCTGCTCGGCCAACATCGCTTCGCTGAAGGCGGCGGCAAAGGCGAAGGCCGAGTTTGCCGCGCTGCTCATCGACCTCGCGACGGGCTTCCTCGCCCCCGCCTTCGCGTCGTGGCAGGCGGGGAAGCTGATGGGCCGACTGTCGCAGAAGGTGTCCGCGTCGATGCAGGTGGACAACGGTGAGAAGATCCAGGAGCTGATCGCGAAGGCCGACATCCTCAAGGCCGCGTTCACGGGCGTGACAAAGACCGCTGGCGACCAGATCAAGCGCCGGTCCCAGCTCATTTTCGGCGAGATCGCGGAGGAGCTGATTCTCGACGAGCTCAAGAACGCGTTTCAAACCCAGGCCGTGGACCTCGCCGGGCAGATTCCCGGCATGGTCGACAGGCAGGCCGACGCCGAGCTGCTCTCGCTTTGGCACGCCTATGACCCCGACTACACGAACGTGTCCATCTACAAGGAGCGGGTCAAGCACCTGCTCGATGAGTTCGCACGCTTCGTCAAGTCAATCGGTAAGGTCAAGGTGCCCGCGGTGCCCTCGCAGGGCGGAGGGCAGACGTTCCGCACGCGCGTGTACCACGTCGACGCCTTCGGCAAGCAGCGCGTAATGCTCGTCCACGAGCACGTCGACGAGAGCACCTTCGGGCGCGAGAGCCGGAGGTTCGGCGCCTGGGTACCAAAGGAGTGGGAGGGGTTCGCGATCGAGCAGACCAAGGAGGTCTTTGGGGACGTCACGACGATCGCGCTCGCGGACGTCGACGGGATCATCCCCGACCCAGGGCCCTGAGCCACGACGCCTTGCGGGCGCAGGCGCGCGGGCCAGCTGCGGCAGCGCGACGTTCTGGTCCACTACTCTGGACCCTCAACCCGCGCACCTCATGCGCGGGTGCCGACCCTCACATCACATGACTCGCCGCCGGGTGCCGGGGCGAGGCCAACCTTGTGATCGCGCGCTCCCGCTCCGCTGGACGATCGCGCGTCGACCACGCCCCGGGGCCCACTGGTTGACGAACGGCTTAAGCTGCCGCGTGGACACGTCGGGCGCAATGGGACGAAGAACATCTTCAGTCGCTCCGGATAGCCGGTGTCGCTCCCGATGCGGGCCGTGCGCTCCGCGCAGGACCGGGCCCTTCAGCTGACCTCCTCGGCGGGGATTTCGGCCGCGCGAGCCCGCGACCGCGAGCACGTCGGTGCGCACCTTTCCGACCAGGACGGGGCGAGCTGGCTCGGCGGCCGGCTCGAGTAAGAAGCCGCCGTCGTGCTCGGTGGCTCCCGCGGCGAGGCGGTCAGGCGCTTGCCGTCGGGATCGGACGTGAGCACATCCTGACCGCCTGCGGTCAGCCCGTCGCGGCGCAGCATGCCGGTGAGCCTCATGGCAGGTAGTCGATGGCCGGATACTGCTGCACCAAGCAGTTCCGCATCGCCGGGTCGAGCGCGCTGGCTTCGCCCCCGTGGACGACTGGGGGCTGGGGGCGTGGCGGGACGTTCGGGTTGAGGTACACCCACTCCAAGTCGATGGTCACCGTGTAGAGCACGTCCATCTCCCGCACGAGGTAGCTCGTGAAATGGGCGCGCGAAACCACCATTGTTGCCCCCGAGGCAAACTGGTTCCAAGCAATGGGGTCGCCCGACGAGGGCGCATCGAAGATCGTCGTCGCCTCGCCGGTGCGATTGTTGATGTTGCCTTTGGCCTCGTAGAACGGGTTGGCGGGGTCATTGCTGTCCACGTAGTAGTTCTTGTTTTGCGGGTCGGTGGTGAGGGGGTACGTGCCGCCGCTCCCCCTCGGCCAGTTTCTGGCCAGGGGCTGGGACTGTGGACTATTGGTCCAGACCTCCATCTCGCGCCAGACGAACTGCAACCAGCTCGTTTCGGACGCCTGCTTGCCCTTGAATTTGAGCGAGAAGCCATCCTTCCAAACATGTGTGGGGTCGTGGAACTCGGTGCCGGTGCGGACCTTGACCGTGCCCTCCTTGCCTTCCTCGCCGACTCCGCCCTTGTGCCGGAGCGTCCCGCGTTCGCCTTCCGGCCATGTTGTGGCCATCTTGCGCTTGCCGGGCTGCTTCGGCGCGTTCTTCTGAAACGACATGTGCCGGTGGAACTTGGCGGCAAACCCGGGAGAGACAAGCTTGATCATGTCGGCGGCAGCGAGGGCCGCCTCGAGGGCGCCGAGATCCGCGTCTGACAGCGGATCGAGTATGCGGCGTATCTCGGCATTGTCCAACAACCACAGCGTCATGGCCGCGGTAAGCCACTCACCCGCCTTGACGGCCTCCTCGAACCCGGCCGCCCAGTCCGCTTCCCTGGACTCGGTCTTCGCCTTGGCTCGCCTCAGGACTGGCCCGGCAGCGCGGACTGGCGTGCGTACGACGGCGTGGCTGCTGGACGGCGCGGACGATTGCTCGCCACGCACGACCGCGCTGGCAGCCCTGCCGGCAGCACGTTCCAGCGGATCGTCGACCGGTCCGACCACGTAGCGCTGACGCGACGAACTCGGCTCCCGGTCCTGCTGGATGACATGGGCAAGCTCGTGTGCGACGAGGTGCAGACCGGCAGGCGTTTGGGGCCGGAAGGCGCCACGGCCGAACACGATGTCGCTGCCGAGAGCGTAGGCGAGCGCGCCGACGGAACGCGCGGCCTCGGCTGCCCGAGCATCGTCGTGGATGCGGACGTGCCCGAAGTCGTACCTGAAATGCGCGTGCATGAACGCCCGAACGGGCGCCGGCAGCGAGCGGCCGCCACCGCTCTCGGCAAGTCGCCGCACGGGCGCCGGCGCCCCGGCCAGCTCGCCGTCGCCGCCGGATCGCGACGACCTTGTGCGGGACACCTGGAGCCTGCGCTCCAGGCCCGTTCCGGCGTGCAAGTGCTCCTCGCAGCTCGCGGTGTCGAGCGGGCGCGCGAGGTCGCGCTGCGGGACGCTCCGGCTGCTGGCGAAGCCGCTGGCTAGGGTACCCGTGCTTACCGGTCCAGGCGGGGATCGACCGTGAGTCGCAGCGGCGAGTTGCCCGGTCGAACCCGGCATCGGGTGGCCATGCGGGGGAATGGGCCGATCCGCAAGAGCCGTCGGACTCTGCGCCACGGGCGGCCTCCCCCGTGCGTCACCGGGCTGGCCAATTGTCAGCCCGGCCGGAAGCGCGGTGTCGTGCTGGTCGCGTAGGCAGCGCGGACAGCCGCCGCCGCACGAACACCGGAGGATCGTCGCTGTCGGCGCCTGAGATAGGCCGCTGCGGGCAGCGGGGCCGGGTTTCCCAACCCAGTCGTTCGCGGCCGTGTGACCTTGCCGGCCAGCCGGAGAGTCAACGGAAGCGTGCGTTCGGGCGGTACCCACGATCAGGGCCTCGCGCGGCGCTGGTCAAGTAGGCGCTGCGCCTCCTCCTCGGCGTCCTGCGCCAGGTCCCCGAGGAGCTCGCGCAGCTCCTCGATCGGGGTGCGAACGAACGCCTCGACATCGGGAATCCCCGCTTTACGCAACAGCTCCGCGCGCCGCGGTCCGATCCCGTGGATCTCCTCGAGTGATGTGGAGGTCACGGGCGCATGCTGGGCCGTCCCGCCGCGTTCCACAGGCCCTACGGAGTCCAGCGGCCCAGCCGGCTCAGCCGGTCCGACCGGTCCCACAGGGCCGACTGGGTCCACCGGCCCAGCCGGACCCGCCGGTCCCACCGGCCCGACCGGATCCACCGGCCCAGCCGGTCCATCTGGCTCCACCCGCTCGATCCCAGCAATCGGCACCCACGCCACCACCACCAGCGGCGGCTCGGCCGCGAGCGCCTCGCTGAGCTCCTTCAGCCCGTCGCGCGTGAGGTCGGTGAAGCGCGTCGTCGCCGTGTGTGCGGCGCGCATGCTCTCCAGGCGCTGCTCGACCGAGGCGATCGTCTCGTCGATGCTGTCGCGCGCGCTCTTGGCGGCGGCCATGCGATCGGCGACGCCCTCGCTGCGGGGGACCGTGATCTCGATCTGCTCGACCCCGCCCGGCTGCACCGCGACGGTGCGACGGTCGGTGCCCCCGATGGGTGGGTTCTCGGGCCGCTCCCGCGCCTCGACGCGGATCGTCAGCCTGTCCCCGCCGCCTTGGGGGCCGGTGGGGATGACGGCGCGGAATGCCCCCGACGCCTCGGTGACGACCTCCACGAGGGGCTGCTCCTCAGTGCCGCGCTGGGGGACGGGCTGCTGCTCCTCCCCCACCGGCACGATCCGCACGAGGATCTGCGGCACGCCAATCCGCGAGCTGCGCTCCACGATCCTGCCCGCGAACGTGAACCCCTCACCGGACGCCCCGAGGTCGGGATTGTCCAACCGCGCCATGGCCGCCAGCACCGACTCCTGCTCGAGGCCCATGAGGTCGAACTCCTGTCCGATCGCGGTGTCGATCTCCTTGGTCAGCTCCTCCCACGCTTCCTCGGCGACCGTGAGGCCGCTCAGGATGTCGGCGTTGTCGCGCCGCTTGGCGTCCACGATGTGGGCGATCCGCGCCACGACCGGATCCTCGATGTCGTTGCCCTGCCCGCTCACGCTGAATCTCCCTCCGCTCAGAACTGGGTGGCCGCGGGGACGTTGGCGGCCCGCTCGACGAGGTTGCCGACGCGGAACTCGATCGGCGCCTGGCTGTGGTTGGCGACGAGGATCACGTCGCGCGCGACGACCCGGGCCCAGTAGTCCAGGACGTTGCCGGTGACCTGGATGATCGGTGCGGCGCTGCCCGCGCGGTTGAGATCGTCCCTCGTCCACAGCGCCCCGCCCGTCGTGGGCGCGAGCGCCACAAGGCCGCGCACGACCCGGTTGCCGGCGAACTGGATCACCGGTCGATCCTTGTGCGGATCGAGCTCGAAGCCCCTCACGGAGAAGGTCGTGAGGACATCGACGACGTTCTCGTCGATCGCCGTCGCGCTCGCGTCGGCGGCCACCGCCGCCGCGCGCGCGGCCGCGGTGAAGATCGTCGTGCCGTCCCAGGCCAGACCGTGGGAGAGCGGGAGCCTCAGGTCGACCTCGAAGTTCTCCGTCGTCACCAGCCCGTTGGACACGAATGGCTCGGCCCCGACCATCACCGACCCGTTCATCACGTTGTCGAGGATCGAGTAGGTGCCGGCTGCCAGCGTCGGGATCGCGAGCGCGTAGGCGGCCGACCGCCTGCCGCGAGCGCGCGGCGGCCCCGTGACGTTCAGCCGGTTGCCCTCGACGCGCAGGTCGCGCCGCCCCTGACCGGCCCTCGCCGTCACCATCAGCGCGACCCGGCCGGTCTCGATCTCGTTGCCGGCCACGGTGCCGGAGGGAAGCTGGAGGGCGACGCCGCCGCCGAGGTCCGTGCTCTTCGACAGCAGGTTGTTGTCGGTGAGCTCGTTCTGCAGCCCGCTGAGGTTCACGACGAAGCCCTCGAGCTCCGAGATCACTCGCGAGAGGACCGCGGTCGCAGCGACCGCGACGAGCGTGTTGTCGCCGGCCTGCGCGAGGCTGTTGAGCAGGAAGGCGTCATCGGCGAGCACGTCGCCCTGGTCGGGGCGGTGGTTGGCGAGGATCTCCGTCTGCGTCTTGTCGACCAGCGCCGCGGTGTCGATGAGGAGCGGGTTGGCCGTCACCCGGGAGACGACGTCCTTCGCGCCGAGGCGCAGGTTGCCGATGTCCTTCGCGGCGGCCGCGTCGACGAACGTCGGCGTCCGGAACACTGCGGATGTCAGCATGTCGACGAACACTGGGAGTGGCACGGACGCCGACGGCTGCGGGCGCACGCGCACGTCGTTGCACTCCACGCGCACGGCGCCGAGCGTCGAGCGCACCGCGATCCCGAGGATGTCGAAGCGGTTGCGATCGACGAGACGCACCTGCGTGTCGACGGCCTCGGCGAGGTCGGCGTAGTGGACGCGGTCGTCGGGCTCGATGAGTATCGCGCCGCCGCGGCAGCCGGTGAAGGCGTTGCGGCTGATGCGCAGGTCGCGCACGTGTTTCGTGCCCGACCACTCGATCCCGACGCCGTCGGCCTGGATGAGGTTGCCCTCGATGAGCACGCGCTCGCACCTGCCGATCTCGACGAACCTGCTCGCGAGCAGCCGCGTGGAGGCGCGATGGCCGGCGATCTCCGCCTTCGCCGCCGCGACGATCTCGCGGCTGCGCGCCGGATCGTCGGTCGCAAACGCGCGGAAGTCGACCTCGGCGAGCCGCAGCACGTCCTTGTTGCCCTTGGCGTCGCTCTCGAAGGCGATCGCGTCGCGCACGTCGAGGAACTGGTTGTCGAGCACCCGCAGGTCGAAGGCGTCGCCGAGGATGCGCAGGCCGACGCGTGGCGACAGCGCGCCGCCGGCGGCGTCGCGCGGCTCGCCCAGGCGATTGCCGCAGAAGCGCAGGTCGTGCGCCAGCCCGAAGCTGGCGCCGATCGCCGACGTCACGATCCGGTTGCCCGTCACCGCGACGCGGTCGGCGATCTCGCAGAACACGCCGACGCGCCCGACGAGCAGGTTATCGTCGATCTCGACGTCGAAGAGTCCCGCGGCGCGGATCGCGACGAAGCGCGACCTCGCGTCGGAGCGCGCACCTTTCTCGAGCTTGTCGAGCAGCGTACGCACGGCGGCGGCCCGCCCCGCCGGATCGATCTGCGCGTCGGTCGCACTCAGCAGCGCGTCGAACGGCTGCTCGGCGCCGACCTCCGCGACCGCGATGCGGTTCCCGGCGACGCCGACGTCGAGCAGGTCGGAGAGCGCGATCCCGTCCTGGAAGCCGAAGAGGAGGTTGCCGGCGATCCGGCTGGACCGCAGCCGCAGCCCGGTCAGGCACGACGGCCCGATCAGCACGCTGTCCCCGATGCGCCACCCGCTGCAGGTGATGTCGCGGATCTCGATCGGCGAACCGGCTTTCGGCGTCACACGCGACACGACGAACATGCCCTCGATCCGAAGGCCGTGCGTGGCGGCGCAGGAGAACACCGCCGCCGCGCCGCGCTGGACGATCGTGAACGACCGGAACGCGATGTCCGCCGCGCCGCTGAGATCGAAGACCGGCCCGCCGAGCTGCGGTCCCGCCACGATCCGGCTCGCCAGACCGAAGCCCTCGATGCGGATGTCCGCCGCACGGCTGAGATCGAGCGGCTCGCGCAGCACGTGCTCGCCCGGCAGCAGGCACAGGCAGCCGCCGCCCGCGCGGCGCAGCCGGCGCAGCGCGCCCGCGATGTCGTCGCCCGGCGCGACGGTGACGCAGCAGCCGGGCGGCAGGTCGGTCAGCGGCGGGAAGACCTCGCGGCAGTCCTCGATCTCGCGGTTCTGCGCTGTGACGTTGACGCCGGCGCCCCAGCTCAGGACGGCGAGCGGCACCCGCACGCGCAGCGGTCCCTCGGGCGGCCGGTCGTCGACGAGCGTCTCGGGGTTGCCGACCTCGCCGGCACGCACGGGGAAGGTCCAGTAGTCCCCGGGCAGCGATGCCCCGGCCGCCTGGAACTCGAGCTGGATGCCGTCGCGCAGCTCGACGGGATCGGGACCGCCGAAGTCGCTCAGCGGCCGGATGTCGTCCCAGAGGCGGAAGAACACGCGCCGGTCTGGCGTTGCCGGAATCGTGCCGAAGAGATCCTCCGTGAGGTCGATCTCCTCGTCGCTGGCGAGCGCCGCGCGCGCGCCGTAGACGAGCCGCCACTCCTCGGCGAGCTCGGCCGTGCGCTCGTGATCGACGGCGCCCTGGTCGGGGCGCGCGGGCAGCGGCTCGTACGCTTCGAGGTAGAAGCTCTGCAGCCCGGAGCGCAGGATCGGCTGCCGGTTGGCCTGGATCGTGAGCCGGCGCGCTGCGGCGTCGAACGTGCCGCGCCCGACGAGCCCGCCGTTGAAGCGCGACCACTTGAACATCGGTCCGCCGGCGGCGACCTGCGCGATCTCGACGCGGTAGAGGTCGTGCTCGAAGCCGCTGTAGCCGCCGCCGACGACGACCGGGCACGGTCCGGCGCTGAGCTGGGTGGGAGCGAGCCGGACGGTCAGGCGCCGCCGCGCCGCGATGTCGTCCTCGAGACGGTCGTGGATGTCCTCGCAGCCCTCACCCGGTGCGAGGCGCAGCAGCCGCAGGGCGAGCCCGTGCCAGATGCGCTGGTCGTGTCGACGCCGCCGAGCGCCGGCTCGATGAGGCGGTCCGGGACCTGGAAGCCGTTGAGCGACTCGCGCAACAGCTCGAGCACGACGGCATCGCGCGTGCCCTCGGCGCCGGGCTGCGCGGGCCCGGCGGGCGGCCCGAGGTACGTCGCGATCCGGCGCTCGGCGCCGGCGGAGCCCGCGTCGGATGCCCGCAGGTAGGCCAGCAGCCCACCCGCCCAGACCTTCCCGGGATTGACCAGCACGGCGATCTCGCCGTCGGCCGAGCTGGCGCCGACTACCCTCAGCCCCTCCGGATCGCTCTGCGGCACGGCCGCGACCCGCGCCCCGAAGGCCGCGCGCGCCGTCTCGAGCTGCCAGCGATCGGCGAGCCGCGCGCCGGTGTTCCAGTCGTCGTCGGTGAGGACCCGCCCCTGCTGCTGCAGGACGCCGGCGCTGTTCGTCCGCTCGTCGAAGTCCCAGCGTGAGAAGTCGCCTCTCATCTGTCTCTCCCCTCAGGTGACCGTCACCAGCAGGGGACGGATCCCCAGCGGCAGGAACTCGCGGTAGCGGATCTCGATGTTGTGCCACTTGTGCGCGGTGAGCAGGAAGCCGAACGCTCCCATCTCGTCGTCGCCCGGCCCGCGCTCGCGGATGCGAAAGTCGCTGTCGCGCGCGAGCTGACCGTACCCCGGACGGCCGAACGCCTCGCTTTCGAAGCGCAGCGCCGCGGGCTCGGCACCGGCCCCGCGCACGCACGCGTGCGTCTGCGGCAGGCGATCGCCGCGGCCCGTGAAGTAGCTGTGCTTGATGCAGCCGCTCTG
>Ga0136614_10003110_pt1 | contig 10536 bp, 8 predicted proteins | sample AntDrymUQ2792106_2_FD_106643 | JGI IMG/M metagenome (GOLD analysis project Ga0136614, IMG submission 106643) | Polar desert sand microbial communities from Dry Valleys, Antarctica - metaG UQ279 (21.06) | ecosystem: Environmental > Terrestrial > Soil > Desert | place: Antarctica: Dry Valley... | reverse complement strand
GGTCAGATGCAGGTCGTCGGGGATCTCGAGGGTGAGGTCGCGGATGACGGGCTCGGCGTGCGGGGAGTAGGCGAACGTGACGTCCCGCACCTCGAGGTCGTGGTGCTCGGGACGCGGCCCGGCCGGGGTCGCGACGGGAGCGGGCGGCTCGGCGCACACCTCGGCCAGGCGGCCGAGGACCACCCCGAGGTTGACCAGCACCTTACCCCCGGTACTCACGAGGACCAGGATGGCGGGCCGCAGCCCGCTGAAGAGGTAGACGGCACCGCCCGCGATCTGTCCGACGGTCAGGTGACCGTTCGCGAGCAGCCACGGTGACAATGCCAGGAGGGCGAGTAAAGGGAGGTGCGCACCCAGCGCCAGCACGGGCAGCCGCAGCATCCACGCCCTGGCGAAGGCCCGCACGGCCTCGGCCTCGGCATCGATGACCTCGCCCACCTCGCGAGCCGCCCGCTCCTGGGCGCCGAGGGCCACGATGTCGCGCATCCCCTCGGTGATCGGGGCGGCGCTGGCGCCGACGCGCTCCCCGAGCAGCACGACCGCTTGGTAGCGCACGACCAGGATCCGCAGCAGCCCGGCGAACAGGAGCAGGGCGAGGAGCACGAAGGAGCCGACGGCGAGGGCGAGCAGCGGGGACAGCACGGTGAGCCCGCCGAGTGCGGCGATGCTCGCGATGAGCAGCTGGCGCGTGTTCCGCAGCAGGGTCGAGAACAGCGCCCGCACCGTCTCCACCTGCACGGTGGCCTGCACCACGCCCGAGCCGCCCGCCCCTTCTTCGCCTCCGATCGCCCGCCGGAGCGAGGCGGTGATCACGGCAGTGACCAGTGAGTCGCGCAGCGGCTCGATCGCCGCGGCCAGCCACGGGTAGACCTGCCGGGTGCCGACGGCGCCGATCACGTAGAGCACCGCCTGGGCGGCGAGCAGCCCGAACCCGACGAGCGGGCGCCCGGCGAGGAAACCGCGGTCGATGGCGTTCGCGATGGCGAGTCCGGCGACGAAGGCGGGCGCGCCCTCGAGGGCCGACCAGGCAGCCAGGTGCCAGAGCGCCCGGTGGTGGGGGCGCAGGTGGTGGCGCAGTAACTGTGCGCCGTCGGCGAGGCTCATGTCCTGGCTCCCGCTTCGACGACCGTCGCGGGTTCCTCGGCTGCCCCGGGGTCGGCGCCGATCCCGAAGACGGCCCGGTAGCCTGCGTCGGCCCACAACTCCGCGTGGGGAGCGAGCGCCCGGATGCGTCCGGCGTCGAGCCAGGCCACGAGGTCCAACCTGGCGGCGGTGGACGCGCGGTAGGCGACGACCACCGAGGTCCGCCCGGCCAGGATCCGCTCGAGCGCGGTCACCACCTTCACCTCGGTGGCGGTGTCGAGACTGCTCGTCGCATCGTCGAGCACGATCACCCGAGCCTTCGTCAGGAGGGCCTGGGCCAGTCCCAGCCGCTGCAGTTCGCCGCCCGACATCGGGGCTCGGGCCAGCGGGGTGTCGTAACCCTCGGGTAGCAGCCGGATGAACCGGTCGGCCTGGGCCGCTCCGGCGGCTGCCGCCACCTCGGCCCGGGTTGCCTCGGCCCGGCCGTAGGCGATCAGGTCGTGTACACAGGAGCCGAGCAGCGCCGGGCGTTCGAAGGCGTAGGTCACGACCTGCCGCAGCGCCGGGAGCTCCACCCGGCAGACGGGGATCCCGTCGAGCAGCACCGCGCCCTCGTCCGGGTCGATCAGCCGCCCGATCAGGGACACCAGCACGCTCTTGCCGGTGCCCGATCGTCCGACCACCGCGACGCTCGTTCCGGGTGGCACCGACAGGTCGAGGTGGTCGAGTATCGTTCGCTCGTCCGTCCGGACGGTGACGTCGCGCAGCTCGAGCCGGCCCGGTCCGGGTGGAATCGGTACGGGCTGTGCGGGCGACGGCGTCGCGGGTGTGGACTCGAGGACCTCACCCACCCGACCGGCCCCCACCTGGGCGCCCAGCAGGGAGATGAACGTGTCCACCAGCCCGATGGAGCCGAGGGCCAGCATGACGTAGGAGGCTGCCGCCACGAACTGACCGGCGGTGATGTCGCCTGCGGTCAGGGCGACACCGCCGACCGAGAGCACCAGCACCTGGAGCATCGGGCCGAGCAGCCCCACCTGCCAGCTCGCCCGGCGTTGGACCGCCCACCCCTGCCGCCCGATCTCGTTCAGCTCGGGGAGGGGGCCGAGGATCCGGCCGATCTCACGGTCGGCGGTGCCGCTGGCCCGGATCGTCCGTACGCCCCGGAGGGCGTCGAGCAGGCGGGTGATGATCGCGGCGAGGAGCTGCTGGTAGCGGGCGAAGGGGTCACCCGCGTTGGCGATGAGCAGTCGGAGCATAGCCACGGCCACCGGCACACCGAGCAGGAAGGTGCCTGCTAGTCGGAGGTCGATCAGAGCCAGCCCGACCACCGCCCCGACGGTGACCAGCAGGCTGTTCACCGCGGACAGCAGGACGGGAAGGAAAGTGGCGAGGGAGCCGGCGTTGACGGTGAGGCGGGACAGTAGATCGCCGGCCGGAAACCGCTGCTGGCCGGGGACGCCGAGCGCCATCGCCCGGTCCAGCAGCCGGTGCCGGAACCCGGCGGTCAGATAGCTGCCGTAGTAGTCGCTGATCAGGTCATCGAGGACGTCGAGGGCCAGGGCGACGGCGAGCAGCACCGCCAGCTGCACCAGCGCGCGGGTCAGGTCTCGCCCGGCGCCGGCCGCGTCGATCGCGACCGCCAGCGCGCCGGGTATCAGCACGGTGGTGCCGACTCCGGCAAGGGTGATCAGGACCAGCAGGACCACCAGGGTCCGGTGCCGGCCCAAACCCTGCTTGAGCACACGGGTACCCGCTGCCCGCAGGGCATCGGTGGTCAGCTGGGGCCCCATGAAGCGACCCAGCCTGCCAGAGGACCCGACCGCCATCGTCTTTGGTCACCCCTGTTCGCTAGGCTCAGTCGGTAGGCTGGGCACGGAGGCGGACGATGTCCGCCTCCGTGCCCAGCGCCCACCAGTCAGTCACCGGAAGCGACGGGCGTGGTGGGATCGTCGACATCGGTCACACGCAGGTGGCGATGACGGCGCAGACGGTCTGCACCACGATGGTATTCTGCTGGCACTTGCTCTGACAGGTGTCGCCACCGAACTGGATGCCGTCGATCTCGATCGGGTTGGTCTCGGGCAATGCCTGCAGTGAGGCCACCAGATCGAAGTTGTCAAGCTGCATGATGTTCACCTTCCGTTGTGAGTGATCGGTGTTCTGGAATCGTCCGCTTCTGCCGCACCCGGCCCGGGCCGGGTGCGGCAGAAGCGGACGACCCTCTGGCGCAGCGCGCTGCGCTGAGCCAAAGCCACCCCCCTGTGATCGCTGTCGACCTCGAGGTACTCGAAGTCGGCGCCTTCGGTCCTTCCCGATTCGGAAAGGCGGCGCGTCAGCGTCCTCGACTGCTCCACGGGTACCGTGAGGTCGCGAGTCCCGTGAATCAGCAGCAACGGTGCCGACAGCGACGTGCAGACCGCCAGCACATCTCGAGGCCCCCTATTGTCACTGTGCTGCAGCCCGCCCAGTTGTGCTATCCGATGTCGGACTGCGGCACCGCGCGTGCTCTCATGCAATCGTGGTCCGGACAGGAATGGTGCGAGGGCAACGCACGCCGACCACATGTCCGGCTCGTGACACGCCGCCAGTAGCGCCAGGAACGCCCCGTAGCTCGCTCCCAGCACGACGGGCTTCGGGAGCTCACGGCGGGCTCTGTCCTGTCCGAGGTCCCGCCCCAGGTGCAGGACGTCCGCAAGGTCGGGTCCGCCCCAGTGGGCGAGCGCCGCGCGCAGATGCTCGTCGCCATAACCGGTGCTACCGCGGTAGTTGGGCGCCACCACGGCTATGCCCGCCGCTGCCAGGCACTGGAAGAGCGGGTCGAACTCGAAACGCCACGAGGAGAGCGGACCTCCGTGCAGCGCGACCACGAGGTGCCGGCACTGCCGCCAGTCCGGGCCGCCGTAGGCGATCGCCTCGATCGGCCCTGCTGGACCTCCGAGCTCGATGAGCTCGGCTGGAGCCCAGGCGGCCTGATCGTCGGGTTCGCCGTCCCGGCTCAACGACCACCGGAGCTCCGGTGCGAGCCGCACGGTGGCGAGCGTGGGAGGTTGGTCCGGAGTCGAGAACCGGAACCGGATGAGGTCGCCGACCCACGATGCCGGCGACGAAGCGGTGCCCGGGGGGCCGCCGAGTTGCCGGAGACACTGGTCGGCCGGGGTGTAGATGAACAGCTGGGACACCGCCCCGTGCACCTCCTCGACCAGCAGTCGCTCCCCGGCGCTGTCGAGCGCCAGCGCGCGACGGATATGGCCCGGCCGGTGCAGGGACTCGGGGAAGTGCACGGTCTCCTCGCCGAGCCGCCCCCAGCCGAGCCGTTCCTCACCGGCGGCGTCGCTGCTGACGACCAGCAGTGTCGAGGCCGGGCTGTAGAGCACGATCCGATCGGTGCTCCGGTCGGACACCGACCAGATGCGCCGCCACGACCCCTCGGCGAGGTCGATGACGATGCCGCTGGAACGGTGGCTCTCAGAGATCTGGTTCACCGCCAGCACGCCGGCATGGCCATCGAGCCACACGCCACCGGAGAGGCACCCGGGCACCTGCACGACGCGCTCGATCCACGGTGGTGACGCCGAGAGCCGCCAGATCGTCGACTGCCCCGGATCGTCGCGCGCGACCACGAACGCGAACCGGGCGGCGCTGGGGCTCGGCAACAGGTAACCCCCGAGCAGCGCCGAGATCTCGCCGAGCCGGTGCTCGGCGAAGCCGTCGCCCTGCGGCTGCAGCAATACGAGATCGTGGGGACGAGCTGGGTCCGTCTCCTCGCTGCGGAGAAGCAGGATCCGGCCATCGTCGAGGGGTAGCGCATGGGCTCCTGGACGGGTGGTGATGCTGGTGATCGGGCGACTGGTCGCCTCCTCCGCGGTGAGCGTCCAACTCTCGAGGGTCACATCCTCGTCGTTGGCCCGCAGGCACGCGCCGTATCGGCCGTTCTCCGAGAAGGCGAAGTCGAAGCGGTCGGGCATGACCAGCGCGGCCTCCGGCCGGACGATATTGATCATGGCCGGTGGCTCCGCTCGAGCAGCGAGTCGACCATCCACAGCCGGGGCGAGGCGTACCGCAGCCGCAGGAGGAGGGCCAAGATCCCGCTCACGCCGTCTGCCCACGAGGCGCTGAGGCCTCCGTGCTCGTTAGGGAAGACGACATGACCGTCCCGATGAGCGCGGCTGGCGAAGATGATCCGGGCCAGCTGGTGAGCCTGGGCCTCGTACCGCCGGCGGTCGACCATCTCGGCCATGTCGAGCAGGAACTCACCGTTGCCGGCGAGCCCGTGGCACTGCCCGAGTACCCCCCGCCACGAGTTCTCCATGACCGCCTGGGCGGCCATCTGCGACACCTTTTCGAACCGGCTGTCCCCGGTGGCGCGGTGCAACCGGATGAGGAAGCTCCCGATACCTGCGGATCCGTGGCACCAGTAGGGGGCGGTGGTGGTGTCGTTTTCCGGACCGCCAGGCCAGAGGGCGGCCCCGTCCTCCGTCCAGGCGTGGGCGAGGAGGGTCTCCCCGGCCTGGGTGGCAAGCTCAAGGCAGTCGGACCGACCGGTGGCGAGCGCCGCGGCGAGGAGGGCATAGCCCACCCCGGCGGTGCCGTGGGCGAAGCCGTAGTAGCGCCCGCCGGCGAGGCGGGAGTCGAACGCGGCAGGGGTCCCCCAGATGAGGCCGCCCGGTTCCTCGACAGCCGATGTGATGAGCTGGTCGGCCGACTCGCCTGCGCGCGTGATGAACTCGTCGTCACCCGTGCGGAGCCAGAACTGGAGGAACGTGAGCGCGATCCCCGCGGTGCCGTGGGTGATGTCCGGGTTCGGTGAGGAGACCGGAAGCGTGCGGGCCAGTGCGAGTCCCTGCTCGGCCAGCCGGTCGTCGTCGAGCGCCCGCCCGGCCTCGTACAGCGACCAGGCGATGCCCGCCTCACCGACGTTGAGCCCGGGGGGTCGCTTCGCATCTGCGCGCAGCCGCTGGACGACCCATCCCCCTGCGGTGGCGATCGCCTCGGGCAGCCGCTCGTCGCCGGTGAGCTCGAAACATCGGGTGAGCACCCCGATGACGCCTGCGGCGCCGAGTTGGACAACGCACGGATCAGGCGCCCCGTGAGCGCAGGACCCGGGCCACAGCCGCTCGCCGTTGCGTGCGTCCATCGTCGCGAGGAGGTAGCCCACGACGCCGTTGACGGCGTGGCTCCACTGCTCGTCGTCCAGCCGGCCACCGTCGCTGTCCGGTTCCGGCACAGTTGACGAAGACCGTCGCCCGGCGGGTTTCCGCGCCACCGACAGCGCAGTCCTCGCGTCGGCCGTCGTCCACCGGCGCTCGGGCTCGTCGTCCATCAACCCGAGGATCAGCATCGAGAGGTCGGGCCGATCGGGCGCCGCTTCCTTGCGTACCGTCAGCCACTCGTCCAGGCGCTCCCGCAACGGTCGGGATTCCGGCTCCTCCGCCAGGAAACTGGGAGTGCTGCCGGTGACCACGAAGCAGAGGGTGGCACCGAGGCTGTAGTAGTCGGCCGCGAAGGTTGCACGCGCACCCTCCATCTGCTCCGGCGCGACGTAACCCGGCGTGCCCGCCCGGGTCAGCTTCTCGTCCTTGTCACCCGCCGTCACCGTCAGCTCCAGGTCGATGAGCCGCAGTTCCCCATCGGGACGCACCATGATGTTGTTCGGATTGAAGTCTCGAAGGACGACGCCGACCTGGTGTGCCGCCTCCATGAGCGTGACCAGGCGGTCGGCCATCTCCAAGGTCTCCGGAAGGTGGCGACGCCACCCGCTGTCCCGTATCCGGTCGAAGACCCACTGGTGCAGGGGCACCCCCGGCACGAGATCCTCGGCAAGAAACAGGTGGCCGCTCTGCTCGAACAGACTGAGCAGCCGAGGCGCCACGCCAAGCGGCCCGATCTTCTCGAGCGCTCGGGCTTCCGCTCGGAGCATGTCCCGCACGTCTTCTCCGGCCTCGTCTGCCTGGACGTGGGGACGCGCCTCCTTGACGATGACGTCGCCACCGTCCTGGATGTCGACTGCTCGATAGACCCCGCCCTTGTTGGTATGGCGGATCGCCTCTCGTGTCAGGAAACGGTCACCGATCAGGACGCCTCCCTCGCCGCTCTTCGTGCCCGCGGCGCCGTTGTTCTCGGGATCGGGAAACGGGCACGGTGCCCACGATGGCGGTAGGTAACTGCCGACGCGACGATCCTCTACGGGGTTTCCCTCGGGATCGGAGATTATCCAGGCGTACAGTCCGTCGTTGCCAAGACTCCGCTGCTCGACAAATGCTCCGTACCGGTAATGGACGAGGCTCCCCGGCGCATAGGGTCGATCCGAGAGGACCCGGGGACCCGGAAGGCCCGTGGTCGCCTGATGCAGGGCCTCGGCGAGTCGAACGGCTTCCTGGTCACTTTCCGGATAAACGGTGATGAACTTCCCGGAGTGTCCGCGCGGGGTGTTGCGACCGTTCAGTTGAGCAACGTGAGGCGTGGTGCTCGCGAACTTGAAGGCGGAACGTCCCTCGAGCAGCGTGGGAAGGGATCGAGCGAGCACCATCTCGGCCGATGCCGGTGTCGCCGACAGGTGGAGCTTCCATCCCTGCGGGCGGATGAGATCGTCTTTCGGGGTCGCGGTGCACCAGAAATCGCCGGTTCTCACCTCCCAACGGTCTCCCTGATTCGCTGCACGGAGGGCGTTGTCGAGCACCACAACCAGCACCGAACTGTCCGCGCTGGTCCCCGCTGCTTGCGGGATCACGCTGAAGTTGAAGTCAGCCATTTGTCATTTCTCCACGTGGTCGCTCGCGCTCGACTCGTCCGGTATTGGGGAAGGGCTGACGCCACGTGTCGTGTGGCGGCGCTGGTTCGTCTTCGGGTGAAGGCGGAGCCCCTCGATCGTCAGTTCCATGGGCGTCCGCTCGGTGGCCGATGACGCGTGTAACCGGTGACGTGCGGGCTCGGTGATGAATCCTCCGGTGACGGTGTTCGGAACAGTTCCGATGTCGTGCCCCGAACACTAGGCGCACCACCTTTCGGCGGGCTTAGACCGGCCTTAGTGTCCTGTGAGTGCGGCGTTGACAAGAGGCTGCCACGGGAGGTTCAAGGGCGCTTGCCCCTCGGCTCGCGCGTCCCGGGCGGGATCGTTGGCAGGTGAGCTTACTCCTGGCGGGTGGAATCGCTACGCTCACGAGGTGACACACGCTCGGTTCGCGTTTATCTCTCCGAAGGGCGGAATCGGGTGGTTACTCCGTTCGGGTGGTGTGGGGATGTGGGTGCGGCACGGGCCGCGGGCCTGGTGCTCGGCGCGGTGGCCGACGCCGTGGTCGGCGACCCTCGCCGCGGTCATCCCGTCGCGGCGTTCGGCCGCGCGGCGGCGGTGGCCGAGCGCGCCCTCTACGTGGACCGTGCCACGGCCGGCGGGGTGCACGTGGTGCTGCTGGTCGGCGGGGTGGCGGTGGCGGGCGGCACCGCCGAGCGCGTGTGCCGGCGGCACCCGGCGTGGCAGGCGCTGACCACCGCCACCGCGACGTGGGTCGTGCTCGGTGGCACCTCGCTCGCGGGGGAGGGGTCCGCCATGGCCTGTTCGCTCCGCGTCGGGGACGTCGCCGCCGCCCGGCGGCGCCTGCCGTCGCTGTGCGGCCGCGACCCGGCAATGCTCGACGCGGCCGGGCTGGCTCGCGCGAGCCTGGAGTCGATCGCGGAGAACACCGCGGACGCCGTGGTCGCGCCGCTGCTGTGGGGTGCGGTGGGGGGAGTGCCCGGCCTGCTGGCGTACCGGGCAGTGAACACTCTCGACGCGATGGTGGGGTACCGATCGGCGCGCTACCGGCGTTTCGGCTCGGCCGCCGCGCGGCTGGACGACGTCGCGAACCTGCTCCCCGCCCGCGTCGCGGCGGGGCTCGCGGCGCTCTGCGCGCCCGTGGTCGGCGGGACAGCGCGCGACGCGGTCCGCGCGTGGTGGCGCGACAGCGCCGCGCACCCCAGCCCCAACGCCGGGCGGGTGGAGGCGGCGTTCGCGGGGGCGCTCGGCGTGCGGCTCGGCGGTCGGACCGTGTACCCGCACGGCGTCGAGGAGCGGCCGCCGCTCGGGGACGGCCCCGCGCCCGGCGTCCGCGACCTGCAGCGGGGGGTGCGGCTGTCGCAGGCGGTGGGGGCGGCGGCCGTGGCGCTCGCCGCCGCGGTCGCACTGACGACGTCCCGGTCCCTTCGCGAGAAATGGGGTCGTTCCGGTCAGCGGGCGGTGGGTGCCGTCGTGGCGGCGGGAGCCGGGCGGTCGTGAGGGTCGTCGTCGCGGAGTTCCGGGCGGCGGCGCTCGCCGGTGCCCTCACGCCACGCGAAGTAGGCGACCCCGAGCGGCGCCATCAGCCCGAAGGCGAGCCACTGCAGCGCGTAGGCCAGGTGCGGGCCCGCGGAGAGCTGCGGCAGCGGCAGCGCGCCGAGCACGCCCGGCTGGCTCTCGTTGAGCTGCACGTAGCCCGGCTCGATGGTCAGCCCGCTCACCGCGCCGACGGTCTCCGGGCTCACTGTGTACACCTGCGTCGCGCCGTCGCGCTCGACCACGGGGCGGGCGTCGACCGGCTCCCCGATCCGCAGTCGCCCCCGCACGGTCACCTCCCCTTCGGGGGGAGCGGCGTAGTCGGGGAGGCGCACTCCCGGCGCGGGGCGCAGGAAGCCGCGGTCCACGAGCACCGTGGTGCCGTCGGCGAGCCGGAACGGGGCGAGCACCTCGAACGCGGGCTCGCCCTGCACGGTGCGGAGCCGGGCCACCACCTCGGCCCCGGCCACGTACCGCCCCGTCAGCTCGACCTGCCGCCACTGGGTGTTCCGTCCCGGGGCGGTGTCGGCAGGCAGGACCTCCCGCAACGGGGCGGGGGGAGTGGTGAACGACTGCTCGATGGCGGTGTTTCGGGCGCTGCGTTCCTCGCCGCGGTGGAACTGCCACGGGCTGAGCACGAGGAACGCGAAGGCGGCGAACGCCACCGACACGAGCATCAGCGCGAGCCACGAGGGTCGCAGCAGGAACGTCCAGCGCACCTCTCCACGGTAGCCGGGGGGTCACCCGAGAGCGGCGCGGGCGGCGGCCCCGGCCCGCGCGCCGTACCCGCTACCGCGGCGGGCCGCGCGATGATCATCGAACAGCACCGCGTGCACGAGCAGCGGGAAGAGCTGGTGCAGCGACACGCGGTCGCGCCACCCCGCGGCGAGCGGCGCGGCCTCGTCGTACGCCGCGAGGATGCGGTCGAGGTGTGGCGCGCCGAACAGTGCCAGCATCGCGAGGTCGGTCTCGCGGTGGCCGCCGTGCGCGGCTGGGTCGATCAGCCACAGCCTGCCGTCGGCGCCGGGCAGGACGTTGCCGGACCAGAGGTCACCGTGCAGCCGCGCGGGGGGCTCCGCGGGGCCCGCGAGCTCGTCGATCCGCTCGCAGACCCGGTCGAGCGCCGCGGCGTCGGACGACGCGAGGTCCGCGCGCCGCTGGTAGGC
>Ga0136614_10003109_pt1 | contig 10536 bp, 5 predicted proteins | sample AntDrymUQ2792106_2_FD_106643 | JGI IMG/M metagenome (GOLD analysis project Ga0136614, IMG submission 106643) | Polar desert sand microbial communities from Dry Valleys, Antarctica - metaG UQ279 (21.06) | ecosystem: Environmental > Terrestrial > Soil > Desert | place: Antarctica: Dry Valley... | reverse complement strand
GGCCCAGGCGATCCGCGCCGCCTACCACGGCGAGGTGCACCTGGACCCGGCGGTCTCGCGGCTGCTGGCGCAACGGCTGCGGCAGCGCAAGGACGCGGAGCCGATCGAGCCGCTCACCACGCGCGAGAAGGAAGTGCTCGCGCAGCTGGCAAAGGGCGCCTCGAACAAGGAGATCGCGTACGAGCTCGGGATCACCGAGCGAACGGCGCGCACCCACGTCTCGAACATCCTCGGCAAGCTCGCGCTCGCTTCGCGCACTCAGGCTGCCCTCTATGCCGTCGAGCACAAGCTGGTCTAGCCGCGTCCTCGGCCCGCGCGAGCCGTCCTACGGGGCTATCCCCAAGGAAGAGCAGCCCACTGCCGGCGCCCCGCCCAGCGGGGTAAACCACCAGCGAGCTGGGTCCATTGGCCGTCAGATGGCGATCACCCACGCCCCACGGGTCAACAGCGGCCGTTGAGCCGTCGGCAACCAGCGGCACACACGCAAAGCGCCCTGTCCTTACCGGACGAGGCACCCGACGAATGCGAAGAAGCGGGCCCGGTGTCGGGCCCGCTTCTCGGTGAGAGAGGTGACGGTCTAGGCGGCCGTCGGGCGGAAGCGCTCCGGGAGAATCGGGTCGACCGACTCGAGGGCGGTCCGGACCAGCCCCAGCGGGCTGCCATAAACTCGGACGACATCGATCACCAGCAGCGAGACCAGCGCGACCTCGATCCCCTTGGCGATGAAGCCCAAGGTGAAGTACGGGCCCATCACCAGGTAGCCGGCGATGGTCATTGCGGTGTAGCCGATGAGCGCCAGGCGCGGGAACCAGCTGAATCGCTCGACCACTGCCACCGGTGAGACGGCGCCGATCACGACGAGGCCGGCCAGGCCGAGGTAGCCAAGTGCGTTGAGGGTGAAGAGCAGGCCACCCAGGGTGGAGTGGATGTATGCCGTCGCGAGGGTGAGCCCCACGATGGCGGTGGTGAGCACGGCGCCGGTGGCGCGGTTGCGCAGGAACGATGACATTGCGGTTGACCCTCCCGGTCCTATGGTTCCGAGGCCGGTGATCCGGCATCGGTTCATCTCGATGCCAGAAGTGTCGGACCGCAGGACGCTCGGCAAATCGGGCAGAGGGGCGAGGCGCTCGCGCGACATCCGTGGCCGCGCGGGTCGGCCGGATGACGTAGGCAGCCTCCGTCATCGATCCGACAGTGGCGTGCGCGCGGGATGGCGTATCCTCTGCCCGCTCATGACCCGCGCACCATCTCGCTCTGAGCCGAAGTCGACCCCACGCCCGCCCGCGGATCAGCCGGACGCACACGCGCTCCTGTCCCGCGCGGTGGAGGAAGCGGCGCGTCTCCTGAACGCCGATGGCGCGATCGTCTACCTGGTCGACCCGGACGAGGCGCGGCTCCGCTTCGCGGTCGACGCCGGGATCCGCAATCGAGAGGCGCGACAGCTGATCCGCGACCTGTCGCTGCCCGTGGGTGTCGGCCTCTTCGGGACCGCCATCGCCACGCGTGAGGTCGTCGTATCGGGGAACTACCCGAAGGACGGCCGATTCGAGCACTCGCCGATCGCCGATCGGATCGCGGAGATCGCGAAGATGCGATCCATGGCGGCCGCTCCGCTGGTGGCCGAGGGGCAGGTGCTCGGGGCGCTGGGCGCCTATTCCTCCCGAACCGACGACTTCGAGGAGTCGGAGATCGCGCTCCTCCGCGCGCTCGCCGATCACGCTGCGACGGCCATCGCCAACCAGCGGCTGATCGAGCAGCTGGCACGATCGCGGGAGGAGCTCGGGCGGCGTGTCGAGGCCCAGGCCACGCTCGGACAGATCTCCGCGCGCATCACGGTCATCCGTCAGCCGGGCGAGATCCTCGAGCTCATCGTCGATGCCGCCCGGCGGCTGATCGGCTCCGACGGTGCACATCTGGCGCTCATGCTGCCCGGTGGCCGCTTTCTTCGGCCGACCGTGATGGTCGGCGGCAACGCCGCGTGGACCGAGGACTGGCTGGAGCAGCTCGACTTCCCGGTGGACGGTGGGATCAACGGGCTGGCCGCCGCCCGAGGGGAGCTGGTCCACACCGAGGACTACCTCGTCGACCCGCGCATCCCGCACGACGAGGAGGACCAGTCGGTGGCCGAGCGTCTGGCGCTGCGCGGCATGGCGGCCGCGCCACTGCGGGCGCCCGGCGGCGAGGTGATCGGCACGCTGGCCGTCTCGTTCGAGGCCCCTCACGCGTTCAGCACCGACGAGCTGGCGCTGCTCCAGGGACTCGCCGACCAGGGCGCCATCGCCATCTCGAACGCGAAGCTCGCCGAGGAGCTGCAGCGGCACACCGACGAGCTCGCCCATCGTGTCGAGGCGCAGCGCACGCTGGCCGAGATGGCGACCCAGCTGACTTCGCTCCGAGATCCATCGGCCGTCCTGGAGCAGACCCTTCGGGCCGCGGTGCGGCTGCTGAAGGGGCACGGCGGCCAGATCGGCATGGTCAGCCCAGATGAGGACGGGGCGATTCGCTGGGGAGACGGCCACTCGCTCGTCCATAACGAGCTCGTCCCGTTCACCAAGGAGGACCACACTCGCGCCGACGACGGCGTCTCCGGACGCGCGATCCACACCGGTCGCGCCTCGTGGACTGAGGACTACCTGGCCGATCCGACCTTCACCCACGAGGCCGAGTCCGACCGGGTCGCCCGCGAGCTCGGGATCCGCGCGGTGATCGCCGCGCCGCTGCTCGACGACGACGGGCCGATGGGGGCGATCGGTGTCTTCGCGGAGACGCCGGGAGCATTCGACGCCGATGCCGGCGAGCTGCTCGGTCTGCTCGCCGACCAGGCCGCCATCATCCTGACCAATGCCCGCCTCAATGCCGAGGCGGAGGTTACCGCCGAGAAGCTCGCCCATCGCGTCGAGGCGCAACGCACGCTTGGCGAGATCGCAGCCTCGATCACCTCGATTCGCGATCCGGCCGCGGTCCTGAGCCGTGCCGTGGCGGACGCGAAACGGCTGCTCGACGCCGAGCACGTCGTCATCCACCAAGTGCGGGCGGGAACGCGGGAGCTGGCCGACTACCGCGAGGCCATGGGCGGGGGGTCGCAGGCGCATCCGGTCGACGACACCACGGTGACCATCGGGCAGGGGATCGCCGGCCGTGCGGTTGCCGATGGCACTGTCGCGTGGACGGGGCACTATCTCGAGGACCGTTCGTTCGCGCACACCGCGCGCGCCGACCAGTGGATCGGCCATTACGGCTACCACTCGCAGATGAGCGCGCCGCTCGTCGGCGGTGACGGTGCGCCGCTCGGCGCGATCAGCGCGTACTCCACGCGCCCCGACGCGTTCGATGCCGATGACGCCCAGCTGCTCGGGGCGCTTGCCAGCCAGGCGGCCATCGTGCTGGCCAACGCGCGGCTGTACGAGGAGCTCGAGCGTCGGGTCGAGGCACAGCGCTCGCTCGGCGAGATCGCGGCGAACATCACCGCCCTGCGGGATCCCGGCGACGTGCTCCAGCGCACGCTCGACGAGGCGGTCCGCCTGCTCGACGCCGATGGCGGACGGATCGAGCTGGTCGCCGCTGGTGGCGGCCTGCACTGGGCGTTCGGGCATTCCGCCATCGACCTGCCGATCGAGCGCGACAAGGAGGTCGACCCGGTCATCCTCGACGAGGGCGTGTCGGGCCGCTCGGTGATGGAGCGTCGGGTCGTGCGAACCGGCGACTACCTCGCCGACCCCGCCTTCGCCCATGCCGAGGCGCCCGATCGATACATCCGGCAGCACGGCATCCGCTCGGTCATGAGCGCGCCCCTCATCGGCGAGGATGGCGCCATCGGTTCGCTCACCGTCCACTCACAGGCGCGTGATGCGTTCGATGCGGCCAACGCGGAGCTGCTCGAGGTCCTCGCCAGCCAGGCCGCGATCGCCGTGGCCAACGCCCGCCTCTACGAGCAGCTCGGGGAGGAGTCGGCGGCCCTTGCGCGCCAGACCGAGTCGCAGCAGCGGCTGCTCCAGATCAACCAGCGTCTGCTCTCGACCCTCGACCCGGCATCGGTGCTCGAGCTGATCGCCGACGGCCTGAAGAGCGTCGTCTGGTACGACAACTTCAGCATCTATCGCGTCGACGACGAGATGCGCGTCCTGCATCCGGTGCTGGCACGGGACCGTAACGCGCATGCGGTGCTCGAGTTCCCGATCGTGCGCGGCCGAGGCCTCACCTGGTGGAGCGTCGAGCATCGCGAGCCGGTCCTGCTCAACGACGCGCTCAACGATCCGCGGGTGATCCAGATCCCCGGCACGGCCGAGGAGCAGGAGGCGATGATCACCGTGCCGCTCATCAGCGGCGACGAGGTGATCGGCGCCATGAACATCGCTCGCACCGGTGGCGCCGAGGTGGCATTCACCGACTCCGACTTCGAGCTCGTGCAGCTCTTCGCCGGCCAGGCAGGCGTGGCGATCACGAACGCGCGCCTGGTCGAGCAGCTTCGAGCCCGCGTCGATGCGCAGCGCAGCCTGGCCGAGATCGCCGCCCAGATCGCGTCGCTGCACGAGCCCCAGACGGTCCTCGATCGTGCCGTGGCGGATGCCGCCCGTCTGCTCGGCGCCGACCGGGCGCAGATCAACCTCGTCGGCGACAGCGCGACGCACCTCGACCCGCCGATCACCGCCGCGCCGATCGCGCCGTCGCCCGACGACGTGGTCGTGCCCATCGGCTCCGGCATCGCCGGCGTCGCCGCCGCTGAGCGGCGGGTCTGCTGGACCGGGGACTATCTCGCCGACAAGGCATTCCCGCATGACGAGGGAGACGCCTGGATCGGTACCCAGCAGATACATTCGATGATGTCGGCGCCCCTGCTCGGGCCGGACCGGCTGATCGGCACCATCACGGTCCAGTCGACCGCCACGAACGCGTTCGACGAGCAGGACGCCGAGCTGCTCAAGCTTCTCGCCGACCAGGCGGCCATCGCCCTGACGCACGCTCGCCTGTACGCCGAGGTCGAGGAGTCGGAGCGCCGGTACCGTCACCTGGTCAACAACTCGCCGGATATCGTGTGGAGCGTCGACGGCGACGGCGTCTTCACCTTCTTCAGCGACTCGCTGGAGGCGCGGACGGGCTGGAAGCCGGAGCAGCTCATCGGCCAGCCCTTCACCGCCCTCGCCGGCGAGGAGACGCTCGCATCGGCGGTCGGCGCGTGGGAGAGCCTGCGTGCCAGCCCCAACAAGGAGCAGCGGATCCGCCTCGACCTGCCTCTGCCCGACGGGCGCGTCAGCCAGACCGAGGTGGCGATGACCGGCACGATCGTGGACGGCCGGTTTGCGGGGGCGCACGGGTCGGTTCGGGACATCAGCGAGCGTGAGCGGCTCGAGGGCGACCTGCGCAGCCAGGCCGCGGAGCTGGCGGCGGGGCAGGAGCGCGCTCACCTCGCCCGCGAGCTTCACGACTCGGTCACCCAGGCGCTCTTCAGCATGGGGCTCACGCTGCGAACCCTCGAGCTGCTGCTGGAGTCCAACCCGGCCGCGGCGCAGGGCAAGGTGGAGGAGCTGCGCGAGCTGCAGAAGGACGCCCTGGCCGAGATGCGCACCCTCATCTTCGAGCTGCGGCCATCCTCGCTCGAGTCGGATGGGCTGGTGCAAGCCCTGCGGACGCACGCAACAGCGGTCCAGCGTCGCACCGGCCTGACCATCGTGGTCGACGCGGAGCCGATCGAACGCCTGCCGCTTCCCTCCGAGGAGGCGCTCTACCGCATCGGCCAGGAAGCGCTGCACAACGTGGTGAAGCACGCGAACGCGTCGAATGCCACCCTGCGCATCGCGAATGGCGACGACCGGGTGATCCTGAGCGTGACGGACGATGGCCTCGGGTTCGCGCCCGAGGAGGTGCCGCGCGGGCACCTCGGCCTGATCGGGATGCGGCAGCGGGTCGACCTGGTGGGCGGTGAGCTGCGAGTCGAGAGCCAGGCCGGCGGGGGAACGCTCATCGAGGCCAGAGTGCCCATCGGTCCGGCATCGGGCGAATGACGTAGACGCGCTCGCGCCACTTGCCCACTGGCCGCTCTGGTCGGTCGAGCGGTACTCTCGATTCCATGCCACCCCTTCCGCGCACCGTCTCGCCCGCGGCGCCGAGGGTGGTGATCGTCGACGCAGATCGTCGCATCCAGTCCAGCCTCGCCGACCTGCTCGGCGTGACGGGCGAGGTCCGAGTGGTCGGTGGTGCCGGTGATGTGCGGGCGGCACTCGAGCTCGTGGAGCGGGAGCGGCCCGATGTCGTCCTGGTCGATCCTCGGCTGCCGGACATCGACGCGGGTTTCGCGCTCATCGCGGGGATGGCCCGAGCGTGGCCGTCCATGCGCATCGTGCTCACCGGCTGGAATGACACGGGTGGCCACGCGCAGCTGGATGGGCGGGAGACCGCCTACGTAAGCAAGAGTGCGACTCCGGAGCAGTTCACCGAGGCGATTGTCCTCGCGTGTTGCCCGGCCTGATCGATCGAAGGGGGGCGCGGAAGCGCCGACGCCCGGAGACCTACAGCTCCATCGCTTCACGGATGGCGCCGAGGTCCGCCGAAATTGGCGTCAGCGACCCCTCCTCGGCCTGAACGGCATCGGGATCCTTCAATCCATGGCCGGTGAGGACGCAGACCACCGTCTCGCCTGAGCCGATGCGCCGCTCCGCGGCGAGCTTCCGGACGCCGGCCACACCGGCGGCGGAGGCCGGCTCGCAAAAGACCCCCTCCAGTTGCACGATCATCCGCTGTGCCTCGAGGATCTCATCGTCGCTGACCGCCTCGATCAGGCCGCCCGACTCGTCGCGTGCCCGCACCGCCCACTCCCAGGACGCCGGATTCCCGATGCGGATCGCCGTGGCCACCGTCTCCGGCGCGTCGACCGCTTCTCCGCGCACGATCGGTGCGGCGCCCTCCGCCTGGAAGCCGAGCATCCGCGGCAGCTTCGCTTGCGGCGTGCGTCCGGCATCGGCGTAGGTGTTGAAGCCGCGCCAGTAGGCGGTGATGTTCCCGGCGTTGCCGACCGGCAGGGCCAGGTTGTGGGGTGCATCGCCAAGCACGTCGACGATCTCAAAGGCGGCCGTCTCCTGGCCGGTCAGCCGATCCGGGTTGATCGAGTTGACCACCACCGACAACCCCTCTTCTCCCAGGCGGCGCACGGCTGTAAGCGCGGCGTCGAAGTTCCCGTCGACCATGATCAGCCTCGCGCCGGCGGCGAGTGCCTGCGCCAGCTTGCCGCGCGCAACCTTGCCCGCCGGCAGGATCACGTGGCACGGCAGGCCCGCGGCAGCTGCATATGCGGCCGCCGATGCGCTCGTGTTGCCGGTCGACGCGCAGACCACCGCCCGTGCCCCGGCCGCCACCGCCCGGTTGACGGCCAATACCATGCCGCGGTCCTTGAACGAGCCGGTAGGGTTGGCACCCTCGAATTTGAGGTAGAGATGCTCGACGCCGATCTCGGCACCGAGGCGTCGCGCGCGGATGAGTGGCGTGCCGCCCTCGCCGAGCGAGATCGGGAACGCCTCGCCATTGGTGGCGATCAGGTCGCGGTAGCGTTCCAGGAGCGGCTCGTGCTGCACGGCGCCGAGTATAGGCACCGGCTGCCTCGCGCCCGGTCGCCCAGCTCAGGTTTCGTGCGATATTTCGGTCGAAGCCGGCCCGACCCGGCTGCGGGGCTGGGGTTTTGCCGAAATATCGGAGCCGATCACGCCTGGGTCCGCGTGGCGCTCGGTGCATTTACGGATACACCGCGGCGCACTAACGTCCCGTGAGCGCCTCGCGCACGATCCGTTCCTGCTCGAGGTGGTGCGCTGCCGGATAGCCCTCGGCGGGACGTGAACGCTCCGGGCGAGAGATGTCGGCGAGAGGGATCTTGTACGGCACCAGGTGGCGAATCCTGGGCAGAACGAACTTGCGCGCGCCCATGTTGCGCGGCTCCTCCTGGACCCAGGCGAAGGACTCGATCTCGGCATACCGATCCAGGACGACCTGCAGCTCGTCATCCGGGAACGGGTAGAGGCGCTCGACGCGGATCACCGCCACGTCCTTCGCCCCTGCGAATTGCTCGGAGCCGATGAGGTCGTAGTAGACCTTGCCGCTGCACAGCAGGATGCGCCGGACCTTGCCTGCCGCCGTCGAGTCCGCCGCAAAGCGCGGATCGTCGAGGACGCCGTGGAAGGCACCGGATGCCAGCTCGGAACTTCGTGACGCGGCCTGCGGCAGGCGCAGGAGCGATTTCGGCGTCATGACCACTAGGGGCCGCGCGTCCGGATGACGAGCCTGCCGGCGGAGGAGATGGAAATACTGGGCCGGAGTCGTGGGATAGACGACGCGGATGTTCCCTTCCGCGCCGAGTGCCAGGAACCGCTCCAATCGAGCGGAAGAATGCTCCGGTCCGGACCCCTCGTAGCCATGCGGAAGGAGCAGGGTCAGGCGCGAGGTCAGCCGCCACTTGGCCAGTCCCGACACGAGGAACTGGTCGAGGATGATCTCTGCCCCGTTCACGAAGTCTCCGTACTGCGCCTCCCACAGGACGAGCGCATCGGGCGCGGTGACCGCATAGCCGTACTCGAAGCCGAGCGCCGCGTACTCGCTCAGCGGCGAATTGTGGAGCTCGAAGGCGGCCTGCGAACCGGGCAGGTGCTGGAGCGGCACATGGCGTTCGCCGCTGGTCGCGTCCCAGAGGCCGGCGTGGCGCTGGCTGAACGTGCCGCGCACCGTGTCCTGGCCGGTCAGCCGGATCGGCGTGCCCTCGGTGAGCAGCGTGGCGAACGCCAGGAGCTCGGCGTGGCCCCAGTCGATGCGCGGCTCATCGGCGTCGAGCGCCGTCGCCCGTCTCTGGAGCTGCTTGTTCAGCTTGGGATGGATCGCGAACCCGTCCGGCACGGCCGCGAGGGCGCCGTTCAGATCGCGCAGGCGGGCAACGGGCACCGCGGTCTCCGCTCCGCGACCCTCTGCTGCGGGATCGCCTCCGAGCCGCGGTCGAGCTCGCCCTCGGACTCATCGGTTCCCTTGCGCAGCGACGCCTGGCGCGCGCTGAGATCGCCCTGGGCCTGCTTGACCTTCTTCTCGGCGTCATCGATCGTGAGCGCGCCCGCATCGACCAACTGCGCCTGGTAGCGCTCTCGGACCGATGGATGCTCGGCGATCTTCGCGTACATCGCCGGCTGCGAGTAGGCCGGCTCGTCGCCCTCGTTATGCCCGTAGCGGCGATAACCGACGAGATCGATCACCACGTCATGGCCGAATGCCTGGCGATACATCATCGCCAGCCGAGCGGCGGCCAGGCAGGCCTCGGGATCGTCGGCGTTGACGTGGATGATCGGAACGTCGAAGCCCTTCGCCAGGTCGGAGGAGTAGTCGGTCGAGCGGCCTTCGCGCGGACCGGTCGTGAAGCCGACCTGGTTGTTCGCAATCAGGTGCACGGTGCCGCCGGTTGCGTAGCCGTCCAGCCGCGCCAGGTTGAGGGTCTCGGCCACCACGCCCTGTGCCGCAAAGGCGGCGTCGCCGTGGATGAGCAGCGGCAACGTCGACGCGTGATTGAGGGCTGCCACCGGGCCGGATCGGTCTGTCTGCTCGGCACGCGTGCGCCCGGTGATGACGGGATCGACCGCCTCGAGGTGGCTCGGGTTCGGCGAGAGGATGACGCGCACCTCCTCGTCATCGGCGGTGAGGTAGCCGCCCTCGGCGCCCAGGTGGTACTTCACGTCGTCCAGGCCCCCCTTCGGCGCGGTCTTGGCATCGCCCCCGGCGCGCCCGGCCTCGAACTCGGCCAGGATCGCCTCGTAGCTGACGCCCACGACATGGGCCAACACGTTGAGGCGACCGCGGTGCGCCATGCCGATCATGACCTTGCGCGCACCCTGATCGGCCGCATCGCCGATGATGACGTCGAGCATCGGCACCATGGTGTCGAGGCCCTCGATGCTGAACCGTTTCTGTCCCAGGTAGGCCTTGTGCAGGAAGCGCTCGAGTGTCTCGACGCTGATCAGTCGTTCGAGCAAGGCCACCTGGTCTTCTGCCTCCATCGGCAACCGATGCTCGCCGGACTCGATCACCCGGCGCAGCCAGACCCGCTCCTCGTGGGAGCCGATGTGCTCGACCTCGTAGGCGATCGCGCCGGAGTACGTCTCCCGCAGGTGGGGGAGTGCCTCGGCCAGGGTTCCGCCGGCAACGTAGATGCGCAGCAGCTCCGCGGGCACATCACGCATGTTCTCGTCGGTCAGGCCCAGTGGGGCTGGATCGAGCGCCGGATCGCCGGCCGGTTCCGCGCCGAGCGGATCGAGCCGCGCGGCCATGTGCCCGAAGTTGCGGTACGCCTTCACCAATGCCATGCCGGCGGCCACCGCCTTGAGGCGCTCGTCGTCGGCTGCCCGGGGTGCCGTCATGGCGGGCGCGCCGGCGGCTTCCGCCGGTGATGGCATCGGCTCTTCGGTCGTCACGTCGGCCGGACGCGCGCCGAGCGCGGCGAAGGCATCGGCGAAGAAGCCGTCCTCGCCTGACAGCAGTCCGTCCATACGCCGCAGGAACATCCCGGATTCGGCACCCTGGATG
>Ga0136614_10003108_pt1 | contig 10536 bp, 10 predicted proteins | sample AntDrymUQ2792106_2_FD_106643 | JGI IMG/M metagenome (GOLD analysis project Ga0136614, IMG submission 106643) | Polar desert sand microbial communities from Dry Valleys, Antarctica - metaG UQ279 (21.06) | ecosystem: Environmental > Terrestrial > Soil > Desert | place: Antarctica: Dry Valley... | reverse complement strand
TGTGTGACAACGTAACCACATGTTCACCGCGGATTCAAGGCTGCGGACGGTTTGGGCCCGGCCTACGGCTGAGGCGGTGCCGTCGAGGCGCGCACGACGAGCGAGGGCTGCAGGCACTCGAGCGCCGGCGGGCAGGTCGGATCCTCGAGGCGGCGCAGCAGCAGCCGTGCCGCGCGGCGGCCGAGCTCGTCGGTCGGCTGCCGGACGACGGTGACGGCCGGTTCCACCATCGCCGTCCACGGCACGTCGTCGAAGCCGACGAGCGACACGTCCCGGGCGAGCCGCAGGCCGCGCTCGCGCAGCATCGCCCAGGCGCGCTCTGCCAGCTGGTTGTTGGCGGCGAAGATCGCCGTGGGCGCGCCGTCGTCGAGCACGGCGGCGATCCGCTCCCCGGCATCGGCGGGCTGGAAGCCGATCCGGACGACCAGCCGCTCGTCGACGGGGACGCCGGCCTCGGCGTGAGCGCTGCGGTACCCGGCGAGCCGGCCTGCGTCGGTCGTCCAGTCGGTGTCCGCCACGAGCAGAGCGATGCGGCGGTGGCCGAGCGCGAGCAGGTGCGCGGTGGCGTCGCGGCCGCCCTGCTCGTTGTCGATCACGACGCCGTCGCAGGGCACGTCGGCCAGCTGCCGGTCGACCTCGACGACAGCGACGCCGTGCCGGGAGAGCAGCCCGACGGCCTCCCGGTCGGCCGGCGTGATGATCACGCCCGCCGCGCGCATCGCGAGGAAGGTGCGCGCGCACGTCAGCTCCTGCGCCCGCTCGCTGTTGTCGGAGACGAGCACCATCTGATACTCCGCCTCGCGCAGCGTCTGCTCGATCCCGGCGGCGAGCCGCGCGTAGAACTGGTTGCCGAGGTCGGAGACGGCGACGCCGACGACGCGGCTCGTGCTCTGCTTCAGCGTCCGGGCCGAGGCGTTCGGGACGTAGCCGAGCCGCTCGGCCGCCTCGCGCAGCCGCGTGCGGGCGTCCTCCGAGACGTAGCCGCGGCTGTTCAGGGCGCGCGAGGCCGTCGAAACCGACGTGCCGGCGGCGCGGGCGATGTCGGCCAGCGTGACGGGCCGGGGGAAGCCGTCGTCGGGCGTGGCGCTCATCCGCGCACAGCCTTCCAGCGCTCCCACGTCCGCGCAACGGCGGCATAGTCGGCAGGCTCCAGCGCCTCCCCGGTCGCGTCGACGTGGCTGACGTAGTAGAGCGACGGGATCCCGAGCTCGGGCTTGACCTCGAGGTACTCGCGCCAGGCGGCGAGCGACGGGATCCGCCAGTCGTCGGTGTCGATCGGCAGCTCCGGGCAGGCGGCGCGCGTCACGTCGGCGCGCAGCCTCATCTGCGGGACGACCGAGTCGGCCCCGCCGATCATGTCGTTCAGCCGGATCATGTCCGTCACGTCGACGAAGGCCGGGTGCGGTGTGTGCGTCATCACGAGCGCGTCCGGCTTGGCCTCCTTCGCCGCGGCGTAGACGACGGCGAGCATCTCGTGCAGCAGCGCGATCCCCCAGCGCGGCCCGTGGTGGAGGAGCGCACGGCCGGTCGGCGTGCGCGCCGTGAAGTCGATCTTGAGCCCGTCGCCGTCGAGCCCGTCCGGCGAGAGCATCCGGTGAACGGCCGCCGCGAGCGCGTCGCGCGCCGCCGGGCTCGACGGGTCGATCGTCAGCGGCACGCCGTCCGCGGTGCGCACGCACTGCTCCGGCGGCAGCCCCTCGCAGTCCCACGCCTTCCACCAGAGCAGGACGTGCCGGCCGTCGGCGTGGCGGTCGGCGATCCAGCCCTTCAGGTCGGGCCACTTGGCGGGGTCGGGCTCGTTCGTGCCGTAGGCCGACTGCCACTTGTCGTCGAGGACGACCGTGCCGGGCCGCAGGCCGTTGCGCTCGAGCTCCGCGAGGAAGGTGTCGTAGTTCGCCTGCGTCGCCAGGCTCGGCGCGTGCGGGACGTCGCCCGTCTCGGCCAGGTGGCACTGCGCCCCCCAGCCGCAGAAGATCGGGTCGCTCCACCAGGCGGGCCGCTCGCGCGGCGCCGGGGCCGGCGCGGCGCCGCGCGCCACGAGGTCGGCGCGGTGCCGGCGCAGCCCCTTGAAGGGGTCGGGCACGTTCGGCGTCAGCAGCAGCACGGGCGCCTGGAACTCGCCGTCGACCTCGGGGTGGCCCTCGTACTCGAGCCGCAGCGCGAAGCCGTTGTCGCGCACGTCGTAGGCGAGCTGGACGAAAGTCAGCTCGCCGACCGGCGCCACCACGCCGACGTCGAGCCAGCTCCCGGGCGCGTACGGGTCGGCGTCCGCCTCTGCGCTGAGGGCGAGGTAGAGCGGCGACGGTGTGAAGAGCCAGTGACCGCGGCCCGGCTCGCCGTCGCCCGAGACGCCGACGACCGTGGGCTCCGTCGCCGGGCGGGCGAGCCGCGGGTCGGCCGGATTCGGCGTGAAGAGCGTGCGGAAGCCGCTGCCGCTCGGCAGGAAGCCGTGCCCGCGGGTGCGCAGCAGCGAGCGCCCGGCGAGCAGGTGCGCGTCGGCGAGCGCGCCCGTGCCGGCGACCGACGTGCGCACCTCGATCGCCGTCTCCGTGCAGGTGAGGACGACGCGGGCCTCGTCCCAAATGGTCGAGCGCCGGGCGACGGTGAACGAGCGGCCGCCCGGGACGTCCGCCACGACGGGTGGCAGCACCTCGACCGTCTCGTCGGGCGCGGCCACGGTGTCGAGCGCCGCGAGTGGGCGGAGCGCGGCCAGGAACGTGCCGTCGGCGGCGGTGAGCGTGGCGCGTAGGCCGTCCGGGGAGAGCTCGAGCCGGTAGCCGGGCGCGCTGAAGGCGAGCTCGCTCATCCGACGTTCACCAGCGCCTCGGCCTGTTGCCCGAAGGGGACGCCGCCGACGGTCAGGTCGGCCCCGACGCGCGCGCGCCGGGCCGCCGGCCCGGCGACGGCGGCGAAGTGGAGGACAGCCTCGCCGCGCGGTGGCAGCGCGACCTCCTGCGGCGCCGGCTCCGCCCAGCCGGCGGGGACGACCAGGCGCACCACGGCGGTCTCGGGCCGGTCGAAGGGGTTGCGCACCTCGATGTCGAGCTCGACCGCCGCGCCGGTCGCCACGGTGGAGCGGTACGGCTCGATCCGCGCCCCGAAGCCGCCCGGCCCGAAGCCGGCCTCGTCGGGCAGCAGCTCCCGGTGCAGCTCCGCGACGCGCGCCCCGTCGGCTGCGAGGCCGTCGAGCAGGGCGTCGGTGACGGCGAGCGGCGGCCAGTGGCCGCTGATGATCACCTCCGGGCGCAGGCGCCGGTAGAGCTCGGCGCTCGCGACGAAGTCGTCGCTGCGGAAGCGGTTGCGGTACTGGTAGTTGAGGATCGGCCGGGCCTCGCCGCTCTGCTGGTCGCCGGTGGCGAGCACGCGCACGCCGTCCACCTCGAGCTCGAGCGCGGCCGCGTAGAGCGTGTGTCCGGGCAGGGCGTGCACCGTCAGCTCGTACTTGTGCCAGCGCACCGTCTCGCCGAGCGCGAGCACGCGGTCGCTCGCGATCGGCTCGAACCAGAGGCAGGGCAGGTCGTAGCGCTCGGGCTCGGCGAGAATCGGCGCCACGTTCGCCGGCGACCAGATCTCGGCGCCCTCGACCGCGCGCACGAGCTCCAGCCCGGCGACGTGGTCGTCGTGGAAGTGCGTCACGACGACCGCCTCGATCCGCTCGACGCCGTGGTCGCGGCGCAGCGCGTCGAGCGGCCAGAGCAGCGCGCGGCGGGCCTCGCGGGCGGTGCTCGGCAAGAGCCCGGTCGTCACGTCGTAGCCGCAGTCGATCAGCAGGGCCGCGCCCGACTTCGAGACGAGCGCGTAGCTGTTCGCGAAGGCGGCGCGGTTCCGCAGCAGGTGCGGGGTCACGGGCGCCCAGGGCGCGCGGTACATGTCCGCGAGGTCCCACGGCGCCTCGCGCCGCAGGTCGACGAGCTCCTGGACGCCGGCGCGCACGACGTCGAGCGTCGCCTGCGGATCGTCGACGACGGGGCCGTGCGCGGGCAGCAGCAGGTCGGGCGCGCGGTCGGCGAGGACGGAGCAGGAGACGTGCGTCGCGGCCAGGCCCTCGACGCCGCTGTACGACCACTGCGTCGCTGCGAGCGACCAGAGCCTGCCGCCGTCGTGGACGAGGTCGCCGCAGAACGCGAGCAGCCTGCCCCCGTCCCGCACGAGGTAGGTGACCGAGCCGGCGGTGTGGCCCGGCGTCGGCAGTGTCAGCACCTCGTGCTCGCCGAAGAGCTGCGCGCGGTACTCCGCCACCGTGCCGGACACCGGGACGTCTTCGAGCAGCGAGAAGCGGTCCTGCCGCAGGTCGTAGTCGTTCTCGAGTGGCCGCTCCTGCCAGTGGCGGTCCGCGCCGGCGATCAGGCCGTGCTCGACCGGCGGCACCCAGACGCGCGCGCCGGTGCCCGCGAGGCGCGCGAGGCCCTCGACGCCGTCGCGGTGGTGGTGCGTGACGAGCACGTCGGCGACGCGGTCGATACCGAGCTCGTCGAGGTGGTCGAGCACGGCGCCGCTGCCGGCGTCGACCAGCACCGCCTGCCGGCCGGAGCGCAGCACGTAGACGTTGCACGTGTCGCGGAAGCGCGCGACGGTCGCCGTCACGGCGTCGATGAGAGCGGCAGCCGGCATGTGTGGCAACGATTGCATTTTCCCCGGCCGACGCGCTAGATTCGTCTCCGTGGGCCAGATCGAGCTGCAGGACGTGCGCAAGGAGTTCGCCGGCGGCGTCGTCGCCGTGGACGACGTCAACCTGACCGTCGCCGACGGCGAGTTCATGGTCCTCGTCGGCCCGTCCGGCTGCGGCAAGACGACGCTGCTGCGCTCGATCGGCGGCCTGGAGAAGGTCACCGGCGGCCGCATCCGGATCGGCGACCGCGACGTCACGAACGTCGAGCCGGCCGGACGCGACCTCGCGATGGTCTTCCAGAACTACGCGCTCTACCCGCACATGACCGTGCGCAAGAACCTCGGCTACGGGCTGCGCGTGCGCAAGACGCCGAAGAAGGAGATCGCCCGCCGCGTCGCCGAGGCGGCCGAGCTGCTCGGGCTGCAGGATCTGCTCGACCGCCGCCCCGGACAGCTCTCCGGCGGCCAGCAGCAGCGGGTCGCGATGGGCCGCGCGATCGTGCGCGAGCCTGCCGCGTTCCTGATGGACGAGCCGCTCTCGAACCTCGACGCCAAGCTGCGCGTCGCCACGCGCGCCGAGATCCTGAAGCTGCAGAAGCGGCTCGGCACGACCACCGTCTACGTCACGCACGACCAGGTCGAGGCGATGACGATGGGCGACCGGATCGCGGTGATGAGCGGCGGCGTGATCAAGCAGCTCGGCACGCCGCAGGAGGTCTACGAGAACCCGCGCAACGTCTTCGTCGGGAGCTTCGTCGGTTCGCCGGCGATGAACCTCGTGGACGCGCCGCTCGTCGACGCGGGCGGCTCCGGATTCGTCGCGGGCTTCCGGCCGGAGCACGTCCAGCTCGCCAACGGCGCGGGCGGGGACGCGGTCCGTTTCAGCGGCCGCGTCGACAACGTCGAGTACCTCGGCGAGGAGCAGCTTGTGCACGTCCTGATCCGCGACGAGCCGGTCGTCGCCAAGCTGCCGACCACCCAGACCGTGCAGGCCGGCGACCAGCAGTCGTTCGCGATCCCGCGCGCCCGGCTCTTCCTGTTCGACCGCGAGACCGGCGAGCGCGCCAACTAACGCCGGCTCGTTGATCCGGCACCCCGATTACACGCGCGGGCGCCTCGCGCAGACCTCCGCGCGCCTGCGCGAGCTCGTCCATCCGGAGACGATCCCGGTCGAGGAGCTCGCGGTCGCCGGGCCCGTCGACCGGATCCCGCACGAGGAGGCGCAGTGCCTCGACTACCGGCAGGCGGAGCCCGGCGAGCGCTTCGGGCCGCTCTTCGCCACGTACTGGTTCTGCGGCACCGTCACGGTGCCGGCCGCGTGGGCGGGGCAGCGCGCCGACCTGCTCTGGGACTCCGCGAGCGAGGCGACGCTCTGGCTCGGCGGTGTGCCCGCGCAGGGGCTGAACAAGCACCACCACGACGCCCCGCTCGCGGAGCCGGCAGCAGGAGGTGAGAGGGTCGAGTTCGAGGTCGAGCTCGCCTGCAACGGTCTCTTCGGCAAGCAGGCCGCGCCCGTCGAGCTGCACCGGTGCGAGCTCGGGCGCTTCGACCCCGACGCCTGGCGGCTGTTCCTCGACTTCGAGACGCTGCGCGCGCTCGCCGTCGACCCGGGACTCGACGAGGCGTGGTCGGGCGAGCTGCTGTCGGAGCTGAACCGCTTCTGCAACGACCCCGACCCCGCGATCCTCGCCGCACTGTACGAGCGCCGGAACGCGACCACGGCGCACGAGCTCGGAGGGAATATCCGAACCGAGAGTGCGGCTTTTCTGTGACGAGTGGGAACAGGCCTCACACGGAGGGGAGCTCGCGGCGGCGGTCGAAGCGGGCGCGATCGGCCGCGACGAACTGCGCGAGCTCCGCTGCGAGCGAGCCGTGGCCGGCGCCCGGGTTCTCCCCGGTCAGCCATTCGTAGACGGACCAGTGCCACGGATAGCCCTCTCCGGGCTCCCCTTTCGCGAGCGGAACGGGAATGGCCACCGGAAGGAACGGCGCGAGCTTCGGCAGCCACCGCTGCTCCCGCTCGACCTGCTCGACGGCCCACTGGATCCGGGGAAGCCGTACGACCATCTCGTCGCCCAACCGGTAGAGCGCGTTGTCCGTTCCCGCGGACGCGACCGGCTGGATCGCAAGATCGGCCCACTCCGGGAACTGCGCCGCGAGCAGGCGGCGCACGAGCGGAGCGTCGGTCTCGACCTCGTCGACGTGCATCTTCACGTCGATGGGTCTAGCCGCCCGGTCGGATGACAGGAGCCCCGGGCCCTATCCGGCCCGGGGCTCCATCGTGGGGGCTACTTGTTCTTGTCGATCGCGGCCTGTGCCTCGAGCTGCGCCTGGTTCAGCGCTTGCCTCGGCGTCATCCGGCCCTCGAGGACGCGGTTGACAGCGTCGATGTACGCCTGCTTGATCTCCGCCCCCGCGGGCGAGACGGGGATCGTGATGCCGTAGCGCGAAGCGCGGACGAGCAGGTTCACGGTCTTGTCCCACTGCTTCTTGGCCAGCGGCTGGTAGATGTCCTCGTAGATCTTCACGTCCGCCTGCGCGTTGGCCGTGTAGAGGCCGGTGAAGGCGCGCCCCTGCCGCTTGCGCAGGTCGAACCGCTCCTTCGCCGCGAACAACCACGAGTCGACCGACGTGATCGCCTTCGCCCAGCGGCACGCGAGGTCGGGGTTCTTGGCGCCCTTCGGGATCGCCCAGCCGGCGCCGCTGAACTGGGTGATCGGCCCGCCCTTCCGGTTGGTGAAGTACTTGGTGGTGATGTTCACCTGCGGCGAGTTGTCGGCCAGCACGTTGTAGTACCAGCTCTCCTGCGGCCACGCGGCGATCTGGTTCCTCGCGACCTGGTTCTGCCGGCCGAAGAAGTCCCACGTGTCGCGATACGCCTTGAACCGGTCCCAGCCGCCGTGGTCGCGGATCAGCGAGTGGGTGAACTCGAGCGCGGCGATCGCTTGGCGGCTGTTCAGCTGCGCCTTGAGGCCGTCCTTGCTCGTCAGGTCGCCGCCGAACCACTTGACCCAGAGCGGGAAGAAGTCCGGGATCTTCGGGTCGAAGCCGATGCGCGTGACCTTGCCGTCCTCGATCTTCAGGAGCTTCTTGTTCGCCTGCCGCAGCACGGCCCATTTCGTCGTCTGGATGCTGGCGGCGGAGACGCCGGCTTCCTTGAGGACGTCGTCGTTGAGGAGCAGCGTGACCGGCTGCGTGAACTCCGGGATCGCGTAGAGGTTGCCCTTGTAGCGCACCTCCTCCAATGCCGCCGTGCGGTACTGCTTGACGTTGATGCTCTGGCTCTTGATGCAGTTCGACAAGGGCTGGAACACGCGCTTCGCGGCGAACGTCCCGACCGACCGGCGGTCGATGTACACGAGGTCGGGCACGTCGCCCGCCGCGAGCGCCGTCAGGAACTGCTGGTTGTTGAAGCCGCCACGTGGGTTCTCGATCGTGACGCCCGCCAGTGCCTTCGTGCCGAAGGCGATCCGGTTGTTCGCGACGTCGTCGCCCGGACCGAAGCCGTAGATGTTGAGCGTCTGAGAGCTCCCGCCCGTCGTCGCGGCCGCGAGGCTCGTCGCCACGACTGCGGTCAATGTGATTACGCCGACGATCCATGCGCGTCGCTTCCAGTGATGCCACATAGTTGTCCTCCAGCGTCGGAGTGCGTTGGCTGAGAAGATACCCGGCTACTGACGAAGGTCAAACTGCGGCCGCCGCTCGAACCACGTTCGGTTCTCACCGGCGACCATCAGGCCCTGACCCCAGTCGACGTGCTCTTCCTTGCCGTCGGCGGTCCGCAGCGGCTCGTCCTCGGGGTCGCGGTACTGGAAGAGAATGTTCCGGCGAGGCCGCTCGGAGCGGTTGACGCCGGAGCCGTGGATCGTCAGGTAGTTGAAGAGCAGCACGTCGCCCGCTTCCGCCGGGACCGGCATGCCCGACTCGAGCGGGTAGGCGTCGGCGTCGAGTGAGTTGCTCTCGCCGGTGTCCGCGATCGGCCCGAGCTTGTGCGAGCCGGGTACGACGAAGAGGCAGCCGTTCTCCTCGTTCGAGTCGTCGAGATGCACGCTCGCGGCCGTGACGGTGTGGCGCGCGTGCGGAAAGAACGGGTAGTCCTGGTGCATCGGAAAGGGCGCGCCCTTCTCGGGCGGCTTCACGAGCATCTTCGTGTGGTGGAGCTGCACGTTAGGACCGATCGCAATGCGGAGGGCGTCGACCAGGCGCGGATGCTGCAGGGCTCGCGTGAACGGGCCGGCGTGGTACTGCAGGTCGTGAAACCCCTTCAGCACCGTCGCGGGGACGTCCGCGTCGCCGCGTACGGCGTCCCACGCGTGGTTCGCGTCGGGCCGCGTCTGCGCCGCCCGGTCGATGATCGCCGCGACCGCCGCCCGGAGCTCCTCGACCTCGTCTCGATCGAACACGCCCTTCAGGAGGAGATATCCCTGCTCCTGGAAGACCGTCGCCTGCTCCGCTTGCGCTACAGCCATCCTGCCGTCACCGCCTTTGCGTTGGGGACGGATAGGTTCGCGCAGGCGGGCGGGCAGTTGCGTCCTGCTCGCTGTCGTGCAGAATCTCGAACATGAGCTCTCCTCACTTCGTGCCGGCCGAGACGCCGGTGCCGCAGCTGCCGGAGCTGGCCGCGATCGGCTGCGACACGATTCGCCACGCCCACTCCGGCAAGCTGGCGCCGCACTCGCACGAAACGATGGAGATCTGTTACGTCGAGCGCGGCCAAGTCTGGTCGTGGGTGGGCACCGACCTCTACGAGATCTTCGGCGGCGAGACGTACGTCACGTGGCCGCACGAGGTGCATGGCGCCATGCACGGAGTCGTCAATCCGTGCCGGCGCTATCTCGTGCGGATCGCGCTCCGGCCAAGCAGCACGACCTTCCTGCACCTGCCCGACGACGAAGCCGCGGCGCTCGTCGATGCGCTTGCGCGGCTGCCGCGCCACTTTCCGGCGCCGCCGTCGCTCGTGCCGACGTGGGAAGAGCTGATCGCGCAGTCGGCGGCCGAGCCCGCGCCGCTCGCCGTCGCCAAGCTCCGGGCGCTGCTCCTCGACCTCCTGCTCGAGGTCGTTGCGGCGGCCGTACCCGCGGCGCCGCAGGAGCGGTCGCAGCTGACGCGCGACGCGATGCTGCAGATGGAGCAGAACCTGACACACCCGCTGCCGCTCGACGAGATCTCGAACCGCCTCGGCTGGAGCGTCTCGCATGTCCAGCACCGGTTCCGCCGGGAAGTCGGAATCTCTCCCGGCGAGTGGTACCTGCGCCGCCGCGTCGCCGAATCCTGCCGCCTGCTCGAGCAGTCGGACGATGCGGTCACGAAGATCGCCTTCGAGCTCGGCTTCTCGTCGAGCCAGTACTTCGCCACCGCCTTCGCACGAGTCACCGGCCTCAGCCCGACCGCATTTCGCCGCGCCGCCCGCGACGGCGCGCCGGCGTGACCCGCCACGTATTCGACCCGTCCTCCGCTCGGGGACGTGCGCCGCCTGGGCATCTCGCGCGCGACCGTCGCCAGGCGAATGCAGGATCCTCAGTTCCGCGCCCTCGTGGACGTGGAGCGCGAGGAGGTCGTGGAGCAGGCTCGCCGCAAGATCGCGCGGGCGGCCGGAGGCGCAGTCGAGACGCTCATCGACCTGGCCGCGTCGGCCCGGGGAGAGGGCGTCCGCCTCGGCGCCGCCCGCGCGGTGGTCGAGATCGCCCTGTCCCGCCGACCGGGCTTAAACTGGATCGAGCTCTCGGAGTTCCAGCGCCTGGCGGGCGAGATGATCGACGCGGCGCTGCCGTACGTCCCGGTCGAGGAGCGGGCGATGTTCCTGGACGCTCAACGTCCTCGACGGCACGAACCGCGATTACCCTGACGGCGACGAGGAAGCGCGCGAGCGCGTGCGTGCGCATCACCTCCACTACACCCAGTCGTTCCTGTGGTTCATCTCGAACGACG
>Ga0136614_10003107_pt1 | contig 10536 bp, 4 predicted proteins | sample AntDrymUQ2792106_2_FD_106643 | JGI IMG/M metagenome (GOLD analysis project Ga0136614, IMG submission 106643) | Polar desert sand microbial communities from Dry Valleys, Antarctica - metaG UQ279 (21.06) | ecosystem: Environmental > Terrestrial > Soil > Desert | place: Antarctica: Dry Valley... | reverse complement strand
CGCGCACGTGGTCGTAGTCGCTCAGCGAGACCCGGTACCGGCTGCGCGCGTTAAGCAGCCCGGCGAAGTCGCCGCGCTCGTCGATGCGCTCGATCTGGCGTACCCAGTAGTCGGCGTGGTCGCTGCGGTGGGCCTCCCAGTAGCGCTGCGCCGCCACGTAGGCGGTGTCCACGGCGTGGTCGACCGGGAGCCCGCGGACCAGGCGCAGGTAGGTGTGATGCACCTCGTCGTGCAGGACCGGCAGGCTCCAGCCGTCAAGGATGACGTGGTGGCAGCTGAAGATCAGCGAGAACAGGTCCTCGCGCTGCTTGATCAGGTAGACGCGGAACAGCCTGCCGCGGCCCAGCTCGTAGGGCTCGGTGCGGTCCTGCTCCTGCACCCGCCTGATCCGGTCCTCCTGCTCGGCGGGGTCGGCCAGGCCGGTGAGGTCCAGGAAGCGCCAGTCTACGGGCCGGTCGTCGTTGTCGACGATCTGGAGGGGTTCGTCGGCCCACTCGAAGCGCAGCCGCAGGGAGGGGTACCTGTGCCGCGCGTGCTGCCACGCCTCCCGCATCAGGTCGGGGCGGATGCGGCAGCGGTAGCGGTGCACCGACTGCATCACGTAGGCGTCGTCGCCGTTGGTACGCCTGAGGGCGTGGTAGAAAAGGCCCTGCTGGAGGCCGTTCGCCAGCAGCCGGACCGGCTCGCCCCCGGTGGGGATCTCCTCGACGGCCGGTTCCGGCTTGAGCCCGGCCCCGCTCGCCCGCTGCCGCTCCAGGTGCCGGGCCAGCTCACCTAGCGTCCGCAGCGTGAATACGTCCTCCACGCCCACGGCCAGGCCCAGCCGCTGCCGCACGCGGGCGATGAGCAGGATGCAGGAGATGCTCTGGCCGCCGAGCCGGAAGAAGTCGTCACGCTCGCCGATCCGCGCCGCCCGCACACCGAGGACGTCGCTCCAGATCTCCCGGAGTCCACCGAGGACGCCGTCCAGGTCCGCCGGGTGGTCGTCGTCCGCGGTCCCGGCGTCCCGGCCCGGCAGGTCCACCTCGGGCAGGGCGCGCCAGTCCACCTTGCCGTTGACGTTGACCGGGATGCTCGGCAGCTCGACCATGCGGGCGGGCACCATGATCCGGATGAGCCGCTCCTCCAGGAACGCCAGCAGGTCGGCCTCGGTCACCCCGGCCGACTCGTCAGCCACATAATACCCGACCAGGTGCCGGTCGGCCGCGCCACCGGCGCCCTCGCGGGCCACCACGACGCACTTGCGCACACCCGGGAACTCCGTGGCCCGCGCCTCGATCTCGCCCGGCTCCACGCGCACGCCGTTGAGCTTGAGTTGGAAGTCGCTGCGGCCCATGAACTCGACCTCGCCGTTGGGGAGCACCCGGGCGAGGTCGCCGGTCCGGTACAGCCTGCCGTTATCCCCCCACGCCTTCTCCTGCTCGGTCTGGAACGGGTTGGCGGTAAACCGCTCGGCGGTCAGGTCGTCGCGATTGAGGTAGCCGGGGGCGACGCCGCGGCCGCCGATGTACAGCTCGCCGATGGCGCCGATCGGCAGCTGCTTGAGGCCCTGGCTGAGCACGTACCACTTCACGTTGCGCACCGGCCTGCCGATGCTGCGGTCCCGGCAGTCGGCGACCCCCGGCGGGAACTTCTTGATGGCCGTGACGAAGGCCGCCTCGGTGAAGGCGTACTCGTTGACGATGTGGCCGGGGAACTTCTCGCGCAGCTGCCGCAGCCCGGCCGCGGTCAGCTCCTCGCCGACCAGCAGGAGCCGCTTGAGGCTCGGGCAGCGCCGCAGGTCGAAGTGCTGGAGCACCGAACCCGTGGCGTTGAGGTAGGTAACGCCGTGCCGCTGGATGTGCTCGGGGAAGCGGTCGGGGTCCAGGCGCACGTCGTCGGGGACCACGACCAGGGTCTGCCCGTTGATGAGCGCGATCAGGGTCTGCCGCAGGTGCGGCTCGAACACGTACGAGGCGAAGAGGGCGACGCGCTCCTCCCCCGGCCTGCGCATGTCGTAGCGCTCGGACAGGTCGGTGATGCTGTTGACCACGCTGTCGTGGAACTTGGGGACGCCCTTGGGCACCCCTGTGGTGCCGGAGGTGTAGGTGACGTAGGCGACGTCGCGGCTGCTCAGGGACAGCCGCGGGTTCTCCCGCGCGTCCTCGCCCGCAGTGGCCTGCGCCGCCAGCACGTCCTCGATCGCGATGACGTGGACGTCGGCGTGCTGCGGCTCGAGGATGTCGCGGAGCCGCTGCGCGTAGCGCCGGTTGGTGATGATCTCGCCCAGGCCAGTGTCGCCGACGACGAACCGGACGCGCTCAGCCGGGTAGGCCGGTTCGATCGGGACGTAGGCCGCCCCGGCCTTCCAGATGCCGAAGGTGGCGAGCACGCCCAGGTCGCTCTTGTCGAGGTAGAGTCCGATCAGGTCCTGCGGCCGGACGGACACGGGGGCGCCGAGCAGCCAGTTCGCCACCTGGTTGGACCGCTCGTTGACCTCGCAGTAGGTCAGCCGGGTGTCGCCGAACACGACCGCCTCGCTGGCCGGGAACCGCTGCGCGGCGTCCTCGAACAGCTCGTTGAGCCGCTTGTCGGCCGGGAAGTCGCCGTCGGTGTCGTTCCACCGCAGCAGTTGCAGCTCCTGCTCGGCGGACAGCAGGTCGATGTCGGCGACGAGCCGGACGGGGCGGCCCGCGAACTGGGCCAGCACCTCGCGGGCGACGTCGAGCACCCCGACGATGATCTTGTCCTCGAACAGGTCGCCCGCGTACCACAGCGCCCACCGCAGGCACCCGGCCGCCGGGTCGTCGCGGACGACCGCCACGAGCGGGAACGGCGGCAGCTCCGCCGGGGTGGTGTCGCGGTCGGCGAGCACCAGCAGGGCGTCGAAGAGGCCGCGCTGCAACAGCTCGGCCCGCGGCAGGTACGAGTCGCGCTCGCGCACGGCCTCGTCGATCCGCTCGATCGCCGCGGCGCAGGTGAGCTCGGCTTGCTCCACGTGGTCCACGACGACGGGCAGCACCCCGGCGTCGAGCGGGTCGGACGCGTCGGTGATGTCGATGGTGTCGATGATGTCGATGAACGCCACGACCGTCTGGTGCCCGTGCCCGTAGGCGTGCAGGACGCTGTGCAGCGCGGCCAGCGCGAACGCGGCGGGCGACACGCGTTCGCCGTCGCGCAGCACGTCCCGCAGCGCGGTGTAGTCCTGGCCGCCGACGACGAGCTCCTGGTGCTTCGTGGCGAGCACGCCGGAGCCGTCGTCGCGCACCGCGACCTTGTGCCGCCACTCGTCCTTGAGGAGCATCTCCAGGTCGCACCGCCTGCTGGCCAGCCCCGCGATGCGGTCGCACCAGTCCGCGGCCGAGTTCAGGTGTCGTGGCGACGTCATCGGTGGGGTTCCTTCTCCTCTGGGAGTGCGCGGCCCGCGTCGCGGGCGGTGGTCGGCGCGGGTTCACGAGGGTCGGGGGTTGCCGTCAGGCGTCGAGCGCGGCGACGCTGCGCGCCAGCGCGTCGAGACCGTGGTCGAGCTCGCCCTCAGTGATCGTCAGCGGCGGGCGGAACCGCAGGCCGCGGTCTCCGCAGGGCAGGGCGATCACTCGGTGCGGGCGGTACATCCGGCGCAGCACCTCGTCGCGGCGCACGGTGTCGGGCAGGTCGACCGCGCACATCAGGCCCCGGCCCCGGGCGTTGCCGACGACGGCGGGGTGCTCGCCCGCCAGGGCCTCGAGGCCGTCGCGCAGGTACTTGCCGCGCTGGGCGACGGTGTCGAAGACCTGGGCGCGCTCGATGGTCTCCAGCACCCGGGTGGCGCGGACCATGTCGACGAGGTTGCCGCCCCAGGTGGAGCTGATACGGGACGAGACGGTGAAGACGTTGTCGGGCACCTCGTCGATGCGGCCGCCGCCCATCACGCCGCAGACCTGGGTCTTCTTGCCAAAGGCCACCAGGTCCGGTTGCAGGCCCAGCTGCTGGTAGGCCCAAGCGGTGCCGGTGATGCCGCAGCCGGTCTGCACCTCGTCGAACACGAACAGGGCGTCGTGCTCGTGGCAGAGCCGCTGCATGGTCTGGAGGAAGTCGGCGCCGAGGTGGTTGTCGCCGCCCTCGCCCTGGATGGGCTCGACGATGAAGCAGGCAATCATGCCGTCCGCGGCCCGGAAGGCGGCCTCGGCGGCTTCCAGCGCCCGCTGCTCGGCCTCCCGGTTGGCGCGGGCGTGCGCGGCGAGGGGGTGGGCGAGGGCGGGTGACGGGATGCGCGGCCAGCGAAACTTGGGAAAGCGGGCGGTCTTGGCCCGCTCGGTGTTGGTCAGCGACATGGTGTAGCCGCTGCGGCCGTGGAAGGACCGCTCCAGGTGCAGGACCTGCAGGTCGTTGACGGCGTCCTCGTCGAGGCCCAGCTTCTGCGCCTTCCAGTCGAAGGCGGCCTTGAGCGCGTTCTCCACCGCCAGCGCCCCGCCCTCGACGAAGAACAGGTACGGCAGCAGCGGGTCGCCGAGCACCCGGGCGAACGTGGCCACGAACCGGGCGTACGGAACGGTGTAGACGTCGGGGTTCGACGGCTTGTTGACCGCGGCGGCGGCGAGCTCGCCCTGGAACGCCGGGTCGTCCAGGATGTGGGAGGGGTTGATGCCCAGCGGCGCCGAGGCGAAGAATGAGAACAGGTCAAGGTAGCGGTGGCCGGTGACCGCGTCGATGAGCCAGGAGCCGGAGCTGGCGGCCAGGTCGAGCACCAGGTCGTAGCCGTCGACGAGCATGTGGCGCTCAAGGACGCGGCGCACGTCGCAGGGGCCCAGGCCCGCCGCGGTCACCGCGGCGAGGTCGTGATCGGGTGCGGCGTCATCGGTTGCGTCGCGGCGGCGGTGCTGGCCGCGCGCTGTCGGCATTCCCAGGACCATGCTGTCCCCCGGCGTCTTGCGGTCCGCGGTGCGAACACCTCGTGGATGTGGCAACAGACGTGAGTCGGCCGTAGATCGGCGGGACCCGATCTGCTGCACCCGATTCCAGCGCGGGACAGCACCGCGCACACCGCAGTTCCCTCCGGTGTGCGAATGCATCTCCCGCACGACGACCATATAACCAGTTATACATCTCCAGTTGTTTGTCGCAACCCGGTTTCGCCTCCCGGAGTCCCCTGCTGCCATCGTGCTGCCATCGTGCTGCCATCGTGCTGCCATCGTGCTGCCATCGTGCTGCCATCGTGCTGCCATCGTGCGACAGTTGTCCACCTGAACCGAGATTAACAGGGCGAGCTTTGCCCCACACCGCCATTAGGGTGATGGTGAACCCCGACGATCGTCGGGGTCGCAACAAGGCGTGCGCAGCGGTCCCATGAAGGTGTGCGCCTTCGTGCTTTCCTTGTCTCCCAAGGTGTTCTATCAGCGGCGATCCCGGAGCGAGCCGATCGACGGCGCCGCCGCCGCGGTCGGGCCGCCCCCGGGGCGGCGGCGCGGCTGGTAGGATGGCCTATACTGGCATACATCCACCGAAGCCGCCCGCCGGTTCGCCGAATGATCATGTCGATCGATTCGCAATGCTGCGGGCGGGCGGGGTCCGCACAGCTGGAATTACCCTCGGGGACCGTCAGATGGCCGCTACTGGCTGGGCCCACGCCCGCGCCCGCATGCTGCTCGACCCGTCCGCGGTGAACCTCAACGCGGGTTCGGGTGGTCCGCTGCCGCGCGCGGTATTCGACCGTGTCACCGGCCTCCGCGCGCACCTGGCCGCCGGGCCGATGGACTTCCTGCTCGGCCACGTCCCCCCGCTGCTGTGGGCGGCGCGCGAGCGCCTGGCCCGCTTCCTCGGCGGGGACCCGCACCGGCTGGTGCTCACCGCCAACACGACCGGGGCGGTGAACCTGGTGGCGTCCTCGCTGCCGCTGGCCGCGCCGGGCGAGATCCTGCTCACCGACCAGGAATACGCACCCATGCGCTGGTGCTGGGAGCGGGCGGCGCAGCGGCAGGGCTTGGCGGTGCGGACGTTCCGCTTGCCCGAGCGGCCCACCGATCCCGGTGAGATCCTGGAAGCCGCCATCGCCGCAATGGGGCCGCGAACCCGGTTGTTCTTCTTCAGCCACGTGGTGTCCTCGACCGGGTTGGTGTTGCCCGCCAAGGAGTTGTGCGCCGAAGCCCGCCGTGGCGGCGTCGTGACGGTGGTCGACGGTGCCCAGGGACCGGCGTTCACCGACCTGGACCTGGGCGACCTCCCGTGCGACTTCTACGCGGGCAGCGGCCACAAGTGGCTGCTGGCGCCCACCGGTACCGGCTTCCTGCACTTCGGCCCGGGCAACGGGGAAGTCCTCCAGCCGTTGCAGGTGAGCTGGGGGTACCGGCCCCCGCCGGGCAGTGGCCCGCCGGACGAGCGCGACCGATTCGGCAGCACGCCGCGGCTGCGCAGGCTCGAGTGCGAGGGGACGCGCGACATCTGCCCGTGGCTCGCGCTGCCGGAGGCGGTGGACTTCCAGGCCGGGCTCGGGCACGAGCGGGTCCGGGCACGTATGCGCGAGCTGGCCGCCTTCGCCCGCCTGCGCCTCACCGGCTGGCGGGGGCTGGAGCCCGCCACGCCCGAGCACCCGGAGCTCTCCGGTGTGATGACGGCCTTCCGTCTGCCGGAGGGGACGGACGCGGCCGAGCTGCGCCGCGGGCTGTGGGAGCGCTTCCGGATTGAGGTGGCGGTGGCCGAGCAGCCCGACCGGCCGCTGATTCGGGTCTCGACGCACTTCTACAACACCGAAGCCGAGGTGGAGCGCCTCGCCGAGGCGCTGAAGGAGCTGGTCCACGGCCGGCTCCGCGGTTTTCTGCCCTGACCCCTAGTTCGCAGAGGAACACGAGCACATGACGGACACGACGGTGCCGACCTTCGACCTGGCCGAGCTGCGCGCCGGCCGCCACCGGGACGAGTTCCGCGACTGCCTGACCGAGGAGGGCCTGTTCTACCTGAGGAACAGCGGCCTGACCGAGGCGGACCACGAGTCCGCGCGGGACGCCGCAGTGGACTTCTTCGAGCACGGCAGCGAGGAGGAGAAGAAGGCCGTCACCTCCCCCATCCCGACCATCCGCCGGGGCTACACCAGGCTGGAGTCGGAGAGCACCGCGCGGATCACCAACACCGGCCAGTACACCGACTACTCCATGTCCTACTCGATGGGCACGTCGGACAACCTGTTCCCGACACCGGAGTTCGAGCGGACGTGGACCCGCTACTTCGACCGGCTCGACGCCTCCGCCACGGAGGTGGTGCGGCAGCTGCTGGACGCCGTCGGGGCGCGGCCGGAGGGCGGCGTGGAGGCGTTCCTGGACTGCGAGCCCCTGCTGCGGCTGCGGTACTTCCCGGAGGTCCCCGAGGACCGCGTGGCCGAGGCGGAGCCCCTGCGGATGGCGCCGCACTACGACCTGTCGATCGTGACCCTGATCCACCAGACCCCGTGCCCCAACGGGTTCGTGAGCCTGCAGGGCGAGGTCGGCGGTCGCTACGTGGACCTGCCCGCCACGCCGGACGCCCTGCTCGTCTTCTGTGGGGCCATCGCGACCCTGGTGTCCGACGGCGCGGTGAAGGCGCCACGGCACCACGTCGCCGCCCCCGACAAGGACAAGCGGGTGGGTAGCGGCCGCACGTCCAGCGTGTTCTTCCTGCGCCCCAATCCCGACTTCGCCTTCTCGGTGCCGCTGGCCAGGGAGTGCGGGTTCGACGTCGACCTGCCCGGCGACACCGCGACCTTCAACGACTGGATCGGGGGCAACTACATCAACATCCGCAAGACTGCTGCCGCGCGCTGACCGAGCGCGCCGGACAACCCGACCGCCAGGAGTCGCCATGATGACGGCAGTCAGCAGCACCGAGGAGATCCGCGCCAGGGCCGAGAGTGCGCTGGCGCGCTGCGGGGTCGACCTCGCGGGCGCCAAGAGCGATGCCCTGGCCGCCCGCACCCCGGTCACCGGCGCGCACCTGTTCGGCCTGCGCGCCGACACCCCGGAGGATGTCGACCGGGCCGTCGAGGCCGCGCAGGCCGCGTTCTGGGTCTGGCGGACCACGCCCGCGCCGGTGCGGGGTGTGCTGGTCAAGCGGCTCGGGCAGCTGCTCACCGAGCACAAGCAGGACCTCGCCGACCTGGTCGCCGTCGAGGTCGGCAAGATCGGCTCCGAGGCGCTGGGCGAGGTGCAGGAGATGATCGACATCTGCGACTTCGCGGTGGGCCTGTCCCGGCAGCTCTACGGCCGCACGATGCCCTCCGAACGCCCCGGCCACCGGCTGATGGAGACCTGGCACCCGCTGGGCGTGGTCGGCGTGATCACCGCGTTCAACTTCCCGGTCGCGGTGTGGGCGTGGAACACGACGGTGGCGCTGGTCTGCGGCGACACCGTGGTCTGGAAGCCCTCCGAGCTGACTCCGCTGACCGCGCTGGCCTGCTCGGCGCTGCTGGACCGGGCCATCGCCGAGACCGGCGCCCCGGCGCGGCTCAACCAGGTGGTGCTCGGCGGTCCAGAGGTGGGCGGGCGGCTGGTGGACTCGCCGCTGGTGCCGCTGGTCAGCGCGACCGGCTCGACGCGGATGGGCCGGGAGGTGGGCCCGCGGGTGGCCGCCCGGTTCGGCCGCAGCCTGCTGGAGCTGGGCGGGAACAACGCCGCCGTGGTGGCCCCGTCGGCGGACCTGGACCTGGCCGTGAACGCCGCGGTGTTCGCCGCGGCGGGCACGGCGGGCCAGCGGTGCACCACGCTGCGCAGGCTGATCACGCACGCCGACGTCGTGGACACCGTTGTGGAGCGGCTGGCCGCCGCCTTCCGCACGCTCCCAGTGGGCGACCCGTTCCAGGACGGCACCCTGGTGGGGCCGCTGGTGAACGAGCCCGCGCACACCCGCATGCGCGCGGCCCTGGAGCGGGCGACCGCCGAGAGCGGCACGCTGTGCGCGGGCGGTGAGCGGGAGCTGGCAGAGGCGGCGCCGGAGGCCTACTACGCCCGGCCCGCGGTCGTGCGGGTGCCCGGGCAGACCGCGGTGGTGCGCGAGGAGACCTTCGCACCGATACTGTACGTCCTCGTCTACCGGGACTTCGACGAGGCGATCCACCTGCACAATGACGTGCCGCAGGGCCTGTCGTCCGGGATCTTCACCCGCGACCAGGGCGAGGCAGAGCGGTTCCTGGCCGCCGACGGCGCGGACTGCGGCATCGTCAACGTCAACATCAGCACCTCCGGCGCGGAGATCGGCGGCGCCTTCGGCGGCGAGAAGGAGACCGGCGGCGGCCGCGAGTCGGGCTCCGACGCCTGGCGCGCCTACATGCGGCGCGCCACCAACACCGTGAACTACTCCGGGCAGGTGACCCTGGCCCAGGGCGTGAACTTCGCCCAATAGCCGCGTTCGATACATCCACACGCCCCGGGCCGCCCGGGGCGTGTGGATCACGACTCGACTGGGGGAATCCATCAGCCATGCAGGGAAAACCCGCTGCCTCGACGGTGCTCACGCTAGCGTGCACCACGCAGTTCCTGGTCCTGTTCGACACGTCGGTGATCACCGTGGCGCTGCCGTCGATGCAGGCGGACCTCGACTTCGACCCGGCGAGCCTGCAGTGGGTGGTCAACAGCTACACGCTGGCGTTCGCGGGCCTGTTATTGCTCGGCGGGAGACTGGCCGACCTCTACGGGCATCGGCGGGTCTTCATCGCCGGTCTGGCGGTGTTCACCGTCGCCAGCCTAGTCGGCGGGCTCGCGACCTCCGCGGCGGTGCTGGTCGCCGCGCGCGCGGCGCAGGGGGTCGGCGCGGCCGTGCTCGCCCCGCTGGCCCTGACCATGCTGACCACCACCTTCTCCGAGGGCCCGCGGCGCACCCGGGCCCTGACCATCTCGACCGCGGTGAGCCTGGTCGGCGGCGCGTCGGGCAACCTGCTCGGCGGGGTGGCGACCGAGTACCTGACCTGGCGGTGGGTGCTGCTGGTCAACGTGCCGATCGGCATCCCGGTGATCCTGTTCGCCGCCCGGGTGCTCGCCCCCCGCGACGTCCTGCGCGACCGGGTCCGGCTCGACCTGCCCGGCGCGGTGCTGGCCACGGCCGGGCTGACCCTGCTCATCCTCGGCACCGCCCAGCTCCACGCGCACGGCTGGTCCGACCCCGCGGTGGCCGTGCCCCTGCTCGCCGGGCTCGCCGCCCTCGTCGCGTTCGCGGTCGTGGAGGCGGGCTTCGCCCCGGCGCCGCTGATCCCGCCGCGGCTGTTCAGGCTGCCCGGGATCGGCTGGGGCAACCTGGCGATGCTGCTGGCCGGGGCCAGCCAGGTGCCGGTGTGGTACTTCCTGACCCTGACCATGCAGGACGTGCTGGGCTACAGCGCCGCGCAGGCGGGTCTGGGCTTCCTGCCGCACGCGGTGGTGATGATGCTGGTGGGGCTGCGCCTGATCCCCTGGCTGATGCGGCACGTGCAGGCCAGGACCCTCACCGCCGCGGGCGGGGTCATCGGCGCCATCGGCTTCTGGTGGCAGAGCGGCGTCACCCCGGACAGCGACTACGCCGACGGCATCCTCGGCCCGGCCATCGCCATCTCCATCGGCGGCGGCCTGGTCGGCACCACCCTGG
>Ga0136614_10003106_pt1 | contig 10537 bp, 9 predicted proteins | sample AntDrymUQ2792106_2_FD_106643 | JGI IMG/M metagenome (GOLD analysis project Ga0136614, IMG submission 106643) | Polar desert sand microbial communities from Dry Valleys, Antarctica - metaG UQ279 (21.06) | ecosystem: Environmental > Terrestrial > Soil > Desert | place: Antarctica: Dry Valley... | reverse complement strand
TTCTAGCCCCCCGGGCAGGCCGCAGATCGATCCGTACGTGGCCGCAGACTTCAATACGGGTTTCCCGCAACCGAGCACCGAAAACGGAGGCGCGCCCGCGGCTAGAAACGAGGCCAACAATGCCCCGTCCGCACGACCGGCGAACGGCCTACCGATCCAGGAGCAGGCGAGCCGGACGACGAAATAAAGAAAGGGGGCTGCGCCAAGGCCAGGTCGCAAGGGGCTGTGGCGAGCGCGGCGAGGAAGACGGCCAGGCCGCCGGGAACGTCGATTCCGCTCAGCTGGCGGGCTCGTTGGGCTGTGCGAAGATGACGAGCACGCTCAGGTGCTCGTAGCCGACAAACCGGTGCTCGGCACCGGCGGGAACGAAGACCGCCTGGCCTTCGGTGAGCTGCACGGTCTCGCCTTCGATCTCGAGCGCACCGCTTCCCTCGAGCACGACGTAGACCTCGTCGTCGTCGTGCGGCTGCTGGCGGTCGGGCTCGGGCGCGACGAAGACGCCGAGCTCGAGGCCGGGCGAGCTGTGGACGACCTCGTAGCCACCCTGGCCCTCGGCGAGTCGGCGTTTGGCCCGATTGAGGTCGATGCTGGTGGGCATTTGCTTCTCCTTGTAGAAGTCGAGGGCGGCCGGAGCCGCCCTCGACTTGGGGGCACGAGCTGGAGGTTAGGCCGCGGCGGGCGTCGTCTCGCGCACTCCCTGGCGCGTCACCTGCGGTGCCCACTCGCGGCGGCGGAGTGCGCCGCCGAGCGCGAGGATAATGAAGCCGATGCCGCTAAGGAACAAGGCGACTCCGACGACGATGCCAAAGAGCGCCATCTGCTCCGCCATGTAGGAGACGTTGAGCGCGGTCGAGAGAGCGGTCTGCGTGACCCACAAGTTGCGGGCGCCGTTCTCGACCGGCCGGCCCTCGGGCGTCTTGGCAGCCGCGGTCTCGTCGCTGGTCTCCTCGCCGCTCGCAGTGAGGAAGCGGCCCATTTCGGCGAAACGCTTCCCTTCCGTCGACTCGAGCGCATGGAACTCCATGATGTCGGCGAAGGACCGCGCCTCAGAACCAGTCTTGATTTCCTGGCCGGGCTGGAGCTTCCCGTTGGTGATCGCGGCCGCATCCGGCGTGGCCGTGATCTTCTGCTCCGCGATCGCGTCACGAACCTCATTGCGGCCGTTGACGCCCATCGCGATTGCCGCGACGCCGAAGATGACCAGCACCGCGCCGGCGATGGTGCCACCAATCTCGAATAGCTTCCTCATTGTCGTGCCTCCCTGGATTCGGTTTGTGCCCCAACCGTAGAGTCGCGACAGCACGTCTCTATCCGGGCCGGAGTACAGACCGGCTGCGGATTAGCCGCAGGTTTTCTGCGGCCCGACTAGCGTTCGGTGCTGGCCGCGCGAACGGGAGACAACCCAGTGGCCGCTCCCCGCGAGTCGCGGCGGTCCGGCCACGAGGTTAGCGCGGACGCGCTCGGCCCAGGGTAGGTTCGACTCCGGCCGCTCCGTCGTACGAAGAGCCTTCTTGTCACACCGTTCTCGATGCCGGCCCTAACGGAGAGGGCGTCCGACTCGGGCTCGAGGGACGCGGGCACGACCAGAACGCGCGCCCAGATGGGACGCGCGCGCTGGTCGACCGGTTCTCGTCGCAGTGATTGATCGGGGCCTGTGGTTGATGCAACGGACCTCTACTGGTGTGCGAGCGAGCTGCGGCGCCTCTGAATCGCCAGGCCTCCGGCGGCTGCCGTCAGGATCGATCCGAACGCGAGGCCGGCTCCGATCCCGGCGCGGCCCCAGTCGAACCCACCGCCCGCGGTGGCGACCGTCGGCGGAGCCGGCTGCCACAGGCCCGCGAGCTTCTCGCTCACGATCGGTGGCGGGGTCGGAGCCGGCTGCCACAGGCCCGCGAGCTTCTCGCTCACGATCGGTGGCGGGGTCGGAGCTGGCTGCCACAGGCCGGCCGTCTTCTCGCTCGCCCGGGCGCTGGCGAGCGCCTGGGTCGGCAACGCGGCCGCGAAGGCCGCCAGTGCGACCGTCACTGACTTGAGGGCATGTACCGTCATGGTGATCCTCCTTTTCGGCAACCGCCTCGTGCGGTCGACCAGGAGCAAGGCTCGCCAGCAGAGCCCAAGGCGCGGTAGGCGGCCGGGTAAAGAGGGGGTTAAGCTCATGCGGGTGGAAGGCATCGAGTTCCGGATTCTCGGGCCACTCGAGGCGCTCCACGACGGCCGCCCGCTCGCGCTCGGCGGCCCAAAACAACGGGCGCTGCTCGCGCTGCTCCTCCTGCACGCGAACGAGCCCGTCGCGGCCGAACGCCTGATCGACGAGTTGTGGGGCGAGCAGCCGCCGCGGACGGCGGCCAAGAGCCTGCAGGTCTACGTCTCGGCCCTGCGCAAGCTGCTTCCGGATGGCACGCTCGTCACCCGACCGTCCGGCTATGAGCTTCGTGTCCACTCCGACGAGCTCGACCTCGCCTGCTTCGAGCGACTCGTCGCGGAGGGACGCCGACCCCAGCCGGACCTGGCGGCCGAGAAGCTGCGCGCGGCCCTGTCGCTCTGGCGAGGACCGCCGCTGGCCGACTTCCGCTACGAGCCCTGGGCGCAGGCCGAGATCACGCGCCTCGAGGAGATGCGGCTGGCCGCGCTCGAGGAGCGGATCGATGCCGAGCTAGCGCTAGGCAGACAAGCAGACGTCGTCGGCGAGCTCGAGGCACTCCTCACCCACCATCCCCTGCGCGAGCGGTTGCGCGCACAGCTGATGCTTGCGCTCTACCGCTCCGGCCGCCAGGCCGACGCCCTCGCCGCCTACCAGGAGGCTCGCCGAGCACTCGTCGAGGAGCTCGGAATCGAGCCCGGCCGGAAGCTACGCGAGCTGCACCAGGGCATCCTCCAACAGGACCTGCGACTCGATCTAGAACCGGAGGCCGCATCAGCGACAGAGCCGACGACCGAGACGGCGAGGGGAGTCTTCGTCGGCCGCGAGGTCGAGCTCGCCGAGCTCCGGGGTGGACTCGAGAACGCGCTCGCCGGTCGCGGACGTCTCTTCCTCCTGGAGGGCGAGCCGGGGATCGGCAAGAGCCGCCTCGCCGACGAGCTGATTCGCCAGGCGGCGGAACAGGGAGCCCGCGTGCTGGTGGGGCGCTGCTGGGAGGCGGGCGGCGCCCCCGCCTACTGGCCCTGGGTCCAGTCGCTCCGCGCCTTCACCCGCGAGGTCGAGCCCGCGGCGCTGCGCGGACAGCTGGGCTCGGGTGCGGCCGAGCTCGCCCAGATCCTGCCCGAACTGAACGAGATCTTTCCCACGCTTCCGGAGCCCGCTTCGCTGGAGTCCGAGAGCGCGCGCTTCCGCCTATTCGACGCGACAGCCGAGTTTCTAAGGAACGCTTCCGAGAGCCGGCCACTCCTACTCGTCCTGGACGACCTGCACGCCGCGGACGCACCGTCGCTTCTCATGCTGCAGTTTCTCGCCCGCCAGCTCGGCTCGATGCGAGTCCTCCTGCTCGGCGCCTACCGCGACGTCGACCCGGCTCCGGGAGCGCCTCTCACCGCGATGCTGGCCGAGCTTGCCCGCGAGCCGGTGACCCGTCGCCTCTCGCTCGGAGGGCTGAGCGAGCGAGATGTCGCGTCGTACGTCGAGCTGACGGCCTCCGAGATCGCCTCTCCCGAGCTCGCCGCGGGCCTGCACGGCGAGACCGAGGGGAATCCGCTCTTCGTCGGCGAGTTTGTGCGTCTCCTCTCTGCCGAGGGGATCCGGTCCGGGTCGAGCGTCGAGGTCCGGCTCGCCATCCCGCAGAACGTTCGGGACGTCATCGCTCGCCGGCTCACCCACCTTTCAGATGAGTGCAACCGGGTGCTGGTACTGGCGTCGGTGCTAGGACGGGAGTTCGCTCTCGAAACGGTCGCTCGCCTGAGCGGCCTCTCGGAGGATGACCTCCTCGACACGCTCGAGGAGGCGATGGGCACCCGGGTCGTCTCCGACGTCCCCACGGAGCCCGGCCGTTTTCGCTTCGCGCACGTCCTGATCCGTGACACCCTCTACGAGGGCCTCACGACGGCCCGCCGGGTTCGGCTCCACCGCCTGGCGGTCGAAGCACTCGAGGCGCTCTACATCGACGAACCCGGGCCGCACCTGGCCGAGCTCGCCCACCACTCCATCGCGGGCAGCGACTTCGACAAAGGCCTGCAATACGCCCGGCGAGCGGGCGATCGGGCACTCGCGCTCCTCGCCTATGAGGAGGCTGCGCGCCTGTACGAGACCGCCCTCGAGGCGCTCCAGCTTTCGACCCCCTCGGACGACCCGGCGCGCTGCGAGCTCCTGCTCTCGCTCGGAGAGGCGCAGGCGCGGGCGGGAGACATGCCGACCGCGAAGAAGGCTTTCCTCGACGCCGCCGGCATCGCGCGCCGTCTCGGCCTACCGCGCGAGCTCGCTCGCGCGGCGGCGGGTTACGGCGGACGAATCGTTCTCGGGCGGGCCGGGGGCGACGACCGGCTCGTGCCACTGCTCGAGGCTGGCCTCGCCACATTAGCCGAGGAGGACGTCGAGCTCCGGGCGAGGCTCTTCGCCCGTCTCGCTGGGGCCCTTCGTGACGAGCCTTCCCGGGATCGCCGCGACGCGCTGAGCCGAGAGGCGGTCGAGCTTGCCCGCCGCGCGGGCAACCCCGCTGCCCTCGCGTACGCGCTCGACGGCCGTGCTGCGGCGATCGTCGCGCCCGACACAGTCGCCGAGTGCCTTGCGCTCGGCAGCGAGCTCCGCGAGGTGGCCGAGCGCATCGGCGATGCAGAGAGGGCCGTACAAGGCCACTTGCACCGGATCATCGCGCAGTTCCAGGTTGGAGACGTCCGCGGGGCAGAGGCCGATCTCGAGGCGGCGAGCCGCATTGCCGAGGAGCTCAGGCAGCCCGCTCAGCTCTCGATGGTCTGGGGCGCGCAGGCGATGCTGGCGCTCGCGACGGGCAGGCTCGCCGAGGGCGAGGAACTCGTCCCCCGGGCCTTCGCGGTCGGCGAACGCGCGCAGCCCGGCATCGCGATCCCCGTCTACGGGCTCCAGCGGTACACGCTCTGCGACTTCCGTGGGAGCCCCGAAGCGATGGAGCCGGCGATCCGTGACCTCGCCGCCGAGTATCCCGCTCGCCCAGCCTTCCGCTGCGTGCTTGCTCATCTCTATGCGCGCCTCGGACGGCTGCCGGATGCGAGGCGAGCGCTCGCTGACCTCGGCGGCGACGGGTTCTCCGCCCTGCCGTTCGATCAGGAGTGGCTGTACGGCATGAGCTTCCTCGCCGAGACGTCCGCCCTCCTGGACGACGCGGGCTCCGCCGGCCGTCTATACGGATTGCTGCATCCGTGGGCGGCCCTCAACGTCGTCGACCAGGCCGAGGGAATCAGGGGCTCCGTGTCGCGCTACCTCGGCATCCTTGCAACGTCGTTGGAGCGCTGGAGCGAAGCGGAGGCTCACTTCGAGGAGGCGCTCGCGAGGAACGAGAGCATGGGCCTTCGCCCCTGGCTCGCCCACACCCAGCACGACTATGCGCGGATGCTGCTTACCCGCGTTGGCCGCGGTGATCGCGAGCGCGCGCGGGAGCTGCTCGACGCGGCGCTCGCGCTCTACCGCGAGCTCGGCATGGATAGCTACGCCGTAAGCGTCTCGAAGACGTGAGGCTCGCCGCGACAAAGCGGGGATGCCGACCCAGGTTGGCTGCCGGTCTCGCTTCTCCGCGTCGGTGCGCTCTCAGCTGAGGATCACGTTGCTGCGGCCTGGGACGTAGCAGGTGCCGACCTGCGACAAGACGACGCGGATCTTGAGCCGAGCCCTGATCGACGAGCGGAACGTCACGGACGAGATCACCGTCGGGGCGATGCCCGTGCTACTTGCGCGCAGCAGAACGCGCTTGACGTTGATCCAGCGACGGAACGTGCCGTTGTAGCGCTGCAACGTCCCATACTTGCCGGCGAAGCTCTGCGCCGCGAAGACCCGCAGCGAGTAGCGGTGCGGAGCGACTTTCCTGAGCCGAAGCCGTGGCCGTACCTTCTCCGAGACTGCATTGCTCGTCGCGTTCTTCACCTTGGCCGTGTAGAGCGTGTTCTTGCGCGGCGTGACGGCGGCGGTGAACGCACCACCGGTGGTCGTCTGCACCGTCGTCATCTTCGTCGCCGCGGTCTGGCCGCACTCCTGGGCGAGGATGTCGACCTTCTCGCCGACCTTCTGGCTCGAGAGCACGCCGGAGAGCGCGACATTGCCCCCGTAGACGACGATCGGCGGCTTGGCCGTGAGCGTAAGGGTGTTCGCAGGGGGCGCGGGGCCGGTCACGGTGACCGTGCCGCGGAAGGTGTTCCCTCTCACGTTCGGATCGGAGTAGTCGTACGAACCGGCCTTTCGGAACGTGCACGTGGCCGTCTGAGCCGGCTGCAGGACGAGCGAGCTGGGCGCGCAGGTGATATCGCCGGTCTTCTTGAAGACGACTTGGTGGGCGACCGTGTCCGTGTTCGTGAACTGGACCGAGTCGCCGACCGCGACGGTGACGGCTTTGGGAACGTAGCCATTCTTGGTGATCGAGACGGCGACCGTCTTCGCCGCCGCTCCCGTGGCCGCGAGCGCGGCGATGGACCCGATCAAAACCAGCAGCTTTCGCATCCGATGACCCCTTTGCGGTTCGATTCCTACTCAAGAAGATACCGCCGGCCAGCAGAACCTGCGGTGTTCCCCGTCTAGAGCCGGCCATTGGCTACGACCCGCAGCGCCGCGAGCGAGTGTTCCCGCCGTACCGGTGCTGTGGATTCGAGACCGGCATGTCGTGGAACCTCGGCTCGGTAGGCTCGCAGCCTGCGCCTTCTGCGCCGCTCCGTTTCGTACGTATGACGTTTGCTCCTACGGTCCGCCCGCCCACCACGCGAGCCCAGCCGTGGACTCACGTCCCTGGACGCGCTCGCGCCTCGAGCTCGCGCTCGACAGCGCTGGGGTCGAGCCCCCGGGCCGCGAGAAGCACATAGCTAGCGAACCACAAATCGGCCACCTCCGAGACGACTCGCTCGTCGCTCTCGGAGACGCCTGCGATCGCCGTCTCGAGCCCCTCCTCGCCGACCTTGCGCGCGCAGGCCGAAGGCCCCGCCTCCAGGAGCGAGGCGACGTACGAGCCCGGTGGCCGCTCGCGTGCCCGCTCGCAGACGCGGCGCCAGAGCCAGGGCGCGAAGCACGACTGGGAGCCGGTGTGGCACGCCGGGCCTGCCGGGGCCACCCGCAGGAGGAGGGCGTCGCCGTCGCAGTCCTCGCTCAGCTCCTCGACGGCGAGCGTGTTTCCGGAGGTCTCGCCCTTCCGCCAGAGGCGACCGCGCGAACGGCTGAAGAAGTGCGCCTCTCCCGTCTCGCGTGTCCGACGCTCGGCTTCGTCGTCCATCCAGGCGAGCATCAGCACCTGGCCCGTCGCGACGTCCTGAACGATTGCCGGGCGCAGGTCAGGCGGCATCGCGAAGCAGCACCCCGCGGCTCAGGAGCTCGGCGCGCAGCACGCCAAGCCGGGCTGGACTTTCGTGGACGATCGAGGCGAGAAGCGCCGCCTGCGCAAACTCGAGCACTGCGGCGATGTGGCTCGCCTCGCCGGCGCCGCCGGAGGCGATCAGAGGCACCGACACGGCGCCCGCGACGGCAGCGGTAAGCCCGAGGTCGTAGCCCTCGCGGGTTCCGTCGGCATCGATCGAGGTGAGCAGGATCTCGCCCGCCCCGGCCGCTTCGCCCTCGCGCGCCCAGGCGGCCGCGCCACGCCCTGTCGGCTCGCTGCCGGCCCGCGCGTGCACCTCACCGCCGGACGCGTCGATCGCGAGCACGACCGCCTGCGATCCGAGCGCTGCCGCCAGCTCGCCGATGAGCACGGGGCGTCTGAGCGCCGCCGTATTGACGGCGACCTTGTCGGCGCCCGCCCGGAGCAGCGCGGCCGCGTCCGCAACGGTACGGATGCCTCCGCCCACGGTGAACGGAATCGCCAGCCGGTCTGCGACCCGGGCTACGAGATCGAGGAGCAGCGGCCGGCCCTCGGTCGTCGCGGACACGTCGAGGAACACGAGCTCGTCGGCGCCGGCGCCCGAGTACGCGGCGCCCAGCTCGACAGGGTCGCCGACATCGCGCAAGCCCTCGAAGCGGACGCCCTTGACCACGCGCCCGCGGTCGACGTCCAGGCACGGGATCAGACGCGGGAGAGGCACCGCTCCAGGAAGCGGGCGCCGGCGGCGCCGCTCTTCTCGGGGTGGAACTGGACGCCGACGAAACTCCCCACGCGCGCCTCGGCGACGACGCCCTCCGAGACGGCGGTGGCGGCAGGCGTCACGGCAGCGTACGAGTGGGCGAAGTAGAAGGCCTCGCCACCGGGCTCGACGGTCGCCCAGCCGATCCGGGGGACTCGGCCGCCGCGGAGGCGCACAGCCCGCCCTGGGAGGAAGCCGAGTCCCGGAACGCCGCCGTCTTCCTCGGTCTCCTCGAGCGCGAGCTGAAGGCCGAGGCAGATTCCGAGAATCGGCCGCCCCAGGTGAAACCGCTCGCGCAGCGCCCGGTCGAGTCCGCGCCGGCGCAGGCACGCCATCGCGCTCGAGGCGGAGCCGACTCCGGGGAGGACGCAGAGATCGGCGCCGAGTGGGTCGTCGACGATCTCCGTGCCGAGCCGCCGTAAGGCAACGGAGACAGAGCGGACGTTGCCGGCCCCGTAGTCGCAGATCGAGACCCGTCTGGGCCGCCGCGTCGTCACAGCCGTCCCTTGGTGGACGGAATTCCGATCCCTTCCGCCCGCACGGCCCCGCGGAGCGCGCGGCCGACGGCCTTGAACGCCGCTTCCGCGACGTGGTGCGCGTCTTGCCCGCTCGCCTCCACGTGGACTGCGAAGCGGCCGGCCTGCGCGAGGCTCTGCAGCATGTGGCCCGCGAGCCCCGGGTCGTGCTCGAGGCGGATCTCGCCCCAGGCGCGGCCGCCGAGATCGACCGCGGCGCGCGCGAGGGCATCGTCCATGGGGACGACTGCGTCGCCGTAGCGGGCGATGCCGCTGCGCTCGCCCAGAGCGGCGTCGAGCGCCTCGCCGAGCGCGAGCGCCGCGTCCTCCGCCGTATGGTGGTCGCCGGTCTCGCGGTCGCCGACACCCTCGAGTACCAGATCGAAGCCGGCGTGGAAGGCGAGCTGCTCGAGCAGGTGGTCGTAGAGACCTGCGCCCGTGGCGACGAGCACCCGACCGGCGCCGTCCAGAGCGAGGCGGACGAGGATTCGCGTCTCGGCTGTCGCACGTCGCCGCCGCACCCGCCGCCCGCCCGCCGTCGTGGCCGGTGCCGGCCGATCGAGGGCGCGCGCGAGCGCCTCCAGCAGGAGGTCGTCGTCCTCGCGGTCGCGGACGCTGAAGCGAATCCCGTCCGGGAAGACACGAACGACGAGACCGGAGCGCAGGAGCGCGGCTGCCACGACATCGGGTGCGTCGACCGGCACGAACAGGAAGCTCGCCCGCGAGGGGAGAGCCTCGAGGCCGAGCGTGCGGAGGGCGCACTCCACGCGCTCCCGCTCCTCCAGCACAGGAGCCACGTCGGGGGGGTCGGCGAGCGCAGCGAGCGCCAGCTCTGCCGACAGCGTCGACACCGGCAGGGGCGCCTGGCGGCGATTCAGCTCGGCCGCCGTCTGACGGTCGGCCAGGGCGTATCCGACGCGCGCGCCGGCGAGCGCGAACGCCTTCGAGAAGGTACGCAGAACCACGACGTTCTCGTCGATCAGACCGGCCGCGGTCTCGCCGGCGTACTCGAAATAGGCCTCGTCGACCACCAGTGGACGAGCGCGCGGGAGCCCCCCGAGCGCCCCGGTGGGGTTGTTCGGCCGGCAGCAGAACGTGACGGTGGGCGAGTCGTCCTCGACGTCGGCTCCGGCCAGGTTGGCCGCGACGCGGTACAGCGGATATGTCGGATCGTCTGCAATCGCGACGCTGTCGCCGGGCCCCGCATAGGCGCGGGCACAGAGCAGGATCAGGTCGTCCGCCCCTGCACCGAGCACGACGTTCTCAGGCGCGACGCTGGCGTAGTCCGCGATTGCGCGGACGAGCCGCGGATAGCCCCCGTGCGCGTACGCGTTCGCGTCGGCGAGCGCGGCCGCGATGGTCGACGGCCGTGCCGAGGCCGGGGGCAGCGGCGGCACGTTCGCGTCGAAGCGGACGATCTCGGAAGGGTCGAGACCCGCGATGCCGGCGAGCTCGTCGGTCGATGGTGCCCAGGCGTACGCACTGAAGCCGGGGGCCAGCGCTCTCATCGCCGAGCGGCCTCCGCGTGCGCCGGCATGCGCTCCACCTCTGCGAGTGCCTCGATCACCGGTCGAAGCGAGGAGAGACCGGCCGGCGTCAGTCGTTGAACGGTCACCGGCTTGAGAAACGCCTCGAGGCCGAGTCCCCCCACCGAGCGCGCCCACCCACCCGTGGGCAGAACGTGGTTCGCGCCCGTCGCGTAGTCACCCGCGGCCACGGCCGACGAGCGGCCCACGAACACTGATCCCGCGTTCCGGATCCGGGGCGCAAGCGCCTCCGCCTCCTCGCCGAGCAGGACGAGGTGCTCGGGC
>Ga0136614_10003103_pt1 | contig 10542 bp, 6 predicted proteins | sample AntDrymUQ2792106_2_FD_106643 | JGI IMG/M metagenome (GOLD analysis project Ga0136614, IMG submission 106643) | Polar desert sand microbial communities from Dry Valleys, Antarctica - metaG UQ279 (21.06) | ecosystem: Environmental > Terrestrial > Soil > Desert | place: Antarctica: Dry Valley... | reverse complement strand
TCTACGAGGTCCGCCGCACCGAAGCAGGTGGCTGGGAGGCGCTCCGTCTCAACGGTGGTAGCGCCGGCCCGCAGAGCTGAGCTGAGTCTGGGCCGCCGGTTCACCCGGTGACCCATCCCACCGACGACCAGCAGCATGGCGGCGGATCAGACGCTCACAGCCCGATGCTCGGTCGTTTGGTCCAGCCCTGAGGCCGAAGCGCGGCCGACGACGTTCGTGAACCGGGCGAACGACTTCCCTGACCCACTTCAGGAACGGCTTCGCATCGGATCTCGGTCGGATGGGTCATCCGGCGCACCAAACTCCTACAGCGCCCCGATCTACCTACGGCGCACCGATCTACCTGCGGCGCCCCAACCATCTACGGAACCACCTTCCGGAAAGGCCTCAGCAAGGTCAACCGTTTCGGACAGCACTGTAGGCCGCCAGCGCGCGTTGACGTGCCTCGGCGTGGTCCGCGATGGGCGATGGATAGTCCCGCCCGATGACGCAGCCGGCCGCCCGTTGCTCGTCGCCACTCATCTTCCACGGCTCGTGCAGCCGCGCTAGCGGCACGCCCTCCAGCTCAGGCACCCACCGCCGCACGAAGGCACCGTTTGGGTCGAAGCGCTCCGCCTGCAGGACAGGGTTGAAGATCCGGAAGTAGGGCTGTGGGTCGGTGCCGGTGGAGGCGACCCATTGCCAGCCGCCGTTGTTGTTGGCGAGGTCGCCGTCCGTCAGGTGGACCATGAAATGACGCTCGCCGCGGCGCCAGTCGATGAGCAGATCCTTGGTCAGGAAGGAACCGGCGATGAGCCGCGCTCGGTTGTGCATCCAGCCGGTGGCCACCAGCTGGCGCATCGAGGCGTCGACGACCGGATAGCCCGTTCGGCCTGCGCACCACGCTTGGAAGTCGTCTTCGTCCTCCGACCAAGCCATGCCCTCGAACTGGGCCAGATACGGCCCGCGCGTCACACCTGGTCGGTGCCACAGGACGTGGTGGTAGAACTCGCGCCAGACCAGCTGACGGCAGTAGGCGTCCGGTCCCCTGCCCTCCCGCTTGGCCCGCCGATAGACCTCCAGCGGCGACAGCAGGCCCCAATGGAGGTCCTGACTGAGTCGGGAAGTGCCGTCCGCGGCCAGATCATCCCGACGGCTGTGGTAGTCATCCAGGCCTGATCCCAGCCAGCGACCCAGCCGGTCGCGGGCGGCCTCCTCGCCTGGTTCAGGCAGGTCGGCAGGCGGCCGCTCCGGGACCCGTAAGTCGGCGGAGGACGGCCATCTCCCTGGGTCGGCCGAGCCAGGCTGGTCGATCGACCTGGGCGCGTCCAACGCATCCCGCAGCGGTAGCTGGCGCCAGGCCCGATGGAAGGGGGTGAAGACGCTGAACGGGCCGCCCGCCGCAGTGATGACCTCTTCCGGCTCGTGGACGAGGATGCCGCGCCGGGCGCGCAGGCTTCGACCGTCCGACTCGAGGGCCTTTCCGACCTGCCCGTCCCGGAGTCGAGCGTACGGACCATAGTCGCGACTCACCAGCACGACGTCGGCTCCGACCTCGGCCGCGAAACGGGGCACCACCTCCGCCGGTCGACCCCTCCGAACGTGGAGCCGGCTTCCGCAGTCGCGCAGCGCCTGATCGAGGAGCCTGGCCGAGTGGTCCATGAACCAGACCCTGTTGGGCGCCGGCCAGCGGCCGCCCAGGAGGGCATCGTCGAACACGAAGAGCGGCACTACCGTGCCGGCATGCGAGATGGCGTCGGCCAGCGCCGGGTGGTCGTGCAGGCGAAGATCGCGCCGGAACCAGACCACTGCTGTACGCCACCGTTCCCCACCGCCTGGGTCGCTCGAAGGCATGCTCCTGCCCGGTCTTACAACTGGCCGACTGCGATCAAGACCACCCCGACCACAGCCAGGCCGACGCCGGCCGTGCGCAGAGCGTTAAGACGCTCGTGCAGGAATAGCCGCGCGAGCAGCGCTGTGACGACGGGATATAGCGACGACAGCACGACCGCGATGGCCAGGTCGCCCTGCGCGTTGGCGAGCAGGAAGAAGAGGTTGCCGCCCAGGTCACCCAGGCCGGAGAGGACGAAGAGCGGCAGCAGGCGGAGCGGGAAGCGGAAGGCAGGGAATCGACGCCGAGCCGCCATGCCCACCAGGAGCAGGGCGACGACCGCCAGGCCAGCCGCCCTGACCATCATGATGGGCCACCAGGTCTCGCCGCCGGCCGCCCGCGCCTGGTCGATGGCCAGGAAGAAGCCGGCGAAGCCGAGGCCCGCCAGCAGCACCAGGCTGAGCTCGTTGCTGATGCCGGTCGAGCTTGCTGTCGTGGCTCGACCGTCCGTCGACGCGGTCGAACCGCCCCGGGCGGGCAGGCTGATGAGCACCACCGCCAGGAGCGCGGCCGCGATACCGGCCAGCAGTGGCGGCGTTTGGGCCGCACCGTTGGCCAGCCCGACCACGGCCGGCACAGCAGCGGCGATGAGTGCCGCCAGTGGAGCGACCAGTCCCATCGTGCCGCGGGCGAGCGCGATGTAGAAGGCGCCCAAGCCGCACACGCCGCTGGCGCCGGCGAGCGCTGCCCACGCCAGCGCCAGCCCGCCTGGAACGGCCTCGCCGGAGGCGGCCACCAGCACCACTGTGGCCGTGATACCGGTCAGCTGGGTCAGGGTCAGGCTGACGACGACTGACACGAAGCGGCTGGCGACCCCGCCGGAGAAGTCTCCGATGCCCCAGCTCAGGGCCGAGCACAGCGCGAGCAGTGAGGTGACGAGGCTCAGGCCGGCTCCGAGGACGATCGGACCAGTGGCCCATTGGCGGTCAATTCGATGACCTTGTCAGCCCGCGAGTCATAGCGGTCCGAGCAGGTCAGATAGATGACCTGGTGATCGGCCGAGATCTTCTTGAGCAGGTCGAAGGCGCGCAGCGCACGATCGTCGTCGAAGGTGACCAGCGGATCGTCGAACACGAGCGGCGGCCGGCGGTCCTGGGTCACCTGGCGCACCAGACCGAGTCGCGCCGCCAGGTAGATCTGGTCGAGCGTGCCGCGCGAGAGCTCGGTGGCTGGGACCCAATCCTGCTTCTCGGCAGAGTGGACGCTCAGATCCAGCGCGTTCTCGTCGACGCGGATGCGCTCGTACCGGCCATCCGTGATCTTCGACACATCAGGGCCCATCCACTCTTCCAGGAAGCGGGCCGCCTTCTTCATGGTCGCCACTTCTGCCGCATCCAGTGCTGTCAGAGCCGTTTGATAGACCCGTAGCCGCCGCTCTATGGCGGCCAACTGCTGGCGCATCTGGTCCAGCCGCTCAGCCGTGTAGGCGACCTCTTCCGCGTCGGTCGGATTGCTGTCCACGACGGAGCGCGCGGTCGCCTCGTCGGTCATCGCTCTTTCCCGGTCATCACGCGTCGAGCGTACGGCCGCGTCGGCACTTTGGCGGTGTCCGGGTGGATCGGCTCCCACGGCACCCATGCCGGCCAGGGCGTGGCGTGCCTCATCGGCGGTGGCAGCATGGCGGTCGCGCAGTCGGGCGACATCCTCGGACTCGTCGAGTGCTTCGATGAGCAAGCCGCGGTACTCGGCGCGCAGCCGGTCGATGCCTGCGACGTGATCCGACTCGGCCGTCAGCATCGCATCGGCGCTCGCCAGGTCGGGCATCCCCAACGCCGCGATCTGCGTCTGGCGTTGCCTTTCCGCCGCCTTGAGTTCCTCTTCCAGGTCGGAGCGCCCACTCAGGCGGCGGGCGATCTCCGTCTCCAGCATCTCGTTCTGCAGACGGACCTCGGATGCCCGGCGGCGGCGCAGCAGTGCCACCAGCAGCAGGACCGCCGCCAGTGCCGCCAGGCCGACGGCAGCGGCGATGCCGGCCACACCCCGGACCAGCACCGCTACGGCGGCTGCCCCGATGACTGCCAGCACAGTGAGCGCTACGAGCGGTAGCCAGCGCGGTGCCGGACGGATCTCGGCCTGCCAGGAAGACACATCCGGCTGGCTGGCCAGTTCGGCCCGCTTCTCCAGGATGTCGAACTGCAGCGACCGAAGCCGCTCCACACCCGTCCGAAGGGCGGGCAAGGCCATCGCCGAGGGGTGGCTGGGTTCGGCACGATCGATAGCGGCGCGCAGCTCGGCCGCCCGCTTGTAGCGCTGATACTCGGCCTCTGCCTTCGTCTTCCGGGCGCGGGCGTCGACGGCTCGTTCGGCCATCTGCAACTCGGCCTGGGCCTGGCTCAGCTTCGCGTCGAGCGCTTCGCGGCGGCTTGTCGCGGCGGCGAGTTGCCCGCGATCCCGGCCCAACGTCACCAGTCCCGACTCCCCCCGGGCGACTTGATCGCCCAGCCTGGCGATCTCGTCGCGCGTCTGCCTCAGAGGACCAGGATTCTTGGGCCCATCCGCGCGCGTCCGGGCGATCGCTTCCTGAAGCTTCCGGCGCGCCGCGAAGGTGCCCCGATCGGCCCCACTCATCGACAGTTGGAGGCGGTCCCGCAGAGCGCCCTCATCTCGATCGAGGTCGGTCAGTTCCTGGTGTCGGATGCATGCCGTGGAGCGGAAGAACTTCTCCGATGGGATGCCGGTCAGCTCGGCCAGCCGGGCGTCGACAGCGGTCGGGTCGGTCTGGACCTCCGTGCCCAATACCAGCCGGGATGTACCGTTCGTGCCCGCGAAGACCTTCCACACGCTGCCATTGCCGTCCTCCGCCTGGAAGTCCATCCGCACCTGGGGCGGGGACTCGCCGTTGGCCCAAGTGCGGATGCCATCGAGTTCCTGGGCGGTCGAGGTCGGTCGGCGGAAGAGGGCCATCTCGACGGCCCGCTGGATGGTCGACTTGCCGACCTCGTTGGGACCGCGGATGACGGTCAGGCCGACAGCCAGCTCGAGCTCCAGGTCGGCGTGACGCTTGAAGTCCGTCAGCCGCAGCTTGGTGATGCGCATCGTTTCAGACCAGGGTCACGCGTTTGGGATCGTCCAGCAGGACGCGCAGCAGGTGGAGCGCCTCCCGCTGCTCGGCGGCGACATCGGCCGCGCCGGCCACCTCGGCGGCCGCGATGCTGGTCTGGAGTTCACGGGTGAATACGCCGGCGATGGTATCGGGCGGAGGTGGTACGCCCTCGGGTAGCGGCGCCACGGCCGCGTTCCTGATCCGGAAACCGAAGAACGAAGGCTTGAGCTGCTGCTCCACCTCATCCGTCTTCAGGTCGAGCGCTTCGGGCAGGACACCCAGCAGCCGCACATCAAGGACCACATCGGCATCAGCCCGGGCCGCCAGGCTGCGGACCAGGGCATCCTGCGAGTCGAGCGCGGCCACGTCCACGTCCTCTCGCTGGAACCGGGTCCGACCGACAGCGATGGGCTCGACGGCCACAGTGGTCCGCTCATCCTTGACCTCAAGGGTCACCAGGAGCACGCGACCTGCGCCGTCCTGGTCGACCGCGACCGCCTCGGGCGCGCCTGAGTAAGCCCAGGTTGTCTGCCCGGCGCGGTCCTGTCGAAATGAGTGCCAGTGGCCCAGGGCCAGGTAGTCGAGCCCACTGGCGGCGACCTCCTGGGCCGTGAACAGCACGTCGTCCGCCTCGACCTTGCCCTCCACGCGGAGCGACCCATGGATCATGCCGACCTTGAACCGGCCCCGGCCGTCCGCTTTGGCGTCGTGCCCCTGAAACGGGCTCTGGGCGGATGTCTTGGTGTCGGAGACGAAGCCACGAACGAGCAGGTCCAGATCGGCGAAGAAGACGTCAGGCTGGGTCGAGGTGAGAACGGTGACCAGATCGCTGTCCCGCTTCTGCCGGGCCATGGCGGGCAGGTCGAAGGCGCGGTAGATGGAGGCAGCGTCATAGCAGTCATGGGTGCCCGGGATGAGGACGCTGCGCACGCCTCGTTCGGCCAGCCGGTGCAGTTCGCCCGCGGCACGCTCCACCGAGCGACGCGGCTGGGCGTTCGAATCGAAGAGATCACCGCAGATCAGGAACACATCCGCTTCGCGCTCGATGGCAACATCGATGGATCGGGCGAAGGAGCTGAACTGGCGCTCGCGCAGGGATGAGGCGACCTCACCCAGATCGTGATGACGTGCCCCCAGGTGCACGTCGGCCGTATGCAGCAGGCGAACCACCGACCCCAGTGACCTCCCTGTTCGGGGACCCGAGACAGGGCGAACGCCCCTCGGCTCCGCCCTCGGCTCGGCCGGTCTGATCCCTCCGGATGATCCTACACGGCTCCGCGCTTGTCCGACCACCCTTACCGGTGGTAGGCTCTGGTAAGACTTCCGGTGCGCCCCAGCAGGGACCCTCGGTAGAGCACCTGGGACGCGCGGCGCCCGGCTTTCGAGACGCCACGCCTGGTTCTGGCTGCCCTCCGCGCTGTGGTGTCCGGACGTACGGAATGCAAGAACGCTGCCCAGGGGAGGTCCGGCTCAAGTGTCCTATACCGATCGAAACGTGACGTGTCTGGACTGTGGCATCGAGTTCGTCCACTCTGCCGCTGACCAGGAGTTCTACGCACAGAAGGGCTTCAGCTCCGATCCCAAGCGCTGCTCCAGTTGTCGCGCCACGCGCCGGGCGACGCGTGAGCTGAACGGCGGCTACGAGGTCCGCGAGATCGGCGGCCCGCGTGGATACGAACGGGGTGACTACCGGCCCACGCGCGAGTACTTCGCCGTCATCTGTTCCAAGTGCGGTAACGCCGCTCAAGTCCCCTTCAAGCCGCGCATGGACAAGCCGGTCTACTGCTCCGACTGCTTCCGGCAGGTCCAGACCGCCTGAGCAGGTCACGCCAACGGCCCGCGTCCTGTAGCCCTGCCCACCTATGCAGATCGAAGGGAGATCTGATGCCCAAGCCCAAGCGCGATAAGGGGACTGGCAAGGAACGCACGGCGCCGAACGGCGGCCGACCGAGTGCCAGCGATCAGGTATCGGCCAAGAACACGATGGCCGGTCCATCGACCCCTTTCACCGTCAAGGATGCGGGCGTGTCGTCCCCTCGCCCGGACTCCAAGCCGGATGGCTCGGTATGGCGCGATGCGGCCAGGGAGACCCTTCTGGCCGACCAGGTCAAGGCGACGGAAGTGCTCGCGGCGGGCATGCCCTACAACGCGAACAAGGCGGCCGAGCATGGGCGCCTCGCCGGCCGGACGCCACCTGAAGGCGTCACGGTCGAGCCAACCTCACCGGCAGCGACGGCCAGCACGGTCAGCGAATCGACCGCCTCGGACAAGGTCGGCGCGGGGCAGCCCGTCCACGGCACCAACCCCGCCAATGCCTCGCTCGATCGCGTGCGGGTCGATTCGGGCGGACAGACGTTGACGACCGCTCAGGGCACACCGATATCCGATAACCAGGACTCGCTCAAGGCGGGCCTGCGCGGACCCACGTTGCTGGAGGACTTCATCCTCCGCGACAAGATCACCCACTTCGATCACGAGCGCATCCCCGAGCGGGTCGTCCATGCCCGTGGCTCCGCGGCGCACGGCTATTTCGAGTGCTATGAAGCGTTGACCGACTACACCCGGGCCGCCCCCTTCGCCCAGGCCGGCAAGCGCACCCCGGTCTTCGTGCGCTTCTCCACGGTCGCCGGTGAGCGCGGCTCGACCGATCTCGCCCGCGACGTACGCGGCTTCGCCGTCAAGTTCTACACCGACGAAGGCAACTGGGATCTGGTCGGCAACAACATCCCCGTGTTCTTCATCCAGGACGCCATGAAGTTCCCCGATGTGGTGCACGCGGTGAAGCCCGAACCGCACCATGCCATGCCCCAGGCGGCCAGCGCCCATGACACCTTCTGGGACTTCGCCTCGCTGATGCCGGAGATCAGCCACATGCTGATGTGGGTGATGTCCGATCGGGCCATCCCGCGCAGCTACCGGATGATGCAGGGATTCGGCGTCAACACCTTCCGACTGGTGGATGCGCGGGGCGAGTCCGTCTTCGTGAAGTTCCACTGGCAGCCCCTCGCCGGCACGCATTCCCTGGTCTGGGACGAGGCCGTCAAGCTGAGCGGTGCCGACTCGGACTTCCATCGCCGCGACCTGTGGGAGGCGATAGAAGCGGGTGCCTTTCCCGAGTGGGAGATGCAGCTTCAGATCTTCACCGAGGAGCAGGCTGAAGGCTTCAGCTTCGACGTGCTCGACGCGACCAAGCTCATCCCCGAGGAACTGGTGCCCTTGCGTCCGGTCGGGCGCATGGTGCTGGACCGCAACCCGGACAACTTCTTCGCCGAGACCGAACAGGTGGCGTTCTGCACGCAGCACATCGTGCCCGGCATCGACTTCAGCAACGATCCCCTCCTCCAGGGCCGCAACTTCTCATACCACGACACGCAGTTGACACGATTGGGCGGCCCGAACTTCCACGAGATCCCCATCAATGCGCCCATCGCCCAGGTCCATGACAACCAGCGTGATGGACTGCACCGACAGGCCATCCCCCGAGGACGCGTCGCCTACGAGCCGAACTCGCTGGGCGGCGGTTGCCCGTTCCAGGCCGGGACACACGGCTTCATGTCCTTTCCGGAGCCATTGCACGAGGACAAGCTGCGCGCCAAGCCGGAGAAGTTCGCCGACCACTACACCCAGGCCAGGCTCTTCTGGAACAGCCAGTCGGCGGTGGAGCGATCGCATATCGTGGCCGCATTCCGGTTCGAGCTGACCCGCGTGCAGACCAACGCGGTGCGCGAACGCATGCTCTCCATGCTCGCGAATGTGGATCAAGAGCTTGTCAGCCGGATCGCCGATGGGCTGGGCATGCCGGTACCAGCCGCGATGCCCAGGGCGCTCGAGCATCCGACCCCGCCTGAGGTCGAAGCCTCACCGGCGCTGTCGCTGCTGGCACGGCCGGGGGATGGCAGCATCCGCACCCGACGGGTCGCGGTCGTCGTGGCCGACGGTGTCGCGAGCGAGTCCCTTGTCGCTCTCTATGGTGCCCTGGCCGAAGCCGGCGCGACGCCACGTTTCGTGGGCCAGCGACTGGGCGTCGTCCAGGCAGCCGGTGCCGAGATCAGTGTCGAGGTCTCGATGGAGGCGGCGCCGGCCGTACTGTTCGATGGTCTGGCGCTGCCCGACGGCCAGGATCTGGCATCACTGGCCGCTGACGCCCATCTGATGGACTTCATCAAGGACCAATACCGGCACTGCAAGCCGATCCTGGCCCTTGGTGCGTCCTCTGAGCTGCTGCGCTCGGCGGGTGTGCCGCTCGAACTGCCGTCCGGTAAGGCCGACCCAGGGCTGGTGCTCGGTTCGTCCGAGGCCGGCGATGGAGCGATAGAGACCTTCATGTCGGCCCTTGCGCGGCATCGCCATTTCGAGCGCGAGACCGACCCGCCCATCGTCTAGGGCGGCGGCGCCGTCGTCGCCGGCAGCATCACGGGCCGCCGTGGCCTGGGACCTCGAGTCCTGACTGCCCCATCGTCAGCGATGGTTCATGGCGTGACCCATCCCACCGAGATCCTGGCTTCGTGGCCCGGTAGACCCCCTTACGGCCCCCGGGTAAGGCCGTATCCCGGTCGATCGGCGCCGATGGCCAGCCAAACGACCGTCAGGGCCGAGGTTTGGCGGTGGGATGGGTCATGTGGCGCACCAGCGGCCGACAAGCGCCCGGCTGCCACCGTGAGCCGCGAGGCGGTGCCACATGATGGCCGGAGTAGACTGCCCAAGCCCCCGGCGAACCTGACTACGAGGTCGACGACGTACCCATGACCCACACCGCCACCGCTCCTCGCCTCAAGATCACCTACGCCACCCTGCGCAACGACAACGACGAGTTGCACGCTCAGTTCGAGGCCGGCATGGATCGCGCGCGCGCCATGTTGGGTGCCTCCTATCGCAACTTCGTGGGCGGCCTGGAGCGCGACGGCGACGGGACTTTCGAGAAGCGGACGCCCATCGATGGCACGCTCATGGGCACGTTCGCCAAAGGCACGCGCCAGGACGTGCGCGATGCCATCGAGGCAGCCAGGCAGGCCTTTCCGGGCTGGTCCCGTAGGCCGTGGCAGGAGCGCGTGGCGCTGCTGAGGCGGGTCGCCGACCTGATCAGCGAGCGCCAGATGGAGTTCTCGGCCTTGCTCTCCATGGAGGTCGGCAAGAACCGGCTCGAGTCACTGGGCGATGTGGAGGAGACGGCCGACCTGATCCGCTGGTCGTGCGCGATGATGGAGCAGAACGACGGCTTCGACCACCCGATGGGCAACCTCGGGGATGAGTCGGTGCACACCCGTTCGGTCCTCAAGCCATATGGCGTGTGGGCCGTCATCAGCCCCTTCAACTTCCCCTTCGCGCTGTCCGGCGGGCCAGCCGGCGGTGCGTTGGTGGCCGGCAACACGGTGATCTTCAAGCCGTCCTCGGATGCTCCCCTGTCCGGGGCATGCCTCAACCAAGTCATGCGCGACGCCGGACTTCCGGATGGCGTCTTCAACATGGTCATGGGGCCGGGGGGATCCGTCGGGGCCGAGCTGCAAGAGAATGATGGGGTCGATGGCATCATCTTCACCGGCTCGTTCGAGGTCGGCTTCGGGCTCTACAAGGGCTTCGCGCGTGAGTTCCCCAAGCCGGTCATCGTGGAGATGGGCGGCAAGAACCCGGC